>Ga0302324_100009623_pt1 | contig 20162 bp, 16 predicted proteins | sample Palsa_T0_1_FD_201949 | JGI IMG/M metagenome (GOLD analysis project Ga0302324, IMG submission 201949) | Peat permafrost microbial communities from Stordalen Mire near Abisko, Sweden - Palsa_T0_1 | ecosystem: Environmental > Terrestrial > Soil > Palsa > Peat permafrost | place: Sweden: Abisko...
AGCCGGGAACACCCGTTTGACACTTGCCTGCCGGGACTTCTATCATTCCCCGGCAGCGACGAGGCTGATTCAACCAAGGAGATTCAATGGCCAGCGAAAATGTAAAGCAGATCACCGATGCGAATTTCGAGCAGGAGGTTTTGAAATCGCCGGTGCCGGTTCTGGTGGATTTCTGGGCGGAATGGTGCCAACCATGCCTTCGCCTGGCCCCGACCATCGAAAAGCTGGCCACGGATTATGCCCAGAAGGTGAAGGTGGGGAAGATGGATACGGATGCCAACCACGCGACGGCCAGCAAATATGCCATCAGCGCGATTCCCACGGTGCTGCTGTTTAAGGGTGGCCAGGTGACGCAGAAATTTGTCGGGCTTCGGCCGGAGAAGGATTTTCGCGCGGCGTTGGATTCGGCAATCTAAACGGGGTTGCCGAAAGAAGATGTATATCGGTAACGGTTCCCGTGCCGATTCAATTGCGTTTTCTCGAATATGCCCGGGCATCGGCGATGCGAACGCCATGGGCTGGCCCGTTGACGCTCGATGCGGCCGTCTGCAGTCAAAGAATGAGTTTCCCGCCTTTGGCGGCGGATGCTAAAGAGTTTCGAGCTCGCGCTCGACCTCAACCGTCCTTCACAGCCCCGCAAGTCCGACCTCCTCGCTGATTGCAAAATGCCGCCGCGAACTTCGCCTGGCCAGCCAAAGGTCTTCAGAGCGCCAAGCGAGTTCCCTATACGAGCCAGCGATCACACGTCGGCAAGGAAACCGCAACCGATATTAATCTTCTTCTGCCCACAAAATCCCATGGCGCTACTCCCGCTCAGATTTTGATATGATTCGCCATCGGCGGCGCATGGAGGAATGGCAAATGGCCCACCACTTTCCAATCGCTCGTTTATCCATTGTCGCTGTTCTTTTCATCGCCGGTGCATCGGTTGTGGGGTTTGGGCAAACACTGCCAACGAGCCAACCGGCGTTTCCCAGTGGCGTCATTTCTCCAACCGGCATCACGCACACCCTTCTGCTTCATTCGCCGGTGCAGGGGAAAGTTTACGAGATCGGGCCTGCCGGGGAAATCCTGGGCGAATACACCGTCGGGGCCAAAGGGGAGAATAGCTGGATCCTCCCCAATGGTCGGCTGCTCGCCAGCTATACCGGTGGGGTGCGCGAGATCGATACCGACAGCGGGAAGATCACCTGGGAATACAAGGCGGCCAGCGGAGTTGAGATTCATTCCTGCCAGCCGCTGCCGGGTGATCGCGTGCTCATTTGCGAGTGCGGGTCCAAGCGGCTGTTTGAAATCAACCGCGACCTGACGATAGCGTGGGAGATTCAATTGCAATCGACGCAGCCGACGCACAAGCAGTTTCGGCTGGCGGAAAAGACGGACGCGGGGACGTATCTCGTCGCTTACGGTTCCGATGCGGTCGTGCGCGAGCTGGATTCCACGGGCAAGGTTCTCCAGACATTTACGCCTCCGCCCCGAAAAAATGGCGGCGTCAATGGCGGATTCCGATTGCCCAATGGCAACACGCTCGTCACCGGCGGGTACGGCGCGGAAGTGTATGAATTCGACAAGGATGCCCACATCATCTGGACGCTGGGCCAGTCCGATCTCCCGGCCGGGTTCAAAATCCACTACATGGGCACCGCCCAGCGGCTGGCCAATGGGGATACCGTGCTAAGCAATTTTCTGGGCGAGCCGGCGGTGTTTGAAATCACGCCGGACAAACACGTCGTCTGGCAATTCAGCGACGACACGCTCGGCCCGATCTCGGCATGCAGGGTACTGGGGGAGAATTGAGAAGTTATTTAGCGCGGCTCGCGTAGCGCCAACGGGGGCTGCAATACCTCGCTCAACACAACGATAGTCCGCATGGTCGATGGGCGGGTTCGGATTAATTGCCGAATGGCCGTCCCGGTGATCGGGGGAGAAGGCCGGGCGACTGGCGCGATTGGAACGACCGGAGCTATCGGTTTGGTCGGCAACGGGGGACGCGGGGGGGGCAGGGTTCCAGAGGATTTGCGAAGGCTGGGGGGCGACTGTCGAACTGCCGGGCGTTTCGGCTGTTTCAACCGATTTTGCACTGGCCGGTTTCCCTGGCCCATCAACGCGCGGCGGGCTAACTCTTGTGCCGTCGGCTGCGCCTTTTGCACCGGCGGCGGCGTAACCTTTTGTCCCCCGCCGCCACTAAACAAGGCGATCAATCCACGAATCAGCAGTTCTATGATTTCATCCATCGGAGCACCTGCTTAGCTTATCTTCGCCCCTTCGCCCGGCTTGGCGATCGCCTCGCGCATGGAGGTATCCGATTGGATGTTCTTCAGCTTGTAATAATCCATAACGCCCATGTTCCCGCTGCGAAGCGCCTCGGCAATCGCCTTGGGAATCTCCGCCTCGGCCAACACAACGGCCGCGCGATTCTCGGCTTGCTTGGCGACGTTCTCCTGTTCGTGTGCCACGGCCATTGCGCGGCGTTGCTCGGCTTCGGCCTGGGCGCGTTTCATATCCGACCCGGCTCGATCAGCCGCCAGTTTCGCGCCGATATTTTCGCCGACATCGATGTCCGCGATGTCGATGGAGAGAATTTCAAAAGCCGTGTTCGCATCCAGCCCCTTGGTCAGCACTGCTTTGGAGATTCGATCCGGATTTTCCAGCACATGCTTGTAATCCTCGGCCGATCCGATGGCGTTGACGATGCCTTCGCCGACGCGGGCAACGATCGTCTCTTCCGTCGCCCCGCCGACGAGGCTCTTGATGTTGGTCCGCACGGTGACGCGGGCTTTGACCTTTAGTTGAATCCCATCCTTGGCGACGCCGTCGATCGTCGGCCGGCCCATCTGCGGATTGGGGACATCAATGACTTTTGGATTCACGCTGGTCTGCACGGCATCAAGAATATCTCGCCCGGCGAGATCGATGGCGGTCGCCGTTTGCCATGGAAGCGTGATGCCCGCCTTGCTGGCGGCGATCATCGCATTGATCACCCGCGGCACATCGCCGCCGGCAAGCAAATGGCTCTCCATCTCTTGTTGTGAGACGAGCAATCCCGCCCGCGTCGCCTGGATTCGGCCGATGACGATGGTGTTGGCATTCACCCGTCGCAGCCGCATGCCGAGCAGTTCCAGAAATCGAACCCTCGCGCCGCTGGTCCATGCGCGGACGTACAGGCCGATGAATTGAAACATCAGGCCGAAGACGACCAGGACGAAGATAATGAGCACGACGGCGACGATGATCATGACGACGCCGCCCGTGCTCGGGCCGGAATCATCCGCCAGGATTTTGGCCAAATTCATGAAGAGGTCCTTTCGGTCAAGGGAGTATGGTAGCAGAACAGGCATGGCGACTTAAGTCGCCATGCCGAGTAAGATGGTGGGGCGATTGGCTTTTGGAGTTTTACGAGGAGACCGCCCCATGTCCGAACCGACCGCCGGTTCCGCACCGGTTCTGGATTACAACAATCCCAACACCTTCGCTGGAATGACCCGCTATCGCTGGGTCATTTGCGCTTTGCTGTTCTATGCCACGACGCTGAATTACATGGATCGTTCCATCCTGAACGTCCTGGCGCCCACGCTGCAAAAAGCGTTGCATTACAGCGATGCACAATACGGTTACATTGGCACCGCATTCAGCGCTGCGTATGCCTTGGGATTTCTGCTGATGGGTTGGCTGATCGATCGTGTGGGCACGCGCGCCGGCTATGCAATTTCGCTAATGCTTTGGACCGCCGCCGGCGCGAGCACGGCTTTGGTGACATCCACACTCGGCCTGGCCATCGCGCGATCCTTTCTGGCCCTGGGCGAAGCCGGCAACTTTCCCGCTGCGATTAAAACCGTCGCGGAATGGTTCCCCCAGCGCGACCGCGCCCATGCAACGGGGATTTTCAACAGCGGCTCCAACATCGGTGCCATTCTCGCTCCGCTGCTGGTGCCGTTCGTCATTTTCCATTTCGGCTCCTGGCAGGCGGCATTCCTCATCACACCCACTTTCGCTGTGGTCTGGATCGGTTTGTGGCTCTACATTTATCGCAGTCCACACCAGCATCCCCGCTGCAATTCCGCCGAGCGCGATTATATTAATTGCGACGGCGTTCAAGCCCCGCGCGCGAAAGTCAAATGGCGGCAGATTCTTCCGCATCGCCAGACGTGGGCGATCATGGTCGGAAAATTCCTCACCGATCCGATCTGGTGGTTCTATCTTTTCTGGTCCGGCAAATTCATCGCCGACAAATTCCATGTGCAGATGAAAGGGTTGGCCCTGCCGCTGATCGTGATTTATGTGCTGGCCAGTTTCGGATCGCTGGCCGGCGGCTGGCTTTCATCGACATTGATTCGATCCGGGTGGACTCCGAACGCCGCGCGAAAGACGGCGATGTTCGCGTGTGCCCTGGCGGTGGCCCCGGTCTCGGTCGCGCCGATTATGCCCAGCATGTGGCCGGCCGTGTTTCTCATCGCCATCGCCGCCGCGGCGCATCAGGGTTTCTCCGCCAACATCTTCACCCTTACCAGCGACATGTTCGAGAAAGCCGCGGTGGGATCGGTCGTCGGCCTGGCCGGACTGTGCGGCGGTTTGGGAAGCATCCTGCTCCAATTCTCCGCCGGCAAAATCGTGCAGGCATCAGGGAGTTATTTGAAGGTGTTCATCATCGCGGCGGCCGTTTACATGCTGGCGGTGGTGATGATCCAAGTGCTGGCGCCGAAACTAACGCCGGTGGATTTGAACGCTTCTGGCGATTGAATAATCCCTCGCGTCGTGAGCGCAAATTGTGGTCCGCATCGCCCGCCAAGGCGGGCCGCTAAACTTCACGCGCGCTTGCGCACAATCACCGTTGGCCCGTCGACCGTGCGTACCACGATCTCCGTCCCCAGAGGAATGTACCCGCTTTCGCTCACGACCGATGCGACGCGCGAGCCGGATAACTCCGGATCGAAAAATTCCGCAGATCCGCCGGGTTTGAGTTCCGTCGCGGCTTTGCCGATCGCGCCGATGGGCGGCCAGAGCGATGACGATCCCGCGGTCGAGTGTGACAACAGCGTGGCCGGCGAATTGCCGCTGGTGGCGGTGATGATGAGGCGATTGAGGACCGGCATCTTGGGCAAAAATCGATTCAGCCAGAACCACAGAAACAGGCTCGATCCCAGTGCCGCTGCCACGATGTAAACTCCGCGCTGGGCGGAAACCCATGCGAGATGCGGGTCCTCGAAAATCGTCGGCGCGCCGGTTGGCGCTTTGGGGATAAACGTCAGGATCAGTCCGAAGACCAGCAGAATCAGCCCGGAAATACCGGGGAAAATGTGGCCGGGCAACAGAATCTCAAACGAGATCAACGTCAGCCCGACGAACACCATCAGGATTTCCCACCAGGTTCCATACCCCGTGAGCAGCGGCACGCCGAGCATTAATCCCAGTGCGATCAGGCCCACGGTTTCCGCCGCGCCGTGGCCGGGCGCGTGCAGCACGATGTACAAACATTGCAGGAAAATAATGATGAGCAATCCCCGCGCGATCCCGCCGCTGAGGATTTCCACAAGATTCTCGCCCCAGCCAGGCGTGAGGTCGGCAACGAGATCGTATCCGCGCTGATCGGCGAGCGCCGTCGCGCTGGCCGCCTGGCCCGTTGCCAGTCCGTATTGCAACGCCTCATCACTATCCACCACCAGCAACGTCGTCGGCCCATCGACCGGAACCTTCGCCCCCGGCACGTCGATCCAATTGCCGGTCTTCATCAGATCGGCATACTCTTTGTCATCCACAAATTTCCGATTGCCCTGCTTGTCCTGCACCCAGTAAACGACGCGCGTCACATCCACCATCGCCGCCGCCAGGAGCGGGTCGTGATGATTTCTATGCGCGCTCTCATCGAAATCCAGGAGCACAGGGCTCTCCGCCTTGGCCCGCTCCGCCGGCGGCATCGCTTCGAGTTCTCCTTCATCCCCAAACACAATCGGCGCGCAATCGCCGATGGATGCCGACCCGCTCACGACGATTTCATCGCACGCCATCGCAATCATCGCCCCGGCCGAGATCGCTTTATCTTCGACGAATGCAATCGTGTGCAGATCGGTTTGTCGCTTGATGAACCGGGAGATATCCAGCCCGCTGGTGACCAGGCCGCCGTAGGTATCGAGATTCAGAATGACAACATTCGCCCCGAGCTTGCGGGCCTCGTCAAATCGGCGTGTGAGTTCATCGGCGTTGTAATCATCCACTTCGCCCTGAAGCTGGATGATGACCGCTTTCTGCTTCGCCGGCGCGGTTGTGGAATCATCCGCCCGGGCTAACGGAACGAGGGAAAGGAGAAATCCCAACGCGATTGGCAGTACCCCGCTTTTCATACCCATATCTTATGCCGGAAATTCAGGAAAGCCTATGGATTCTTTCCGTTAGCCCCCCGCTTCGCGGGGGTTAAACCCCGGCAAAGCCGGGGGCTAACGGAGAGAGTTTTACGCATGAGTACACTCAATCAACAAATCCAACGTCCTCCGCGCATTTCCGCTATCCACTGTGCTTTCCGCCATTTTCAAGCCGGCCGGCAAATCTTCGACCGCTTCCGCCACCACCAGCGCCGCAGCAGCGTTGAGGAGGCTGATGTCTCGCTGCGGACCGCGCTTTCCGTCCAGGACGCCCAGCAGGGCCGCGGCTGCTTCGTCCACGTTGTTCACCTGTAAATCGGACAGCCGGGCGTTTGGGATGCCTAGATCGGTGGCCTCCAGCGTCCAGGTGCGGATGCGATGGTGCCGCAACTCGCTGATGCGCGTCGGGCCGATGGTGGAAATTTCATCCAATCCATCCTCCGCGTGAATCACCCATGCTCGGGTTGAGCCCAATTCGCGCAGCACGGCTGCCAAGCGATCGGTTAATTCCGGAGCGAAGACGCCCAGCAATTGTCGCCGCGCGTGGCCGGGATTGGTCAGCGGGCCTAGCAGATTGAAAATCGTCGGAATGCCCAGCGATTTTCGCGCCTCAGCCACAAATTTCATGGCCGGATGATGCGACTGAGCGAAGGCAAAACAGATATTGGTTTTCTCCAGGCAAGTCGCCAAAACCTGCGCCGAGACTTCGAGTTTCAATCCCAATTTTTCCAGCACATCCGCCGACCCGGCCCGGCCGGATGCCGAGCGATTGCCGTGTTTCACGACTTTCACGCCCGCGGCGGCGGCGATCAGCGCGGCGGCGGTGGAGATGTTGAATGTGTGGCGCACGTCCCCGCCGGTGCCGCAGGTGTCCAGCACATTTCCCACGCACGGAATGGCGACGACTTTTTCCCGCATCACGCCGGCAGCGCCCACCAATTCTTCGACGGTCGTCCCCTTGGCCGCCAGCCCGATCAGGAGTCCCCCAATCTGTGCCGCATCGGCTTTGCCCGACATCACCTGCAGAAACGCCTCGCGCGCTTCCTCGCGCGTCAAATCCTCGCGCCGGCAGAGTTTCAGGAGAATCTCGCGCATGGAATTGAGTCTAATTCACTCGATGACACTGGCGCCGGCGGTGGCGGTTGTGACAAACACGCTGGGCTGGCGCCCGAATTTCTCGGTGTATTTGTGATGCAATTCTTTGGTCAGCCCCTCAACAAATCTCGGCTGCACAAGCGCGACGATGCATCCGCCGAAACCGCCGCCGGTCATCCGCGCACCGTAAACGCCCTTGGCCTTCATCGATTCATCCACCAGAAAATCTAGCTCCGGGCAACTGACCTCATAATCATCCCGCAGCGAATGGTGGCTCTGCACCATCAATTCCCCCGCCTCATCATAATGTTTTTCACCCAGATGCCGGGCCATGTTGGTCGTCCGGGCGTTCTCCCCGATCACATGCCGGCATCGGCGAAAAACCGTGTCGTTCATCTCCGCCTTGGCCGCCTGCAATTGTCCCGGCGTGGCATCGCGCAGGGCTTTGATCCCCGGATGATGCCGCCGCAAAACCGCCACGCCTTCTTCGCACTGCTTTCGCCGCTGGGCGTATTCGCCGCCGCTGAGTTCGTGGCGGACCATGCTGTTGACGATGACGATTCGTAATTCCTTCTCATCCAGTGAAACAAATTCCTTTTTCAAATCCCGGCAATCCAGCAGCATCGCCTGCCCCGCCTTGGCGCTGGCGACGATCATCTGATCCATAATCCCGCACGGAACGTGGGCATATTCATGCTCAGCCTTCTGGCAAATCAGCGCCAGCCGATCGGTTTCCACCGCATGTCCCTCAAGCAAGAGCAATGCCCGCGCGGTCGAGACCTCGATGGCCGCGCTGCTGGACAATCCCCCACCCACCGGCAATGAATTGGCGATCAGCGCATCCATCCCCGAAAGCGGAATCCCCGCAGCGATCAGCTCGGCCGCCACCCCGCGCACATAATTTCCCCAGCTTGGCTTGCCGCGCTCGATTTTCTTGAGCAATGAAAATTCCACAAACTCGCCGGAAAAAACCGTCGATGCCACTTTCACGATATCATCTGTCCGAGCCCGAAACGCAATCCGCACCTCCGGTTCGATGGCCATCGGAAATACAAATCCATCGTTGTAATCCGTATGCTCCCCAATCAGGTTCACCCGCCCGGGCGCCCGCACCACATGAATATGCCCCTCGCCCCCAAAAATGTGGGCAAACCGCTCCTTAAGTTGCGAATCGTTCTCCTGCGCCATGTAAGAAATCTATGGGGTCAGATGTGGTGGGTCAAATCTTGGGTTTTTCGGCCAAAAATAAATGCAACCGCCGAGAGCGCCGAGACAGACGCCGAGAAAATGCAGTATTGCCACGGATGAAATCCCGATGGACACAGATAAATGCGGGAAAAGAAGCTTGTTTTATCTGTGTCCATCTGATTTTTTATCTGTGGCAATATTGAATTTGAATTCCTCGGCGTTTGTCTCGGCGCTCTCGGCGCCTCGGCGGTTGCCTTGAATGAGCCTATAATCCGCATCGCCACGAAAGGAGTCGCCATGCCGATTGATCGACGTAGGATCACATTCGCCGCCGCGATATTTCTGTTGTCGGCCACCGCCGCGCTCCGGGCCAATGAGCCGGCCTCGCGCCCCTCCACCCAGCCCGGCGTCCCCGACACCTTCATGCAATTCGTCGATGACGGCCATGGCGGCGGGACGTTCCAGACCGCCGAGGTCGCCTTCCAAAACTCTAATGGCGTCACCGTCACCCTCATCGGAGCCATCCACATTGGCGAGCAATCCTACTACGACGCATTGAACACGGAATTCCAGAGTTATGACGCCGTGCTTTACGAAATGATCAAACCCAAGGACGCCCCGCCGCCCGCGCCCGGCGACGATGGCCCATCCACCGGGCATGGCGAGATGAGCGCGGTCCACAATTTTCAGCGCATGCTCAAAGACACGCTGCAACTGGATTACCAGCTCGACGACATCGACTACACCGCTCCCAATTTCATCCATGCCGACATGGACATCGACACTTTCGAGCAAATGCAGGCCCAGCGCGGTGAATCGTTCGAGACGCTGATGTTCCAGCAGATCATGAATTCGCTTGAGAATCCACCCAAGGATGAAAGCGAAGAACAGTCGTGGGAGGATTTGGTGCACATGGTGGCCAGCCCGGACATGGAACGGCAAATCAAGGTCGTCATCGCCCGCCAGCTCGGCGACATGGACACCGCGGCCATGGGCCTCGACGGTCCCGGCGGAACGGTCATCGTCAGCGAACGAAACAAGGCGTGCCTGAAAGTATTGTCCGACACGATCGCCTCGGGCAAAAAAAACATCGCCATCTTCTATGGCGCCGCCCACATGCCGGATATGTCGCGCCGATTAGGAGAAATGGGTTTCACGCCAGTCTCGACGAAATGGAATTCCGCGTGGAACCTGACGATCCGCGCCGACCAGCCCTCGGCATTCCATCTCATCATGGACAAACTCTTCAGCGGCGCGGCCACTCAGCCTGCGAATAAAGGCGAATGAACCGCCAAGACGCCAAGAACGCCAAGGAAGAAAATGCGCCAAGAAATTCTTTTCAATTAAAATTTAAAACTCGACGTTGCCCCACATTTCCGAAATAAATTCTTGGCGTATTTTCCTAACTTGGCGTCTTGGCGTCTTAGCGGTCCATCCTCTTCTCTTGCCGGAATCCGCCCCATACCCTATACCCACTCGCACCACATGAACCATCTCCGCGGCAAATTCATCGTGCTCGACGGCGGCGAAGGGTGCGGGAAATCCACCCAGGCCAAAATGCTCGTCGAAGCCGTCAATTGCGCCGGCATCCAAACCGTCCTGGTGCGTGACCCCGGCGCTACCCGCGTCGGCGAAATGATCCGCGGAATCCTGCTCAATCCCGACAACAAAGAAATCGGCATGCGCTGCGAGATGCTGCTTTACATGGCATCCCGCGCCCAGATGATGCACGAAACCATTCTCCCCGCGCTGGCCGCCGGAAAGTGTGTCATTTGTGACCGATTCGTCTCCAGCACCCTCGCCTACCAACTCGGCGGCGACGGGCTGACCGCGCAGGACATCCGCACCGTCGCCAACGTCGCCATCAGCAATCGCTGGCCCGACATCACCATCATCTTCGACATGCCCGTCCATCTCAGCAGCGCCCGCCTGGATCGCCCGCTGGATCGCATCGAACAGCGGCCGATCAGTTATCACGAGCAGGTGCGAAAAAATTATCTGCTCCAGGCCAAGGATTCGCCGAGCGTTCACATTCTCGAGGCAGATCGCGATCCGAAACTGATTCATGCGGACGTGATGAAATTGCTGGATGCGTTGAAATGAAACGGCTGCGCGACATTCTCGGCCAGGAATCGGCGGTCGATTCGCTCCGCCGCGCGATGGCGACGGATCGCCTGGGCCATGGATTAATTTTCACCGGCCCATCCGGAGTTGGAAAATCGACCACCGCGGCCGCCCTCTCGGCGTGGTTTTTGTGCGATAAGCCCGGTGAATCCGATTCCTGCGGCAAATGCGAAAGTTGCCGCGCCATCGCCGCGTTGGCCCATCCGGATTATCACATCATCACCAAGGAACTTGCCCGAGTGCATGACAAATCCGGCACGAGCAAGGCCACTGCGCTGGCGATCAACGTCGTTCGTTACGAGCTGGCCGCCAAGGCAGCGCAAAAGAGCGTGCTGGGGCGCGGAAAAGTTTTCATCGTTGAGGAGGCCCATTTAATGACGCCGGCCGCGCAAAATGCATTGCTGAAAACGCTGGAAGAACCAGCCGGAAGAACGCTGATTATTTTGCTGACCGATCATCTGGACGATTTGTTGCCAACGGTTCGCAGCCGATGCCAGCTCGTGCGCTTCGGTCGGTTGGAAAATGCGATCGTCCAAAAGGAACTGCTGGCGCGCGGCATTGAAAAGGAAATCGCCGCTGCCGCGACGGAATTGGCCGATGGCTCGCTCGGCTTGGCCCTGCGGTGGATAGAAGATGAATTGCTGAAATCCGTCCAGGCCGTCGCCGAGGAAGTGGATGCCGTTATGGCCGGCCGATCGGCATTCGATTTAATCGAAGTCGTAAAAAAATCCGCCGAAGCGCAAGTCGAGCGTCTCCTGAAGCGCGACGAACTCACGAGCAAAGACGCCGCCATGCGCTCCAGCCTCGGCGATTATCTCTCCATCGCCGCCCAGCGTCTTCGGCATCGCCTGACTGAAACCGAAGACCCCGAAGCCCTGGAACAAAACTGCCGCGCCATCGACGCCCTTGCGCAGGCGGAAAAATATCTCGCGGCAAACGTAAACGTGTCGCTGGTGTTGGAGCAACTCGGTATGTCAATCAGATAAGAATTTCCACCACGGAGACACGGAGTTCACGGAGGAATCAAAATTAAAAATGCATTTCATTCCCCCTCCGTGACCTCCGTGTCTCCGTGGTGGAAACTCTTTTCCCCCCTGTTTTTCCGAACGATTTCCGCATTCCGCTTGAGCATCGGCAACTTCACCCGCTTCATCGCGCTGTGCCGAAGTGATTCCGCATAATCCGCGTCCGTCCAGTTCAACACCGATTCCAGATTCACCGATCCATCAAATCGCACCGCAAATTCAGAGATTTCCGTCTCCGGCGCCTTGCGATTGAACGGACACACTTCCTGACAAACATCGCAGCCGTAGAGCCAATCCCCCATCTGCCGCTGCAAACCCTCGGCGATCTCGCTGCGATGCTCGATGGTCAAATATGAAATGCACTTCCGCGCGTCCAGTCGATACGGCTCGGTGATCGCCCCAGTTGGACACGCATCAATGCACCGCCGGCAACTCCCGCAGCGGTCGATGGCCGGTTGATCTGCCGGCAACTTCAGCGTCGTGATAATCTCCCCAAGAAGCAGCCACGATCCGATCCCCTCATCGATGACGCAGGTATTTTTCCCCATCCATCCAATCCCCGCGCGGGCGGCCAATTCTTTTTCCATCACGGGAGCTGTATCCACGCAACACTTCGTCCCCGCCTCCGGCGCGATCGCCCGCAGCCGATCCGCCAGCACATGCAATCGCGGCGTCATCCAACGGTGATAATCCTCCCCCAGCGCATACCGCGCAATCCGCCCATGATCCACCGGCAAATCCGGCGAGGTCTTCGGGAAATAATTCACCGCCACACAAATCACGCTGGCGGCATCCGGGAGATAAATGCCCGGATCAACTCGCTCGGCAAAACGGGCCGACAAATATTCCATCGACCCAGACTGTCCATCGTCCAGCCATTGCCGAAAATAATCCCGATACCGCGACGGCTCGGCGGTTGTGATGCCAATGCGATCGAACCCCAGATCGCGCCCCGCCGCCCTGATCTCGCTGGAAATCTGATGGACGTCCAACGTAGAGGTCATGTTCCTCCACGCCGGCGAAATGCCTGAAGGCACAATTCCAAATCCACCGGCACTATCGGCGATTTCAGCGCATTCGTCCCCAGCGTGTTCAGCCGATGGGCCAAATCATTGATCTTCTCCACCAACTCACGAACACGATTTTCATCGGTGGCCCGGTCCAGATTTTCCCCCAGCCGATCCAACATCTTCCGCCAGACCACTTCCTCAGGCGTGAAATCATTCTGCTTCATGATCCGCAAACACCACCATGTCATCCGCGCATTCTCATCCGCCGGCATCGGATCCAATTCCAGCGGCTGTCCCATCCCCGGCAAATTGTCGAACTTCCCCTCCCGCATCGCCTCCTCAATGCGCTGATCGGCGACGCGGCGGAGAGCTTGGGCGAGATCGATGGAGTGGAGGGGCATGGGGGGATTATAACTGGGATTAAATCTCGAGAGGCGTTAGTTAGGCCTTAGAAAAAGCGAGGAAAGAGGCGGCTCGACTCAATTAACTCGCAAGTGACAATTGCACCGTTTTCCCCGATTCGCTGTTTTCTATCACCAGCTTTTTGATTCGTTGGGTACCGAACTGCTGGTTGGCGTTGAGCAATTCGATTCCATAAACACGTCCATCGGCGTCGATATCGACGTTGAGTTCATCGGACACGACAACGGTCGTCACCTTGGATCGCCTTTTGCGAAACTGAATGTAGGCGATATTGAGTTCCGGATCGTACGTTAATTGCATGGGGCGACTCTAAAAGTACTTCACGATTACGGTCACAACCAATTCGTCGCGCCCAATTCTAGCGGAAATCACATCGATCTGCTTGTGGGCGTAATATTTGCCGTTCCAAATTGCATCGTGGCGAAAAGTCCGGCGATACCGTCTTCGGCCAAATTTTGCGGGAGTCCCTCGCCCCAGGGTGATGGTCTTGCGGACTTCCGCAACGGTAGCACCGCGCTCTCTATGCGTTGCATTGCATGGGGATGGAGTCGAATCGCCATGGTTCGCGGTGATAACAGAAACTCGGGTTTGATGACTAATTACTTCCCTTTTTACTTATCAATTAATCAGTACCATCGGATTTCTCTGATTGTCAATATATTGCGTGTTTATCGTTAGGAAGGAGATGTCGATTGGGTCCTTATATGGCAACGTCTGTTAGACCTGCCGCAACGGCATAAGGGCACCGCGCGCTTTTGTGTTACGCCGAAATTGGTCACATTTTCACCCCCTCGCCCACTCACCCACTCTCCCCCTTCCGTCCGAGGCCGGGCGAGCCAAACAATGGGGGCGTTTTCGGGCTGGAAAACGAGGTTGATTTTCTTGACGCCCCACCGCGAATTCTCTATTATGGCTTCGGTTCGGTGTCTCACCATCGGCCGAGGGTTGGTATCGCCTCGGCCGCGTTGTCGCCGCGGAGTTTTTGGAAGCCTGAATTTGGGTTCCGCCCGTTGGATATCCTGACGATTTAACTCGGAGGCCGTGATGCGCTTGGCGCGGATTGTCTCTTTATCAATGTTGGTTTGCTGCCTGGCCATCGCGCTATCGGCCTTGGTCTGCAATGCGCAGGAGCACAGCAGAGGCGGCGGAAGATCCAGGAATGATTCCTCATCCGCCTCACAGCCTTCTGGCGACAGCAGTGGATTTCGGCTTCCTCTCACAGGCGGCGGTTCGAGTAATGCTGACTCCTCGGATCAAGCAGCGCCCGCCCCCTCGGCAGACACCACCACCCCCCCGCCACCTGCGGATGTGCTGGCCATGCCCACTTTGACCCCGCCAACCGATTCCTCATCCACTACAGATACATCCGCCACCGACTCGACCGATTCTACCGGCGCCGGCGTCCCGACGGTGACCCCGCTGGTCGATCAGGTCGACACTTACTGGCATTACGCCAAGATCGCCCGCTGGGATTTGGCCGCCGATGCCGGCAAGCAGCTTCTGGCCAGCACCGCCGCTCCGGAAGACTTCCTCAAAGCATTTGAAACGGTCGCGGAGAAAAAGGGGGATGATATCGATTCATCTCTCTCGAAATGGAAATCCCTGCCGGTGCCTTCCGATGCGGAGATTGCCGAAGTGCCCAGCGAAAAATCCGAGCAGGAATCGATCGTCGACATGCGGAAGGTTTCATCCGACATTGCCGATCGGCTCAATGAAGGTTATGCCACTCGCCGGTCCAATCCGGATTACATCATCGCCACGATCAACGAGATGTCGACCGGCTCCCGGGCCTACGACAACAACCTCCCCAGGCTGGCCAAGAGCGGCGAGCTGGCGGTGAAGGTTTGCGTGGACATTCTCAGGAATCCAGATCAGCGGGAATTGAACAGCACGGCTCGGCGTATCCTGCGCGATCTGGGTCGCACGGCTCTCGCTCCGCTCTATGCCGCTACTGAGATGAAAGACCCGGATACGCTCGTTGATATCTGCTCGGCGCTGGGCGATATCGGATATGACTCGACGGTTCCGTACCTCTCGCGGCTGCTGCACGATCCGAGCCAGGCGGATGAAGTCCACATCGCCGCTCGCAACGGGCTTTTGCACATGGGCATCGGTGATCCGGAGTCGATCGATACCGCCGATCAATATTACACACTGGCTGAGAAATTTTATTACGGCACATCGTCCGTGAAACCATCGGGGGACAAGACGGCGTACGTGTGGTATTGGCGCGAGGACCGGGGTCTGACGAAGTTGGATGTTCCAACTCCCGCGTTTGGAGATGTGATGGCCATGCGAGCGGCGGAATACACGCTGAAGATTGATCCATCTCGCGGCCATGCCGTCGGACTTTGGCTGGCGGCCAATACCAAGCGCGAAGCCGATCTTCCACCCGGCACGACCGATCCCACCCATCGCGGGGACCCGGATGCACATTACTATGATGTTTCCTCCGGCGTGAGCTATCTCAACGACGCCCTGGGCCGCGCGCTGCATGATCGCGATGCGGCCGTCGCCCTGAAATTGACCCACGCAATGCAGGAAATCATCGGCGAAGACAGCATCGTCGGCAGCGAAGGCGAGCCGGTGATTCAGGCGCTCTTCTTCCCGCATCGGCTGGTGCGGTACGAGGCGGCGTTCGCGCTGGCCGAGGCCATGCCCACGCAACCATTTTCCGGCAGCGATCGTGTTGCACCCCTGCTGGTGGAGGCGATGAATCAGACGGCTCGGCCAAATATTCTGGCGGTGGCGCCGGCTGGCAAGATCGATGACATCCGCGATGCGCTCAAGGGATTGGGATATGGCGCGGTGACGGGAACCGATCCCACCCAAACCGCCAACGAGGCCGACGCTCTGCCCAGCATCGACGTGATTCTCGTATCCGAAGACAGTGATGTCGGAACTATGATCGCCCTGTCCAAGAACAATGTTCGATTGCAGGAAGCGCCGGTCGTGGTGCTCACGCACATCGACGATAGCCCATACAAAGTGCAAAGCGTCAACGATCCAATGCTTACCGCGGCTGTGATGCCGACGAAGGATGCGATGCAGGCGCAACTGAAGTTGGCGATCGACGCTGCCCGCGAGCATTCGGGAATCGCGCCGCTGACCGATGAAGAGGCCACGCAATATTCCCTTCGCGCGGCCGATCTGTTGCAGAACCTGGCGCTTTCGCATGGACAGGTGATCAATCTGGGCGTGGTGGAACCGGGACTTCTGGCGGCCCTGAACGATGTCCGACCACAGATCGTGATCGCATCCGGCAAGGTTCTGAGCTTTCTGAATTCCCAAAGCGCTCAAAACGCCCTGGCGGACAAAGCCAACGACAACGCCACGCCGACGGATGTCCGCGTGAGCCTGTACGAAAGCCTCGCGGCCAATGCGAGGTTCTTCGGAAATCATTTAAATTCCGATCAGGTGGATGCGTTGGAAGCGGTGGTGTCGGATGGCAAGCAAGCCCAAGTCCAGGACGCCGCCGGCGAAGCGCGCGGGGCACTGAATCTTCCAGCGACGCAGGCCGAGGCGTTGATTATGAAGCAATCGAAGATGTGAGGAATCGACGCCAATTTCAAATCTTCCGCGCATCATACGCCCAATGAAGCAGTGCCTGCCGTTGTCTCGGCCGACAGGTCAGATCGCCAGGCTCGCAGTTTCTTTGCAATTGTGCGATGTGCCGGCGAATGGCTCGCCATCGGCCAATCTGGCGTTCATCATCGACACATCTCCTTCCCAGAAAATATCGGCAATACCATTGGAACCAGCCGCGCGGGTCTTCCGGATAAATCCATCCCTTTTTCCGCCAAACCGAAAGTGGCTGCGATGCGTTGACGCCGAAATAATTCAGCGCGGGATCGTGCCGTTCGTGGCAAAGTTTGGCGTTTTCAAACCAGTCGTCTGGAAACTCATGGATGCAATCGGTCATGTATTTGCCGCCAAAAACGCCAAGCTTGAGCATCTGTTTCGGAGTGAGTTCCGGTCGAAAATCGGGATGAAAATTTCGCCCCGGCGGTTGCGTCAGTCGATAGGCGTAGCCGTGTTGCATGAGATCGTGAACGACGATTCGCAAATGTTTCATTTTAGCCGCGTCGCTTGACGACGCATGATATCCCGGGGCTGTCCGGAGCAATGAACATACTAACCTGCACAGGCGCGGAAACCGCCTCCCGTTTTCTTTGCCGACCGGTTATGTTAGCACGCACAAGGAGGTCCTTATGCTTTTGCCGGAGCAGGTTGTTCAATTTCTCGATCATGATGATCCGATGGTGCGCGATCACGCCCTCCATTATTTCAATGACACTCACGACTTTGGACCGCTAACGGCGGACCACTATTGGGCCGTTATTGACCGTCGCGGCGAGAACGATGCAACACGTGGTTTTGCTTGCAGATTGGAAAATCTACCGCAGACCGACGCGTCGCTTCGCCGGCTTGTGCAGGCGATTAATACAACACAATCGGATGATTTTGATTATGACTATCAGCGTGCCGCTCGGGATATGGATATGAGCGTGCTGGCGCGAAACCGGGATGAATTGTTGGCGTGCCCGAAATTGCTGCCGCATGTCCGGGAGCACCTTCAGTTGCGACTCAGCCTTCTCGATCAGCCGGCCCAGGATGCATGGGATCGACTGATGCAACACGGCCTTGAGCTGGGCAATGGAGATTCCGGAAGCTTCAACCCCAACCTGAGCGATGCACTTATCGAGGCGGCCGCGCGCGGCGGAATTCCGATCTGTCAGCGGGCGATGAACATACTGGCTGATGAATCCTGCGAGGATTGGCGGGAAATCTTTGCCGTCAAGGTCCTGGGCAGGGCGCGTTATGAGCCGGCCGTCGACGCGCTGATCGCAAAGCTGGCCATCGACGCCGATGTCTTGCGTGAGGAGGTCAATCGCGCGTTGACGCGCATCGCCACGCCGCGCGTCGTTGAGCGCATCGTCGATTTCTATCCGGGTAAACCTTGGCATGTGCGACTGTATGCATACTCTTCGCTGGCGAATATCAAGCGGCCCGAGAGTGAAGACGCCATGATGAAATTGTTGGACATTGAACTTGCGCTCGCGGCCGACCCCAATTACGATGACGAAGGCGCGCCGCTGGTGGATATGATCTTGGTCGACTTGACGCGGCTTTGCTCGCTGGCGGGACTCGAACAATCCCGCCGGTTGATCGGAGATTCTCCCGATGATGTTGAACTGCTCTACTTGTGCGAATCACTGATCGCCACTTCCGTCATGAACGGCGTCACCCTGCCCGAGGAAACTACCTGGCGAGCCCTGATCAAGGCCCGGGAAGATCGCAGGCTCGCATTGGGCCAAATAAAGAGCGCTGACGACATGCTCCGCGAAATGCGTGATCGGTGGTTAGCCACGGGCAGACGTTTCGCGCCTTCTGATGATGCTCTCGACGAATCTGATCTCGACGACTTTGAAGATGAAGATTTGTCTGCTAAATCCGCCAGCGAATCGTTTCCGCCCTTCCATCCCGATCGCATGGTTCCTATCCGCAACGCCGCCCCGAAGATCGGCCGAAACGATCCCTGCCCCTGCGGCAGCGGAAAGAAATATAAGAAATGCTGTTTAAATCAACCGAATGTCACGGTACCCAAGCCGAGTTGAGCTCTATTCCATCGACCAGCGCGCTTCGCGCGCCGTGTGTGGCTTATGTCAAGAATTTCCGTTAAAATGCCCTCGCGTTCAGGGCGCATCCGGTCCGCGGGAAGGGATTTTCCCACCTGATTGGGTTTGTGAAAACTTGATTGTGAACCTCTTTTCAGCCTGTGAAGCGGACATCAGGCGCTATTGAAAGGAGGTCGCTATGTCGACCCATTCCCCCGGTGTTCCGCCCAAACCGAATCTGGATTTTTATCGCAAACAGGCAAAATCGCTTTTGAAATCGGCGCGCGCTGGCGACATGCGCGCGATCGAACGATTGGAAAACAAGCTCGCTCTGCACGCCGCGCAATTTGCGATTGCCCGCGAAAATGGATTTGCCAGTTGGCCGAAATTACGCGTGCATGTCTTGGCGGCCGCCGGCAGCGCGCCGCTGCGATTTTTGCCGCACGTGCGCGGAATCAAATGGTACGGCGAGCGCGTCGCGGGAATCGTTAGCATGCAAAAAAGCGGATTGCCCGAGGCGATGGAATCGATCCGTCGGGCGCATCCGAAATTCGCCAATGCATCCGACGAGGAAATTCGCGCGGCCAAATTCACAAACGAGGATGCGCGCATCGTGCTGGCGCGCGACCACGGCTTTTCAACTTGGAACGAATTCAAATCCCGCATCCGAGCCATCAAGCGCGGCGAGTTTATTGAGCCTTTCACCCAGGCGTTCGATGCAATCCAAGCCGGCGATTCCATCGCATTCGCCCAGCTTCTGAAGAACCATCCGGATTTGCTGAACGCCCAAGGCACTAACGGCAGTTCATTGTTGAACCTGGCCGTCAGCCTAAGACGACCAGCGATTTGCAAGATTCTCATCGATGCCGGAACCGATGTTGACCTTCCTTCCACGCGCGGCGTCACCCCGCTGCACGCCACGGCGCATCTTAACGAGCCGGACATCGCCCGCATGCTCCTCGAAGCCGGCGCATCGCCCGAAGTATCCGCCTACGGCGACGGCGGCACACCGCTGATCATGTCACTCTTCGGGAGCCACGATGCCACGCGCGATCTGTTGGCCGCCGTCGGCATCTTCCCAGACAATCTCCGCGCCGCAGCCGGCGTGGGCCGAATGGATTTGGTGCGAGCCTGCTTCCATGGCCGCGATTTAACTCCGCAGGCTATAGCCCATCGCGGCTACTATCGCCTACACACCGGCTTTCCACTTTGGACGCCAACCAACTCTCGCCAGGAAATTCTCGACGAGGCGTTCACCTACGCCGCGCGCAATGGCCAAATCGGAGTCTTGCAATTTCTTCTGGACATGGGCGCGGATATCAACGG
>Ga0302324_100009628_pt1 | contig 20151 bp, 21 predicted proteins | sample Palsa_T0_1_FD_201949 | JGI IMG/M metagenome (GOLD analysis project Ga0302324, IMG submission 201949) | Peat permafrost microbial communities from Stordalen Mire near Abisko, Sweden - Palsa_T0_1 | ecosystem: Environmental > Terrestrial > Soil > Palsa > Peat permafrost | place: Sweden: Abisko...
CTACGACTACGCGCAGGTGAGCGGCAACGCGACGGCTGAGCAGCTCTTCAACGCCGGTAACGCCGTGGCCCTCGCCGAGGTCCCCCACTTCAACACCGGCGCCTGGTCGCTCTATCAACCCGGCGAGGAGGATCCGCTCAGCTACCACGAGCTCGTCACCGGGTTCCTGCAGGAGCTGTGCACGCGCACGCAGGCGAGCGTCTACTGCACGACCGCCCAGGACTTCCAGAAGGATCTGACGACGCCACCGGCGCTGACCTTGACGACCCATCACTCGCGTGTCGGCGTCCTCACCGATGTCCACTTCTGGCTCTCGAAGGAGTCGCACGTGGGCATCGTCGAGGTCTTCAACGGGACGCCGATGTTCGAGACGAGCGCCGAGCTCGGGTACGGGGGCAATGCCTTTGGGATCCCGACCCCGCGGCGACCCGGCGTGTACACCGTGCGTCTGAGCGCGACCGACCTAGCCGGCAACTTCAACCGGATCGTGGGCACGATCAACGTTGCCCCCGCCGCCAAGCCGCGGCGCTAACTCGGGCAGCGACGGCGACGCGCGCACAGCGGGGGCCCATAAACCCCTCGTAGACTCGATCACTGATGCGTCCGCGCACCATCCTCTACACAGGCAAGGGCGGCGTCGGGAAGACGTCGGTTGCGGCATGCACGGCGCGGCGCACGGCGCAGAATGGCCTGCGCACCCTGATCCTCTCCACCGATCCCGCCCACAGCCTGTCGGAGTCGCTCGAGACCGAGCTGGGCTCCGAGCCGGTCGAGGTGGCCGAGCGACTCTGGGGTCAGGAGGTGAAGGCCCAGGACGAGATGGAGCGCCACTGGTCGGGCGTGCAGGATTGGCTCGGGGAGCTCTTCGTCGAGCGCGGCGTCGACCGCATCTCGGCCGAAGAGCTGAGCGTCCCACCCGGCATGGATGAGCTCTTCGCGTTGCTGCGCCTGAGGGCGCATCACTCCTCCGGAGACTGGGACGTGATCGTGGTCGACTGCGCCCCGACCGGCGAGACGCTGCGCCTCCTCTCCTTTCCGGAGATCGCGCGGTGGTGGATCGAGAAGGTGTTCCCCAAGGAGCGCCAGATCCTCGCCGCCGCCCGGCCGATCGCCCGTTCGCTGCTCGACATCCCGCTCCCCACCGAGGCGGTGTTCGCCGACATCCAGCGGCTCTCGGAGAGCCTGATCACCATGAACGAGATCCTCCGCGACCGTGAACGCTCCACCATCCGTCTGGTGATGAACCCCGACAAGATGGTGATAGGCGAGGCGATGCGGACGTTCACCTACCTCAACCTCTACGGGTACCTCACCGACGCGGTGATCGTCAATCGAGTGTTCCCCGAGGAGGTGGGCGGTTATTTCGCCCGCTGGCGGGCCCTCCAGGAGGAGCATCTCGAGCTCGTGCAGTCGGCCTTCGCCCCCGTTCCCGTGCTCCGTGCGCCCTACTTCGACCAGGAGGTCGCCGGGGCGGAGATGCTCGACCGGCTCGGCGGCGCCCTGTTCGACGCCCACGACCCCGCGGGGGTGCTCCACGGTGCCATCACCCAGGAGCTGACCGTGTTCGAGACCGGCGCGAGGCTCCGGCTCTCGCTGCCGTTCGCGCGCAAGGGCGATGTGACCTTGAAGAAGATCGGCCTCGAGCTCATCGTCCGGGTCGACGGGCAGAAGCGCACTATCATGCTCCCCCCCGCGCTCGCCTCCTTCCGCCCCAGCGAGGCCACGTTCGAGGCAGGGGCGCTCGAGGTGACCTTCGATGGCGCGCAAAGATCCTCCTCCGCCCGGCGAGGCTGACGACCCCGTCGGTCCCGATCCCGGCCCCCGCGTGCCGGGCGCAGCCGGCGACCCCGACGACGCGCTTCGCCGCCTCAACGAGCGGCTCGATCGCGCCTCGGATGCCGCCGAGCGCCTGATCGCCGAGGCGGCGGCCGAGTCCGCCGCCCGCGCAGGAAGCGCCTTCCGGCGCCCGCCGCCCTCGGGCTGGCAGGCGCCGCCGAGCGAGCAGGAGCCCGGGCGGGGGGGCGACCTGGACCTCCTCGTCCAACTCGTGGAGTCGCTGCGCGAGCTCATCCCCTCGGACCTGCAGCAGCGGCTCGCGGAAGCCGTGAGAGAGCTCCTGCTCGCGGTCAAGGCGCTCATCAACTGGTACTTGGAGCGCCTCGATCACCATCAGGAGGAGCCCGCCGAGGTGCAGGACATACCGATCAACTGGGACTGACCTGGACGGCGGTCACTCCGGCGGGTCGACGCCGAGCTCGGCGATGAGCATGATTCCGCGGGCACCGTTGTCGCTGATCCGGTCGGGGACCGTCGCGCCGGCGGCGAGAAGGGTGCGGACGATCTCGGCGTAGGGCGCCTTCGGGATCTCGTCGATCGTTCGCATCGTCGGGCCGCCCTCCGGCTCGTGACAGTGGCGCGAGCCATGCAGCGCGGCGCCGATGGCGCTCCCGCCGTCGCGGGAGGTGAGCGACGCGCCGCGCTCGACGAGCTCGCGCGTCATCTGCGCGCGGCCACGCCAGCAGGCGTGACCGAGCGGGATCTCCTCGCTGCGCGGATCGCCGTCGATCCGCGCCCCCGCGTCGAGCAGCCGTCGCATCGCCTCGAGGTGACCACCTTCGATCGACAGCATCAGCATCTCGTCGAGGGTGGAGAGCGGAACGGCGGCGGGGACGCCGTCGTGGCCGGAGAGGTAGGTGCCGATGGCCCGGTCCTCGTCGGTGACCGCGCTCTCGTTGGCGCCGCGCTCGCGCAGGATGACGGCGACCGCCTCCTCGCCCCAACGGACCGCGACCTGAAGGGCGGTGAAGCCATGATCGTCAGGCGCGTCGATGGGCGCGCCCGCGTCGAGGAGGGCGGCGACCGTCCGCGGTGGCCGCCGCCGCCAGACCGCCTGATGGAGATTGCCTGCCGAGGCTCGCGCGCCGTGCGTGCAGAACATCTCGATCATCTCCGGGTTGGGGAAGTTGAGCGCCCGCCCGAGGTCGTAGTCGACGAGATCCTGCCGCGCCCCGGCGTCGATCACGAGCATCGCGCACGTCGGATCGGGGAACTCGCACGCGTGGTAGAGGACCTCGTTGCCGTGATAGCCGTCGCGATCGTCGGTCGGGTCCGCTCCCGCGTCGAGCAGCATCCGCGTCAGCTCCGGGTCGCCCGCGATCCCGGCGGCGCCGTACAGCGCGACCTGCAGCCACTCGCCGTTATGGATAAACGAGGCATTCGGGTCGGCACCGGCGGCGAGCAGCCGCCGCACCACCTCACGGATCCCGGGCGCGCGCTCCGAGTCGCCCCGCAGCAGCCTCGAGAAGCAGGCGTAAAGGATCGGCTGCCAACCGTTCGGGCCGGTGGGATCGCTCGCGGCCGCCGGCCGCTCCGCCAGGCGGCGCGAGACTTCGTCCGCCTCGCCGGTGGCACACGCACACGCGAGGTCGTGGCGGGCAAGCACGGGATCGGCGTCGAGCAGCGCGCGCGAGCGACGCAGGTCCGCGGATGTGGCCGAGGCGATGAGAGCGGCGGCGCGCTCGGAGGCGTCGAGGGTGACAGCCTCGACGTGGAACTTCAGTAACGGCCACGAGCGAAAGCCGTACTCGCGCGCGACGGCGAGCTGGGCGAGCGCGATCGACGGAAACTCGCCCGCCTTGCGGCGGCGCCTTGCCTCCTCGCGCAGGTGACGCAAATCCGGACCGGACGGCAGGGAACGGGGCTCGGGCATGTCAAGCGTGATCGGGCGCCAAGGGCTCGCGACGAAGTTCGCGAGCCCTAACCCCCGGGCTGGAGCACGAAGGAGACGTAGATGCTCACGCCGGCGATGATGATAAGCCCGAGGAGGATGAGGAGCCGGGACTTGATGATGTGGCCGAAGGCGGCGAGCACGAAGCCGAAGCCCACGGCGAGAAACGGGCCGAGGGGGGACGTCACCGCAGTGGCCAGGGAGATGAGCACGGGACGAGCATCTCAGACGGCACGGTGGCCCGTGACGATGGCCCTTCGCCGCCCCAGGTCCGAGCGCTGAGGGGCGGTGACTTATCCTGCCTTTCAGTGTCCATCTCGCCGTCATCCGTCGCCGAGGTCGCCGAGGGCCTCAGAGGCGCCGGCTACCTGCCCGGCGGCACGACCGCCCTCGTCTCCTACCTCGCGACCAAGCTCGACAAGCCTGTGCTCGTCGAGGGCCCGGCCGGGGTCGGCAAGACCGAGCTCGCCAAGGCACTCGCCCGCTACCTCGGTCGCACGCTCGTGCGCCTGCAGTGCTATGAGGGCCTCGACGAGGCCAAGGCGCTGTATGAGTGGAACTACCGCAAGCAGCTCTTGCGCATCCAGACGGAGGCCGACGCCGCGGGCTGGCAGGACGTCCAGGACGACATCTTCGGCGAGGAGTTCCTGCTCCGCCGTCCCCTGATGACGGCGATCGCCTCCGAGACCCCCGTCGTCCTGCTCATCGACGAGATCGACAAGACCGACCAGGAGTTCGAGGCGATGCTCCTCGAGCTGCTCTCGGACTTCCAGATCTCGATCCCCGAGCTCGGCCTGATCGAGGCGCGCTCCCAGCCCGTCGTCCTCCTCACCTCCAACAACACGCGTGAGCTGACCGAGGCGCTCAAGCGGCGCTGCTTGTACTTGTGGCTGGACTACCCCGACCTCGAACACGAGCTCGAGATCGTCCGCCTGCACTCCCCCGAGCTCGACGAGGCGCTCGCGCGAAAGCTCGTCGAGGTGGTGCACCGGGTACGCGAGCTCGACCTCAAGAAGCCGCCCTCGATCGCCGAGTCGATCGACTGGGCGCGCGCGCTGCTCCTCCTGGGGGCGCAGGACATCGACGAGACGACCTTCGCGGAGACGATGAGCGTAATCGTCAAGCATCGCACCGACCTCGACACCGTCGCCGCGCGCGTGGGCGTTCAGCTCGCGCAGGCGCCCGATGCCACCCGGCCCGCCGCATAGCGCGCCCCACGGCGGGATTCCCGACCGCGGACCCGGCGGCTTCGACGGCCGGCTGCTCGCCTTCGCCGATGACCTCCGGTCCGAGGGGATGGCGCTCGGGACCTCCGAGCTGCTCGACGCCTTCGCCGCCCTCGACCACGTCTCCTGGGCCGAGCGCGCGTCGTTCAAGGAGGCGCTGGCGGCGACGCTGGCCAAGTCGCCGGAGGACCGGCGTTTGTTCGACCTCGTGTTCGAGCGCTTCTTCTTCCGGGCCGCCGAGGCCGAGGCGACTCGCCAGGTCCTCGACGAGGGCGGAGCTGTCCAAGGTGGCGACCAGATCGATCTGGAAGCGCTACGCCGGCAGATCGCCGCCGCGCTCCGGGACGGATCCGAAGGCACGTTGGGCGACCTCGCGCGCCTGGCCATCGCCGCCTTCGGACGCGGCGAGGGCTCGGGCGTGGTCGGCGTCGACGTCCAGCGCATCCGCCGCGCGCTCGGGCTACGAGCCGAGCCACAGCCCGATTTGCCCGACGGCGATCCCCGACGCGACGGACTCCCGCGCGAGCAGATCCGCAACTTCGAGTCCCACCTGCGGCGCGAGCTCGAACGGGCCGCCATCGAACGCACCCGGTCGCTCCCGCCCAAGCGTCCCCTGAGCGATCTCGACCGCGCGCTGCCCGCGGGACCCGTCCAGGATCTCGCCGCAGTGCATCGCGTCGTCGCTCAGCTCAAGCGCCGGCTGGCGACTCAGGGACACGAGCAGCGGGGCCGCAAGCGCCATGCCCACGTCGACGTCCGCCGCACGATGCGAGCGTCGCTGCAGACGGGCGGTGTCCCCATCGACCTCAAGTACCGTCCCATCCGCCCCCGTCGTCCCGAGATCTTCGTCCTCTGCGACGTGTCGACGAGCGTGACGAGCGCGAGCACCTTCTTCCTCAGCGTGCTCCACGCGCTCCACGACTCGTTCCGCAAGCTCCGCTCGTTCGTGTTCATCGAGCGGATCTCCGAGGTCACCGACCTGCTCGAGCGCGAGCGCGACTTTCGCGCGGCGAGCGAGGCGATCGGGCGCGACGCCGGCGTCGCCGACATTTCGGGCTACACCGACTACGGACGCGTGTGGACGGAGTTCCTGGCTCTGATCGAGGATGAGCTCCATCCCCGCGCCACGGTGATCGTGCTCGGGGACGCCCGCACCAACGGGCGCCCCCCGCGCGACGACGTCTTCGCGCTTATCACCGCCAAGGCCGGCCGCACCTTCTGGCTCAACCCCGAGCCCCGCCTGTACTGGAACTACGGGGACTCGGTCATGGCCGCCTACGCGCGCCATTGCACGGCCTTCGAGTGCTGGCGCACGGACCAGCTCGAGGATTTCGTCAAGGCGCTCACGCGGCCGGTGGTGGCCTGAGCCGTAGGCGGCCCCGCGCTGACGCTGCCCGTGGTCACCTGAGGGCCGCGAGCGCCTCGCCGATGTAGGTCATGAGCTCGGGATCGACCATCCCGCGGGAGGCGACCTGCGATCCCTCCACGCGGTACATGGTCCTCAGCGAGCGCTCGATGCCCTCCTCACCGCCGCTGAACTGCTCGATCAGCTGCTTCCACCGGCGCGCGAGCGCGAGTGTGCGCTCGTCGGTCGCCTCCGTGCCGCCCGCCCGCTCGGCCCGCACGGCCTCGATGAGCTCAGCCCACTCGCGCTCGGCCCGGCGCACACCGTCCTCCCCCAGCTCGCTGCGGCGCTGCTCCAGTTGCTCCTGCTGCTCCTGCGTGTAGTACTTCTCGGTCATGGTCATCACCTCGATTGCTTGAATGAACTCGTCGAGCGTTGGGGCACCTTCATGCTCGAGCAACTCGAGCATCCCCGCGAGTGTGCGCCTGAGCCGCCGCTGGAGCTCAAGGCTTCGCTCGACCCGCTCCAAGTGCCGGCGAACCGACCCGGTGAGATCGGGCTCCCGATCGAGGACGTCGAGGATCTCATCGAGCGACAGCCCGAGCTTCCTCAGCGCCACGATCCGGTAGAGCCGCCTGACGTTCGCCTCGGAGTAGAGCCGGCGTCCCGACGGCGAGCGCTCAGCCGGCGTGATCAGCCCAATCGCGTCGTAGTGGTGGAGTGTTCGCACCGTCAGGCCGGTCGCACCGGCCAGCGCACCGATCGGCATGAACCCGGCTGTCTGCTCGTCGTCGTCGGCCATGGCGGTCACCGATAGCCACCGTAGGCCCTGACGCTACGTGAGGTTCAAGGGGGCGTGGCGATTTCGCCTCGTCGGGGTGAGATTCCGCTCTTGGCCGTGGCCGCTCGGTCACGCGCCGCCGGGGCCGGCTGGGCCCGTGCCGCCCGCCCGGCCCGTGCTGCGAAACCCCCAACATACGATAGAAACGCAGCACGCCCCCACGCGACGCGCCCGGCGCCCCCCCCGCGACCCGGCGCGACTGACCCGCTGCGACCGCACCGGGTCATCGGACCAAGGAGACGCTCATCGGGCTCACCCAGGCCATCCTCCGGCCGCCAGGCGCGGTACGCCCGACCCGAACGCCGGCACGCGGTAGGATGAACGGCCAGCTGTCCACCCAGGGGGGCTGGCGGGAACGCCGGCTGAGATAGCGCCCTTCACCTAAAGTGACCCGGCGCTGACCCTTTGAACCTGTGGGGTAATGCCCGCGAAGGGAGCGAACATCCAAGCGCGCGCGCGCTCCGTCGAAGCTCCGGCGCAGGAGCGTCGAATCGATCCGAACGGCGTTCGGATCCAGTCCGTCGACCGCACCTTCCCGACCCGACGAGGCGAGGTGGCGGCGCTGGCCGGCATGTCGCTACGCGCCGCGCCCGGAGAGATCGTCGCGGTCGTGGGGCCGAGCGGATGCGGCAAGTCGACCCTCCTCGAGCTCATCTGCGGCCTGCAGGAGCCCGACGCGGGCACGGTCAAGGCCGACCCCGCGGCGCTCATGCCCCAGCGGGATCTGCTCCTCCCCTGGCTCGACGCGACCGACAACGCCTCGCTGGCGCTGCGGGCCCGCGGCACGCCCCGGGAGGACGCGCGCGATGCCGCGCGGCCCTGGCTCGAGCGCTTCGGCCTCGCCGGCTTCGAGCGCTCGCGCCCGGCCGAACTCTCGGGCGGCATGCGCCAGCGCGTCGCCTTCCTGCGTACGCTTCTCGCGGGTAAGCCCGTCCTGGCGCTCGACGAGCCGTTCGCGGCGCTCGACGCGCTGACCCGGCTCGAGATGCAGGGCTGGCTCGGGAGCTTGCTGGCGCGCGAGCCGCGGACGGTCGTGCTCGTGACCCACGATGTCGAAGAGGCGGTGGTGCTCGCCGACCGAGTGGTGGTGATGTCGCCCCGCCCGGGCCGGACGGTGGCCGAGCTCGAAGTGGCGCTCGCTCGCCCCCGGCATCGCACCGACGCCGACGTGGTCGCACTCCGTGAACGCGCGCTCGAGGCGCTGGGGATCGCGAAATGAGCGCGTCCCCGCCCAGCGGCGAGCCCGCGCTCGCCGGCATGCTGCGGGCCGAATCGGACGTGCTGCGGGCCGAGGTCCGCGTCTGGAACGCGGCCGGCCGGCTCCTCATCGGCTGGCGGACGATCGTCTTCCTGCTCATGCTGCTCGGCGCCTGGGAGCTCTATGTCGACCTCGGCGGAGCCGACCCGTTGATCCTTCCGCCGCCCCACCAGATCGCGCAGTCGCTCTACGACGACCGGTCGCTGCTGTGGAGCAACTTCCTTGTCACGGCGCGGGAGATCGCCTCCGGCATCCTGCTGGCCGGCGCCGCCGGACTCGCGCTTGCCGTCTCTCTGCACCTGTCGCGGACGCTGCGGCGTGCGGTCTACCCGCTGCTCGTGGCCTCGCAGACGATCCCGATCGTGCTCGTCGCGCCCCTGCTCGTGCTGTGGTGGGGCTTCGGCTTCTTCCCCAAGCTCGTGGTCATCACGATCGTGTGCTTCTTCCCGATCGTGGTGACGACGCTCGACGCGCTGGCCGCCGTCGACCCCGACCTGCTCAAGCTCATGCGGACGTTCGATGCCCCGCGCATCCGGACATTTCGCCATGTCGAGCTGCCCGCTGCGCTTCCCGGGCTGTTCACGGGGATGAAGATCGCCGTGGTGTTCGCGCCCATCGGGGCCGTCTTCGCCGAGCAGGCCGGGAGCAATTCAGGTCTCGGCTATGTCTTTCAGCAGGCGATCCCCCAGCTCCTCACCGCGCGGGCGTACGCCGCGGTGCTCATCCTGGCCGTGTTCGCCATCTCGCTGTTCGCGCTGCTCACCCTGGCCGAGCGGCTGCTGCTGCCCTGGGCCTACGAACCACGAGGAGAACGCCCCCTATGAAACGAACGGTGATCGCGGCACTCGCTGCCGTCTTGACGCTGGCGGCGTGCGGAGAGATGAAGGACAGCACCACGCCGGCCAGGACCGTGCCCTTGACGCTGATGCTGGACTACTTCCCGAACGCCGACCACGTGGGCATCTACCAGGCGGTCGCCGATGGAGGCTTCGCCCGCGCCGGTCTCGCCGTCCACGTCGAGGCTCCCTCGGACCCCTCGGCGCCGCTCAAGGACCTCCTCTCCGGGAGGGCCACTGTCGCCATCTCCTACGAACCCGAGCTCATGCTCGCCCGCAATGCGGGCGAGCCGCTGGCCTCCTTCGGGGCGATCGTGCAGGAACCCCTCACGTCGATCGTCTCAGTCGGCTCCCAGCACATCACGAGCGTCGCCGCCCTCCGCGGCAAGACCGTCGGCTATGCCGGTCTCCCCTATCAGAAGGCCTATCTCGACACCATCCTCACCCACGCTCATGTCCCCATCAGCTCGGTCAAGCTGATCGACGTCGGCGAAGACCTCGTGCCGGCCATGCTCTCCGGTCAGGTCGCCGCCACCATCGGCGCCTACTGGAACTACGAGGCCATAGAGCTCGCCGAGAAGGGCAAGCACCCCGACGTGATCCGCGTCAACCAGGTCGGCGTCCCCAACTACGACGAGCTCGTCCTCGTCGCCACCAAGGCGACGCTGGCCAACAGGCCGGACATGATCCGCGACTTCGTCCAGGCACTGGGGCGCGGCTACGAATCGGTGCGGAGTGACCCGACGGCGGCCGTGGCCAACCTGGTGCGTATGAATCCAGGCCTCGACCCCAAGTTCGAGCTGGCCAGCGTCAAGGCTACGCTGCCCGCCTTCTTCCCCACCGGCCCGAATGCGTCCTGGGGCTACCAGTACCAGCCCGCGTGGAACGCCTTCGGCGAATGGATGCTTCACCACCACCTGATCTCGAACGTGCAGGCGGTCGCGGACGCGTCGACGAACGAGTATCTGGCGGGACAGGGGGTCGGTTAGGCGGGCCGACCGCCGCCAGCCCGGCTGTTCGGCGCCAGCCGAACTCTCAGGTGGCCCGAAGGGCCACAGCCCCCGCCAGCCCCGACCACGGCGCGTAGGGCGCGAAGTACTCCGCCACTTCCTCCTCGGTGGCGCGAGCCCAGGGATCGCCGGTGCGCAATCGCCCGACGAGCTTTCTGTACGCAAGGTCGCCCGCGGGAAGCTGGTCGAGCCGGCCCTGCCCGGTCAGGGCGAGCTTCTGGACGGTCCAGCTCCCGATCCCGCGGATCGACCGCAGGCGGCGCCAGCCCCGTTCGTGGTCCGAGTCGTGGAGGTCCACCTGCCCGGAGGCCACCGCTCGTGCCACCCGCACGAGCGCGACCGCCCGCCCCTCGGTGAGGTCCAGCGACGCGAGCAGCGCCGGAGCCTGATCGGCGATGGCGCGGGCGCTCGGGGCGTCGCGCAGGCCCGTCTCCAGGCACCGGCGGCCGAGGCGGGCGACGAGCCGCCGCTCGATCCGGGCCGCGCGCTCGAACTCGATCAGCTGCTCGGCGATCGCCCACATGAGCGCCTCGAACGGCTCCGGCCGGCCCGTGACGCGGAGCGTCGGGTGGGCTCTGACCGCGCGGCCGATCAAGGGGTCGAAGCGAAAGCGCTCGTAGAACGGCCGCAGATCCTGGTCGACGCCGAGGGCCATGCGCATGCGCTCGATCCCCCACTCGGCGGCGGCTGGGTCCTCGGCACGAGCGCCAAAGAGGACGCGGTCGGGGGCGAGCTGCGCGACGCGCACGACCACAGGGTCATCGCCGGCGTGGAGCAGGCGGTGGATGACCCCACCCCGCACGCGGGTCAGGCCGTCGAGTCCGCCGCGCCGGGGAAGCCGGAACGCCCACGGGGGCCGAACCTCGATCCGGACCTCGCACGGCGCTGCCAGCGACGTCGCCGGCGCCGGCGCCACCCGTGCCCTCACTCGTCGTGCCGGCCGATCCGGTGAACGTGCACGAGGTAGCTCCGGGTCCCCGCGACGGGAAGCAGGTCAAGGGGCACTCCGTGCCCGCGCCGGGCCAGCCGGCGCGCGTGGCGCCGACGCATGACCGCCAGGGTCGCGGCGCCCGCGACGAAGCCGGTGACCGCAGCGGCCGCAGCCTGCACGGTAGGCAGAGCCGTGGCCATGGCCGTCGGCTCGATCGGGTGGACCTCGGCGAGGACGGGGAGCCCGTCGACGAGCTCCTCGTCCTCCTGCCCCTCGATTGGTTCCTCCGTCATCGACCCTGCATGGTGACAGCGTGACCAGTCATGTTCAAAGCATCTTCTCGTAGACGCGGTAGCGGCGGACGATCTTGCCCCCCATTCCCTCCATGGCGCGGTTCATCGACTTGTTGCTCTCGAGGATCCAGCCGGTCTCGGCGCTCTTCTGCGGGGTGCGGGCTGCGGACTCGAAATGGAGCTGGTAGAAGCGCGCGGCCACGCCGGTGTGCTGGTACTCGCGCTTGACGCCGAGTGCGAACACCCTTACGCGGTTGATCTTGCGCTTGTAGTACAGCGCCTTCGCCCACCCGAAGGGGAGTAGCCGGCCGTTCAGATGGGTCAGGACCTGGTTGTAGTCGGGCAAGGTGAGCGCGGCGCCTATGGTCTCGCCGTTCAACTCGGCGGCGAAGGCCCAGTTCTCGTCGAGGATGGGCTTCAGGTCCTTGGCGTAGTGGCGGACCTCGGCCTCGCTCAGGGGCACGAACCCCCAGTTACGCTCCCAGGCGGCGTTGTAGACCTCGAGGAAGCGACCGATCTCGGACTCGATGTCCTTCTTGCGCATCGGCCGGACAGTGATCCCGTACTTGCTCTCGACCTCCTCGGCGGCGCGCCAGATCGACTTGTGCACGCGATCGCGGTCGGAGATCTCGATGCTCCACATGTACAGGTCCATGGCCTTGACGAGGCCGGCGCCCTCGAGCAGGGCGGGGTAGTAGCGGTGGTGCCAGTTGGTGAGGATCGTGGGGAGGATGTCGTACCCCTCGATGAGCACGCCGCACTCGTCGTTGGTGGTGAAGTCCATCGGCCCGACCATCCGGTCGCGCCCGCGCTCGCGCAGCCACCGCTCGGCGGCGTCGAGCAGCGCTTGGGCGGCCTCGGGGTCGTCCTCGCATTCGAAGAAGCCGAACATTCCCCAGTCGTGGTGCTGGTACTCGTTGAAGGTGTGATCTATGTGGGCGCTGATCCTGCCCACCACGCGCCCGTCTCGCCGGGCGAGGAAGTAGTCGGCCTCGGCGTGCTGGAAGAAGGGGTTGCGCTCGCGGTCGAAGAAGCGCTTGCGTTCGAACAGAAGCGGAGGAACCCAGTTCGGCTCGTTACGATACAGCCGCCACGGAAGCTTGATGAAGGTGTCGAGGTCGCGCTTGCCTGCGACCGGCCGGACGTCGAGCGCCATTCGAAGGGGAAACCTATATGCCCACCACGATCGACGTCTTCGCCAAGGCTCGTGAGCACGAGCGCATCGAGCAGTTGAAGGCGGCGCGAGAGATCGACGCGCTCCCGTACTTTCGCGTGCTCGAAGGACCGACGCTACCCGTCGTGGAGATGGAAGGCGAGCGCCGGATCATGCTCGGCTCCAACAACTACCTCGGCCTCACCGGCGACGAGCGCGTCAAGCAGGGAGCGCTCGATGCCCTGCACCGCTACGGCACCGGGATCACCGGCTCGCGCTTCCTCAACGGCACCCTCGACCTCCACGTCGAGCTCGAGCAGGAGCTCGCCGACTGGCTAGGAACCGAGTCCGCGCTCGTGTTCACCACCGGCCATCAGGCGAACCTCGGCTCGCTGGGAACGATCCTCGGCCCGGGCGACACCGTCGTCGCCGATCGCGGCGACCATTCGTCGATCATGGACGGCTGCCTGCTCTCACGCGCCAAGATGCGCTTCTTCAAGCACAACCGGCTCGACAGCCTCGAGCGCACGCTCGAGAAGGCCGCGGCCGACGGCGGCGGGATCCTCGTCGTCGTCGACGGCGTGTTCTCTACCGAGGGCGACGTCGCCCCGCTGCCCGAGATTGCCGATCTGTGCGGCCGGTTCGGAGCCCGGCTGATGGTCGACGAGGCCCACGCCCTGGGTGTGCTCGGAGCCCGGGGAGCGGGCACCTCAGAGCTCCTCGGGGTCGAGGACCGGGTCGACCTGCGGATGGCCACGTTCTCGAAGGCGCTCGCCTCGTGCGGCGGCGTGATCGCCGGCCCCGCCGACGTGATCGAGTTCCTGCGCATCCAGTCGCGCCCCTTCATCTTCACCGCCTCGGGCGTGCCCGCCGCGGTCGGCGCCGCCCTGGCCGCCGTGCGCATCTGCCGCTCCGAAGAGGGGCGCGAGCTGTTCGCCGGCGTGCTCGCGAACGCGCGCTACCTCCACGCCGGGCTCAGTGACCTCGGCTTCCGGGTCGTCGAGCCGACGCGCCTGGCCGACGGCACCGAGGTCGTGACCCCCGTCGTCCCCGTCGTCGTCGGCGACGACTGGAAGGCGGTGTTCCTGTGGAAGGCGCTCTATGAGGCCGGTGTCTACGTCAACGTCATGATCCACCCGGCCGTGCCCCTCTCGGGAGCGCTGCTGCGCACGAGCGTGATGGCCACCCACGACCGCGACACCCTCGACCGTGCTCTCGAGACGTTCGCGGCGGTCAAGCGTGCCTTCGAGTCCGAGCACGGGCCGCTGCCGACCGCGGCCGATTAGCACCAGGGCGGCCGCGGAGCTTGTCCAGATAAACACAAAGTCTGGCGATCACGAAAAAGGCGCTCTGAGCGTACGAGTTGGCGTTGACTGCATTGCCGCCGGCGCCCGTCTCACGTAGCGTGCTCCCTTCGCCGCACGGTGGTCGGCGGGGCAGAACAAGGGTCGCGGAGGCGCAGGGTATAGCGACCGTTGCGACTGCCACGACGTCAGCGAGAGCCGTTCGGCGAGCCAAAAACCGGATCGTCACCCGACCGCCTTGCCGGGGCGGGCGCGTTGCGGTCGCCTGCCACTATGTGCCCGTCGCGGCGGGCACGGATGCCGGGAGAGAGAAACGAATGACGGAAACCGGAACGATCACCCAGGACCCGCAGCGCCTGCGTGCCCTGGAGCGGGCCAATCATGTGAGGCTCGCGCGAGCAGACCTCAAACGCAGGATCGCGGAGGGCGAAGTGCCCGCCGCGAGCATCATCCTCGAAGCGCCGTGGGAGACGAGCAGCTGGTCCGTCGGCGACTTGCTGAGAAGCCAGCGGCGCTGGGGTAGTACTCGCTGCCAAAAGTTCCTCAGAGGCCTCGACATCTCCGAGACCAAGCAGATCGGAACCCTCACCGAGCGCCAGCGAGTGGCGCTCGCGACCCACCTCGACCCGCGCACTCGTGATGCACGTTCGCCATGCGCAGTCGAGCTCGTAGGGGCGGCGTAAACACGAGGAGCTGCTCCGTCCGCTCGACGCACGCGGACGGAGCGGCTCAGCCTTCGAGGGGGTGGAGTCCCGGCTCGCGGGTCGCGATCTCGACGATATGGCCGTCGGGATCACGGACGTAGATCGACCGGAAGGCACCGCGATCGAACACGTCGGTGCAGTCGAGCCCTTGCCCGCGTAGATAGTCGACCCAGGCGAGCTGTTCCTCGTGCGAGTCGACCGCGAAGGCGAAATGGTGGGTCGAGCCGACACCCACGACCCCGTCCGGGAGCGAGGGATACTCGAGGAAGGAGACCAGTGTTCCCGGAGAGCCGCGAGCATCGCCGAAGTAGAAGTGCCGGGTCAGCGGATCGTCGTCGTTCACCGTCTCGCGGACGAGGGCGAGGCCGAGCACGTCGCGATAGAAGGCCGTCGTGCGCTCGAGGTCGCGGCAGATCGCGGTCACGTGATGCAAGCCGGTGAGGCGCATGCGCTTCCCGTCACTCATGGGCTGATGATCGCGGGAACCGGCGTCGCGCCGGCGAAGAGCAGGAACCAGATCACGAACGCGACCACGGCGACGCCGGCGCTGACGACGAGCACACCCTCGAGCACGAAATGTCCGGGGTCCTGCCGACCCCGCGAGCGGGAGATCGCCCGGTAGGCATTGCTGAGCCTGACCAGGACCCAGGCGAGCAGCAGGATCGCGCACACGACGCCGACCGACATCGCCCCCACCGCGGCCCCGAGCGACGAAGTGGCTCCCTGGATCTTCGATCCGATCCACAGCATTCCCAGCGGCGTGCCGATCCACAGGCCGAGGCTGCCGATGAACATGATGAGCACGACGAGGGCCGCGCCGGTACCCGTCCGCAGCAGGTCACGCATGCCAGCTGTCAATCACGTTGGTGAATATAACTGCGGCGCGTGAGGAGCGACTTAGGCGGGTCGCGGGACGAATCCGCGACCCCTGGCTAACGGACAGCCCGAGGAGAGCTTGACCTGCCACCATCCCATGAGCATGCCGACCAGGCCCAGGCGGGGCCTGACGTGCCATGCGCCGCAGCCCGGCTCGCCGAGATCCTGCCGCGACACGCGGGCGAAGCGGTACTTGGCCGGCTCGAGCAGCATCCGCTCGAGGAGCAGCCGATTTGCCGCCTGCTCGTCCACGCGTTCGGTGATCGTGAGTCGGGCGCCGTGCACGCGTTCGGCGAGGTCGTCGCGCACCCGCTCGAGCTCCTCGAGGTCGAGCAGGCGCGGCTCTCCGGGCGGACCGTCGGGCAGTTCGATGCCGCCCATCGGATATGCGGTCACGAAGGCGTCGGCGAGCTCACGCTCGAGCTTGGCGATCTGAAGACGCAGTGATCGGCGGGCGGCCCGCTCACCGATCTCGACGCGGGACCGGGGCGAGCCATCGACGGCAGGTGAGCCCGGAGTCTCGGGCAGCTGAGCGAAGATGATCCGCTCGGCGAGCATCAGGCCGCGCGGGCACCCAGTCCGGCGCGGGCTTGGGCGAAGGTGACCATGCGCCGGCTGTCCTCGTCGTAGAGCTTGAGGCGCACGGAGCGTAGACCCTGCCACAGCGAGATCGTCGGCGCCCGGTGCAGGAACTGGTTCTCGTCGTGGGCGCGTTGGAGGTTGTAGTTGGGGATGCGGGCGAGCAGGTGGTGGATGTGGTGGAGCCCGATGTTGCCGGTGAAGAACTGGAGCACCTTGGGCAGCTTCAGGTACGAGCTCCCCGCGAGTGCGGCGTCGACGTAGTTCCACTCCTCCGAGCGCTCCCAGTAGGCGTCATCGAACTGGTGCTGCACGTAGAACAGCCACACTCCTGCGGCACCCCCCATGACGATCGTCGGTATCTGTAGGAGCAGGTAGTTCTGCCACCCGATGAGCAGGATGATCCCGCCCACGATTGCGATCAGGGCAAAGTCCGTGTAGAGGTGGCTGCGCCGGATCCGCGGGCGGGCCTTGAGCGGGACGATCCGCGGCGCGAGGGCGAGGGCCCAGATGGGGCCGAGCGTGAACATCACGAAGGGGCTGCGTATCAGACGATATCCGAGCCGGCTGAGCCACGGCTTGGATCGGTATTCCGCGACCGTCCAGGTGTCGACGTCACCCTGGCCGCGACGATCGAGGTCGCCGGAGGAGGCGTGGTGCTGCGCGTGCTCGTGGCGCCAGCTATGAAACGGCGTGTAGACGACCAGCCCGACGAAGACGCCGACCCACGTGTTGGCGCGCTTGGTGGGCATAAACGAGCCGTGCGAGCAGTCGTGGAAGACGATGAACGTCCGCACGAGGAAGCCCGACGCGGGGATGGCGAGGAGCAGCACGAGCGCGTAGGAGACGGGGAGCAGCAGCCACATCGCCGCCATGAGCGCGAAATAGGGCACCACCGAAGTCGCCAGGCAGGTCCAGCTTCGCCTGAGGTCGGGCTCGGCGTAGGGAGCAAGCGCCTGACGCCAACGCGATTCCTGATCCTCGACCTGCACCTCCGGAACGGCGTGAGCGAGAGAGGTCGTGCCCACGTAAGCCTCCTGTAACGACAACGGCGCGGCCCGCGGCCAGCGACTGGAATGTCACCAGCGTACCGATTCCGCCGCCCGACCACCACTCGGTCCCTCCGCAGTGTCGTCCTATCCGGCGTTCAGCGCCTCGACGCAGATCCATAGGGCCTCCTCGATGTGGATCTGGGGGACCCCCTCGACGCGCACCGTGAACAGCGTCACCCGCCGCGTCTCCGCGGTCGGCGCGTGCCCGGGTGCGACCTCGCCGAAGAGGATCGCGTGCACCCACCGCGCGTCGGCGACGACCAGGCGCTCGGCCCTGAGATGGCTCCCGTACTCGGTGCTTCCGAGCCGGTCGCCGTCGACCGTGATCCTGATCCCGGGGCCGCCCGCATCGACGAGGTCGGCGTCGAGCGCCCACACGCCGACGCCGGTCTCGATCAGCGCGACGAGCAGCGCGTCCTCGAGCAATCCGCGAGAGACGAAGTGCCCGTGCCTGAGGCGACCGAGCGCCGCCTGCTCGAGCGGGGTCCGCGTGATGTCGGGGTCCAGTCCGATCTCGCGGAAGAACACGCGGTAGGCATGGCCGACAGGCCGCTGGCGGATCGCCACCACCGTCTGTCCCTGGAAACCGTTTGATAACGCGCGCAGGCGGCCCTTGAGCTCGCGCGAACTGCCCGTACCCGGGATTTCCGCCGTCACCCAGTCGAGTCCCAGCCGCGGAAACTCCGCTCGCAGCCGTGGCTCGATCCAACCGGAGGCCGCGTGGAGGTCGACTTCCTCGCTCACCGTGGCTGCGAGGCCAGGAGCGCTCGCACTCGCTGCGCGAGGACTGCCGGCCGCGCCCAGTGGTCGCCGATGAGACGGTCCTGCACGATCCCGCCACGATACGCGAGCTCCACGAGCGGACAGACGTCGACCCCGTACTGGTAGCCGACGGCGCCATCGGCGTCATAGGCCACGGGGATCGTCCAGCCGTGGGTGCGGAGCACCTTCGCCGTCGCCGCGTGGCTCGCGTCGACCGCGACCGCGGCGAACTGCACGGAGGGGATCTGGCGCGACACCACCTGCATGGCGTCCACCTCCTGCGTGCACTGCCTCGCGCCTGTGACGAAAAAGGCGAGCACGAGGGGCCCGCGCTTGACGAGCAGGCACACGTTGAGCGCGCGCGGGTCGTGCTTGGCGGGATCGCAGGTCGGATGCCCCACGTTCGCGCTGCCGTTCAGGTTCGAGCCCGCCAGCGGCGCCGCGAAGTAGCGCAGCCGCTCGTGGGCGGGAACTCCGGTGCTCACCACCCCATGCTGGAGAAAGGAAACCGCCGAGATGACGATCACGATTATCAGCCCGAGCACGCCGATGATCCACCGGTAGCGTCGCGTGTCGATCACGGGAGCGGCAGGGACTTCGTCCTTGCCGGCGAGTACGCCTCGCGGCGAACTCGGGGGCTGACCCGAGCGCCCTCGGGCCCGGCGTGCCGCCGCGGCGGCGAGATCGGGATCGAGCCCTAGCGGCGCCGGTGCGGGCGCGGCGCCCTCGGGGGCGGCCGGCGCGGCGTCTGGCGCCGGCGGCGGGCCCGAGCGCTCAGGCGCCCCTGACGCGGGATCGGCGTCCTCACTCATAGCTCAAAGCGCCCGCGAGTTGGCCGCCAGGCCAACTCGCAAGGAAAAGCATGGATGCTTTTCCCGCCAACTCGCAAGGAAAGCATGGATGCTTTTCCCGCCAACTCGCAAGGAAAGCATGGATGCTTTCCCCTTTCCCGCTCACGCCACGCGCGCGCGGCGCCGGGGCCGGCGCAGGACCGCGGCGAAGCGTAGGGCGGCGCCTCGAGCCAGCGCGAGCGCCTCCTCCCGTTCGGACCAGGCGAGCACCGCCGGTAGCACGAGCAGCACCCCGCCGAGCGAGACGGTCAGATCGATGAGGGTCACCAGGCCGAAGTCGCGCAGCATGGTGATGTCGGAGACCACGAGCACTCCGAAGCCGGCGATCGCGGTTATTCCCGAGGCGATCACGGCCGCGCCGGTCGAGCGGTAGGTACGCGCGAGGGCGGGCTCGAGCTCGTATCCGGCCGCCCGCTCCTGGCGGAAGCGCTCGGCCAGGAGCACGCTGAACTCGGTAGAGATGGCGATCACGAGCGCGCCCAGGGTGGCCGACATCGGGTTCAGCGGGATACCGATCACGAACAGGATCAGCGCCGACCATCCCGTCGCGAGCGCGATCGGAACGAGGGGGACGATGGCCCGGCGCACGTCACGGAACACGGCGAGGAGCACCAGTCCGACCGCAACGATCCCGGCGAGCAGCGTCCACAGCCGCCGCGAGGACGACGACAGGGCGGCATTCGCCTGCGCCGCGAGCACCGGCAGGCCGACGAGACTGGCGCTCACCCCCCGGGGGGGATGGAGCTGTGACTGCATGTAGTCGATCACCCGCTCCTGCTTGGAGAGCGGCATCAGGCGGATCCCGAAGGCGACGGTGGCGTAGCGGTAGTCGGAGGTGATCACGGCGGACTTGAAATACGCGGGCAGGACGGCGAGCAGGCTTCGGATCTTGGCTTCGGTGAGCGAGCCCGAGCTCGTTCCCGGGCTCGTCGTGGCCGACGTGCCCTGCGAGAACAGGTCAGGGAGCGATAGGGCCGGACACAGCGTCGCGCGCGCACACCCCTTCTCCTCGACATAGCCGAAGTGGTTCAGCAGGCGCTGCTCGTAGGACACCATCCAGTCCACGATCCTCGGCTGCGTCAGGTCGCGGGCGCCAATCGTCACGTCGATCTCGCCGGAGACGCCGGTCACCCGCTCGAGCGTGCTCAGGTTGCGCAGCGCCGGCATGTTCGAGGGCACGAGCTTGGTGACGTCGGATTGGACGGAGGTCTGCGTGTCGGCGAACCAGCCGGCGAGGGCGAGTACGGCGCCGACCGCGAGCACGCGCCCCGGCCGTGCCACGCTAGCCGAGATCGCCCCCCGCGCCGCGGCCCGCCCGCGCGTGCCGACCCCACGTGAGGCGGTGATGAGCGCGCGTACGAGGCGGGCGGGGAACCACCGTACGAGGCTCCCGCGCGCATCCC
>Ga0302324_100009630_pt1 | contig 20149 bp, 20 predicted proteins | sample Palsa_T0_1_FD_201949 | JGI IMG/M metagenome (GOLD analysis project Ga0302324, IMG submission 201949) | Peat permafrost microbial communities from Stordalen Mire near Abisko, Sweden - Palsa_T0_1 | ecosystem: Environmental > Terrestrial > Soil > Palsa > Peat permafrost | place: Sweden: Abisko...
AAAGCGCCAGTTCGTTCCGCCGCCGGCAACGGCCGCAATCCGTTTGAAGCTGACCTTGGCTGCAAACCTCCAACGGCAGGTCATGGCCCGGTCACGGCCCTATCGTAGACGGTACCAGATCGACTGAAACCATCGGCCAGCGTTCGCCGAACGCATCAACCTTCCAGGAACCGTCGGGCCCCCGGCGGACGCGCCGCCGAGCCGACGCGACCCTGGGCATCCGGTGTTACGAGAACCCGAGTCCCCCAAGCAAGCCCGAAGCTTGCAGTGCAGCCAAGCGAACGTGGGCGAACAAAGCACGCGCAAATCGAAGCACTCAGAGACACTTGCGCCACCGAGTGGCACGCACGAATACCCAGTCAGTGCTGTACTAATCCATGTGCAGACCACCTTCCTCCGCGGCCGACGTGCCGCGGAGGTCTATCTCGCCCTCAGAAATCGCTCGCTCCGAATGCGCTTTCCGTTCGGCTTCGTTGCTCTGACAACTGCACGCCCGCCGCATGAGACCTGCTGCGCCCACGCGCGACGGGCGGCCGCGGGCCGGCGTTCCAAAGCATCGTCGGCTTGACTGCGGGACTGCATGGAAATCGACGCCCATCTCTCAATGTATAGCTCCTTCATCGGCAGTTTCCAGCCACCGAAAACGAATCCTCGAGCGATGTTACTGACGCTTTGGCGGCATAGCTTCGTGCCATAGGAGTGACGCGCAGGCGCGCGACTCGTAGGCGTCACGGTGCATCGTTGGAGGCCTTCAACACCACAGGTCCTGCGTCGCGCTTCCTTCATCGTCCGCTCCCGAGCCCTCCCGAGTGCGCTGTTGTACTCCCCAGTGGGTTGGCTAGTGGCGGCGTTGCGTGCACTCTCGCATTCATTGCATACCTCGCTTTCCATATGGCCTGGGAACACATCGCTCTCGTTAGACAAGTGCCGCTTCAGTACATTGCAAAACTGATTATGTTTGCGCTGGCATCTCGAGTCGACGACGAAGGCAAGTGCTGGCCTTCGATCGACACCATTTGTCACGACACCGGCCTTAAGCACCGCACGACGCAGATCCATCTGAAGTCCCTGGTTGAACGTGGGTACGTCATCCGGCAAGAGCGCCCAGGACGCACGGCCCTGCTGTGGATAAACACGCGCATCTTGGCCACCGGTGTGTCTGGAACACCCCCGCACGACCTGCATCGGGGAGTGCATGCGCCGCAGGAATCCGGTGCAGGACATGCACCCGAAGTAGAAATAGAACAACCAATAAATCGCCAATTACGAAAGTTATCCACAATCGGCAACCCAGCAGCCAGCGACACGGCACCGACAACGTGGTGGACAGCCTCAGCCGGGATTGACGCGAAGGGCCGAGAACTCCAAGTGCCTGCCCGCCCTGGTGAAGGCTACGCCGCATACAAGGACCGCCTCTTTGCTGTCGAAAAGCAGCGCCGCAAGCCCCCTTGAAAAAGCCAAGATCGGATGCTGATTGCTTGTCATCACCGCGCGACCTATGCCGCCCATTGCACCTTGTTAGGCCACATTCCATGCGCAATCAATGACCCGCTATGTTCGCATCCCGAAGTTCGAAGAGCTCACCGGATACACGGTGAAAGCCATCGCGCGCAAGATCGAGACTGGGGCGTGGATCGAGGGGCGTCAATACCGACGCGCACCTGACGGGCATATACTTGTTGATCTTCAGGAGTACGAACGTTGGGTCGAAAATCAGCCTCCGGCGGCGTAACCGAGCATAAGGGCAAAATCCGGCTCGATATCTGGTACCGTGGCCAGCGCCTGCGCCCGGTTATTGGCCTCGAGTGGAATGAGCGCAATCGACGCGCCGCCCTACGCATGGTCGGCGAAATCCGCGAAAGGATTCGCTACGGTCTGTTCGATCCCATCGACTACTTCCCGGATTACGGCGGCCTCGAGACGCTTGCCGCACCCTCCTCCGCTCTCAACACCTTTCGCGACTACGCAAGAGCCTGGCTGCAATCCATTGGGCAGAAAGCTCCGGCGACCCGCGAGGACTATCGCAAGGCACTGGACCGCGTGTGGCTCGACGAACTCGGCGAACGTCCGATCAAGGCAATACGGTACAGTGAGCTCATGACTCTGATCGGTGATCTTGGCGTCGCCGGCAAAACGCTCAACAACTACCTGATTCCGCTACGCGGCGTGTTCGAGTTCGCGCGCCGCGACGGTGCTATCAACACGAGCCCGGCCGCGGCGATCGAGAACGCGCCGGTGCAAAAGCCGGCACCCGATCCGTTCACCCTGCCCGAGGTCGAGGCGATTCTAACCGAACTCGCCGAGCGCGAAGACGTCCAGCTCGTGGACTACTTCGCAGCAGCCTTCTTCGCCGGCTTCCGCCCGTCGGAGCAGATTGCGCTGCGCTGGTCGGATGTCGATTTCCAGCAGCGCACCGTACGTGTCCAGCGAGCCGTAGTGCGTGGCCACGCAAAGGCGAGTACCAAGACCTACTTGGTGCGCGATGTCGAGCTCAGCGACCGCGCCTGGGCTGCCATGGAGGCCCAGCGAGCGCACACGCAGCTCGCCGGCAAAGAAATTTTCTGGAACCCGGCCACCGGGGCACCGTGGGCCGACATTCAGTCGCAGTGGAGAATCTGGAAGCGCTGCTTGAAGCGCTTGGGTCTGCGCTACCGCGAACCGTATCAGACGCGGCACACGTTCGCGACGCTGGCACTCATGGCCGGCGCGAATCCTTCCTACATCGCGCGGCAGCTCGGTCACACCAACGCGAACATGCTCTTTCGCGTGTATTCGAAGTGGATCGATGGCGCCGATAAATCGCGCGAGCGCGACAAGTTGAACCTCGGATTTGGCCACGATTTGGCCACGGAATTGATTGCAGAAGCGAAGAAATTCGCACAATCAAATACTTATCTGGCGGAGAGAGAGGGATTCGAACCCTCGATACACCTTTTTGGGCGTATGCTCCCTTAGCAGGGGAGTGCCTTCGACCACTCGGCCATCTCTCCGGTCCGCTTTGATTCTACTGTCGGGCCTCTGCGCCGTCAAAGCGATTGCGCAGCAAGATCCAACTCATCGAGCTTTCACGCCGCCCCTGGTGCGCCATCGAGCTCAAACACGCGGTGCAGCTGACGTACCGCAAGCTCGAGGTATTTCTCATCGATCACTACAGAGGTCTTGATCTCGGAGGTCGATATCATCTGGATGTTGATGCCTTCGTCGGCAAGCGCCTTGAACATCTTGGCGGCAATGCCGACATGTGAGCGCATCCCGATGCCCACCAACGACACTTTGCAGATGCGGTTGTCGCCGATAATCTCACGTGCAGTAAACCCCTTCCCTGTCTCGCCCGCAAGCACGTCAAGTGCTTTCTTGTATTCCGCCCGATTGACTGTGAACGAAAAATCGGTGTGGCCAGATGCACCGATGTTCTGCACGATGATGTCGACATCGATATTGGCCGCCGCGACGGGACCGAGGATCGCGTAGGCGATGCCGGGACGGTCTTCGACCCCCATGAGGGAGATCTTCGCCTCATCGCGGTTGAAGGCGATGCCGGAAATGATGGCCTGTTCCATGGTCTCGTCCTCCTCGAATGTGATCAGGGTGCCGGGCGACGTGCTCGCCGGATCGTCGAACGACGACAGCACGCGAAGCTTCACCTTGTACTTTCCCGCGAACTCGACGGAGCGCAATTGCAGCACCTTGGAGCCCAGGCTCGCCATTTCGAGCATTTCTTCGAAGGTAATCCGCTCCAGTCTGCGCGCCTCGGGAACGATGCGCGGATCGGTGGTGTAGACGCCATCCACGTCGGTATAGATCTGACACTCGTCCGCCCCGAGCGCCGCAGCGAGCGCCACACCGGACGTATCCGAACCGCCCCGTCCGAGCGTGGTGATATTGCCCGCGGCGTCGACCCCCTGGAATCCCGCGACAATCACCACCGTCCCCTCGGCGAGATCCTTGCGCAATGGCGCGACGTCGACGTCGAGAATGCGCGCCTTGGTGAAAGCGCTGTCCGTCAGGACGCGGACCTGTCCGCCGGTGTAGCTCTTGGCCTTCAGTCCCAGTTCGTGCAGGGCAATCGCGAGCAAGCCGATGGTCACCTGTTCGCCGGTTGCGGCAATGACGTCGAGCTCGCGCGGATCGGGATCCGGCGAGAGCTCGCTTGCGAGCGCGAGCAGGCGGTTGGTTTCGCCGCTCATGGCTGACACGACTATCACGAGCGCATGACCCTCGGCATGAAACCGCGCGATACGGCTGGCGACGCTGCGAATCCGTTCGGTGCCGCCAACCGACGTGCCACCGTATTTCTGCACGATCAGAGGCATACGCCGCTACCCAAATCCTGCGTCACAGTTTGCGGAACGCGAGCGTCGCGTTGGTGCCGCCGAAGCCGAAAGAGTTGGACAGGGCGGCCCGAATCGGCATCGGCCGCGCCGTGTTGGGGACGAAATCGAGGTCGCAGCGCGGATCCTGATGGAACAGATTTATCGTCGGCGGCGCGACCTGGTCGCGTAGCGCGAGCACGGTGAAGACCGCCTCGACCGCCGCGGCGGCGCCGAGCAGGTGGCCGGTCATCGACTTGGTCGAAGAGAGCGCGAGCTTGTATGCATGTTCGCCGAAGCAGCGCTTGACGGCAACGCACTCGGCGAGATCGCCAAGCGGCGTGGAAGTACCGTGGGCGTTGATGTAGCCGATGTCGGTCGTGTTAAGCCCGCTGTTCTTGAGCGCGTTCGCCATGCTGCGCGCGGCGCCGGCCCCGTCCTCGGGCGGCGCCGTGATGTGGTGCGCATCGGCTGACATGCCATATCCGGCAAGCTCGCATTCGATGCGCGCACCGCGCGCGCGCGCATGCTCGAGCTCCTCGAGCACCATTATTCCGGCGCCTTCCCCGAGCACGAACCCGTCGCGATCGGTGTCCCACGGGCGGCTGGCGGTTGACGGATCGTCGTTGCGAGTCGACAGCGCCCGCGCCGCGCAGAACCCGCCGACGCCAAGCGGGCTGATGGTCGATTCGGCACCACCGGCCACCATGATGTCCGCGTCGCCGTATTCAATCAGTCGCGCCGCCTCGCCGAAGCTGTGGTTGGCCGTTGAGCATGCTGTCACCGTCGCCAGGTTCGGACCGCGGTAGCCATAGTGAATCGATACGAGGCCCGAAATCATATTGATGATCGACCCCGGAACGAAGAAGGGCGAGATTTTGCGCGGACCGCCCTCGAAGTAGGCCTTGGCGGTCTCCTCGATCATCGGCAGGCCGCCGATGCCCGAGCCAACGCACACGCCAACGCGGTCGAGATCGCCACTGAAGCCCTCGAGGCCCGCGTCACGGATCGCTTCCATGGTCGCCACCAGACCGTAATGGATGAACGTGTCGTAGCGCCGTGACTCCTTGGCGGAGAGATACCCGGTCACGTCGAAATCCTTGACCTCCCCGGCGATCCGCGAGCCGAAGGCGGATGCATCGAAACGGGTAATGCGGGTGACGCCAGAGCGGCCGGCGAGAATGTTCTCCCACGCGGCCGGGACGCCCACACCGACCGGCGAGATGATCCCTAACCCGGTAACGACGACGCGGCGCTTCGGCATGGCGGCTGAACGAAAGTGGCGAACTTAGGTGGCGCAGCTTGGCCGCGCCGCGGCGCCAGCGAGGGGAGCGGCGAGCCGCCCGGCAGGTTTCGGTTACTTCTTGTGGTGCGAGTTGATGTAGTCGACGGCCTGCTGCACCGTCGTGATTTTCTCGGCTTCTTCGTCCGGGATCTCGGTCTCGAATTCCTCCTCGAGCGCCATGACGAGTTCCACCGTATCCAGCGAGTCAGCGCCGAGGTCATCGACAAATGACGATTCGTTCTTGATCTCGGCTTCGTTCACGCCGAGTTGCTCGGCGACGATTTTCTTGACTCGTTGCTCCACGTTTTCCATGCGTCTCCTCCCCAAAGGGATCCAAGCGTTGCGAATGGGTGATTTTACCAGATCAAACAAGCTACGCCATGTACATACCACCGTTGACGTGCAATGTGGCACCGGTGATGTAGCCCGACTCGCGCGAGGCGAGAAACGCGACCGCATGGGCAATGTCCTCCGGCAGGCCTAGCCGGCCCAGGGGAATGCGCGTGACCAGTTGCTCGCGCTGCGCGTCGGAAAGCGCACGCGTCATGTCCGTGTCGATGAATCCCGGGGCCACGCAATTGACCGTGATGTTGCGACTACCGACCTCCTGCGCCAGGGATTTGGTGAATCCGATAAGTGCCGCCTTGGCCGCGGCGTAATTGGTCTGCCCGGCATTGCCGCTGCTGCCAACGACCGACCCGATGTTGATGATGCGGCCGTGACGCGCCTTCATCATGCCGCGCAGGACAGCCTTCGACAGCCGGTAGGCCGCCTTGAGATTGATATCCATGATCGCGTCCCACTCGTCGTCCTTCATGCGCAGCAGCAGGTTGTCCTTCGTGATGCCCGCATTGTTGACCAGGATCGCGATGCTCCCCACACGCTCGCCGATGCCAACGACCGCCTGTTCAATGGCCGCGCCCTCTGCCACGTCAAGCCGGATGCCTTCGCCGCCGCGGCCTTCCGCCTTGAAGTACGCCGTGATCGCCTCCGCACCTTCGTCGCGGGTTGCCGTGCCAACGACGCGGGCGCCAGAGCGGGCGAGGGCCAGGGCAATTGCCCGGCCGATCCCGCGACTGGCGCCGGTAACAAGCGCGATCTGTCCGTCGAGCATGGGACGCCTCCCTACGCCGTCTCGGCAACGGCAGCCGCAATGGCATCGCCGTCATTCAACGGCAATGCCGAGAGATCGGGGGCGATGCGCTTGGTCAATCCCGTGAGCACCTTGCCCGGGCCGCACTCGACCACGTGCGTGACGCCGCAAGCCACGAAGCGACGAATGGTCTCGACCCAGCGTACAGGACTGGCAGCCTGCGAGGAAAGTGTCACCCGGATCGCGTCGGGAGTCTGCGCTTCGCGCGCATCGACGTTGTGCAGCACCGGCACCGCTGCGGAATCGACGACAACCTTGGCCAAGTAGGCTGCCAGCCGCTCGGCGGCGGGCTTCATGAGCACGCAGTGAAATGGCGCGCTCACCGGCAGCATGAGCACGCGTTTCGCGCCGCGTGCCTTAGCCGCGGCACCGGCGCGCTCGACCGCTTCGCGATGGCCGGCGATGACGGTTTGATCCGGCGCGTTGAAATTCACCGCCTCGACCACCTGTCCCTGGGCTGCCTCGCGGCAGGCATCCTCAACCCCAGCGGCTTCCAGGCCGACGATCGCCGCCATCCCCCCGACGCCGGCCGGAACAGCCTCCTGCATCGCCTGCGCCCGAAAGCGCACCAGCGGCAGCGCGTCGGCAAAGGCGAGCGAACCTGCGGCGACGAGCGCCGCGTATTCGCCCAGGCTGTGGCCGGCGAGCACATCGGCCGCCCGGCCACCGGCCGCGCGCCAGGCGCGGTAGACCGCGATATCGGCCGCCAGCATGAGCGGCTGTGTATTGACCGTCTGATTGAGCGCTTCGCCGTCGCCGTCCTCGACCAGCGCCCAGAGATCCTGGCCCAGCGCGGCGGAGGCTTCGGCAAAGGTGTCGCGCACCACCGGATAGCTCTCGTAGCGACTCATCATTCCGGGGGATTGCGATCCTTGCCCGGGAAATACCAAAGCCAGTTTCATCGTTTCACCATCGCAGCAGCACCGATCCCCAGGTGAAGCCACCGCCGACGCCGAGCAGCAGCACGTGCTGGCCGCTTTGGATACGCCCGTCGCGCACCGCGATATCGAGGGCAAGCGGTATCGACGCCGCCGAGGTATTGGCATGCCGATCGACGGTCGTCACCATTTTTTCCGGCGAGACGTGCAACTTCTTCGCCGTCGCGTCCATGATACGGATGTTCGCCTGGTGGGGAATGAGCCAGTCGATCGCAGCGGTCGTAAGGCCGTTGGCTTCCAGGGCTTCGTGCGCAACCTCCGCGAGCACCTTGACGGCGAACTTGAATACCGTATTGCCTTCCATCGTGAGCAGTGGCGTACCCGTTACCGCGCCGTGGGAAACCGTTCCTGGTACGGCCAGGATGTCACGGTAGTGGCCGTCGGCATGCAGGTGCGCCGACAGGATGCCCGGTTCGGACGCCGGCGTCAGCACGACAGCACCTGCCCCGTCCCCGAACAGCACGCACGTGCCGCGATCCTCCCAGTTGAGAATGCGCGAGTATATTTCGGCGCCGACGACCAGCGCGTTGCGGACCCGGCCGCACTTCACCATCAGATCCGCCAATGCCAGCGCGTAGACAAAACCGCTGCACACCGCCTGTACGTCGAATGCCGGACCGTTGCGCGTGCCGAGCTTGTCCTGCAGGATGCACGCGGTCGACGGAAACACCATGTCGGGTGTCGTCGTGGCCAGCACGATCAAGTCGACCGCGGAGGGCGCGATGCCTGCCACCGCGAGCGCCTCGCGCGCCGCGGCGAGCGCAAGGTCGCTGGTGTTCTCGTCGTCCGCCGCGATATGCCGCTGCCGAATACCGGTCCGAGTACGAATCCACTCGTCGCTGGTATCGACTCGCTCGGCCAGCGCTGCGTTGGACAGAACCTGCGCCGGAAGGTAGCTGCCCGTGCCGACGACGCGGCTATGCATCGCCCGATCCCACCGGCGCGGCAGCGACGGCGAGCGTGCCCTGCGCCAAGGCGGGCGTCACTGCCAATCGTTGTGCAATGCCTTCGAGCACGTGGTTGGCGACCTCCGCGTACGCCTTCTTGAGCGCGTAGCGGAAGGCCAGCGTATCGGCGCCGCCGTGACTCTTGATCACCACGCCCTTGAGGCCGATGAGCGTCGCGCCGTTGTAGCGGCGTGGGTCGACACGACGCTTGAAGGACTTGAGCATCGGCAGCGCAAACAGCGAGAGCGCACGCCGGACCACCGTGCCGGTGAACTCTTCGCGCAGATAATCGGCGAGCATCTGCGCGAGTCCCTCCGAGGTCTTCAGGGCGACGTTGCCCACGAAACCATCGCACACGATCACGTTGGTCGTGCCCTGATAGATGTCGGTTCCTTCGACGTTGCCGTGGAAATTGAGCCCCGAAGCCCTGAGCAGCTCCGCGGCGTGCTTCACCACATCATTGCCCTTGATGTCTTCTTCGCCGATGTTGAGCAGTCCGATGCTCGGCCGCTCGATGCCTTCGACCGCCGCAACCAGCGCGCTGCCCATCACGGCGAATTGCAACAGCTGCTCCGGCGTGCAGTTGACGTTGGCGCCCAGGTCGAGCGCGGTCGTGACCCCCCGGCGCGTGGGCAGCTGCGAGGCGATCGCCGGACGGTCGATTCCCGGCAGTGTCTTGAGCACAAAACGCGAGATCGCCATGAGCGCCCCGGTGTTTCCGGCCGACACACAGGCTTGCGCGTTGCCATCCTTGACCAGGTTGATCGCCACGCGCATCGAGGAGTCCTTCTTGTGCCGCAGCGCGTCGGCTGGAGCCTCGTGCATCTCGACGGCCTCGCTCGCCGCCATCACGCTGACGCGATCGCGCGCGGCAGAGCGCAGCGGCGCGAGGCATTTGCGTACCGCGGCCTCATTGCCGACGAGCACGATCCGGGCGTCCTGCGCCTGCTCGAGAAACTGCAGCGAAGCCGCGACGGTCACGGGAGGGCCATGATCGCCGCCCATCGCGTCGACGGCAATGGTCACCTGCATCAGACTGCAACGTTCCTTTGCGCCAGCGCAGCCTTCGCGCCCGGCGCGGGAGAGGGTTTGGCAAGGATGCGCCGGGAGCAGTCCGCGCCCCGGCGCGAGCGAGCCTGCGTTACGCGTCGCCCTTGGTCTTAACGACCTTCTTGCCGCGATAGTAGCCGCTGGGGCTGATGTGATGGCGCAGGTGCACTTCCCCGCTGATGGGCTCGACCGCGAGCGGCGGGTTGGTCAGAAAATCATGTCCGCGCCGCATGCCGCGCTTCGAAGCCGACTTCTTGTTCTGCTGAACAGCCATTTCGTGTCACTCCTCAAAGGATCTGTCGGTCCCCTTCTTCAGGGCGGCGAGCCGCGCGAACGGGGATGTCTTGCCTGGTGCTCTAGCAGTCGCTGCGGCGTCCGGCCCCAGACTCTCGGGACACCGCCCTTCGGCATGGGTTGCCGCGAACGGCAACGACAGCAGTATCTCGTCTTCGATGAGCGTCAACGCATCGAGGGGCGCCGCCGCAAGCACCACCTCCGCGTCGCCCTGGTCCAGTGCTTCCAGCTCGGCGTCCGTACGCGCCAGCAACAGCTCCGTCTGCTGCGCCACGGGGAGCTCGAAAGGCTGCAGGCAGCGCTGGCACACCACGGGCAACCTGCCTTCGATCGCCACCGTCAGCGCGGGTCGTCCGCCCACATCACGCCCACCGACGATGCTCCAGGCAATAGGCGTGGCGCGTTTCGTAGGCGCCAAGCGCTCGGCAACGCGCGCCTGGCCCATCGCGTCGAGTTCGCCGGAGAGCTGCTCACCACGGGCCGCCAAGCCGAACGCATCGAAGCGCCCTGCTCCCGTCGCCCCAGTACTCCGGTTCACCGTCGTCTCCGTGCCGCCAGCCGATTGCGGATCGGCGCCCGGCCCCTCTCGCGCGCAATGCACGGGAGCGAAGCCGACCGCGACACCCAATTCACCGCAGCCAAAGCAAACATAGCATAATAGCCCGCCTGCCCGACACTGTCAAAGAAAAGCGTGGAAACAAGGACTTTGCCCGCGTATCGGCCGCTCGTTCTCGCCTCGGCCTCGCCCTATCGACAGCAGCTGCTGCAGCGCCTCGGCCTCCCCTTCGTAGTCGTTGCGCCGCAAATCGACGAGTCCCCCCACGGCGGTGAACGGCCTGCGGAGACGGCGCTGAGGCTCGCGCAGGCAAAGGCGCGCGCGGTCGCACCTCAGCACCCCGAGGCGCTCATTATCGGCTGCGATCAGATAGCGGACTGCCACGGCGTTGCGGTGGGCAAGCCAAAGGACGCCGCCGATGCCCTCCGGCAGTTGCGAACCCTGCGCGGACAAACGGTAACGTTCCACACCGCGGTAGCGCTTCTGAATGCGAAGTCCGATACCTGTCGCACAGCGCTCGTCGATGTCACGAGCACGTTCCGTGAACTCGATGACGCCACGCTGCAAGCCTATCTCGAGCGCGAGCAGCCATTTGACTGCGCCGGGTCGGTCAAGGCCGAAGGCCTGGGTATCGCGCTCTTTACGCGGCTTGAGAGCGACGACCCAACCGCGCTCATCGGCTTGCCGCTGATCCGTCTCACCGATCTGCTCGAGGCCGAGGGCGTGCGCCCGCTGGTGCCAGCGTGAGTACGGAGCCGCAGGTCGCGGCCGGGCCGCTGGGGCGGCTCTACGTGATACCCAGCCCCTTGGGGCCGACCGAGCCGCAAGCGGTGCTGCCGGCGCGCACCCTCGACATTGCCCGGCGCCTGACGCACTTCGTCGTCGAGACGCCGAAGGACGCGCGGCTGTTCCTTAAGGCGCTTGCGCCGGAGCGACCGTTGCAATCGCTCGTGCTGGCCGAATACAACGAACACACGCCGGCGAAGCAGATCGAAGCGCTGCTTGTGCCGGCGCTCGCCGGCCATGATCTGGGACTGCTTGCCGATGCGGGCTGCCCCGGCGTTGCCGACCCCGGCGCCGGCCTCGTGGCGGCGGCGCATCGTGCGGGCGTGCGCGTGGTGCCCCTGGCCGGACCTTCCTCGGTGCTGCTCGCGCTGATGGCGTCGGGATTGAACGGACAGGCGTTCGTTTTCCATGGCTACCTCCCAGCCAAGCCCGGGCCGCGCGAACAGGCGCTGCGCGCGCTTGACGACGCGCTCCGCCGTAGCGGCGCGACGCAGCTGTTCATCGAGACGCCGTATCGAAACGAGGCGCTGCTCGCCGCGGTGCTGGCAACGTGCCGCCCCGAATTGCGCCTGTGCGTGGCGATCGATCTGACCCTGGCGAGCGAAGAAGTCATAAGCCGCAGAATCGGCGCGTGGCGCGAACTCAAGCGGCCGGACCTTGCACGGCGTCCGGCCATCTTTCTGCTGGGAAGGGATTAAATCGCCGCGCCGCGGGCAAGAATGCCGCGGTGACTTATTCGTCCGGCGAGCTCTTGATATAGCTGCGCAGCATGCGGTTTTCGAAACTCTGCTCTTCGTACACCGCTTTGGCCACATCGTGGAACGACACGACGCCTAGCAACATCGCGCCTTCCTGAACCGGGACATAGCGGGCGTGGCGCTCGAGCATGACCCGGCGCAGTTCCATCACATCGAGGCCCGGTGTCGCGATCAACGGGTCGCGCACGTAGATCTCGCTCACCTTGAGGCTGCCCAGCTGCCCGTGGCCCTTCGCCAGCGCCTCCAGCACCTCGGCAAAGGTCAGCATGCCGACCATCTGTCCGTGGTCCATCACGACCAGGGAGCCGATATCGTGCTGCGCCATCACCTTGACTGCGTCGAGCACCGTCCCATTGGGCTGCGTCGTGAACAGGGCGTTGCCCTTGATGCGGAGGATTTCACTGACCAGCATCGGTTTCTCCTCGCCCGCTTAGGTAACGAGGTTACTCCCGGACCGTGGGGCGGCGCAACCGAACCTACCCGGCGAGCGCCCGGCGCTCCCGCAGCGCCTGCGCAAGGGTGCCGCTGTCAACGTATTCGAGTTCGCCCCCGACCGGCACACCGCGCGCCAGGCGCGTCACCGCGAGGCCCCGCGCCGCGAGCAGTTCGCCAATGTAGTGCGCGGTCGCTTCGCCTTCGTTGGTGAAATTCGTCGCCAGCACGACTTCGCGCACCACGCCATCCTGGGCGCGCTTGAGCAAGCGGTCGAGGCGAATTTCCTTCGGCCCGACGCCGTCCAAAGGCGACAGGCGCCCCATGAGCACAAAAAACAGCCCCGAGTAGGCCTGCGTGTGCTCAATCATCATCAGGTCAGCCGGCGTTTCGACGACACACAGCAGTGCCGGATCGCGCTTCGCGGAGCGGCACAGCGCACACAACTCGCCCTCGGTAAAGGTGTTGCAGCGCTCGCAGTGGCGGATGGTTTGCGAAGCCGCTTCCAACGCGCGCGCGAGCCGCTGCGCCCCGTCGCGATCGTGCTGTAGCAGGTGCAGCGCCATGCGTTGTGCCGCTTTCGGGCCCACGCCAGGCAGGCAACGCAGCGCCAGCGTCAATTCCTCGAGACTGCCCAACGGCTCCATTGCCGTTTATTCAGAACGGCAGCTTGAATCCGGGAGGCAAGGGCATCCCCGCGGTAAGGCCCGCCATCTTCTCCTGCGTGGCCGCTTCGACCTTGCGCACCGCGTCGTTGACGGCCGCGGCGATGAGATCTTCGAGCATGTCCTTGTCTTCGGCGAGCAGCGTGGGGTCGATAGTGACCCGCTTGACGTCGTGGCGGCCGGTCATCACCACCTTGATCATTCCGGCCCCTGACTGGCCCTCGACTTCCATGACGGCGATGGCCTCCTGCGCCCTTTTCATGCCCTCCTGCATCGCCTGGGCCTGCTTCATCAGCCCGCTGAGCTGGTTTTTCATCATGCGTGCAATTCTCCGCTTGCCTAGATCGGCTTGATCGAGTTCGGCTTGATGCGCGCCTCGAAGCGCGTCAGCAGGTCCTGGACGAACGGATCGTCGCGAAACGCCGCCTCGGTCTTCGCCTCTGCCGCCTCACGCTGGCGCTTTTCCGTTGCCGCCAGACTAGTGCCCACGACGCCACCGAATTCGAAGCGCAGGCGCACGCGGCGCCCAAGCATCCGCCCGATCGCCTGGCGCAGCGTGTCGGCGTAGGGTGCCTCGGTCAAATGGCGTGCTGCTTCCGGCACCAGCAACACAAATTCGCTGCCTGCGACTGCTTTGAGTTCGGTTTGCGCAGCGAGTTGCTGCGCCATGCCCGACAGGTTCATGGCGCCGACGAACGCGGGCCAGGTCGCGGGGTCTGGGTCGGACGCGACGGCAACGGGGATTGCGACTTCGGACAGCACAGCTTCCGCAGCACTCGCCGCCGGCGCGGCGCTCGGGCTCGGTGCGGCGGTCGCTGCCTCGATCTTGCCCTTCGCATCGCCCGCCCGCTCCGTCTTCGGCACAGCGCGCGGTGGGGGCACTGCGCTCGGCGCCTCGGTCGCCGGATCGAAAGCAAGCAAGCGCAGCAGCGTCATCGAAAAACCGGTCTCCTCGTCGGGTGCGCGTCCGAGGTCGTCGCGTCCCTGCAGACAGATTTGATAGGCCAACTGCACCGCGTCCGGCGCAAACGCGTGGGCCAAGGCCTTCACCCGCTCGGCATCGGGGAGCGCATCGCTCGCCGCGGGAACGGCCTGGACAAGCGCGATGCGATGCAGCAACAGCGAGAGTTCCTCCAAGGCGCCGGCCAGCGACACGCTGCGCTCGGTCAGTGCGCGTGCCTCGGCGAGCAATGCCGGCCCGTCGCCGGCGATCAGTGCGTCGACGATGCGGTAGGCGTAATCGGCATCGACCGTGCCCAGCATGGAGCGCACGCCGCCATCGCGCACCTCACCAGCGCCGTAGGCGAGCGCCTGATCGAGCACCGATAGCGCATCGCGCATCGACCCACGGGCCGCGCGCGCGATCAGCGTCACCGCGCTCTCGTCGAAGGCAACGTTCTCAGCGCGCAGGATCTCGGCGAGCCGCGCCGCAATCGTGGCGGGCGGCAGCAGCTTGAGGTTGAATTGCAGGCAGCGCGAGAGTACGGTCACCGGAATCTTTTGCGGATCGGTGGTCGCGAGCACGAATTTCACATGCTCGGGAGGCTCCTCCAGGGTCTTCAACATGGAGTTGAATGCCGCCTTCGACAGCATGTGCACCTCGTCGATGAGGTACACCTTGTAACGCCCGACGGTCGGAGCGTAGCGCGCGTTGTCCAGAATCTCACGCATATTGTCGATTCCGGTATTCGATGCCGCATCGAGCTCGAGCAAGTCGACAAAACGACCGGCGTCGATTTCGACACAGGCCGGGCAGACCCCGCAAGGCGTGGCCGTGACGCCACGCACGCAGTTGAGACTTTTGGCAAGAATGCGCGCAATGGTCGTCTTGCCCACGCCGCGCGTCCCGGTCAACAGATACGCGTGATGCAGCCTGCCGCGCTCGAGGGCGTTGGACAGGGCACGCACAACATGCTCCTGGCCGGAGAGTTCGGCAAAGTTCTTGGGCCGCCACTTGCGGGCGAGGGCTTGGTAGGTCATCGAGTCGGGGCGAGCGTCGAGCGGAGCACGAGCAAGGGGGGAGGCGAGCCGTATCCCCGGCACTTGCAGAGAATAGCTATGGCTGCTTCCTTCCGGACCTGACCAGGTTCACCATCATGCAATGCGGGGCGGCCCGCCGTTGATCGTTGCAATGCGAGCGCAGGTGCTGCTTGCATTATCGGTGAACGCCGGCCGGGCGGCAAGCTGCGCCCCGGGCCGCAATTTGCCTCACCGCTATAATCGTCCCCAAGCGCACATCCATCGGGCTCGAATTGCGACCGAAATTCATCCTGTGGAGTTGCATTACCGCTTTAGTCGCCTGCGGACCTGCGCCGGTGCCGCCTTCCCCGAAGCAGGCACCGGTGCTGGTGGTGGCGATGCGGCCTGGTCCCACGACCTGGTTCACCGGTGCCGATGGCGACGCCGCGGGTCTCGATCGCGATCTCGCCGAGCTCTTCGCCGCGGAGATCGGCATAGCGCTCAAGGTGGTTCCGGTCACGAGTCCCGCACAATTGATCGCTACCATCGCCAGTGGTGAAGCGCGCATAGGCGCCGGAGGTTTTTTTCATCCGTCCCTGGACGCAACCTCCGCTGCGGGCACATCCCTGCTCTATACCCGCGGTTATTACGCCATCGAGCCGGTACTCGTCTACAACACCGACGGCTTCCGCCCCGAATCGTGGGATGACTTGAGGGGCGAGGTGGTCGGTATCGTCGAAGGCACGGGTTTGCTGGCCAAAGTCCGCGCCGAGCACCCCGATGTAATCTGGCGTGCGCTCGAGCCATCCGCCGCGGAAGGCCTGATCGAGCAGGTGTCCGAAGGCTCGCTCGGTTATGCCGTGGTGCCTTCACATGAGGCCGCCGCCACGCGCAATGTGTTCCTCAACGTCGACATGGCATTTGCGGTCGGACCCAAGCAGGACCTGGTGTGGATCCTGCCCCCCTTGCAGGAATCGCTGCGCGACCAGGCCGACGCATTCTTCGATCGCATTCGCAAGAACGGCACACTGCAGCGACTCATCGACCGCTACTTCGGATATGCGCACCGGGTCGAGCACATCGATGCCAGCGCATTCCAGGATCGTATCCACGCCGTGCTGCCCGCGTACGTCGGGCTGTTCCATCAGGCACAGCAGCAGACCGGCGTCGAATGGCGGCTCGTCGCGGCCATCGCCTACCAGGAATCGCACTGGGACCCCCAGGCGACCAGCGCAACGAACGTTCGCGGCATGATGATGCTCACTGAGGACACCGCGAAGCGGCTGCGCGTTGTCGACCGCCTCGATCCGCGGCAGAGCATCGTCGCCGGCGCGCGCTACCTCGCCGACCTGAAACGAAGCCTGCCGCAGCGAATCACCGAGCCGGATCGAACCTGGATCGCGCTGGCCGCGTTCAATATCGGCATCGGCCATCTCGAGGATGCGCGCGTGCTCGCGGCGCGGCAGAAGCTAAACCCCAACTCGTGGAGCGATCTCAAGAAAACCCTGCCCTTGCTTGCCCAGACCGATCTTGCCGATCAGACCAAATACGGGCCGGCCCGCGGCGGCCAAGCCGTCGTTTTTGTCGAGACCGTACGCGCGTATTACGACGTGTTGCTGCGCCTGGAGAAGCCCTACTACGGCGCCCAGCTGCAAGCGGCGCAGTAGCGCCGTCGCTTTGCAGACGCACGGCGCTGCTGCCAAATTGTTGCGAACGACCGCGGTCCGAGGAAACCGGACGCGGCAAAACCCTTCGCCTGCGTCAATGGGCCTGCTGCCATCAGGGCTATCGCAATGCATGCGGCCTCATAACCGATCCCTATCGGCAACGTAGGCAGAAACGATTGGACGGTTCAGGCGCAGCCCGTTATTTTGTAAGCTCATGCGACACGTTTGGAATGGGTTGGAAACAGATGAATGATCGTGAGCGGTTTGCTGCTGCACCCCGGGAAGGCGCGCCGGTTGGCATTGTTGCGCAACTTCGCGGATGGTGGTCGGGAAAGGATCCGGACCAGGAATACCTTGCTGAGTCGACGGACTTAGCCGACCTCGAGCGTCGGATGCGGCTACTCGACCGCGGTAGCGGCGGACCGGTATTCGAGACGTTCAATCACTGAGTTCGCGACGGGGCGGCCGCACCGCGCGAGAAGACTCACGCCGCCCATCTAGGGTTGGAAATCGCGCCGGGCTGCTCTAAGGATGTTTGGGTCCGGGCTGAAACGATATGAGCTCGGTGGTTGTTCGCTCGGCGTGCACGACGGTTGGGCCGTCGTTCAGGAAGTAGTAGGCATTGCGCAGTTCGCGCACCCCCGTCTTCATCTCTGGAACAAACCACACGGCATCCTCCAGCGTCGTACGCGTGCGCCAGAATTGCTCGTCATCGAGCTGAAGGATACGGTAGACATAGGTTGCATAGAATGTGCCCGCCGGTACCGTCTCCACCGTCTGACCCTGTACCGTGCCGTAGACCAGAATCTGGGCTTTGAGCTGCGTGTCGGGACTGATGGTCTCGACGACTTGCCGCCAGGATTTACCTGGCTCCAGCGGGAAGTCATACAGTTCGATCGGCGTCTGGAAGTGTCGCGTTTCCTGGCCCTTCAGCGCACCCACGATCAATCCGCCGTTTGCGTCGATCTCCTGGGTTAGCTCGCTGCGGCCGTACTGATCGTTGTAGGTTAGCCGCAGGGTGGCCGTACCCGCGCTGATCGAAACGACATCTGCGACGAGCATCGTCACCAGGCCTATGCGCAGGTTATCGGTGATTTTGTACAGCCACTGGTCGCCCACGGCGAGCCTTGGCGCGGCTACCGGCGGAAAACCGGGCGAGATGGTTCCCGATTGACACGCGACCAGAGCGATCACCGCAAGCACCGAGAGCCATCGGGCGAAAACCGAACCCCGCCGATTGACCGTTGCTGATACGAGTCCCATGCAAGACCTCGCCATCGTTTGTTCACCCGACCGCAGACGGCGCGACGCGCCGTGAGAACCGGCCAACATTGCTGAGCGCGATTCTATTCCTTCGCGACTCATCGGGTCAGCAATAATTCACGATCCGGTTGCGACACAGAAGATGGCCAACATGCCGCTGGAAGCGCGGGCCGCGGATTGCACCGTAACGCGCATCAGCGTGTCGGAGCAATCTCGCTCATACCACCCATGTAGGGCTGCAAGACCGGCGGAATATCGACGCCGCCATCGGCGCGCTGAAAGTTCTCCAGAACGGCCAGCAAAGCACGGCCCACCGCCAGCGCCGATCCATTGAGCGTGTGCACGAGCTCGGGTTTGCCCTGGCCGTCGCGGAAACGCGTCTGCATCCGCCGCGCCTGAAACGCCTCGCAGTTCGAGCAGGACGAAATCTCGCGAAAAGCCTGCTGGCTGGGCACCCACACTTCGAGGTCATAGGTCTTTGTCGATTGAAACCCCAGGTCGCCGGTGCACAGCCCCACGACCCTGTAGGGCAATTCGAGGCGCTGCAGGACCCGTTCGGCGTGGGCCGTCATCTCCTCGAGCACCGCGTAGGAGTCCTCCGGGCGGACGATCTGCACGAGCTCCACCTTGTCGAACTGATGCACGCGCATGATGCCGCGCGTGTCCTTGCCGTAGCTGCCGGCCTCGGAGCGGAAGCACGGCGTGTGGGCGGTGAGTTTGAGCGGCAGCCGGTCGCCGGGAACGATCTCCCCGCGCAGCAAACTGGTAAGCGAGACCTCCGCCGTGGGAATGAGATACAGGCGCGCCTCGTCCTGGGCTCCGCCTTTGATCACCCGGAAGAGCTCGTCTTCGAACTTGGGCAGCTGCCCGGTGCCGGTCATCGTTTCGGCGTTGACGATGTAGGGCACGTAGCACTCGGTGTAGCCGTATTCATCGGTGTGCAGGTCGAGCATGAACTGCGACAGCGCGCGATGCAGGCGCGCGAGCGGCCCGCGGAGTGTGTAAAAGCGCGAGCCGGCGAGCCTGGCAGATGCCTCGAACTCGAGTCCGCCCACTGCCGCGCCCACATCGACGTGATCGCGCGGGGTGAACGTGAACGCGCGGACGGTTCCCCAGCGCCGCACTTCGACGTTGTCCTTGTCCGAATGCCCGATGGGAACGCTCGGATGCGGCAGGTTGGGCATGCCCAACATCCACTCGCGCAATGCGGCCTGGATATCCGCGAGCTCCTTTTCGAGCGCGGTCAATTCGTCGCCGACCCGACGCACTTCCGCCATCGCTTCGGCCGCGTCTTCGCCGCGCCCCTTCGCCGCGCCGACCTCCTTGGATAGGGTGTTGCGCTTCGCCTGCAGCGCCTGGGTTCGCGTCTGGATCGCCTTGCGCTCGGCCTCGACCCGCTCGAATTTGTCCTGGTCGAGAACGTAACCGCGCTGCTGCAGCCGCGCGGCGACGCCGGGGAGATCATTGCGAAGCAATTGAATATCAAGCATGCGCGGATTCTAGCAAACGCCTCTGACGCAGGCCTCGCCCTTGTGCCCGGCGTCGCGCCGGTCAGGACTTGTCGTCGTCGCCGCGAGTGCGCGCGTCGCGTTCGCGCAGCGTCCTTAGCTTCTCGGCAATCTTTGCTTCGAGCCCGCGCTCGGTGGGCGTGTAGAACGAAATCGCGGGCATGTCTTCGGGAAGGTAGCGTTCGCCCGCCGCATAGGCGTCTTCCTCGTCGTGGGCATAGCGATAGCCCTTGCCGTAGCCGAGATCCTTCATCAGCCGCGTCGGTGCGTTGCGGATGGTCAGCGGCACCGGACGCGAGCCATCCTCGGCGATAAACGCGCGCGCCTTGCCGTAGGCTACATAGACGGCGTTGCTCTTGGCCGCGCAGGCGAGATAGATCACCGCTTCGGCGAGCGCCAGCTCGCCCTCCGGGCTGCCGAGGCGCTCGTAGGTTTCCACCGCATCGAGCGCGAGCCGCAGCGCGCGCGGATCGGCCAGTCCAATATCCTCGGTGGCCATGCGGATCATGCGCCGCCCGACATAGAGCGGGTCGGCGCCACCGTCGAGCATGCGGCACAACCAGTAGAGCCCGGCATCG
>Ga0302324_100009631_pt1 | contig 20148 bp, 18 predicted proteins | sample Palsa_T0_1_FD_201949 | JGI IMG/M metagenome (GOLD analysis project Ga0302324, IMG submission 201949) | Peat permafrost microbial communities from Stordalen Mire near Abisko, Sweden - Palsa_T0_1 | ecosystem: Environmental > Terrestrial > Soil > Palsa > Peat permafrost | place: Sweden: Abisko...
TGGTCGATGAGCGGCCGCGGCGCGCAAGAGGGCCGCACCGCGCTCAGCGCTGTCGACGGCGGAACCCGGGTAGGGGAGAAGCTGACCGATCTGCCGCTGACGCTGTACTCCGATCCCACGGCGTCCGCGCTGGGCTGCACGCCGTTCGTCGCGACCTCGAGCTCTTCGGAGACTTTGTCGATCTTCGACAACGGGATGAACATCGGCCGGGTCGACTGGATCCGCGACGGTGTGGTCAACGCGCTGGCCTACCCGCGGGCCGCGGCCGACGAGTTCGGCGCCCCGGTCGCCGTTGCCGCCGACAACATCTTGATGACCGGCAACAGCACCGAACTCGCCGACATGATCGCCCAGACCGAACGTGGGCTGCTACTGACCACACTCTGGTACATGCGCGAAGTCGACCCCACCACGCTGCTGCTGACCGGGCTGACCCGCGACGGCGTCTACCTCGTCGAAGACGGTGAAGTGACGGCGGCGGTCAACAACTTCCGATTCAACGAGAGCCCGCTCGATCTGCTGCGACGAGCCAGCCAGGTCGGTGTCAGTGAGCAGACGCTGCCGCGGGAATGGGGCGACTGGGTCACTCGCGCAGCAATGCCGCCGCTGCGGATTCCCGACTTTCACATGTCATCGGTGAGCCAGGCGACATAATCCATTTGTGGTGTTGCAAAACGAATTGACCCGACTGGTGGCGTTGTCGCCCGGCGACGGTCGCACGAACGCGCTGATTCGATCCGTCTGCGCACAGACCCTCGGCCTACCCGCGCTTCCCGCCGAGGTCGAGGTGAGCGTCGCGGGATCGGATGCTGAGGCCGTTAGCGCCGACTTCGCCGAACAGTTCAGCATCGACGTCTCAACGATCGGCGGCGAGCAACGCTCGAAGCTATGGAAAGTGCTGGGCGACAGCATGTTCAGCACCGTCGTGCAGATGTATATCGCAGATTTCGTGCCCCGGGTGCGAGCAGGGCTGCAGGCGCTCGGGGTCGGCGACGAGTACCTCGGGTGGACTGCGGGGCCGGTCGTGTGGGACCACGCCACCGATCCGTCCGACATCGTGTTCAACGAGTTTCTGCCGACGGTGGCCCGGCGGCGTGAGCTTGACGCGCTGACGGCTGAGGTCGTTCGGTTGCGCGGCGCGACCCAACACAACTGCCGGCTGTGCAAGTCGCTGCGCGAGACGACGGCGCTGGAGGCCGGCGGGACGGAGACGCTGTACGGCGACATCGAGCAGTTCGAGGCTTCCGCCCAGCTGACCGAGCGTCATAAGGCGGCGCTGCGGTATGTGGACGCGCTGATCTGGTCGCCCGGTCGCATCGACGACGGTGTCGCGGCCGGGGTGCGTGCGCACTTCTCCGACGCGGAGGCCGTCGAGCTGACCCTCGACGTTATGCGCAACGCCAGCAACAAAGTCGCGGTGGCGCTGGGCGGCGACGCGCCCCGGGTCGAGCAGGGGACAGAGCAGTATCTACTCGACGTCGACGGTCAGACGGTCTTCACCTGACGTTTGTCTTTTGGCTGGTCAGGACAGCGGGTTGCGATCCGGATAACCCATCAGCCAAAGTTTGGGATTTAAGAAGCCATGGCGACAGCAAAGGAACTCGGGGGACCGGAACGGCGGAGGGTCGGATGACCGTAACGACTGCGTGCCGCACGTGTGGCACCGCGTCCGCGATGGCGCACGGTCGTGCGATTCTGCGGTTCGGTGATTGCACGTCTACCGGGCCCGCACATTGACCATCGTTAGCGCCGGTCGTGAACCAAAACGGCGCCGCACTCGTGCTATCACCGGAAGGCTGGTTATGGACACCCCGGAAACCAACCGGACACTGGTCGCTAAGGCGTTCGCGCGGCTGTCTGCTGAGGACCGCGCGTTCGTCCGACGTGCGTATTATTACGGCTGGACAACCGCACAAATTGGCGCGGATCTGGGAGTTGCCGAGGGGACTGTGAAAACGCGGCTGCATCACGCGCTGCGGGCTCTGCAACAGACGCTGCAGGAGATGGGAGTGACACCATGACCGCCTTTCCGGCACAGGGAGCACCCCTCGCCGGACCGCGCGGTCAAGACGGCGACAAGTACGCACAGTGGGACGCGGCCTACGTACTGGGGTCATTGTCCGAGCTGGACAGGCGCGAATTCGATGCACACCTAGAAGAGTGTTTGGCGTGTCGGGATGCGGTAGCCGAGCTTGCCGGCATGCCCGCTCTGCTGTCGCTGCTCGACCTCGACGACATTGCCGACGAAAATGACGCGGTAGCAGTTCGGCCGCCATTGCCGCGGCCGGATCTGATCGGTCGGCAGTGGGAAATGTCCGCCGTTGCAGGCTTGCTGAAGCGTGCAATCGATGGCCACGGCGCGGTAGTCGGCGTCGTCGGCTCGCCTGGCATAGGCAAAAGCCGTCTCGTGCGCGAAGTTTCGGCAATGGCGGATGCCCATGATGTTGACGTGTTCACCGCCTTCTGCGAATCGCACACCAGCCAGATTCCCTTCCATGCCGTGACGCGCCTGTTGCGCGCAGCCACCGGCGTCGAGAGTCTTGACCCACCTGCCGCGCGGGCGCAGATCCGGGCTCAGGCACCCGACGCGGCGCCTGAGGACTTGCTGCTCTACGACGACTTGCTGGGCATCGCCGATCCCGATGTGGAGCTGCCGAAGATCGATCCGGATGCTCGTCGGCGGCGGTTGACCACGCTGGTCAATGCGACGTCGTTGGCTCGCCGGGCCCCGGCGGTCTTTGTCATCGAGGACACCCATTGGATCGACGAGGTCAGCGAGTCACTATTGGCCGATTTCTTTACGGTCATGCTGCAGACGCCCTCGCTGGTGCTGGTCACTTACCGGCCCGAACATCGGGGCGCGCTGACCCGAGTGACAGGTGCCCAAACTCTTGCCCTTGCACCGCTGAGTGATTCGGAAACCGCGGGACTGGTCTCGGAGCTGCTCGGGCCGGATCCCTCGAATGACGCGCTGGGCCGCAGGATCGCCAAGAGGGCCGCCGGCAATCCGTTTTTCGCCGAGGAGATCGTGCGCGAACTGGCCGAGCGCGGCGTGCTGCGCGGCGAGCCGGGCGCATACCTCTCGGCGGCAGGGGTTGGCGACGTGAGCGTGCCGCTCACGCTGCAGGCAACCATCGCCGCTCGCATCGACCGACTCGACGCAACGGCAAAGCGCACGCTGAGCGCAGCGGCAGTGCTCGGCGCGCGGTTTGACATCGACCTGCTGGCCGCGCTGGGAGTTGAACCGGTCGTTGATGATCTGGTGGCCGCTCAGCTCATCGACCAGGTCCGCTTCACCCGGCAACCGGAGTACGTGTTTCACCATCCGTCGATCCGCACGGTCGCCTACGAACTGCAGCACGAATCGGATCGCGCCGAGCTGCACCGGCGCGTCGCGGCCGCCATCGAATCACGTAGCCCGGCAGCAGGCGATGAAAATGCCGCCTTGATTGCCGAGCATCTGGAGGCGGCCGGCGATGGGCACGCCGCTTACGGCTGGCAAGTGCGGGCCGCAACCTGGGCGACCAACCGCGACATCGCCGCGGCATGGCGCAGTTGGGAGCGCGCCCGGACGATCGCCGACGCCCTACCCGCCGATGACCCCGACCGGACGTCCATGCGCATCGCTCCCCGCACCATGTTGTGCGGAATCGCCTGGCGAGTTAATGAGCATGCGACAGGCGCCCGTTTTGAGGAATTGCGGGAGTTGTGCGCCGCTGCCGGGGACAAGCCTTCACTCGCCATCGCCATGGCGGGGCAGGTGATGGATCACTTGCATCAGGCCCGATTGCACGAGGCGTCGCAGCTGGCATCGGAAGCAATGGCCCTCATCGAGTCGCTCGAGGATCCGACCTTGACGGTGGGCCTATCTCTCGCGTCGATCTACGCCAGAGCTAAGTGCGCCGAGTGGCCTGACGCGCTGCGGTGGTCACAGATGGTTATCGACCTGGCCGACGGTGATCCCTCAAAAGGCAACTTCATCATCGGCTCTCCGTTAGCGCTCGCCTTTACGACGCGGGCAACGGCCAGTTATTGCCTGGGACTTCCGGGTTGGCGCGACGACCTGCGGCACGGACTCGCCATGGCCCGCAGCACCGACCCGATGTCCTACGCCACCGTTGTCACCTACTCATACTCCGCGGCAATACCGCCGGGCATGCTGAGGCCCGACGATCGCGCGATGGGCGAGATCGAGGATGCCCTGCGAATTGCCGAACAATCCGGTGATGATGTCGCCGTCGCCATCTCCCGGATGACGCTGGGCATTGCGCTGGTGCACCGCCGGACCAACGCGGAGCGCGACCGGGGACGGCAAGTCCTAGCGGAGGTCAGTGAAGTGTTTGTGCGTCGGGGGTTCTTCCTGGCCGAGTTACCTATCGTCGAGGTCTGCTTGGCTCGTGAGCAGGCTCAACGCGGAGATCGCGATGGCGCTATACCGCTCCTGCGTGTGACCGCCGACGGCCAGTTCCGCGAGGGACGCCTCCTGGGGTGGAGCATTCCTGCGACAGGTGTTCTGGTGGAAACATTGCTCGATCGGGGGGCCGAGGGTGACTTGGTCGAAGCCGAGGCCGCGATCGAGCGCTTAGCGGAGGCCACGATCGAGCGGTTAGCGGAGGCCGACGGCGGTTTCGCCGTGCGCGAGATTTGGCTGCTGCGGCTGCGGGCTCTCCTGTCGCGGGCTCACGGCGATGCCGTGTCCTACGCGGACTTCCGGGATCGCTACCGCGACATGGCGAAAACGCTTGGCTTCGAGGGGCATCTCGAGTGGGCCGAGGCAATGCAATAAGTTGACTATCAGGGCATCGGCAACCCGCGCCACTGGCAGGGGCGCGGCCTCCCTCGCGATAAGTGCGGGCGCTAATGTCGAGGTCGTGCAACGCATGCTTGGTCGCGTGGACGATGACTTGTTTGGAGTCGCTGGGCACGGCCATCGACACTGTTGCGGTCTGTCTGCGGTATTCAGATCCCGATTTTGACAAGCCGGGGCCCATATCGGCAGCTAGTTGATCCAGGGGCGGTAGCTCAGTTGGTTAGAGCCGCGGACTCATAATCCGTAGGTCGCGGGTTCGAGCCCCGCCCGCCCCACGTCAGAGCCTATTTTTCAGGCCTATTAGGTGCCGAGTCACCGTTTATTCACCGCTTTTAGCGACGGTTCGGTCAAGGAGATCCGCCACCTGCGTGTGAATCCGGCCGCGGGTCATATAGCGGTCTTGAGTCATTGACACCTTCGAGTGGCCCAAATGATCCGCGCCGATACGTGCGGATAGACCGTCGTCGTCAATCAGAGTGGCGGCAGTCTTGCGGAAGCTGTGGGTCGTGACCTCAGGGACGCCGAGATGCTCGCGGACGTTGCGCCACTCCTTGCCGAAGTTATTCGGGTCCCGCAGCGTTCCCGCCGTGGACGGGAAAATTACTGCGCGCTCGCCCAGGTAAGACAGGCGACGTCGGATTCGAAGCATCTCGACCGCGAAAAGCGGCACGGGCACTTTGCGCCGACCGGCGGCGGACTTCGTCTCGTCCACGCGCTGGAGCCCCTCGCCGGCTACCCGCACAACCTTGCCCGCTACCGCGAGCGTGCGCGCTGCATCGTCGTAGTCGATCCAACGCAGACCGAGTAGTTCAGACCGACGAAGACCAGTGGCGATCAGCAGCGTGATCGGATCGATGAGATCGTGATCCTGACAGAACTTGGATGCCTGAAGTTTCTGCAGAAGATCGCGTAGCTGCTCAGCCGTGAGCCCGACAGCACCTTTCGGCTGGGTCTTGGACGTGAGCGGTTGGACATCCCGCACTGGATTCGATCCCAGAACATTCGCCATTACCGCCAGTTGGAGTGCGCCACGCAAGACCGTCTTCGCCTGACGAGCCATCGTCGGGCCGTGCGCTGAACGCATGGACCGCAGGGCCGCGTCAATACGGGCCGGCGATGCTTCGCCCACGCGCACTCCGCCGATGAACTTCTGGAGTTTCCCTACGGCAAACCGGTAGGTGGACAAGGTCACGGGCGAACGACCGTCTTCCGCCAACCGCACGAGATGTTGCTCGACGAGCGCGGTTAGCAGTGTTTCGAGACCAATGGTGTCCGACGGTGACGATGAGCGTCGATCCGCCAGGGCTTGAATGAGTGCGTCCTCGGCGAGCTTTCCGTACTGGTCGTAGATGCCCGGTGGTCCCAGTCGCTGTACTTTGCGGCTGACACCGTCGCTGTCGCGGTAGCGGCACCGGGCGAGCCACAGCCCTCCACCCAGGTGGACCCGCGAGATCTTGCCATGTGCGCCAATCCGAAGCGCTGGTCGTCCGGCCATTTGTTAACTACGGCGAGGCCCGGGCGCGCACCGCTCCTGTGTGGGAGTCGTACCGTTCATCGGACCATCATAATCAGGCCGTGTCGCGTCTGTTCTCGGCGAATCGTTTTCGTTCCCAATCAATTACGTCGCTTAACAAGTAGCGAACATGCCGGCCGAACTTCGCATATCGCGGTCCCGTTCCCTTCGACGCCCACTCGGCCGGCGTCTTGACCGGCACTCCATATCGATCGGCAAGTTCTTGGCGGGTAATCCACTTGTCGCCTGTGTTGTCCTCCATGGCGGTTACTTCCCTTCGGTCCGCACCAGGATGTGGCGGGATACATCCAGCCTAGGGCGGCTCGAACATGCTGCCTCCGGTATTTTTCGGAAGCTATCCGATTCGCGTAGAGCCGACGAACGACATTCCGCGATATGCAACCCGCCCCAAGCGGTCCGTCTTCTCGTCTCACTCTCGGCCCATCTCATCTGAGCCCGTTCCTATCTCAACCTTTCTCATCAAATCCTCTCCATCCCTTACCATTACGACACCTCCTGATCGCCGGCCCACCCCTCAACTTCTGCGTGGCACATTTGCACAATGTGCGAGAATGGTTGTGGCACAGAAAGTGCCACAACCGCGGTCACCGTAACCGGTGCGCCGCAGTCACCGTGGGTGGGTGGATCTGGTGTTGACGATCTCCAAGCTCAAGCGGTGGTCGATCAACTACTACATCGATACCGCCCGAGCCGCTCAGACCGCGAGCCGTGATGTGGCACGTGCGGGTGGCGGGTTGGGGGAGTACTGCCCTGGACACAACGCCTTTCGGAGGTGTGGCGGATGCGCGACCCCGACGAACGCGGCGCCTCCCTGGCGCTGCGCGACGGGCACGGCAACCGGCTGCGTAAAGCATCATCAGCCGCCGCAACGACGCCACCGTTGATGTGCGACCCGGCCCCCATCACCAGCGCGGTGAGCACGTCAGCCAGGTCCGCAACGGCGACCGGTGGCGGGTAGCCGGCCTCGATGCCGCCACCGGACGCATCGCCGCCGAACGGCTCACCGACCAGGCCCGCGCCGTCTTCGACAACGACTACGTGCGCCACCACATCACCCTGGGTTATGCCGCCACCGTGCACTCCGCCCAAGGCGTCACCGCCGACACCAGCCATGCCGTCGTCGGCGAAACAGCCAGCCGCGCTGCGGCCTACGTCGCGATGTCGCGCGGTCGCGATGACAACCATGTCTACATCTACAGCCGAGCCGCCGGTGAAGCCGACCACGAGCACCTCCACCTGCTCGACACTGCCGAGGTGCACCAGATGCGCCGAGGCAACAAATACGCCGCCGCCCACTCGTTGCGGATGATCCTGGCCAACGACGACCGCCCGCTCACCATGCACGCCCATGCCGAACGCACCGACCGCCACCATCTGCCCCCGATAGTGGCAGACGCGCTGGCGCGCAACGATCAACGCCGCGCACATCGCCGAGAAGCGTGGCGCCGCTACAGCGAAGCCGAACGCGGCCGCGAAGCCGCCTACCACCGCGTCATCAGTCACGACCGCGGCCGCGGTCTCAGTGACGATGGCTACGGGCTGGAACTTTAGGCCTGGCGGTCACGTTCGACCGTCCGGCGCAACTTGGGGGTTCAACGTCCCTGATCGGCGACGAGATCGCACAACCATCAGAATTTGCCGCGGCCAGTTGCAGGTGGGTCGATTTCGACTCGTTCGGTCCCTGGCTGTCTCAGTACCAGCCGACCAAGCGAACGTTACTGCAGCTCAAGGCCACCTGTTGTACATCGCGATGCCGATTCGGGCTATGCATCGGCTATCGAAATTGCGAGCACGCCCACGAGGCACGAACTAGCCATGACAGGTGATCACTCGAAGGCAATCACGCCGCGGATGTTCTTGCCAGCACGCAGATCCTTCATCGCCTCGTTAATGTCGTCGAGCTTGTACTTCTGTGTGACCAGTTCATCGAGCTTCAGCGTGCCGGCCTCGTACATCGACAACAGCATTGGCATCGCGTCACGCGGATTCATCTCGCCGTAGAGGACACCTTTGAGGGTCTTACACGAGCTGACCATGTCGGACAGTATCAGCGGCACCATCATGTCGGTGATCTTCGCCATCCCAGTCAGCACACACGTTCCGCCCTTGCGTAGCAACATCATTGCGACCATGACAAGGTCGACCGGGACGACTCCCGGTGTCAGGATCACCCGGTCGGCCATCACGCCCCACGTGAGTTCCTTGACGAGATCCAAGGCGGCGCCGGCATCGGTGGCGGTATGGGTCGCGCCGAACGTCGGTGCGACATCCCGCTTGAACTGGACCGGGTCGACGGCAATCACATGTTTCGCACCGGCGATTTTCGCGCCCTGTACTGCATTCATTCCGATCCCGCCGACGCCAACAACGACAACGGTGTCACCGGGGCAAGTGCCGGCCGCAACCGTTCCCGAGCCGAAGCCTGTTGTCACACCGCAGGATACGAGAGAAGCTGCCTCCAGTGAGATCCAGTCGTTGATCTTGACCAACGAGCGTTCAGAGGCGACGACATACTCCGAGAACGTCCCGACCTGCATCATGGCCATCAGATCCTCGTCGCCGAGGTGGCGCCGCCGGGTTCCGTCGGTGGTCATGCCCTTGCTGTAGATGTCGGCACCGACATCGCACAGGTAGGTATGTCCCGTGGAGCACCAGCGGCAGTTGCCGCAGGCGGGGAAGAACGAGATCGCCACGTGGTCACCAGGTTTGAGGGTCTTGACCTCCGGCCCGACCTCCTCGACGATGCCAGAGCCTTCGTGTCCGCCCAGCATGGGGAACCATTCGGGCACCGGGACACCGGCGGCGCGCATCATCTCCTCCATGTCCTTGGTCGGCACGCTGTCCCCGGTGTAAAAGTGCTCATCGGAGTGACAGATGCCGGCGTAGGACATCTTGACTAGCACCTCGCCCGCCCGGGGCGGGTCAAGTTCGACATCGGTGACTTCCCAGTCCACTCCGACGCCGCGCAATACTGCAGCTTTGGATTTCATCGAGGTCTCCTTCGTGAGAATCGGAGAGGCTCAGCCCGCGGGCCAGCCGACGGTCTTGGATTCGGTGAAGGTTTCGAGGCCCTCGATGCCGCACTGTCGTCCGATGCCGGATTGCTTGTAGCCGCCGAACGGAACTTGCCGTCGATGAGGATGCGTGATTCGTGCGTCACTCTTGGTTGTCTTTCACCACTGTCGGAGTTCCTTGACCGAGTTTGACGGCCGGGCGGCCATGGTCAGGTAGGGGATGAAACTGCTTTTGCCGCAGCGGAGTACGGAATACACAACGTCGACAAGATGGTCGGCATCAATGAGACCGCCCTGCATCTGGCCGTGCTCCATCCAGAACCTGATCGCCTTATCCAGTGCCTCGGGGTCCCAGGTTTTGTTGAACTCGGTCTGCGAGTCGCCGGGACCACCGAAGCAGTCCCCGACGGCCAGCCGAGTAAAGCCGATCTCGGGATGCTCGATGCGCCAAGACTCGACGAGTTTGTCCAGTGCGGCCTTACTGACCGCGTAGGCACCGAGCAGCGGCCACGGGGGGGTGTACGACGCGCTCAGCGACGACAGGTACACCGCCGATCCGCCAGCTGCGGCCAGGTGCGGCGCCGCTGCGGAGGTGAAGAGAGAAGCGCCAGTGACGTTGGTGGCGAACAGCTGTGCCCATTGATCGCCGCTCACCTGCGCGAGCGGGGCGAGGACGCCCATTCCGGTTGTGTAGACGATGGCGTCCAGCCCGCCGAAGGCGTCGATGACCTCGGACACCGCCCGTTGGCAGGACTCCGCGTCGGTCACGTCGCAGACGACGGCGGCCGCCTCGTTGCCCGCTTCCTTTGCGGCGTTCTCGAGACGGTCTTGCCGGCGTGCGACAAACGCCACCTGCGCGCCCTGCTCGGCGAGCCCGATTCCGATGCAACGTCCGAGTCCGGAGGAGCCCCCCACGACGGCTACGCGAAGCGCGGGTGCGTCAGACATTGAGCTTCGGACTCATCGATCCGAGCGACGCCCCCTTGGTTGGCATCTTTCCCTCGAACAGCGTTGGCGGTTCCACGAGGTGGTCGTCGACACTGACCAGAATCATGTCCTCGGGCTGCATGTTGCTCCTTGGGCAGAGGTTGGAGGCGACGTTATCAGACGGCAGAAGAACTATATGCGATTACGGAAATGCGCATTTCCGCTCTGTAATGAGGCGTCCAGGACGGCGGTGAAAACGTCATCGTTGCGGTATTTTTCGTGGCTCAACCGAGAAGCTGAGCAGCAGGCGGTCGAGCACCTTAGCTGCGCGCTCGCGGGCCTTGGCGGGTTTCGCCGCGTGGGCGACCAGCAGCGAGGCCTCCTCCAGGGCGGCGACAAGCATGTGCGTCAGTTCGCCTACCGGCTGCTCATCGATGACGCCCTCCGCGATCGCTTCGCGGACCATCTCATTGATGAGGGCAATGCTGTTGGCCTCTTCGATCGCGCGCAGTGTCTGCCAGCCCAGCACTACCGGACCATCGAGGAGCATGATCCGTTGGACCTCGGGTTCGAGCGCCGACTCGAGAAAGCTGTGCAGGCCGCGCGAGAGTTTCTCCCACGGATCATCCCCGGCGGGCGGGGAGGCGAGAGACCGCAGTGTCAGGTCCTGCTCCACCTCTTCGAACACGGCGCGAAACAACTCCGCCTTGTCCTTGAAGTGGTGATAGAAGGCGCCGCGCGTGCCCACCCCGGACCGAGCGACCAGATCGCCGATGCTGGTGTTGAAGTAGCCCTTGTCGACAAACAACTCCCGCCCGGCGTCGACGAGATCTCGGCGGGTCGCCTCGCCTCGTGTGCGGCGTTCGTCGTCGGTCCCGCCTCGCTTGGCCATGCCGACGATCGTAGCAACATTCAACATGTATGTTGCCGGTGGGCGGACGAAATCCTCGACGCGATGTATTAGCGCACCACGCCGCGCAGGGGCATCAGTCCGAGTTCGACATGGCTCATGAACCCCGGCGGTGCATCGCATACCGCCGGGATCGCGTTCACGGGTTCCATCGCGGTCCAGGTATAGCCCGGATTCCCGTGGTCGCCTTGCGCATCCGCAACACCGCGGAGGATCAGTTCGGTGTCTGGATCGCCCTCGATCACCACGCGGTAGTGGTAGTAGCCGTCCCAATCAGGTCTGGGTTCGATGGCGTCGTGCTCGATGAATGAGTACAGCTCATGGAGGGTGATGACGGGCTTGCCGTCCGCCCACGCCGTGATCTGGTGGTGCTGGGAGGCGACGGTGCCCTTCTTGATCACACCCTTCAGGCCGGGCATGTCCATGTCCTCGGTTCCTTCGTAAGGGATGTCGCGAGTGGCCAACCCGATCTCGACGTCAGTCGTGACATTGTCGACGGTCTTGCCGAGCCGCTCCACCACCATGGTCAGCGATTGCGCGAACAACGGCCATGCGGTCCCGAAGAGGTTGCCCGCCTCGAACTCTTCCGGGGTTTTCCCAAACCCCATCTCGTCCAGGTACTTCAAGGTGTCTTTGTTGAAGTTGACCGCCTCATAGACGTGAATATGCTCGACCCGGTCGACGATGCGGGCCAGCGTCAACACGAGCAGGTCCGCTGCGTAGCCGGGATGAATGCCGCCCGCGTGAAAGGACGTGCCACCTTCCTGACACGCCGCCTCGATCTTGTCGATATCGGCGCTGTTGGTTTCGGTCCGATACCACCACGCTCCACCGGAAGCGACGACGTTCTTGCCGCCGCGCAGCAGACGGCAAACCTCATCGACGTCCGACCACAGCGGCGCATAGAACACGCAGTCGGCGTCAAGTGCCTCCAGCGCGTCCTTGTCGGTGGTGGCGAGGACGCCGATCGGGCCAACGCCGACAAGCTCGCCGGCGTCCTTGCCCATTTTCTCCGGGCGATTGCAGAGCACCCCGACGACTTCGAAGGCGTGGTTGTGGGCGAAATGCCGCATCGCTAGCGTTCCAACGTTGCCGATACCCCACTGGATTACGCGATACTTCTTCTCGGTCGACAGCTTTTCATTCTCGGTCGTCAGGGTTTGCGTCATCACTGCTGCTCCTTCACGTGCATCCACGGCACCACGAGTTGAGGGCGACGTTATCAACGCAGCAGAATTCATATATGCGGTTTCCGTAAGTGGCGATTTCCGTCGATGACAGGGCGATTGCAGCTTGAGCCGTGATGGCCATCGAAGCAACATGCATGATGTAGGTTGCGGGTATGGCAGACGAACAGGTTCGCGCGTTCGGGTCAGTTGCGCCGCTGAAAGTGGGACTGCTCAACGACTATCCGACCCGAGCGAAGACCGATAACGACACCCTCGACACGATTCGGATGGTTCTCGACGAGGCAGTCGACGCCGGGCTCATCGACCGTCCTGTCGAGCTCGTGCAGCGCGACGTCATCGGTCTGCCGAATGGCACCTACAAAGCGGTCGAGCGGGCATTCGACGAGCTTGTCGATGAGGGCTGCCTTGTCATCTTCGGACCGTACGTGTCGGATAACGCAGTCCCGCTGCGCGCGCACGTCGACAAGACCGCTGAGGTTCCGATCATCATCCTGTCCGGTTCGGAGAGTGCGCTGGGCGAGTGGTGTTTTGCGCTGAACAACGGCTCGATGCCCGAAGAGCCGAGGATGCTGGCTTCGGTGCTAGTCGGCGACGGTCATCGCCGCATTGCGATCGCTCGCGAGTCGTCGCTAATCGGCAAGGAGTACCTGCACTACGCGGAACGGGCATACGCCGACGCGGGACTTCACCTTGTGGCAACGGTCGCCATACCGCAGGTGGAAGCCGACAAGGATGACGCGGTGGCGGCGCTGCTGGAAGCGAACCCAGACGCGATCGTTCACGTCGGGTTCGGGCATGGTCTGTGGGGCTTGAACGACGCACTGTCGGCAGCGAATTGGGATCCGCCGCGCTACACGACGACAGCCTTCGAGATGGCTCACATCAACGAGGACTGGATGCGTCATCTCGCAGGCTGGATCGGCCTCGACAGCTATGACGAACGCAACGTGGTCGGCCAGGCATTCCTCGACCGGTTCGCCGCTCGCTACGGGCGACGGCCCGGCTACTTCATGCCATGCCTGTGCCACGACGTCGCGACCGTGATCGCGCACGGTCTGGGGGGTGCGCGGCCGTTGACTGGTGCAGGCGTGAAGGACGCCATGGAGGACATCAAGCTCATCCCCAGTGCGAGTGGCGCGCCCGGCACGTGCCTGCGCTTCGGTCGCTACATCAGGCAGGGCTGGATGGGCGTCGACTATCTCGTGGCGAGGCGGGTGCTACCCGACGCGAGTGCCCACGTGTTTCATGCAGCGCCGAGCACCAACATCTCAGCGGTTGGCAGGGCTCTCGTCTAGCTGGATGGCGCCGAACACGGGCGCGGTGACGATTCCCGGCGGTTGTGCCAACACGTAGGGGATGGCGCGGACCGCGCCCATGGCGATCATGAGGTGTCCCGGATGCGCGTGTTGGCCGATGGGCGCTTCGCCCTCAAATCCGACGTCGAGCTGGAGTTCGAAACTGGGCGTGCCGTGGATGACGGCGCGGATGAGTGGTGCCTTTTCGCCGGCGGCCAGTGGCTTCAGGTCCCATTGGGGAAGGTCCCGGGTGAGCACCCACTCCTCGTGAATGGCGAGCAACGGACGATCAGACCAGTGCCCGACCCACGAGAAACGCTGCCCGACAATGGTTCCCGCCTCGATTGTGCCTACCTTGATTTCGATGTCGTGGGGGAGAGTGGTGGCCTCAACGGACACCTCGATGTTCGACAACGTGATACCCAGGACATCGGCCGTCGCATTCAGCGTTTGGCGGTAGGCGATATCGAGTTTCTTGATGATCGGGGAGTCGACGCTGACGTCTTCGGGTGGCCGCCCCATGCCCATGAGATCCATAAGCATGGGTCGGCTGTCGACCGCCGAGACATCGGTGGCCTCGTACAGGTCGATGCGGTCTATCGACTTGCTCAGTCCGGTGACTGTCGCGACGAGCCTTTCGAACATGAATCCCGGGTTCTCACCGGCGGCGTGGAACCTGGACTGGCCGGCCCGGCACGCTTCGACGAACGCCGCCTCGGTCTGTGCGCCATAGGTCGGTAGGTGGTTGTAGGAGGTCGTGGTGATCACGGTCGTGCCCGCGGCGAGCAGCCGACAGATGTCCTCGACATTGGTGTCGACTGCGTGCGCCTTGCTTGCAGCGTGTACGACAACGTCGGCGCCGAGTCCGACGATCGCTCCCTTGTCCGTCGTCGCCCTCACACCCGTACTGGGGGGCAGCCCGCAGAGGGATCCCGCGTCCAACCCTTCTTTCGCCGGGTCGTAGACCAGTACCCCGGCGAGTTGGTAACGCGGATTCTCGATCAACTCCTGCAACGCGGGGCGACCGACGGCACCCGTTGCCCACTGAACCACGCGGATTGCCAATCGATTACTCCTGGTTGCGCTTTCAGCTTGACTCGTTCAGCCGTCCGTTCAACCTACATCATGTAGGTTCACAACCATCAAGGTGTATGTTGATCCCGTCGAACCATCGGGAGGAGCTGTGACGTGGTAGAGCCGTCAGTCACCGAGGACCTCGATCAGAGCATCCGGGACGCGCAGGACAAGTTCAACGCAGGCATGGGCGCCGACGGCGACGCATCGCCGTACCCTCTGCTACGCGAATTGCGCGCACAGAGTCCGGTGCACGCCGGGTGGCCGGAGATGGGCATGATCGGCAACTCGGGGGACGGCAAGCCGACGTTTAGCGCCTATACCTTCGACGCGGTGAAGGCGATCTTCACCGACAACATCACCTTCAGCACACGGTGCTACGAGGATGTCGTACGGCCACTTCAGGGTCCGACGATCCTCGAGATGCAGGAGCCCGAACATGCGATCTATCGCAAGCTGCACGAGTTTGCATTCGCCCGTTCGTCGATGAAGCGGTGGGACGCTGAACTCGTCGGCCCACTAGTCGACCGCACCATCGCGAAGTTCAAGGGCAACAAGCGCGCCGACCTCGTCGATGCGGTGTTCATGCCGATTCCGGTCCGAGTGATCGCTGCGCTGTTGGGGTTGCCCGAGTCTGACGTCGGCCAATTTCACCGGCTGGCGATCGACTTGCTCGGATTTCGTGGCGACATGGACTGCGCGATGCGGGCGTCCGCGGAGATGAAGGAGTACTTCGTCGGGGTACTGGCCGACCGCCGGAAGTCGCCGCAAGATGACATGGTGTCGATCCTGGCTGGGGCCGAGGTCAACGGCGTACGGATGTCTGACGAGCAGATCTACGGATTCATGCGCAACCTGCTGCCGGCCGGTGCGGAGACGACGTCGCGGTCGACGGCCAGTCTCGCCATGGGACTGCTCACCCATCCGGACCAACTCGACGCCGTGCGTGAGGACCGCAGCCTGCTCCCTCAGGCGATCGAAGAGGGCATCCGTTGGGAGACACCGCTGCTGAACTTCATGCGCGAGGTCACGGTGGACACCGAGTTAGGTGGCGTGGCGATTCCCAAGGGTGCAACGATGATGCTCAGCCTGGGAAGCGCAAACCACGACGAAACTCGGTGGAACGACCCGGAGAGCTTCAACATCTTCCGGGACCGCAAGCCGCACATCGGGTTCGCCCATGGTGCGCACGTATGCCTGGGTATGCATCTCGCGCGCCTGGAGAGCACCAAGATCTTCAATGCGCTGTTCGACGAATTGCCGGGCCTGCGCTTGGATCCCGCTGCTCCCGCGCCGTACGTGACGGGCGTGATGTTCCGCTCACCGCCGCGCCTCGACGTGGTGTGGGATTAAGAGGGACAACCTTGACACGTGTCATCCAGTGGGCGACCGGGGTCACCGGCGCGATGGCTCTTCGTCACGTGATCGGCCGCCCCGACCTCGAACTCGTTGGCGTGCGGGTGTACGACCCCGCCAAGGCGGATACCGATGCCGGCTCGCTCTGTGGGCTACCCGACACCGGCATCATTGCGACCGACGAACGCGATGCGCTGATCCAAGCCGACGCAGACGTGGTGCTCTATATGGGCAAGGTGGAGACCGATACGCCCGGCTGCTTTGCTGACGTCTGTGATCTGCTCGCATCTGGCAAGAATGTCGTTGCGACGGGAAGCCGGTTCATCCATCCGCGCTCGCTGGATAATTCGCTCGCCGACTGCATCGAAGATGCTTGCCGCAAGGGCAATTCGTCATTTCTGGGCCTGGGTCTGTTCCCTGGGTTCGTGGGTGAGTCGATGGCGCCGGTCCTGTCTCGGCTGACCGCGCGATCCAGTCGCATCGACGTCCGAGAGGTGCTTAATTACTCGACGTACGCCAGCCATGATCTGATCTTCAACGCGATGGGGTTCGGGCACGCGCCCGACGACACCACGCCGCTTCTCACCAACACCGACTACGCCGCGAGCGCTTGGATCGGCACCGCGACCGTCCTCGCGGAGGCACTGGGCCTGCAAATTCAATCGGTCGAGGGCTACCGCGATGTGGCCACCACGCCACGCGCATTGACGGTCGCGGCAGGGGAGATTCCGGCGGGAACTGTGGGCGCCATGCGATTTGGAGTAGTAGCTGACTGCGGCGACACCACGCTGGCAGTCGAACACTTGACCAGGATGGCCGACGACCTCGCGCCCGACTGGCCGACGGAAATCGGCTATGAGGTGACGTCCAACGGCGAGCCGAACATGAGGTTGCACTTGGTGATCGGCTCGCAGGACGAGGATCACGCCGAACAAGGCTGCCTGGCCACCGCGATGCATGCGATAAACGCGATCCCGGTTGTGCTGAAGGCCGCACCCGGTCTGTACGACCTCGCGTCAATCTCTCCGTTCGTTGCGCACTGGACGAACCGCGCTAAGACGGGGTCGCTCAGATGAAGTCAGAGCCCCCGTCGACGTTGACTGTCGCACCGGTGACATAGCCGTTGCGTCGGGACGCCAGATAGGTCGTTATCGACGCGATCTCCTCAGGGAGGCCGGCGCGGCCCACGTCACACGGATGGTGAAAGGTGTTTTCCACCCATCGCATGACGTCTTGAGGATCGGCCGAGTTCAGCCCCTCAGCGGCGAGGGTGTCTTTGAGGGTCTCAGTAAAGCTCGCGGTGACAATGGTGCCCGGACACACGCAGTTGACCAGAATCCCCTCGGGCCCAAGACTCTTGGACAGATTCTTCGTCACGCTCGACAGCGCCGCCTTCGCAGCGGTATAGGCGACGAGCCGCGGACTCTGGCGTTGGATCGAATGCGCAGACAGGGTGACGACGCGGGCCCATTCTGCCGCCCGCAGCATCGGTAATGCGGCCCGAACCGCACGCACAGCCGACATCGTCCCGAGGTCGAATGCCCGGTGCCAGGCGGCATCGTCGAGGTCCCCGAACAGACCTGCATCGGGACCGACCGTGTGGACGAGCACATTTAGCGCACCCCATGCCGCGGTGACGGTCTCGAACGCCGCCGTTATCGACTCTGCACTGGCCATGTCGACGCTGATAGCCAACGCCTCGGGCGCGCCCGCCGTACGGAGGTTGTCGGCCGCTGCATCGAGAGCGTGTTGATTGCGCGCCATCACCGCCACCGAAGCGCCCTCGGCCGCCAGGCTTTCGGCGATGGCCAGTCCCATACCCTTACTGCCACCGGTGACGACGGCGGTGGCGCCGACCAGACCAAGATCCATGTCCTGCTGTCCTCTCGAGTGCCGACCTAACGCACGAACGCAAGACTATTTGCCCCTGCGAGGCGCTAGGTGGACGATTTCGCTCACCACCGTTGGGTTTGCCCGAGCGATAGCAATGAACGACAGCAGCGCGTTGGCAACGTCGTCAACCGCGGACATGGTTGCCGGGATCTGACCCTCGTGCGCCCATGACCGATACAACTCGCCCAGCAGGTCCCGATCAGCTCCGCGAAGAATCTCAGTGTCTTCAGTCGGGCCAATGCTCACCCGGATCACAGGCAGATCAGGGTGTTCGGCGCGCCAGGAGCGGAGAATCTCGTCAAGCGCAGCTTTGCTCGCATGGTAAGCGGCGACGCCCGCACGGGGACGTCCGACGTCGTGACTTGATGCAAAGAGAGCCACGGCGTTGTCCGTGAGATGCGGTAATGCGCAGCGCAGCACATGCGAGGCGCCGACGGCGTTCACCGCGTAAGCGTGCAGCCAGGTGACGACGTCGGTGTCTTCGATTAGAGCGAACGGAACCGCGGCGCTGGTGAACGCGACGGCATCGAGACCACCGAACGTCTCTGCGACCGCACTGACGACGTCCTCGATTGCGCCAGGAATCGACACATCAAGTTCATGCGCTGAGCCGTCCAGCTTTTCGGCCAACTCAGTTAGTAGGTCCACTCGCCGTGCTGCGAGTGCAACCCGCGCACCTCGTTCATGCGCCGCATGGGCCAAAGCCTGCCCGATACCAGAGGATGCGCCGATGACCAGCATGCGCATTCCTGCGATATTGGAATGCCGATCGCTCATTTTTTACTTTCTCTGCCTGATTCGGCGGCTTCCGTCTCTTCTCGGCGCCCATCGATGCATCGTGGTGAGCAATGCGAACCGATTCTCGCATATGAGAATTATAGTTCTCATATGGGCCGCGCTCGCAGGCTACCGGTCGCGCCCGATCAAGAGGAGAGAGCCAGTGACGCTGTTCGCCTTGCTCCATGGCGGCATGCACAATGGCTCGTCCTGGGATCTGGTCGCTGAGAAGTTGATTTCAGGCGGACACCAAGTGGTGGCGCCGGACCTACCGGTGGACGACGACGCGGCCGGGGCCGAGGAATGGGCGCGCGTGGCGATAGAGGCCATCGACCAAGCGCCAGATCGCGCCGACCCCGTTGACGTCATCCTGGTAGGGCACTCGATCTCGGGTCTGTGTGTACCCGTCGCCGCCACACTGCGTCCAGTTCGCAGGATGGTGTTTGTCGCCGGGCTGCTACCCGTGCCAGGCAAGGCGTACGTGGAGGAGCTCGCGGCGAATGCAGACGCGATCTCATTCCCAGCACCAGAAGCGACGGGCGAAGGCCCATTCGGCTTGACGTGGGAGTCGGTGCGAGCGGGCTTCTATCATGATTGCCCGGAAGCTCTCGCGCAAAAGACCTTTCACGAGTTCCGACACCAATCCTTCACAGTGTTCACCGAGCGGTGTCCGATCGAGCGCTGGCCGGATGCGCCCTCGACCTACGTCCTGATGAGAGACGATCGCGCGCTCCAGGCAGGCTGGGTGCGACGCAACGCGGTCGACAGACTGGGGATGGATGTGGTGGAGCTGGATGGCGGTCACTCGCCGTTCTTTGCACGTGCGGGCGAATTGTGCGACGTGCTGACCTCAGTGGCGAGTGCGGGCACAAGCTAACTCTGCGTCACGCGACGCCAGCGGGACGGCCGCCCCGGACAGCGAAACCCGCGGCGCGGCAATGCTGACTCAAGCCTTCGTGGCGCTTACCAACGCATTTCGCGGCGCGGTGATGGGTAGGTCCAGCGACGTCGCGATACCCGGCGCGGCCTCGACGACGTAAGGGATCGCGTTAACCACTCGCATGGCGGTGGCCTCCATCGCGTTGTCGTTGGCGGACGCGGGCGTGTCCTCTGTGCCGAGCCGCAGATCGCACTGAATGTGGGGTTGGCCTTCGATAATGAGGCGATACGTCCCATTGGGCGCAGAAGCCCACTCCGGCGCCAAGTCGGGAGCCATGCGGTTGATGTGCTCGATCGTGATTACCGGTCGTCCGTTGACCACGCCGGTCGTCTCGGCGCGGACCGCCCCGCAGGTGCCCGCGGGGATCGTGCCACACGCCACGTGTAGGTCGCGAGGCGTCACTACGCGTTCGTACTTCTCCCTCACCT
>Ga0302324_100009634_pt1 | contig 20144 bp, 18 predicted proteins | sample Palsa_T0_1_FD_201949 | JGI IMG/M metagenome (GOLD analysis project Ga0302324, IMG submission 201949) | Peat permafrost microbial communities from Stordalen Mire near Abisko, Sweden - Palsa_T0_1 | ecosystem: Environmental > Terrestrial > Soil > Palsa > Peat permafrost | place: Sweden: Abisko...
CGCTCGTCCAGCAATTCCAGGCACCGCTCCGCGACGTCCTCGTCCAGAAGCGCGGAGCGATCGAAGCGAACGATGCTGCCGATGGCCGGTTTGATGTTCTCCACTTGTACTTTCATGACTGCAATCTCCTTGTTCCGCGTGCCTCGCACCCGGCGAATGCCAATATATACCGCTCAGGCAGCGGGCCGCTGTACGTCGATGGAGCGATCCACCGCAGCCTGGCTCGCGGCGGATTTCGCGGCGACATAACCCCAGACGAACGAGGGACCGACGCTCGACCCTGCGCCCGGATAGCTGGTCCCCATCACCGATGCAGTCGAAACGCCCGTCGCGTAAAGGCCCTCGATCGCCGACCCGTCTTCCCGCAGCACGCGGGCGTGCTCGTCCGTCACCACGCCGCCGTACGTCCCCACATCGCCGGGCAGCACGGGGACGGCGTAGAACGGAGGCTCGGCGATAGAACCGAGGGACTCTGAGGGCTTGTGCATCCAATCCCCGAGCCAGCGGTCATACGCGCGCTCGCCGCGGTGAAAGTCGTCGTCGCGATTCTGCGCCACGAAACCGTTGAAGCGCTTCACGGTGGCCTCGAGCGTCGCCGGATCGATCGTGAGGTTCCGGGCCAATGCCTCTACGGTATCGGCGGTCTTCAAAAAACCCTCGTCCAACCAACGTTGCGGCTTCTTGGTGCCCGGCATGGTGCCCGCCAGTATGTACTTGCGCAGATACTGGGCATCGAACACCGCCCAACTCGGCACGGCGGGCACGGTCTTGTTGCGCTCGAGCATGCCCTTGCAATAAGCCATGTACGAGCCGCCCTCGTTCATGTAACGCACGCCCCTTTGGTCGACGAGTATGCAGTGGGGCGCAGCGGTCACGGATTGAGCCGCCTGCCGGAACTCGCTTTGGTCCCACCCGGGCTGAGGCGTGAACTGATTGCCGACGCGCTCCTGCATCTGCGCGACCGCGGCGCCGTGCCGCATCATTTCCTCGATCATCTCGCCCGTGTCTCCGGGCGCGGCCATCGTCCATTTCACCGATGTTCCGGGCTGATAGCGATCTCGCATCCGCTGGTTGTGGGAGAACCCGCCGGCATTGATGAGCACACCGAGACGCGCACCTATGCGCCATGGTCGTCCGTCCTTGACCGTGGCGACGCCCGCGGCCCGGCCGCCCTCGACGATGATCTGCGCCACCGGCGAGTCCGTGCGAATCTCGACGCCTTCGCGCAGCGCCGCCTGGAGCATGCGCCCCTGGAGCGCGGCGCCCCCTGCGACCCAGCGCTTACCCGTGATTCTTGCGACGACTCCCCTGAGCACGAGCTTCACGAGCAGCATCTTCACCCGCCAGGAGCGCTTCATGGCGGGCAACTCCAGCATCTCCTCGAGTGAGGCCGGAATGGGCAAGTGAACGAAGCTGGGGCGAAGTTTTTCAGTCCACGCGCCCAACTCATTGGCGTTGAATAACTCTGCAACCACCGTTCGACCCGCGACGGAACCGCCGGGGAGCTCGTCATAGTAATCGGGCCACTCTTTTACTCGGGTCAGCCTGACTCCGCGGCTACCCAAGAACTGAAGCATCTGCGGTGCTTCTGTCAAATAAGTCGCGCGGCGCGCGCGCGATGCGCCCGGAGCATCTTTGGGATCGGGCAGAACGGCGTCGAGGTAGAGGGAAGCCTTTTCGTGACTGTCCGCGACACCGTCACGCGCCATGAACGGATTGTTCGGGATCCACATGACTCCGCCCGACCGCGCGGTGGTGCCGCCGACCAGGCCGGTCTTCTCGAGAATGAGTACGCTCTTACCGGCCGATCTCATGACCAACCCGGCGCACATCGAGCCACCGCCGCTGCCGACGACCACAAAATCGAACATCTCATCGAAATGAGCCATGGCCTCTCCCCCGTCGGATGAGCTTGCCCCGCTCTTTGACGGAGCGCAAGGCGCGCAATGTGATCGCGCCGCGGCCATTTCACTGGTGAAATAAGCGCCCGGGCGGCGCAGCGATAATGGTCGCGCCGGCCTGATCTGGGCGGCGTCGCGGTTAGCGGTCGATAGGCCGGCTCAATGCACCGCGCCGGCGAGACGTCCCATGATCGAGGTCGCCTCCCGAAGGATGCGCTCGATCAGCTCCGCCACACTCGGAATGTCGTGCACCAGCCCTTGAGATTGGCCCGCCCACACCAGCCCCCGGTCCAGATCGCCCGATTCCAACAGCTCCCGGCCCTTGGCTCCGCGGACCAAGTGGGCCACATCCTCGAACTTCGCATCCGGTTTCGCGAGGAGCTCCACCACACGATCAGAGACGCTGTTTTTTGCAACACGCGCGGTGTTGCGCAGCTTCCGGAATATGACGTTGGTGGATCGCTCGTCGTTCTGGACCAGGAACTCTTTGACTCGATCGTGAATGGGAGCTTCACGGGTAGCGCAAAAGCGAGTTCCCATGTTGATGCCTTGCGCGCCGAGTGCAAGCGCTGCCACCAACCCGCGACCGTCGGCGAAACCGCCGGAGGCGATGATGGGAATTTTGACCTTATCGGCAGTGACCGGAATGAGTACGAGGCCCGAGAGATCGTCCTCGCCGGGGTGCCCCGCACACTCGAATCCGTCGATGGATATCACGTCCGCCCCCATGCGCTCGGCGGACAACGCGTGACGCGCGGCGGTGCATTTGTGAATAACCTTGATCCCGTGGGCTTTGAAGTCGTCGATGTGCTCTTTCGGATTCGAGCCCGCCGTCTCGACGATGCGCACGCCGCCCTCGATGATCGCGCGCCGGTACTCCGCATAAGGCGGCGGGCTCATGCTCGGAAGAAAGGTGAGATTCACACCGAAGGGCTTGTCCGTGAGCGTGCGGCATCGCTCGATCTCGGCGCGCAATGCTTCGGGCGTCGGCTGCGTCAGGCCGGTCAAGATACCGAGCGCACCGGCATTCGATACGGCCGCGGCGAGCTCGGCGCGGCCCACCCATTGCATTCCGCCTTGGACAATTGGATGTTCAATCCCCATCAACCGGGTAAAGGGAGTTGTGATCGTCACCGCAGGGCGCCTCGAGGCGACTGCCTTGTCATTCGCATTCCAAACCTCCAATTTCCGGGCGTGATGACGCCCGGCCTTTCCGTATCGATACTATCCGAGCACGGGATGGCGTACCATCGCCCGTCGTGGATCTGTCAAGCTACAAGACGTTTCGATTCGAGCGCGAGGGGCGGCTGTTGCGGGCCTCGTTCAATCAGCCCGATACCCTCAATGCGATCGATCGGGTCGCGCACGAGGAGCTCGCGCGTTTTTTCACCGAGCTCGCGGTCGATCCCCTTACCGATGTGGTCATCCTTTCCGGAGTCGGCCGCGCTTTCTCGGCCGGTGGTGACTTGGACCACATCCAGAAGATGATAGATGACCCGTCGATTTTCAACGACGACGTCCCGAGCGTGAAGCGTGTCGTCTTCGGCATGCTCGACTGTCCAAAGCCGATCATCGCGAAGCTCAACGGCGCCGCCGTGGGTCTCGGTGCGACGGTGGCCTTATTATGTGATGTGATTTTCGCAGTCCCGACGGCGAAGATCGGCGATCCTCACGTCAAGGTCGGTTTCGCGGCCGGCGACGGCGGCGCGGTCATCTGGCCGCATCTCATCGGTCATGCGCGGGCAAAAGAGTATCTCATGACCGGGAGGCTCTTGATGGCGGAGGAGGCCGCGAAGATCGGACTCATCAACCATGTGGTCCCGGCGGAGGATATCGACCGGGTCGTGGATGCGTTCGCGCAGGAGCTGCTCGGCGGCGCCATGCGCGCGATTCAATACACGAAGCTCGCCGTCAACATTGGCCTCAAGCAGCTCGCGCATTCGGTGATGGATGCTTCCGTCGCTTTCGAAGCGTTGTCGAATACCTCCGCCGATCACCGCGAGGCGGTGGCGGCGATGCGCGAGAAGCGCCCTCCGCGCTTCACCGGCAAGTAAGCGCGTCAATCAATCGAGGGCTCCCGCGCTGCGCAAGCGCTCTATCTCGGGCGGCGTCAACGCGAGCACCTCGCCGAGAACGCTGTCGGTATCCTCCCCGGGCTTGCGCCCACATTGCGGTTGATCAAGCGCCGTGCGGCTGAATCGCGGAGCCGGGCCGTTCTGCAGCACTCCGTTGACGGTCACGAAATTGCGCCGTTCGATGTTTTGCGGATGGCGCGCCGCTTCCTCGAGCGTCAACACGGGCGCAAAACAGGCATCGGTCCCCTCAAGGAGTCGACACCACTCCTCGCGCGTGCGTGTCTTGAACAGGCACTCGAGTCGGGTACGCAGAGCAGGCCAGCGCGCACGCGCAGCCGCGTCGTCGACCGTGGCGATCCCAAGCCCCTCGAGGTCAGGGTCGTCGATACCGAGTTTTTTCTGAAGCAACGAATAGAACTGCGGCTCGAGCGCGGCGACCGAAACGTAGAGGCCGTCGCGAGTCTCGTACGTGTCGTAAAACGGCGCGCCGCCCGCGAGAACATTTTCCCCGGTGGCATCGCGGAAGAAGCTGTTGGCGCGGAATGAGAACATCATCCCGAGGAGCGATACCGTGCCATCGACGATGGCGGCATCGACCACTTGTCCCTTTCCCGACAGCTTCGACTCCAACAGAGCCGCAAGCACTCCGGAGAGGAGCAGCATCGCACCGCCGCCGAAATCGCCGACCAGGTTCAGCGCCGGCACGGGTTTGCCTCCGGGAAGCCCGCTGAGGTGCAAAGCGCCCGTCAAGGCAATGTAGTTGAGATCGTGCCCGGCCGCGAGCGCGAGCGGGCCGGTCTGACCCCAGCCGGTGATCCGTCCGTAGACCAGGCGCGGGTTTCGCTCCAGACATTCGGCGGGACCCAAGCCGAGGCGCTCGAGGACGCCCGGACGGTATCCCTCGATCAGGACATCGCAAGCGGCGACCAGGCGCAGTGCCGTCGCGAGCCCTGCGGGATGTTTGAGGTTCAACCCGATCGAGCGGCGGTTGCGCAGCAGCGGATCTCGCGAGGGCTCGTGCCACACGGCACCTGCGCGCTCGATGCGGATCACTTCGGCCCCCATGTCGCCGAGCATCATTCCGCAAAACGGCGCCGGGCCCAAGCCGGCCAACTCGAGAACCCGGACTCCCGCGAGCGGACCGCCCCGGCTCGCGGGCGTCACTCTAAAGGGCCTCGATAATTGTCACATTGGCGAGGCCGCCTCCCTCGCACATGGCCTGCAGACCGTACCGCCCCTTGCGCGCGCGTAACGCGTTCACCAGCGTGGTCATGAGCTTGGCGCCTGTGGCGCCGAGCGGATGACCGAGCGCAATCGCACCGCCGTTCACGTTCAAGCGATCCGGGTTCCCATCGACTCCCTTGAGCCACGCGAGCGGCACGGATGCGAAGGCCTCGTTGATCTCGTACAGATCGATGTCCTCGATCTTCATGCCGCTCTTCTTCAGCGCAAGCCGAGTTGCGCGGATCGGCTCCTCGAGCATGATCACGGGGTCGCCCCCCGTGACCGTGAGATTGTGGATGCGGGCGAGCGGGGTGAGTCCATGAGCTTTCAGGCCGCGCTCGTTGACGATCAGCACCCCCGCGGCGCCGTCGCAAACCTGACTCGCATTGGCGGCCGTCAGCACCCCGCCCTCCTTCAAGAGCTTGACCGCGCCGATCGACTCGCGCGTGGCGTCGAAGCGAATGCCTTCGTCGACCGTATGCTCCCCGCCCGCGATCCGTATCGGCAGAATCTCGTTGGCGAATGCCTTCGCCTGCGTTGCGCGCGCCGCGCGCTGGTGCGTTAGCAGGGCGAACTCGTCGAGCCGCTCGCGGCTGAATCCGTACTTCTCGGAGATCATTTGCGCGCCGGTGAACTGGCTGAATTCCTTGACTCCATATCGATCCTGGATGCGCTGGCTCCACGGTCCGCCGAGCCCCGCGTTGACCGCGAGCGCCGTCGGAGAGCCGATGGGCACGCGGCTCATGCTTTCCACTCCCGCCGCAATCACCACATCCTGGGTACCGGACATGACCGCCTGGGCGGCGAAATGCACGGCTTGCTGCGAAGATCCGCATTGCCGATCGATGCTCACCGCAGGGACACTGTCCGGCAGCTTCGATGCCAGAACGGCATTGCGGCCGATGTGAAAACTCTGCTCGCCGACCTGGCTTACGCAGCCGAAAATCACATCTTCAACCGCGGCCGGGTCGATGCCGCTGCGATCCACCAGCGCATTGAGCACTTCGCCCGCCAGATCGGCCGGATGCCAACCCGCCAGCTTTCCGTTGCGGCGTCCACCCGCCGTGCGGACCGCCTGAACGATATACGCGTCACTCATTTAACTACCTCGTTAGCAATCACGGCCTATTCTATAACGCTCAGCCGGTGCGCGGAGAGGTACCGCCCAGTGCCAGAAACAGCTGCACCGTATCGAGGTAGCGCTGCGCCATGGTCTGCACAAACCCTAAACGCGCTTGCTGGTAAGAGCGCTGCGCATCGAGCACCCGCAAGATTCCCACGTTGCCCTCCCGATAGGCGGCACGAGTGAGGCTCAGATTGGCCTCTGCCGCCTGCTGCGCCTGATCTTGGGCATCTAATTGCTCGGCGTCGTGCGCGAGCGCGTCGAGTAGATCGGCCACTTGGGCGAATGCCTCGAGCACTGTTTCTTGATAGTTCGCCGCGCTCGCGCGCATCGCATCCACCGCCGCGCGCTTTTGCGCATGCAGCGTTCCCCCATCGAATATCGGCATGGTCAACCCGGAGATCAGACTCCAAGCGATGCTGGAACGGTCGAACAGGCCGCCGGGCGTCACCGCTTGCGGTCCAACATTACCCGTGAGCTGGATCTTTGGAAAAAAATTCGACTCGGCGATGCCGACCGCGCTGGTCGCGGCGTGCAAGCGCGCCTCCGCCGCCAGTATGTCGGGGCGGTGGTGAGCCAGCTCCGACGGCAAGCTCACCGGTATCTCGAGCGGCAGCACGATCCGCGCGAGGTCCAGATCCGCGGGCAGCTCTTTCTCCGGCGTGCGCCCCAGCACGAGCGATAGCGCGTGATGGGCTTTGGACAGCTCCTGACGGAGCGGCGGCAAGAGCGCCGAATCGCTGGCGATTTGACTCTCGGCACTCACCACGTCGATGCGTGCCACCGAGCCGGTCTCGAACGCCGTGCGCACCAGCCGTAAGTTATCCCGATCCTGGTCGAGGATGGTCTCGACTGTGGCAATTTGCGCGCGGAGCGAGGCAATGGTGATGGTTTGCATGACAGCCTGCCCGCTCACCGAAAGAAATGCCGCATCGAGCTGCTGGCGCGACGCCTCGGCTTGCGCCTGAAGCTGCTCGATCGAGCGGCCGATACCGCCCGTGTAATCCAGTGTGTAGCTGACGGTCGGTCCCACGGCGAAATACGTGAAAGGTGGAAAGCTGAAGTCGCCGCCGAAGAACTCCGCGCCGTATTGCTGGCGGCCGACACCCGCCGACAATCCCAGCTGGGGATAGCGTGCGCCCGCCTGGGCGAGCGCGAGCTCGTGCGATTGCGCCAAAGTCTGCGCCGCGACCTCGAGCGTACGATTGTGCTCGAGCGCCTGCTTGACGACGCTGTCGATCAGCCCGGAGCCGAACAGCGACCACCAGTCGCCCTCTATCTGTTTTCCGAGCGCAACATGTTGAGTGCCGGCCGCGCCGGTCTCGATCGACGCGGTATCGGGCGTGTAGCGAGCAGCGGGGGGCGGTTCCGGCCGTTTGAAGTCCGGCCCGACGCTGCAGGCGCTTACGCCTGCAAGCACGCACAACATCGACGCGCACGCGCGCCGCGGGTGTTTCGATACTATCGGTTGCGCCATACCGGGATCACTCGACCACGACCGCTTCGTCGCTGCGCGGTGCACCGCCGCCTTTACGCAGCAGCAACAGCAGCGGTATCGCGGCGAGACTCAGCCAAAACATCAATCTGAAATTGTCGTTGTACGCAATCATCGCGGCCTGTTCCGTCACCTGTGCATTGAGCGCCGATAGCCGTTGCAGGTTCGACGCTCCCCCCGGAAACTGCGCGTGCACGAGCGGGGTGAACGGCGTCAGATGCTCGGCAAGCGATGCGTGCGCCTTCTGTGTATTGCGTGTGAGCAGCGTCTCAACCACCGAAATGCCGATGCTTGAGCCGAGATTCCGCGACAGACTGAACATGGCTGCGCCTTCGTTGCGCAGAGAGGATTTCAACGTCGCGAATGCCACGCCCGCGAGCGGCACGAATACCATCCCGGTGCCGCACCCTTGCGCGATGCCCGACCACATCACCGTAGACATGTCCATTTGCAAATCGAATCGCGACATCTGCCAGGCGGAAAAGGCGGAGAGCGCGAACCCGATGCCGATCATCACGCGCACATCGATGACTTTCGAGAAGCGCGCGATGATGACCATGGCGATCAGCGTCCCCACGCCGCGCGGGGCGGTGACCAGGCCGGTCGTCACCACCGGATAGTTCATGAGATCCTGCAAGAGAGGCGGCAGCAGAGCGAGCGTCGCGAACAGGAGCAATCCCACGTTGAACATGAACGCGCATCCGGCCACGAAGTTTCGGTCCTTGAAGAGCGATGGGTCGACGAAGCGGGTCTTGCGCGTCGTGATCATGTGCACGATGAAAAGATAGAATGCCGCCGCGGAAATGGCCGCCTCGATGCAGATTTCCGGCGAGTTGAACCAATCCTTGAGCTGTCCGCGATCGAGCGTGATCTGCAGCGCGCCGACCGCGAGGCTCAATGTCGCGAAACCGACGAAATCGAAAGACGATTTTCTGATCGTCGATTTCGGCACCGTCGTCAACGTCCCGAGGAAGGCGATGATGCCGAACGGCACGTTGATGTAGAACACCCAGCGCCAGTTGTAGTTGTCGGTGAGCCAACCACCGAGCGCCGGTCCCATGATCGGACCGAGGGTAACGCCTCCCACCCAGATGCTCATCGCCTTCGCGAGCTGCTCGCGCGGATAAACGTCGAGCATCACCGCCTGCGACATCGGAACGAGTGCGGCGCCGCAGGCGCCCTGCAACAACCTCGCGAGCACCATCTGCGGCAAGGACTGGGCGATACCGCAAAGCATCGAGGCCAAGGTAAAGCCTGCAATCGAGATCAAAATGATGCGCTTCCGCCCGAACCGTCCGGCGAGCCATCCGGCCATCGGCGTCATGATGGCCGCGGCCACGATATAAGAGGTCAGCACCCAGGCCATTTGATCTTGCGTCGCCGAGACCGAGCCCTGAATGCGCGGCAGCGCGACATTCGCGATCGTATTGTCGAGAACCTGCATGATCGAAGCCGTCATGAGAGACGCGGTGATGAGTACCCGGTGCCGCCCCTCTATCGGCGGGCTCATTGCCTCGGTCCGGACGTCTCCGCCGCCAAGGAACGCTTGGGCTCGGGGGAGGATGGGTCGGCCGCTGAACGCGTATCGACTGTGACGCTGGCGCTCAATCCGCTCTGCAACAGAAGGCCCGTATCGACATGATCGAGTTGCAGGCGGACGGGGACTCGTTGCACCACCTTGACCCAGTTGCCAGTGGCATTCTCCGGGGGCAGCATCGAGAACTGCGATCCCGTGCCCGGGCTCAAGCTCGCCACCTTGGCGGAAAAGCGCTTGCCTCCGATGCGGTCGATCTCCACCGTGGCGGTTTGTCCGGCTCGCATGCGGTCGAGCTGCGCTTCCTTGAAGTTAGCCTCGACCCAGACGTCGTGCGTCGAGACCAAGGCGAACACGGGCGTCGATGCAGCGATATAGTCGCCGACCTGAAGCTGCTCCACCTTGGTGACGATTCCGTCGGCCGGCGCCTTGACGAGGGTGTAAGACAGATCGAGCCGCGCGCGATCCAACGCAGCCTGGGCCTGCTCGACCAGCGGATGGCGCTCGGGAGCGATGTTCGGATCGCCGTCGAGGTTCGCCGACGCGACGGCGAGTCCCTGCTCGGCATTCGCAACTTGCTGATGCCCAAGATCGAGCCCGTTCGAGGCCTGATCGAACTGCGCCTGCGAGGCGATTCCGGCTGCGAGCAGGCGCTTGTTGCGATCGAATTGGCGCTGCGCATAAGCAAGGCTGTCGCGCGCGGACTGTATCTCGACCTGCCTTTGCCGATAGGTCGACTTGAGCGAGGCCACCTGCAGCCGCGCGCTCGCGAGCTTGGCCTCCGCATCGCTCACAGCGATCCGAAACGGCGCATCGTCCAGCCTATACAACGAATCGCCGCGCTTTACGATTTCATTGTCGTGCACATAGATGTCGAGCACACGGCCCGCGACATTGGCGCTGATGGACACCGTTGCCGCCTGTATGTATGCATCGTCCGTGCTTTGATAGCGGCCGCCCGTGAGGTAGAGATAGACGCCGACCGCGATCAGCACGGGGACTATCAACATGAGAGGCCAGCGCAGGCGCTGCATGCGGGTACCGCGCCTGATCGGCTCTTCTGGGGCCGCCGCGCTGCTCTCCGGAAGTTGAGCGCTCATGATTTTCCGCCCGCCCTGGCGGCCGTCCGACCGCTCCCATTGCGGCGCGCCACGGGCGCGGTCGTCACCGGCAAGGGATCGAGGGCCATGAAGTTGTCGCGCACGGTATCTAAGAGTTCCATCACCATTTCGCTTTTCTGTTTGGAGATGCCTGCGAAGGCCTCGTCCCAGGTAACGTCGATCAAATGCTTGATATCGTCGAGCAACGGTTTGGCTTCGCTCGTGAGATACAGACAGCGCACCCGCCGATCGCGGGGATCCTTGCGGCGCTCGAGCCACCCCTCGGATTCCATCCGATCGAGAATGCGCACCAGAGTCATGGGATCGAGATCCGTCAGTTCCGCCAGCCGCACCTGACTCACGCCCTCGCAGTCCGCCAGCCGCATGAGCGCCTTGCACTGCGCGATCGTCAACCCGAGAGCGGCCGCATGCTGCTCGAAGCGCTGCACATACAGACGGGTGACGTCCCGCAACAGGAACCCAAAGCGCCTCGATTCTCGCAGGCGAGCGCCGCCTGCCGTCGGTTTCGCGATCATGTAACGGAAGATATCATAACAGTTGCTATGATCACAAACGATGCTGACTCGCTGTGATCCGGCATGGCGGCTCCATCAAAACGTTGCCAATATGCGGCCGCGCGACCGAGAATCAGTTCACATATATTCAACCGGATAAGAGACATGGCGGAGCGCTCGAACAGATCATTCGATCTCGACGGTAAGGTCGCGCTTGTCACCGGCGCCGCCGGCGGCATAGGCGCGGGCATTGCGGCGGTCTTAGCCGAGGCCGGCGCGATCGTCGTGATCGCCGATCGCGACGAGTCGGGTGCCCGGCGCGCAGCGGCGACCCTGAGCGAGGACGGCCGCCGCGCCGCCGCCGTGCATGTCGATCTGGCAGACGAAACCTCGATCGTGCGAGCGTGTGCGGAGGTGGTATCCCGCCATGGCACACCCTGGGTGCTGGTCAACAATGCAGGCGTGCAAGATCGCGAGTTACTCTTGCAGAGCACCGCAGACGAATGGGACCGCATGAACGCGATCAATGCGCGGGGCCCTTTTCTGATGACGCGCGAGATCGCACGCCCCATGGCGGCGCCGGGCTGCGGCGGCCGGATCGTCAATATCGGGTCGGCCGGCCTGGTGGGCGCCCTCGTCAAAGGCTTGGCGGTGTATTCCGCCTCCAAGGGCGCCCTGCTCGGCTTGAGCCGCGCAAGCGCTTTCGAGCTCGCCGAATTCGCGATCACGGTCAACACGGTCTTGCCCGGCGGCATCGCGACTCCCGGGGCCATCGGCGCCAAAGGTCCCGCAGCCGAGGGGCCGGGGCGCCGACGGCCGCCGCTCGGCACGTGTGAGCCGCGCGACGTCGGCGCGGCCGTCCTGTTCTTCGCCTCGCCCGCCGCCCGCTACATCACGAATCAGGTGCTGACGGTCGATGGCGGCTGGTCGGTCACCTAGGGTTTCAAAACGACGGGGGACAGAGAATGAAAGACCTTGCAGCGATCAACGACTGGATCGAATTATGCGAAGGCAAGGCGCGCTATTGCCGAACCCTGGACACCAAGGATTGGGCGGCTTACGCCGAGTTGTTCACCGAGGAGTGTGTGCTGGACGTGACCGAAGGGACGCGGATCCCGATTATCAGCGGGCGGGATGCCGTCATCCGTCAGATTCAATCATCGATCCTGAACGCGAAAACTGCGCATCAGGTGCACTCGCCCGAGATCGCGCTGCGCGGCGATGAAGCGCACGTCGTCTGGGCCATGCAGGATCGCGTGATATGGGGAGCTGACCGGCCATCGATCACCGGGTACGGCCATTATCATGAGCGCTGGGTGCGGCGTAGCGGACAGTGGAAGATCGCGGCGTTGAAGCTGACCCGCCTGCACATCGACGTACATCCGCCGCACTGAGTCCTCACGAGCCTAGAGCGGCAGCTCCACTTCGGCGTACCCGTCGACAAGCACGGCGCCTTCTTGGTTGGTCATCTGCAGCTTGACCGCAGCCAACGGCACGCCCCACGCGGACTCCGGCTGCTTCGCAGTGACCTCGCCATCGACGAAAGTGACGTCGCCCTCGAAGGCGGGGCCCCGGAACGAGAGCTTCGTATGTCTCACCATGCCGTCGTGCCCAGCCCAGTAGGCCAGATAGTCGGTGGCCCACGCGCCCATGGTCGCGCCGTAGCCGTAGGCACGCGGAACGCCGATCTCCGCACCCTTCGCGTCGTCGATATGTCCTCGAGATGGACCGACGTATAGGCCATCGCGCTTGCGCGGGTCGATCTTGGCTCCCTCCTCGTCGAAGCCGAAGCCCTCGACCCAGCCGGGATCCTGATTGATCCAAGGGTCCTTCACGCCCGGCACGCCGACCCAGTGGAAAGTACCCCAGATATTGAAGAGGAACGCGCGGTATTCGGTCGTGAAGGAAGCGATCGAATGCGGCCCGATCACCCGCTGCGGCAGCTTGTCGCCCACTTTGACCTGATCGAATCGCGGCGAGACGCCTTCGCGGTTGGACAGGATCCAGTCGTGACGAGTCTTATCGACCTTCCTGAGTGCGTCAGCCGTCCAGACCGGCCGTTTCGTCTGATCGTTGCCCTGGAACATGTTGCGCTTCTCGGCTTCGGCGGCCAGATAGCGAATGGATGTCGCGCGCTCCTTCGCCACCAGCGTGCCGTGCTGCGTGCGGTGAACGGTGTCGCCGCGCTGGAACATGGTCGGCCCGGCAAACTTGGTGTCGGTCACCTTGTAATCGTAGAAACGCCGTTCCTGGAACAGCTTGTCGCCGGGGCGAACGCGATGGCCGTAGAACCACCACTCCTCACCTCCGAACAGCAGATGCGAGCCCGGAATGCAGCCCACGCAGGCCGGCTGCGCACCGTGACCGAAGTCGAGCGCGACGCAGATCGACTGCGGCGCGACAATGCCCCCGAACTTGGATTTCTGTGCGAATTCATGGTCCCAGTGAATCGGGTTGGGATAGTCGAGCGCCATCACCCACCGGCGAATATCGCTCGTCGCGCAAGGCTCCCAAAGTTGACCGCCGCCGACGAGCTGTCCGACGCGATGATCGACATCGCTGAGATCGAGCGTGACTTCCGAACCTTTTGCCGCGGTTGAGTTGGACATGGTCGCCTTCTCGCGAAATGGAGGGGGCTCAGAGCCTGCCAAATGGAGAACACCATGGCAAGCGCACGCGGCCGCAAAGGCTATCGCGACCCGGCCATTTTCGCCGGCTGCACGCCATCACGGGCCGCGCTAGACTGGCGTCATGGCGAAGTTCGATCATCTCTCGCTACCGGTTGCGAGCTGGACGCGGTCCCGCGATTGGTACGCCCGGTGCATCGGCCTGAAGGTCGAGTTCGAGATTGCCGAGCGGCAGACTGTCGCCCTGCGGGATCAGAATGACTTCACCATCTTCTTTCAGCAATCCGCGGAGCGCAGCCGCCCCGTCGATATCGCACTATATTTCAGTGTCGGCGACGTCGAGGCCCTGCACCGAACCCTCGTAGGAGCTCGTGTGGCCTTCGTGCACCCGCCTCAAAAGACCTTCTGGGGCTATGGCGCGGAGCTTCTCGATCCGGACGGCTATGTGGTGAGACTCTGGGACGAGCGCACGATGCACGAGAACAGCATCTCATAGAGCGTAGCGCAGCCTCACGCCGTCGAAGCGCTCGCGCATTTGACGCAGTCGTTGCTCGGATGAGAGCCTCGGTGTATCCGCCGGCAACGACTGCGCGAGTGCCGAGCGCTTGACCACGCGGGTTTGAAAAGAGGTATGCGCATCGCTCATGAGATTTCGGTAGGTGAGGTTGCCGCGCTCGAACCCTTGAGTATCCATCCAATTGTGATAGCCCGGATCGTCCTGACAGAGTATTAGGCGAATCTTGCCGTCGCCGTCGATCTTGGTGCGGCCCGGCGTGTAGCTCACGGGCCGATAGAGATAATCCATGCTGTTGAAGAATACGCCGGCGTTCGTCATCATCCAAAAACCGTCGTGACTATCGAACTCGACGATGAGCGCCTCATCTTGAGCCAGCTGCCAGCACATGTGCGCGATCGCGCGGCCGCGGCGGCGGTCTGAAGCTGTATCGCCGTGGGGCTCCGGTGGAAATGTGTTGACGTTGACCGGATCGACGACGCTGCCGCTGTACTGGTAAGGATGATCGGGCCAATCGTTCATGAGGCCGGTCACGAATTGACCCGCCCAATCCATCCCACGGATCATGACCTCGGGCGTGGGCACGGGAGGCGGCTCGGTCATGCCGACTCGCTCGATACGCATGCGCGCAGGCAGCTCGCTCCAGCGGTCGAACCCCTGGCGCAGGAAGAGCTTGCGCGAGCCCGGCGTCGTGGGCAGCCAGTTGGACCCGCGCTTTGCGCCGCCGATGTAAAGCTCGAAGCCGCCGTCCCATTGCGTCTCGAGTTGATGGCCGAACAGGTTCGCCTCGGGAATGTCGCCGAAAGGCTCGTGCAGACTCGGCGAATTCGTACCCGGCTGCGTCGGCGGCCTTGGACCCTGGACGGTGAAATTCAAGAATCGCGCCGTGCCCCGGTTCCCGCTGATCTTGTAGACCGAGTTGCCGTCGATCCAGGCCTGCTGATACACGAAGTCGGCGCAGTCTCCGCCCAGCTTGCAGTAGGGTGTTACGAAGGCATGCAGCACCGGATAGCGGGTGTCCTTGGTCTCCAGCCCCAAGTCGAACGCCTGACCCAGATTCTGCGTGAGGAAACGGAATGCATCGGCCCGATGGAGCGGCGACGGCGGATTGAAATCCTTGAAGACCCGATCACCCGCGGCCTGCAGGCGCTCGCAGAACTGTCTCCAGGCTGCGCGCAGCGCATCATCGTCACGACCCTCTCCGAATGCCATCGCTGATAACTCCTCGACTGAATAATCTAGGCTCCGAGCGAGCGCAGCATCTCGCCGACATTATCCGCGGCTCTGCGTACCGCGCCGAGCCGCCCCTCCTTATCGATGCGCGGCCCGATGAGTTCGAGATCGAACGCGCCTTCATACCCGGCCCGCAGAACCCACTCGAGCATCCGCTTCACCGGGATCGCACCGTCTCCGGGAACCGCCCGCGATGGCAGGGACCGATCGCCGCCCACGTAGTCACACACTTGTACGACATGACAGCGCGGCACTGCGCGCTCGATGGACTCTTGCAGGGCCGCCTCCGTCCAGCAGGCAAAGAACTCGATGCACACGCCGACATCGGCGAGCTCCGCCAGCGCAACCGTATCTCGTAACGAATGCGCGATATGCGAGTCCGCGTACAGCGGCGGCGCATTCTCTATCATCAGCGGGATTCCCGCGGCCCGCGCCTTCGCAACGCAAGGTGCGACCGCGGCGCGGAACGCTTCGGCAGCCTCTTCCCAGGTAAGCGTCCCGTGACCGCCGGTCAAGAGATACATCGAGCGCGCACCGAGCGCCTGAGCGTCCTCGATCGCGCGGTCGAGCGCCTCGCGTGCCTCGCGCCAGGATTCTTCGGCCGGCTCGAGGGGGCGGCCGAAAAGGAACGGGTGCATGATGGTTTCCACCCGGCAACCGCAGCTGCGCAGCGCCTCTTGCGCGGCCGCGCGCCCCTCGTCCGTCACCAGAGTGCTCACCAGACTGACGCGGCGCGCGTCGAGTGCCTGCCAGTAGCCCGCGAGCTCGCGCAAGCCTGCGCCCGGAAAGCAGATTGCATTGACGGAGATTCGATCGTGCATTGGGCGCTCCTGCGGACGAAACTCGAGGCACCGGCGTGCGGTCCTAGCCGCGCCGCTCTATGTCCAGACCAAATCGCTTTCGGTAAGGTTCGAACTCCGCGTGCAGCGCCGCGACGTCGACCCCGATGACCTCAGTGGAGTAGCGGAACTTGCCGTACCGATCGGCCTTGTTGTTCGCCAGATAATTGCGCATCGCGGCCTCGGTCTCCGCGCGGAAGGGTACGCCGTATTTCTCGTAGAAGCCTCGTATCGTGCCGACCGGATCGGCGATGAAATCCTGATAACGCACGTGATGTATGCGCGGATCCTTCGTCAGCGGATTGTTCAAAGTCGCATTGAATCCGGCGCGGCATGCGGCGAGGTGAATCCGCGCCTGATCCTGCCAGTCGACGCGGCCTGTGAGTCCCTCGACGAGCTCCCCCGTCAGCACGATGCGCGAAGCGATCGCCTGCACCGGATCGCGGTGCACCCAAATGATGCTCGCATCGGGATAGGTCGTGAACAAAGCCTCGAGCCGCGCCGCATGAAAGCCCTTCAAGACCCAATACTTTTTTGGCCGGGCATACTGCAGTTGCTGCAGCATCATCTTGTGGATGCGGTATTGCGCGTGCGGATCGGTCGGCAGGCCTCCGATATTCATCCCCATCGGCACGCGCCACCACGCCGTCGGGGTCATGACGCGAAAATCGAGCGCCCAAGTACGCTCGCATTCCGGCAGGCCGTCGCCGAGCATGTCGTTGTACGGATGGCTGATCAGCCACTTCGGCAGTCTCTTCAAGATATCGCGCCAATCCTCATCCGCACGGGCCGGCCTTGGATCCTCGGGGCCCGCAAGCCCCGGAGGCGGCGAGGGATACATGACCTCCCAGAATCGCAGGGCTCGCCCGTTGGGGTCGACCGAGAGCAGCGCGTGCAGCAGCGTCGTGCCGGAGCGCGCCTCGCCGGTGGCGAAGAGCGGCTTCTCGATCTTCTCCTCGGCTACGGAAAAGCGCCTGCGATCCTCGAAGAGCTCCAGCCGTGAGGTCAGCAGCCACAGACAGACCGACGCCGCCGCGCGCCGGCCGGCCTCGTCCATGCCTACATTCCTAAGGAACGAGACCGCCAGGCGAAAACGATCGGTGAAAGTATCATCGCCGTAGTCGCTCAATCCGGTCGTTTTCTGCGCCCGCGCCAGCAAGGCGTCGGCTTCCAACATATCGTGACTCATCTGTTCACCCAAGCAGCCGCATCAACTCATCCTCCGCGTCCTGCACTTTCTGCGCGGAACGCGCCGCAAATCTCAACCCGGCCATGCTGCCGTAATCGAGGATCTTGGGCACGCGGAGCCCCGCTTCGATGTAGCCCTTGAGAATCTGAGCGATCTGCTTGGAGCTGCCGTGCGGCACGATCTTGAGCAGCGAATCGATGTTCACTTTCTCGAGCATTGCGACCACGCGCTCGCGCGGTAGCGCCTCCGGGGTGATGTCTTGATAACCCCGCCAGTCATCTCCCAGCGGATGCTCGAAGCCGAATTGGCGCATCATCGTGGCGGGTGTCTGCATGACATAGTAGGCCCTGATCAAGGGTGCTTCGAGAATCGTGGCAAGCTCCGCCTCGTCGTCGGCGATCAGGCAAGTCCAGATCATCGCAGGGGTGATCGCCATCGGGTCGCGGTCGGCCTGCTCTGCAGCATCCCGCACAGCCTTAAGCTTTTCAGCGTAGTCTTCGGGCGAGTACGCTCCGGCCGGCCACCAACCATCGCAATGCCGACCGATGATGCCCAGCACGCGCGGGCCGCTGCCCGCTCCCCAGATGGCCGGGAAACGACCCTCGTACGGTTCGGTATCGAGACGCGCATGCCGAAGCGTGTAGAACTGACCGGAAAAATCGATCGGGCCATCGCTCTCCCAGAGCATTTTGATGACGCGAAGCGCTTCCTCGTAGCGGGCGACCGGCTTTGCGAAATCGAAGCCATAGGGGACCGTGTTCTCCGTCTCGCCGCAGCCGAGGCCCAAGATGAATCGCCCCCGCGACAGATGCGAAATGGTGAGAGCGCTCTGCGCGAGCGACGAGGGGTGCCTGCGCACGGTATCGACGACGCTCGTGGCTATCGGCACATTCTTGGTCAGCACGGCGGCTGCGGCCGCGACCGCCATCGCGTCCAAATGCCTATGCGGAGAAGCGGACACCGTCGCGAGATCGGTGAACTCGGGGGACCAGATCGACTCGGGCCAGAAACTTACCATGTGATCCGGCAGCCAAATGGAATGGTAGCGGCCGCTATCCAAAGCATCCAGCTTGGAAAGATCGAGCGGAAGCGTGGTGCGCAGAAAAGCTGCCGGCTGAACCTTCATCATTCCCCCCCGAAAACCTCGTGGCACGAGTTTAGCGCCCAAGCCCGCATGAGTTGACGCCAAATCGAGCACCATTTTATGATCCACTGTGTATCATAGACAGCGCCCATGGAACAGAATCCCTCCCCCGCCGCAGCGTGCCCTCTCGATCCGAGTCGCGACGAACGCAAATCGGCTCGCATGGCGGCCGCGCGCATCACGTTCGACCCCAGCGCGCAGATCGTCAACCATTTCGCGTTCGCTCGCGATGTCTTGCGCAACCCTCTGGCCAAGCAGGCGGGCGCGGATTCCGCTCAGGTCGACACAGGTAATCCCGATCATGCTCCGGTGTTCTATCTCGACGGCGAGCCCCACCGGCGCAAGCGCGGCACCATCGCCCGATTGTTCACGCCCACGGCAGTCACGACACGTTACCGTGCCATCATGGAACGGACCACGGAAGCCCTGCTTGCGAGGCTGAAGGCCGCCGGCGAAGCAAGGCTCGATGTGCTCAGTCTCGAGCTTGCCGTTACGGTGGCCGCGGAGATCGTCGGTCTCACCAATAGCGACTACCAATCCATGGCATCGCGAATTGGCGCAACCCTCACCTCGTCCGTGCCGTCCGCGCTGCCCCGCCGCTTCGCCCGTCTGGTGCGTCCGATCCTCTTCCGGTTCCTTGCGCTGAATTTCTTCTATCGAGACGTACGCCCCGCCATTGCGGCGCGGCGCGCGACGCGCCGCGAGGACCTCATCTCCCAGCTCTTGGACGAGAAATACTCGAACAAGGCGATCATGATCGAGTGCATGACGTACGCCGTCGCGGGGATGGTGACGACGCGCGAGTTCATCGTGATGGCGGCGTGGCATTTATTCGAGCGCGACGCGCTGCGCGCGCGTTTCGTGGCCGGGGACGAGGCCGATCAGCTGGCGATTCTCGACGAGATCCTGCGCCTCGAGCCGGTTGCGGCCGTACTGCAGCGCCGCGCGGCCGAAGACATGGGGGTCGGCTCCGACACCGTTCCTGCGGGAACTCTGCTCGCGATCAACATTCGTGCCGTCAATACGGATGAAGCGGCGACCGGCCCCTGCCCGCACATGCTGGATCCGGATCGTGCGAAGCGGCAGAAAGCGGCTGCGGGATATTTGAGCTTCGGGTACGGCAGCCACCGCTGCCCGGGCTCGCAAGTGGCGATGCACGAGACGAGATTGTTCCTGGAAAGACTCATGCGGATTCCCGGCATCCGGCTCGAGCGGGAGCCTGAAATCGGCTGGAGCGACATGCTCATGGCCTACGAACTGCGCGGCGCAATGGTCCGTTGCGACCGCGCTTAGCGGCGACCGCCCCCTCACGAACGGATGAACTCGTGGCGCGCACTCGAGAAGTCGCGGGGATCGATCGCAAAGCCTCCTGACACACAGGCTTCACGAGTCGTAGCGAGGCCCTTCCCGTGAAAAAATCTCTCCGCCGCCTCCGTATCCTCGATGCGCCATACCAGTGAGTAGATGCCGGAGGTCGGCGGCTCGAGAAACTCGGTGAGAGGCCCTTGGCTTGCGTCATCCGGCTGGATGAAGGCCACGCGGGTGCCCGCGAGACGCACCAGGATGCGGCGCCCAGGCTGCGGTAGGGCGATGCGCTCATCGGCAAGCAGCTCGCCGTCGAGGAGCTCCGC
>Ga0302324_100009636_pt1 | contig 20143 bp, 21 predicted proteins | sample Palsa_T0_1_FD_201949 | JGI IMG/M metagenome (GOLD analysis project Ga0302324, IMG submission 201949) | Peat permafrost microbial communities from Stordalen Mire near Abisko, Sweden - Palsa_T0_1 | ecosystem: Environmental > Terrestrial > Soil > Palsa > Peat permafrost | place: Sweden: Abisko...
ATTGCCATGGCCACTTCCCGGATGCGCGGCCGCCCACGGCCCATCTCCAGCACCCACTGTACTAGACTAGCAAAAGAAGAGAAACGTTCGCCGCCCGAGAAGTCCACCAGGGTAGCGGCCAACGCGGGAGCGACGGTAGTGATGGCTATGAAGCCGAAGGCGGCGCAGGAGTTACCAGCAGGGAGCGTTTCTCCCCAAACCATTCCGTTCAGTCCCTTGTCAGCTTTTTCGGCCTGGTCAGTCTTGCCAGCTTCAGAGCCAACCCCGCTCCGGTCCCGAAGCGGATTGCTCCAAACTACTCTGACTCGAAACGTTCTGCTGTTAACGACCGCGCTAGCCCTGCTAGCCATTCCCTCGTGGGCATTGAATTGCACCACCCAAGGAAGCCTGCAGCCTGCCGACCGAACAGCCTTGCTAGCCGCCGGCACTACGCTGGCGAATGCCGTGGCCACCCAAAATTTCGACCTTCTGCAAAGCTCCCTGCTGCCTGCTGTTACAGGTGACTGGGAAGGCATTCACGCCGTGGCGCAGCGTGCCAAACCGATGCTGCAAGGTGGAACCCTCCACTGGGGCGATGGCTACCTGTTGGACGCGACCGATCTCAAAGCCCCAGCGGATACGCAGTTCTTCTGCACCAACGCAGACAGCCAAGTCACCATCACCATCAACCTGCACAGCCTGCCGCCCGGCCGCTATTCGCTCATGATCGGCGACTACGAAGCCGCTCCACTCGCCGGCCAGCTTGCGCTGATTCTAGGCCTCGATGCCAATGACAACAAGTGGAAGCTCGGAGGCCTCTTCGCCCGCGAAGGCGCGCTCGATGGTCACGACGGCGTCTGGTACTGGACTCACGCCCGCGAACTGGCCGGCAAGAAGGCAGAGTGGGCGGCATGGTTCAGCTACGACGTGGCGCGCTGGCTGCTCCTGCCTGTTGATTTCCTATCGTCCCCGCACCTTGAAAAGCTAAACCGGGAGCAGAGCCAGGCCGGCAGCAATCCAGCCGACAGTATGCCATTGACGGTCATCGGCTCCGACGCCGGCAAAACCTGGAAAATCACCGCGCTCCACCTCGACACCACGCTGCATAACGCTGACCTGGCCCTCGTCTACGAAGGCACCGGCCAAACCGATCCACAAGCCGCGCGCGCCGAGGCAATCGCTGTCATGAGCGCCCTGCTCAAGGCTCATCCTGAACTCCGCCAGAACTTCCACGGGCTGTGGGCCTATGCAGAAAGAGATGGTCGCCAAAGCTACGCGATCGAACTGGCAATGCCTCAAATTCCCTGAGATACGTGTCCCGTTCCCCTCAACTGAGGTCCAATCGAATGACTGAAAGGCCCCAACGGGAGTTCCCAGCCCAGCCCCTGGTCGGCGTTGGCGCAGTTGTGTTCGACGATCGAGGACGGCTTCTGCTCATTCAGCGTGGCACAGAACCGCTCAAGGGGCGTTGGTCGCTGCCCGGTGGCCTTCTGGAACTGGGCGAAACCCTCATCGAAGGCGTAAAACGCGAGGTACTCGAGGAAACTGGCTTAATAGTGGAGCCAAAAGCCATCGTTGAGGTCGTAGACCGCATCTATAAAACTAGCGACGGTGAAAAAGAGTCGCAAATTCAGTACCACTATGTTGTAGTGGATTATTGGTGTTATTTGCTTGATGGCACGCTTCAGCCGTCAAGCGATGCAGCAGACGTTGCCTGGGTTAGTCGCGCCGAGTGGAGGGATTCAAATCTCTACTCGCTGGATTCCATCGCTGTGCAGGTCATCGAAAAAGGTTGGCGATTGGCACAGGAGGCAGGCACATGTTCAGGAAAAGGTTTTTTGGATGGCTAGCGGTTGCATTCGGCTTATTGATTATTTCTGCTGGAGTAGTCTTTTATACTCGCCCCACTTGGGTCTTGGACCGCATTCAATGGACCAAGCTCAAGCTGGCAGGCGTCGAAAGCTACACTGTCCTGGTGGACGGCCATCGCATTCATTACTACGTTCGAGGGCCTTATTCCGGATCGCCTGTCGTTCTGTTGCACGGTCTGGGAGGCAGCTCTGAAGACTGGACGAATCTCGCCCCCTATCTTGTGAAGGCCGGCTATCGGGTCTACATGCCCGACCTGCTCGGCTTTGGACAGTCCGAAGAGCCGCGTAATGCCAGCTACTCAATCACAGACCAGGCAGATGTAGTCACTGGATTCATGGACACAGTCGGGCTGCAGCGAGTCGATCTCGGTGGCTGGTCGATGGGCGGCTGGATCGCCCAAAAAGTGGCTCTGGACAATCCGGAGCGCGTGCGCAGGCTCGTGCTAATGGATAGCGCCGGCCTCAGAATGCCTCCAGGATGGGATTTGCGGCTCTTTACGCCCACCACTCCGGCTGAACTGGACCAGCTCCACGCGCTGATGATGCCGCATCCTCCAGCCGTGCCACGCTTTGTTGCCAACGACATGCTTAGGCTTTCACAGAGCTACGGCTGGGTCATCAAGCGTGCGCTGGCCTCCATGCTCACTGCGCAGGACGTCACAGACGACGATCTACCGTCCCTTAAAATGCCGGTACTCCTGCTGTGGGGCGGTCAGGATCGCATCACGCCGTTGAGTGAGGGTCTGGCAATGCATGCCCTGATCCCGCATTCTCAGTTACGCGTGGCCGCAGTCTGTGGACATATCGCGCCCGAGAACTGCACAGACCAGTTAGGGCCTGAAATCACCAGTTTCCTTGGGAGCCCACATCCAATTTCGGATAGCCAGGGCTATCTGCGCGCAAGCCAGGAAAAAGTCTCCAGGCCGGTCCGCCGTGAACTGACCTCTGGCGAATAAAGCTTAGCGACCACTACTCGCCAGCCTTCCAGATATACGCACCCTGCTGCGGCAATCCAATATGCGCCAGCACGCGGCATACAAACTGCCGCGCCATCTCAGTCGAATCGATCGGCCGATTGTAGAAGGCAGGAATCACCGGGAAAATCACCGCGCCCGCGTCCGAAGCCAACTGCATATTGCGCAGATGAATGCGATTGAACGGCGTCTCTCGCACGCAAAGCAGCAGCGGGCGCCGCTCTTTCAGCGTCACATCGGCAGCGCGGGCGATCAGGGTCTCAGCCAGTCCGTTGGCGATTGAGGCCAGCGTGCCCATACTGCACGGGAGCACAATCATTCCATTCGAAGGATAACTTCCGCTCGCGATCGAAGCGCCAATATCGCCTTCAGCAAGCTGAATCGTCTTTGTCGGCGCATGCCCTAGCAGCTTTTCGATGAGATTGTTGCGCCCGCTGATCTCCAGCTCCTCAGCCAGCACCCGCAGCGAGTTTTCCGAAGGCACAAAATGCACCCGCGCCACTCGCTCGTCGGCCTCCAGAGCAACAAGTATTTCACGAGCAAAGACGCTGCCCGAGGCACCGGTCGTGGCAATAGTAAGGTTCATTCGATCCACACAGTCCAACACGGAACTAGCTCGATAGTAAGCCAACGCGCAAGCGCGCGCACCAAAGCAGGGACAAGCGCATTGATAGTTGACATCATGATGCCGACATCGTTAGCATCGTGATGTGCGAACGACACTTTCTATTGACGACGACATTGCAGTGCTCCTGGAGCAGGAAGTGCGTAGCAGCGGCAAACCCTTCAAGGTGGTAGTCAACAACCTGCTGAGCCTTGGGTTGGCACAGGTCCGCAAGCCGCAGGCGACTCCCGCGTTTCGTGTCACGCCGCGCGCAATGGGCCTGGGCGCGGGCCAAACCTACGACGACATCTCCGCGCTGCTGGAAGAGTTGGAAGGGCCTGAACACAGGTGATTGTCCTCTGATTGTCCTCGACGCCAACCTGCTGCTCTACGCCTACGACAGCGCTTCAGCCCAGCACGAACCTGCGCGGCGATGGGTGGAAAATACGTTTTCAGGTGTGGAACCGGTGGGCCTTCCCTGGCAGACGATTTCCGCGTTTCTAAGAATAGCGACCAATGTCCGGCTGCCCGGGAACCGTTTCACCATGGAGGACGCGGCAAATATCGTTGACCAATGGGCCGCCTTGCCCATGGTGCGCTTGCTGGCCCCCAGAGATCGACACTGGGCTTTCTTCCGCCGCCTGCTGGTAGAAGGCCAGGCAAGCGGTCCCCTGACCACCGACGCCCAACTGGCTGCTATTACGATAGAAAACGGCGGCGTACTCTACACCACAGATCGGGATTTCGCGCGATTTCCGGGTCTGAAGTGGGTCAATCCGCTAGCCGCTCGTTGACCTCTTGGTTCGTATGGTGGCGGCGATCCGCAAACGAGACATTCATTTCCCCAAAACTCTAGCGAAAATCGCGTCCACATTGCCCAACTGCCGCGTCATGTCGAACGTCTTCGCCAACTGTTCCGACGAGAGCAGCGCACTGATCTCCGCATCGCGCGCCACCTCATCGCGAAAGACCAGGTCCTCCTTCCAGGCCCGCATGGCATGTGTCTGTACCAGCCGGTAAGCATCCTCACGCATCATGCCTGCCTCGGCCAGGTCCAGCAGCAACTGCCCTGAGAAGATGAGCCCTCCGGTGCTCTCAAGATTACGCAGCATCCGCGCCGGATTGACCAGCAGCCTGTCGATGAGAGAAGTGATCTTGGTCAGCAGGTAATGCGTCAGAATCGTCGAGTCGGGAAAAATAATGCGCTCCACCGACGAATGCGAAATATCACGCTCATGCCACAGCGGAACGTTTTCGAAAGCCGCCTGCGCATTGCTGCGCAGCACCCTCGCCAACCCGCTGATCTGCTCGCTGGTGATTGGATTCTTCTTGTGCGGCATCGACGAAGAGCCCTTCTGCTTTTCGCCGAAGTACTCTTGCGCCTCGCGCACCTCAGTCCTCTGCAAGTGGCGCACTTCCGTGGCAATCTTATCCAGCGTTGATCCGATCAGCGCCAGCACAGAGATATACGCCGCGTGCCGGTCGCGTTGAATCACCTGCGTCGCCACCGGAGCAGCCTTCAATCCAAGCCGTTCGCAGATACGCTCCTCATGCTCCGGCTTCAAGTGTCCAAACGTCCCAACTGCGCCGGAAAGCTTGCCCACGCGCATGTCTTCGGCAGCCGCATCGAAGCGAATCAAATTTCGTTGCATCTCGGCATACCAGTTCAGCAGCTTCAGCCCAAAGGTCGTTGGCTCCGCATGAATGCCATGCGTGCGTCCAATCGTAGGCGTGTGCTTGAACTCAATCGCACGCCGCTTGAGCACTTCAACAAAGCCAACCAGAGCCGTTCGAATGAGCGCCGAAGCCTCCTTCACCTGCAACGCCTGAGCCGTATCCACAACATCGTTCGAAGTAAGCCCATAATGCAGCCAGCGCGACTCTGCATCGAGCGATTGAGCCTTAAGCGACTCGGCAACTGCAGTAGTGAAAGCAATCACGTCATGCTTCACCTCAGCCTCGATCGCCTGTATGCGCGCCACGTCAAAGCTGGCTTTGGTAGCGATGGCCTCAGCAGCCGCGGCAGGAATTACCCCGTCTTCGGCCAGCACCGTGCTCGCCGCCGACTCCACTTGCAGCCAGCAGCGGTATTTGCTCTCTTCAGTCCAAATGCGGCCCATTGCGGGCAGAGTGTAGCGTTCAATCAAGCGAAATTTCTCCTGCGTTCGGCATGGCAAGCAGCATATCGGCCAAACGCTTGCGGCAACTCATTATTGTAAAGGCTTGGCAGGTATACGAAGACGCGCACTATAACCTGGTCTTGATGCCGAACTTCAGATCGAGCTCGTCATACAGAATGCCGCGCCCCGGCTTATACGGCTGAAACCACTCCCCATCCAGCACCAGTTGCGGGATAGCGCGTTTGCCCACATGGCGCAGCACTTCTTCTGAAGCAGCAGGATTAGCCTCTATGTCGATTTCAGTAAAGGCGATGCCATGGGAATCGAGATAGCGCTTGGTCTCGCGGCAATCGCGGCACCAGGGAGCGGAATACATGAGAACATGCATACCGCCATTCTAGCCGCATGTTAGCTACCAGGTCTCTGACCGCTTGTTCCTGTACCCAAATTGGGTGCCCATCCTCGGCGCGTCTCTGTTTTTGCGCCTAGGGTGGGATACCGCAGAACTCAATCGCCACGCACGAAATCAAGCGGTCGAATCCGGATGCGGTGAATGTAATTCTCCTCTAGAATCGCCACATGACTGCTGACGAGATCAAAAATCTGTTGCGGTTAAGGGCCCATCCAATGGAAGGCGGCTTCTTCCGGCGTACCTACACTTCCTGCTTGAACGTGGACGTGGAGCGCGGCAAACGAGCGGCCGGAACCACAATCTACTACCTTCTGGAAGCAGGCACCTTCTCGGAGATGCACAGGCTCGCGTCCGATGAGATTTTTCACTTCTACCTGGGCGACCCCGTTGAGATGCTCCAGCTTTGGCCTGGCGGCCAGACGAAGACTGTGGTGCTCGGACCGGATCTGACGGCTGGACAACACGTGCAATTGCTGGTGCCAGCCGAGGTTTGGCAGGGAACACAGCTGATTGGCGATGGCCAGGTTGCGCTGCTCGGCTGCACAGTCTTTCCCGGATTCGATTTTTCGGATTACACGCGTGGAAATTATGCCGAATTGGCAGCGAAATGGCCGGAGCATGCCGACCAAATCTGGGCTCTTACCCGGAGATGAGTCACCTTCGCTCGCGAAAAAAAGCGCGCAACAACTCACTCGATTCCTCCGCAAGCAACCCCGAATCCAACTGCATCTGGTGATTCAGCCGAGGATGGTTGATCACCGAAAGCACCGACCCGGCAGCCCCCGCCTTGGGATCGGCCGTGGCATAGACCACCCGGTCCAGCCGCGCATGAACCAGCGCCCCAGCGCACATCGAGCAAGGCTCCAGCGTCACAAACATCGTGCAGCCGTTGAGCCGATGATTCCTAAGCGCCTGCCCAGCCGCGCGCAACGCCACCACCTCAGCATGGCCTGTCGGGTCGTTGTCTCTCAGGACGCGATTCTGCGCCCGTACCAATACGGTGCCCTGAGACACAATTACCGCGCCCACGGGTACTTCGCCCGCCTGCCCTGCAGCAATCGCTTCTTCCAGCGCAAGTTGGAGAAAATCAAGATCATTCATGCGTAAATATCATTCTCGCATTCCGAATGAGCCGTCTTCTGGTCCGCCAAAACCGGCTACTCAGCCAGTCGCATGAATGTGCAGGAAACTGAAACAAGGGCCGCCCAATCCATCCAACTCGTTCGGTCCTCATCCGCTCCCCCCGTGTCGCCACCGTTTGCGTGGAATTAATAGTGTTTGGCGTACAATGAAGTTAGCGCTGGGAGTCTGATAACCCCAGCAGCACTCCCAGTTCTCCAGTCTCAATACAAATCTGGCATGAATTCGCAGCAAGAGTACGCCCAAAAATGGCGCATATCTCTGGCTAATCGCGCCATAGCGACACTGAAAATAGGACGTAAGTAATTCATTCTATTGGAGATGTGCCAAGAAGAGCACACCCACCCCCGGTTTTTCACTCTTTATTGGTCGCTTTTCGGTAGTCGGGGCCACATTTTCCGCTTATGCAATTGCCCCAGCCGGCTGCTGCTGCGTCATGCAGTGCAGCGTACCCAACCCCCAAACCAAATCAACCGAGTGAATTCCGACCACCTCGCGATCCGGAAATAGCTCCGCCAGAATCTCCAGCGCCACACGGTCCTTAGGATCATGAAACGTGGGCACAAGCACCAGCCCATTGGCAATATAGAAATTCGCATAGCTTGCCGGCAGCCGCTGCCCGTGAAAGACCACAGCCCGCGGCATGGGCAGCACCACAATCGTCCATTGCTTGCCATCCGGCGTACGGGCAGCCTTGAGCCGAGCCAGATTCTCAGCCAGCGGCGCGTGGTTTTCGTCAGCAGCATCCGGCTCCACAGCAGTCACAATCGTGGTTGGCGCGACAAACCGCGTGATATCGTCCACATGCCCATGCGTATCGTCACCAGCTGCGCCCCGATTGAGCCAAAGCACCTGGCTCACGCCAAGATAATCATGGAAAGCCTCTTCCAACTGCTCCCGGCTCACCCCAGGATTGCGCTGCTGCACCTCGCTCAGCAAACATTCCTCAGTAGTGATCAGCGTGCCTCGGCCATTGACGTCGATGCTGCCACCCTCTAAGACCAGCCTGTGCGCGTCCGCATGAGGCTGCCAACGCGGCAAGCCCAGCAATGCGGCCACATGCGCCGGAACCTGGTCATCCAACTGCCAATCGTCATACTTGGCCCAGGCATTGAATTGCCAGTCCGTAACCGCAATCCCGCCCGCAGCATTCTTAACAAAGATCGGCCCGGAGTCACGCAACCAGACCCGGTTCGTCGGCCACAAATGAAAGCTAACCCGCTCCAGATCAGCCCCGGCACGCTTCAAAATCCCCGCAGCCCGCCGCTCCTGCGCCTCGCCGTTCACAAGGATGTTCACTCGCTCGCGAGACGATAGCAGCCGCACAATCTCCGCATACACCCAAGGAATCGCTGCAAACTTCCCCGGCCAGTCTGAAGCATTCTGAGGCCAGCCGATCCACGTTCCTTCGTGCGGCTCCCACTCCGCAGGCATCCGGTAGCCTAATTCGGGCGGTGTCTTCTCTTGCCCAGCCGCCATCGCTATTTGAGCTCCGAGAGCGACGGCTCCAGATCAAGAAACCGGCTGGTAATGCCGCCATAAGCATCAATGCGCCGGTCGCGCAAAAATGGCCAATTACGCCGCGTCTCCTCGATCAGTCCAGGATCGATCTCCGCGATCAGAACTTCCTCCGCATCATGCGAAGCCTTGGCGATCACGCGCCCAAACGGATCGGCCAGAAACGATCCACCCCAGAACTCCAACCCAGCTCCCTCAGCACGATTGCCGAGCACATCACCCTGCTCATGTCCTACGCGGTTCACGCCAGCCACATAAACGCCATTGGCGATAGCATGCGCTCGCTGAATCGTCTGCCACGCGTCATACTGGGCCACGCCAAACTCCGCCTTCTCCGCCGGATGCCACCCAATCGCAGTCGGATAAAACAGCGTCTCCGCCCCTTGCAGCGCCGTAAGACGCGCACCCTCCGGATACCATTGATCCCAGCAAACCAGCGTCCCAACGCGGCCAAACGCCGTATCCACAGCCTGAAACCCACGGTCGCCCGGCGTGAAGTAATACTTCTCGTAATACAGCGGATCATCCGGAATATGCATCTTGCGATACACACCCGCCACCAACCCATCCGTATGAAAAGTGACCGCCGTGTTGTGATACAGCCCCGCTGCGCGCCTCTCAAACAACGAAGCAATCACCACCGTCCGCGTCTCCCGCGCCACCTCGGCAATCCTCGCCGTCGTCGGCCCCGGTATCGCCTCAGCCAGATCGAAGAGTCGCGTATCTTCACGCTGGCAAAAATACTGCGCGCGAAACAACTCCGGCAGACAAATCACATTGGCGCCCAGGCGCGCGGCCTCGCGAACATGCGTAAGCGCAGCAGCCAGATTGGCCTCCGGATCCGGCCCCATCTTCATCTGAATCAGGCCAACCCGATACCGCCTTGATTTCGACTCAACCCCCAGCGACATAACTTCGATCCCTTTCCCAGCTCTGAACATGCTCACTCGACCGTGCGCATTCAACTGCCCCAGACTTCAAGTTTATCGCACGGCAAAATTTAAGAGAACCTGAGACTGGATCTCTGTCATGAACGTTGATCGAATCTTCATCAACTAATCTCGGTCTAGATCATGGGGCCGATTGGTCCTGGTTCCGCTCTCAGTGCGCCGGTTGGGCCTGGGCAAACCACCTCCGAATGATCGACCGCATCGGCACCTCGATCACTCGATAGCTGAGAATGGCCATCAATAGCGCTCCCAGCAAACGCAGTGGCAACCATATGTGGGCCACTCCGTCCCAGAGAATGAAGATTGACTGCCAGAGATAGAGGCTATACGAGAGCAGGCCCAACTGCACAAGAGGCCACGACTCAAGTGTCCTCCGCACATGACCGCCTTGGCCGCCGAGCAACCATAGGACGAAGAACACAACTGAAATACACTGCATCGAGGGGATGAGCGGAACTGACAGCCTCCTCGCCTTCTCCTCTAGAATCGGACCTACGACAAACACAGCCAGTCCGCAGAGCCAGGGTATCGCAGCGCGGTACCGGAATTCGCGTACCCTGTCGATAGCACCCCGCCTGCAAGCAAAAGCCGCGACCGCCCCCCAAAGGAGCTGATCTGAGCCTGTATGGAACATCATCATCAGCTGGCCACGCGTCGAGGGAAACAGGAAATAACAGGCTATTCGAACAAAGGGGAGAAAAATCACGCACGCAATGACAAGGCGCTCCGCCCAACGCCGACCAAGTAAGATGAGACACGCTGGCCAAACAAGATAAAACTGCTCTTCGAGCGAGAGCGTCCAGAATAACCCCAGCACTTCCCCTGCCACTCGTCCAGGTGGATACCATAACCAGGAGTAGTTCCACGTGTAGGTTGCCGCGTTGGCCAGATCACCCCAGCGCACATCGATGTGGTGTGACAGCATCAAAATCAAAATCGTCAAAAGATACGTATAGAAGGCAGGGAAGATGCGCGCTATGCGCCGCTCGTAAAATCCCTTGATGGAGATTCTTCCGGTCGCCTCGAGTTCATTGAGCAACAGCGTGGTGATCAGAAAACCGCTTAGAACAAAGAAGACCCTGACGCCAAACGAGCTGTTCGCAAAGACGACTCCGAAAGCAGTTCCCACGCGCGTGGATAGCCATGGGATGAATAGGGACGCGTGCCCAAGCACAACAGTCGTAATCGAGAAAGCCCTTAAACCGTCGAGGTACGGGATGCGACCGGCCGGGGGGGACCACGCCTTTTTTGACATTACGACGAAGCTATCATACTCAATTACGCGATCCTACAGGAACAGCCCGCGCATGGAATCGGCAGCAAGGCCGATCAAGCGCCGATTCAGCTCCGCCGCCGGAATTGCCACCTGTAATTTCAGAGTGTTAGCCTTTAGTTTCGGCTTTGGCATCGAGTTCTGCCGCACTGAAGAGCTGAATACCTAATCTGAATCGTCGAAAGGAAACGGGGAGATCAATGCAGAGCAGTTATAACGGATTATCTTTGCCGGCAGATGGCGCGCCGATCGAATATACCAACGGAAAATTTACAGTTCCCGACAACCCAATCATTCCCTTCATCGAGGGCGATGGCACCGGTCGCGACATCTGGAAAGCCTCGCAGCGCGTCTTTGATGCAGCCGTCGAAAAAGCCTACGGTGGCAAGCGCGCCATCAAGTGGTTTGAAATCTTCGCCGGCGAAAAGGCCTATCGCCAGTTCCAAACCTGGCTCCCGGATGACAGCGTCAACGCAGCCCGCGATCTGCGCGTCTCCATCAAAGGACCGCTGACAACGCCAGTCGGCGGCGGAATCCGCTCGCTCAACGTGGCCCTGCGCCAGATTCTCGACCTCTACAGCTGCGTTCGCCCGGTCAAGTACTACTCCGGAGTTCCCTCGCCCGTAAAGCATCCTGAAAAGCTCGACATCCTGCTCTATCGCGAAAACACCGAGGACGTCTACTCCGGCATCGAGTTCAAGCAGGGCTCGGAAGACGCAGCCAAGCTCATCGACTTCCTGAATAACGATCTTCTAAAAGGCGGTAAGAAGCAGGTTCGCAAAGACTCTGGCGTTGGCATCAAGCCCATCTCCATCTTCGGCACCAAGCGTCTGGTCCGCGCAGCCATCCGCGCCGCGCTGGAAACCGGACGCAAGACCGTGACACTCGTCCATAAGGGCAATATTCAGAAATTCACTGAAGGAGCCTTCCGCGAGTGGGGCTATGAAGTTGCCGTCGAAGAGTTTCGCGACCAGACCGTAACCGAGCGCGAGAGCTGGATTCTCGGCAATGTCGAAGCCAAGCCCGGCCTCAGCATCGAAGAGAACGCAGCCCTCATCGAGCCCGGCCTCGAATTCGGCACGGACGCCTTCCGCAAAGAGCTCTACGGAGAAGTCAAGTCCGTGCTCGACTCCATCGGCGCAAGCCACGGCAACGGCCAGTGGAAGAAAAAGATCCTCGTCAACGACCGCATCGCAGACTCGATCTTCCAGCAGATCATCATCCGCCCTGAAGACTACAGCGTCCTGGCCACTTCAAACCTCAACGGCGACTACATCTCCGACGCCGCCGCTGCGCAAGTCGGCGGCCTGGGCATCGCTCCCGGAGCCAACATCGGCGACGGCTTCGCAGTCTTCGAAGCTACCCACGGCACCGCGCCCAAGTATGCCGACAAGGACATGATCAACCCTGGTTCCGTCATCCTATCCGGCGTAATGTTGCTTGAATTCTTAGGCTGGAAAGAAGCCGCCAAGCTGGTAGAAGACTCGCTCGAAAAGACCATCGTCCAAAAGACGGTCACCTACGACTTTGCCCGACAACTCGAAGGCGCAACCAAAGTCGGCACCAGCGAATTCGCCACCAAAATTATCGCCAACATGTAAGCCCGTCGGAGGGAGCAGGGGCCTTCAGGCCCCTGAAGACCAGGCGCGATAGACGAAGGCTTTAGCCCCGGTTTTTAGAGGAGAATCAAGATGAGAAAGAAAGTAAGCATTGTCGGCGCAGGCAACGTAGGCGCAACCGCCGCCCACTGGATCGCAGCTAAGGAACTCGCCGATGTAGTCCTCATCGACGTCGTTGAAGGCATCCCGCAAGGCAAGGCCCTTGACCTGCTCGAAGCCATGCCCATCGAAAAGCGCGATGTCCATATCACTGGCGCCAACGACTACGCTGCCACCGCCAACTCGGACATCGTCGTCATCACCGCCGGTATCCCGCGTAAGCCCGGCATGAGCCGCGACGACCTGCTCCACACCAATTACAAGATCATGTCCGACGTCGTTTCCAAAGTCGTGGCACAATCGCCGGAGTCGATTCTGATCATCGTGTCGAACCCGCTTGACGCAATGGCCCAGGCCGCCTACAAGCAATCCGGCTTCAACCGCGAGCGAGTCATCGGCATGGCTGGCATTCTCGACTCAGCCCGCTTCCGCACCTTCATTGCGGAAGAGTTGAACGTGAGCGTCGAGAATGTAACTGCCTTCGTCCTCGGCGGCCACGGAGACACCATGGTTCCGCTCCCGCGCTACTCCACTGTAGCCGGCATCCCCATCACTGAACTGATCCCCGCGGATCGCCTGGCGGCAATCGTCCAGCGCACCCGCGACGGCGGTGCCGAAATCGTCAAGCACCTCAAGACCGGCAGCGCTTACTATGCACCGTCAGCAGCCGCAGTCGAGATGGTCGAAGCCATCCTTAAGGACAAGAAGAAGATCGTCCCTTGCGCCGTCTATCTTCAAGGCGAGTACGGCATCGAAGGCTATTACATCGGCGTCCCATGCAAGCTGGGCGCAGCTGGCCTCGAGAAAATCATCGAGATCACGCTCACGCCTGAAGAAGATGCTGCACTCAAGAAGAGCGCCGAAGCCGTCAAAGAACTCTGCGCCGTCATCGGCGTATAGCAGTTACTAACACAAACCAGAAGGGCTGCCCGCGTGGGACAGCCCTTCTGGTTTTTATCCAAGGTCTCCAACCGAAGTATGGAAGACTTATGCAACACGCTCGATGACGACTGACTCCAGCACCACCGGCTTCACCGGCTTATCCTGTGAGCTGCGCGGCACTGCGGTGATCTTTTCCGCTATTTCCTGACCTTCAATCACTTCGCCAAAGATGGTGTGATTACCGGTGAGCCACAGCGTAGGCGCAGTTGTGATAAAGAACTGGCTGCCATTGGTGCCCGGCCCTGCATTCGCCATGGCCAGCTTGCCCGGCTTGTCGAACTTATGCGGCGAGCCTTTGGTCTCATCCTGAAAGCGGTATCCAGGACCACCCATGCCGGTGCCTGCCGGGTCGCCGCCCTGCACCATGAACTGTGGAATCACGCGATGAAAGATCGTCCCGTCGTACAGCTTGTTCGAGGACTTAACGCCCGTCACGGGGTGCGTCCACTCGCGCTTGCCTTCGGCCAGATCCACAAAGTTGGCGACCGTGACCGGCGCTACATCGGGAAAGAGACGGACGGTGATTTTGCCTTCGGTCGTGTTGAAGATTGCATAAGTTCCGGGTGTCAATGCCATGAAAACTCCTGTTTCTTGTGATCCTGCTGGTTGTTACGGGTTGAGTTACACGCGAATAAGTGCGCCAATGTTCTTCACAACAACGGCGAAGCGCAGTTAATTCGGAGAAGCTGTTGGCTTGGCAGGTGCTGGCCCTGAAGCCGCTCCTGAAGGAGAAGCAGGCACCGGCGGAATCGGCGCTCCCTCTTGCACGATTGTTACTTTGCGCAATACTACGGGCGTCAGCGGCTTGTCATCCGCATCGCGCTCGACGCGAGCAATGGCCTTCACCACCTCAACGCCGTCCTGATCGCACTGGCCAAACAGCGAGTAATGCTGATTCAAAGAATCATAAGCCTGCTCGGTGATGAAAAACTGGCTGCCATCCGTATTCGGCCCGGAGTTAGCCATCGCCAAACGCCCCGGCACGTCGAAGTTGAGATTCGGATCGAATTCATCGTCAAACTCGTACCCAGGTCCGCCCATCCCAGTACCTGCCGGATCGCCTCCCTGAATCATGAACCCTGGAATGATGCGGTGAAATGTGGTGCCATTGTAGAGCGGCTTATTGTGCATCTTCTTGCTGGTGACGGGATCGGTCCAGTCCTTGGTGCCGGTAGCCAGCGCGATGAAGTTGGCCACAGTCTTGGGCGCCTGACGCTCGTAGAACTGGCAAGTGATGCGCCCCATGGACGTGTCAAAAAGCACCGTAGGCCCATTGGGATGGATCAGCACAGAAGGCTGCGGCGCGGGGCCATCTGGAAGCTCTTCCGTCGCGGGCGCAGCAGGTTTGGTCGCCTGAACCGGATCAGCAGGCTTGGAATCAGGACTGGCTGGAGTGGACTGCTGGGCAAGCGCAGCAGAGACAGCCGCAGCAAGCATCAATGCAACGGCAAAATGGGCGCGAATCACGACTTTCATACTGCATACAAGGGTAAATCACCGCGCCAGCCAGCTGCCAGGATGAGCGCCGGTTTCTTATTTACGATGTCCGCCGCCATGTGAATGTCCTCCACCTCTGGATCCCCTATCCATCTTGGGCGCCTTCGGAGCTTTCGGAGCCTTGGCCGCTTTCGACTCGTGTCCGCCGCCAAACGAGTGAGAACCTCCCGATTTTTCCGCCTTGCCCGAATATCCGTCAAAGCCTCTACCCGCAAACGAACCGGAAGACCGCTCTCCGAAATCGCCACGCTGATATCCTGCCGCAGGCGCACGATAGCCCTGCGCTGCGCCGTAGTTAGCCCCTGCGCCTCTTCCATAGCCGCCGTAGGCCATTCCTCCCGACCCACCATAAGTCGTCCCCGCCCGCGCATACTGGTGCGGCCTGCTCACACTCTCCGGAGCGCGGTTATAAGCCTGCGCCGAGGGTCGCGCATAAGCATTCCCCGTACCTCCCCCACCCAAACGGCTTTCCGCTGCATACCTGCTCGAACTCTGTTCTAATGGCCTGCTATACCCCTGTCCAGCACTTCGGTTGTAACCGTTCCCGGCGTAGCCTTCATGGCCATACCTGTCATAACCGTTGCCCACGCCAGCAGGACGCTGGTATCCGCCTCCAGGCCTGTAACCGCCGCCATAAGCCATGCTCGCACGCTGCGAAAACGCTCTCGGCCCACCATGCGGCAATCCCCAATCGGCCACCGTCGTGCTGTGCGAATAGTAGTTTGAGTTATGAAAGAGCAGCGAGTGCGCCAGCCAATCCAATCCCCAGCCCAGCCAGCCAAAGGGACTGTGATTAAAAGCAGCCATTGCAATCCCCAACCCGAATCGCACCGCGCCCGAGCCGAAACCCGACCCCGCTCCTGAACCGAGGAAAGATCCCAGCGCCCCAAGCAGAGAAAATCCGCGATAGGGCTGGATCGGCTGCCCATACACCGCCCACGGGTTATAAGCAGGCAGATAGACCAGCTCTGGATTCACCGGAGCCACCTGAATGAATCCCTGGTTATAGCTAACCGCTTCCTGCGGAGTGCTCTGCAGATTTCCCGCTGCCTGCGCGCGCTGCCGCATCACCTGCACTACATCCAGCACATCCTGCGGCTGGTTGTAGTAGGCGTTGCCCAGCGCAATCGTCCAGCGAATATTCTGGTCCATCTCTGCCAGCAACTGAGGAAAAGCAGTCAGAGCCTTCAAACTCGGATCCCAGCTCTGAGCATTCGCTCCCTCGACAATCGCCTCCGGCACAGCATAGCCCTGAGCCTGCCGCCAATGGTCGGCATCCACCACCTGTGCCGGATAAGTAGCCGCCGCCAGCACCTGCGCCACCAGCGTGTCCGGATAGAGAGCAATCGGCGCCACTAGCTGCTCTAACTGCTCCGTATTCAGGGCCTGTGCCGGAATCGGACCCGGAATTGGACTCGGCCCTTGCGGCTGTCCATAGCCCTGCGGCTGAGCATAGCTCGGGCCATAGTTCGGTTGCTGGCCTTGCGGATACTGACCGTTATAAGGATCATTCTGCTGCCACGTCTGAGGATCATCCGGCGCTGGCGGAGCCTGCTGAGCCGATAGCCTTCCCTGCCCCAACAGCAGTAGATTCAAAGCGATAGCAGAGGAAATGAGCGGCAGTCGAACAAAATTGGAAGAGCCCAACCTGGGAAAGCCCGGGCGGATTTCGGATTTCATATTCCCTCACATTGGCGCAAATAGGCCGTCGTGGCCCAGCCACAATGCAAGCCACTGCTAGCCAGACTCGCCAGCCACAGCCAATCCCCTCATCCTTCGATCCCCTCGGCGTCAGAGCAAGCGCAGAGACAAATCGAAGTTCGGTTGAATAGCCAAACCCGAAACGCCACCATTAGTTCTGGCCGCAAGCCGGGATATTCCGGAATATTTCACCCTTTCAGAGGAAGCAGCCTCGCAATATTGACACGCGAGCCTCCCACCAACCCACTCACCGTCTTACTTGCTCTTCGTATGCATGATGGCAATCTTCGTCTTTCCGTCGGCCTCCGACGGCTTTGAAGAAATAGTCACCATGACCGATTCCTTATCGCCCTTCTTGGCAGTGAGAACCGCCGATTCCTCAGCGTCGTATACCGCTCTTGTAGAAATCGAGCACCTTGTCCTTTGAATCCGAGGTAACGTAAACAGCGGTCACCATGGAACTGCCGGGTAGATTTATCTTCGCGCCGCCACGCACGCTCAGTGCGCCGGGATAGATGTCCGTGCCCATCTCCGACGCGCTGTAGCTTTGGGATGTGCTGGAAGATATCGTGCCTCCCGGCGTATTCACCGTCACACTTTCGCCGTTGCTATCTACGCGGACGGCATGTGCGATATGCCACACGGAGAAAGCGAAGATGGCCACGCCAAGAACGCCCAGGCCTACAAAGACTGCCACGATGATCAGGATGATCTTGAGCGCGCTGCCACCGGAGCCTTGAGGCGCTGCAACTGGTGGGGCATACGGCTGAGAGTACTGGACCGGTGGAGGCGCGCCGTATCCGGGCGCTGCATATCCAGTTGCGGGAGCGGCTGTTGGAGCGCCGCAGGTTGTGCAGAATTGCGTCTCGGGAGTTATTGCCGCTCCACATTTCGTACAGAAGCTAGCCACGGTTGTCTCCTTGTCGTTCAGACCTTACCCGGGATTTCCTTTTGTGGTTTTGCGATTCGAGCAACTATACCTCAACTTGCCGCAATCCCATCCGACTATTGCATTTGCTTTCGTTGAGCAGACTCGCGCCGCGCGCAACGCGGTTGGCGATGCTCCAAGAAATCCGTTGACTTCCTAACCTCTATCCACTATGAATGGACCCCATGAATTTCTCGCCCGTGACTGCGGATTCGATCGTCATCACGATCCTGTACTCAACTCTGCTCCTCTGGGGCATGTGGGTTGGCGTGCGCCAGGTGTATCAGGGATTCTTCCGGCCCCAGGAATTGCTTAATCCACTCTTTGGAAACAGGCAGGCGATCAAGATCTTCACCTTTCATCTGATCGTGGTTTCGCTGGATCTCTTCGTGTGCGGCCCCGTTTCGCTGCACTTCAAGAGCCGCCTCTGGTACTGGGGAGGGCGTATTGCGCTGCTATCCTCGTCGTTTCCGCTGGCCTCGTACTTCAATCGCAACCCGCAGTCGTTCGGCAAGCTCATTGGATACTGGGTACGCTTCCGCAATATCTTTGAAATCTCGTTGCACGTATTGGTTTCCGCTCTCGCTCTGAACTGGTTCTATTACTACGGATTGCTTTACTGGCTGGTAGCTTACCGATATCTGGATGTGGGGCCGCGCCGGCTCCTCCAGACTTTTTACAACACGCCGGAGAAGAAAGCCGCACGGCCCTGGGCGCCCATATTGAACTGGGTAGTTATCACGACGATCTACGTCCTGACCGCCTTGGCTATCTATCACCGCAAAGTTATCTTCGCCGCCCCGCCCGATGCAGATATGCCTGCTCACATAGCCCATACATGGGAATATCTCCTCGTAGGAGCAATCAACGTAGGGGTCGCACTTACCGCCTGGGGCATGATGCGCACGTACACAGGACCAGGCCCGGCCGCGGCATTGATTCCGCCCAACGAGGAACCTTAAGTCCAGGAACCGTAAATCAAGCCACCGTAAGTCAAGGAAAGAGAACCCATGCTCAATTACGACATCACCAAATCTCTGCAGCCTGTCGAGCAACTGCTGGCCGCTACCACCAATCCTCGCCATAGCTATCTCCTCATGGCTTACCTCCGTCATCTCTATCTCGAAATGTCTGGGCGCTATGACGAAGTGCTGGGGGACGACATGATGGTTGAGAATCCCGTCTATAACCTGCATGCGCTGGGCTTCAACACCACCATCAGCGGAAAAGACAACGTACGCAACCTTTATAAATTCTGGGCCGACACCAATCAGAGCGTCTTCTATGGCGAGAACGTGCAGGTAGCCGTTGCTGATAACTTCATCGCGCTTACCGTCCAGGCTCATCAGCAGGTCTGGGGAGGTTCGATTCTTTCCTCCAAGGCACTGGGACTGCTCCCGAAGGGTCTTTCCGCGGATTTGCTCATCGAAATGCTAAAGCTCAAAGGCATGAAGGCCGAGCCCGATTGCATGTATCTTTACAGCAACTTTGAAGAGACGATCTGGCCATATGACGACCGCGGCCGACTCGTACGCGAAGATGTGCTGGAGCCCGATCCTTCCGCAGCCCAGATCACGAAGCTCGATCCCGCGGATGTGTTGACGACGGCGCAGGCGGCAGTGCTGCTGGCTCCGCTGGTTAAACCGTTGCCCGACTTCGATGAGTATGTGCTGGGGAAGACGGCGGCCAGCAGTTAGAAGAAACTCGACAGAGCGTTGAGGCTTCTTGCCCTGTAATCCAGCGACCGACAATTGTCGGTCGCTGGATGGGCTATCCGTCCGTTTACGGAGTTTCGGTTGCCATTCTTCTCTGTCAGGAGTTAGCCGGCGAATGCTTTCCCGGCTTCACTTCAATTTCATTCACCACCTGCTGCACGTTTTGTATCTGCTTTGCCAGATCGTATGCTTCCTTCTTTTGGGCTCCCGTCTTCACCGTGCCGGTGAGGACCAGAGTGCCGTTCTTTGCCGAGTAGTGGATGCTCTGTTCCTTGAGGTTGCGGTGCTCTTTGAGCGAGGCCTTGTAGTTGTCCTCAATGGCGCTATCGCGGTTAGATGCGATTGAGCCCGCCGCGCTCACGTTGGAGGGGCGTATCCCAATCTCGTCGGCAATGGTGTAGTCGGGCGCTGCCTGGCGGGCGAGCGATTCGGCCTGCGTCTTCAGGTCCTGGGTATCGACGTTTCCAGAGAGCGTCATCACGCCTTTGTCGCGGTCCTGGGATACGTTGACGACGCTCAGGTTGTTGCTGCTGAGTGCGTTGGCGACGGCTGGTTTTTCGTCGGGACGAGCCGCCTGTGTATGGCAGCCCGCCACGATCAAACCGCCGGCGAGGACCGCTGCCGAGCTAAACAGGAGCTTACGGTGCGTACGTACTTGCTTCATAGCTTTCTTCTCCTTGCAACTTCAAACACCTGCTGTCGGATGCCAAGGCGTGCGGCCGCGTTTGCCCGGGATGGTCACTATTGGACACAGTGAGAGACTTCTGGAAGCTGAGGCACCCGGTGCCCGCGAGAATGCCA
>Ga0302324_100009639_pt1 | contig 20140 bp, 15 predicted proteins | sample Palsa_T0_1_FD_201949 | JGI IMG/M metagenome (GOLD analysis project Ga0302324, IMG submission 201949) | Peat permafrost microbial communities from Stordalen Mire near Abisko, Sweden - Palsa_T0_1 | ecosystem: Environmental > Terrestrial > Soil > Palsa > Peat permafrost | place: Sweden: Abisko...
GCCCACAATTCCTGACCGCCCGGAACTTGTACGATTGGTTGCGCCGCTTTGCGTTCGTCTACGCCGCCTGCCTCTTCCGCACCATCGATCGTGACAGCGACAACGTAGTGCCCAACCGTGAACTGGTCGCCGTTGCGAAGCCGTTGCGGGGCAGGCATCCGATGCACGGCACCGTTCAAGAACGTGCCGTTGGTGGAAACGTCATACAGCCAGTAACCTCCATCCTTATAACGGATTTCACAATGTTTGCTGGAGATGTACCGAGTGGGATCGGGCAGTGTCCAATCGAGATGTGCAGCACGGCCGATATCGATGCCGCGTTTGCCGTTGACGCGAACGCTGACCGGGCCACCATCCGGCAGGGTAGTCTCATTGACCAGTTGAAGAGTCAGGGACATTGCGCGATTTTCCGCACGCTTAATACAACTGTTTCTGCGGCGGCGCGAGCGGCGCATTTCGCGGCTGCTGGCAGGTTCCACCGCGGGTTCAAATGCTGCCGACCGTGCCTTCCTGTTGGCCGCCTGGTCGGCGAACCCACCAAGCGGCAGGGCCCTGGTTCAGCCGCGCCGAATCACAATGCGCCAAAAATGGCTTGTTTCGGGTGCTCTTGCCTACCTCGGCGCCCCTTCCGGGTGGCTCTTTACCGGGAACAAGGGCGTCCACCGGCGCAGACGCGTTAACACCCCCCGATCGATCTCTGGTGTAGCCGCCAAAGGGCCAACGTCAATGAAACGCTGTGGCAACAAAGCGATGACCTAGCTGCCGATCGCTCAAAGCCCGCTTTCGGCAAGCTCGATACCATTTGCGATGGACGCCCGCATGAGAAGCGTTCGTTCCGGTGGCTTTACGAATCGTCCGCTGAGCAAAATGGCGATGCGGGCGGCTCGAGCGGTCATGTATTGCGGCATTGCAACCTGCATTTGCGGGTGCGACTTGAGCATGCCGCCAGACCAACCGGCAGCCAGCGCGAGCCAAGTCAGCGAATCGTTAGCGTCGCCTTGCGCGCCGACCCTCAAAGCCGCTTCGCGGTGTTGGTCGTCAGGATCGTGCACCCAGGCCTCAGCCGCGCGCAGGCCCGCGCCCCTGCTTTGCGGAATATCGCCCAGAAGCGTCCGCGTGCTGCCGCATGCCCACCACACCGCCTCACGTCGCGGCAATAGGTGGGCGCAAAATGTCACGGCGTCGTCGAGCTTTTCCTGTGCCGACAAATTCCTCAAAAAAACGAGTGGCGATTCGTCGGTTGGCGCAACGGCGAGTTTTATTATTAATGGGTTAAATGATTCGAGCAGCGCTCGAGCGGTGGGAAATCGAAGACGAGACATCGGCACCTCGAAGGCGATCGCTGCAATTCCGACGCTAGGTACTACGCCGGCCGGAGAACCGTGGTAGCGAACGCTAAACGGGGACCAACACCGGGACCATACCGTTGATGAGCACGGCCCCGTTAAGATTGATCACGGGAGCTGTAAGATTGATGGTGGCCCCAGCGGTATCATTTATCACCGTCTCCGCCGTGTGGTTGATGACAGGAGATTCGTCCGACTTCGCCGCCGGTGTGAGCGTCACCGTGGTCATTCCAACTGTGTGGCTGATGGTGAGCATCGCCGTGGTGTTCTGACTACCCATGGGAATCGAGACGGTTTGGTCGCCCATCTGGATGGTCAACTGGTCGTCGCCATTTGTCAGCGTGGTGGTTCGCGATGCGCCGCCTTTTGGTGGCGTGAAAACTTCGCCAATCGTCCAGGTTTCGGCATTCTTGACAACGACGTCATGATTTTTTTCGGCATGCATCCGAATGTCCTCGGAACCTTTTTTGTCTTCAAACACGAACTCGTTGAAGCCATTGCCGCCCTTGGATGAATTTGATCTTAGGCCCGCCATCGTTTTGTTGCTGGGAAGATCGTAAGGAGCTTTGTTGTCGCCATTGTATACGGCACCGACCACAAGTGGCCGATCCGGGTCGCCTTCGAGAAATTCGACCACCACTTCCATGCCGACGCGCGGGATGAAAATACCACCCCATTTTTTGCTAGCCCAAACCTGCGCAATTCGAATCGGGCATGTCAGTTTCGGTTCGCGATCCCAGAAGAATTGCACCCAGATTCGGCCATACTCGTCGGTGCTGATCTCCTCACTTTCCTCGCCTTTTTTGCCGACGACCTTTGCCGTCTGAATCCCGTGGATCCGCGGCTTAGGGGTCACCGGCAGCATACGAAATGGTCGATCGCTGGGCTGAAATTCATAATTGCCGTAATAGACCTGATCCTTTTCCGGCGCGGATGCGGGCTCAGTCGGCCCAACTTTACTGGGTGCCGCACCGGTGCCCGTTGAGCGGTAATGGTGGGACGAAAACCTATGGCTGGAACGGACAACGAGGTATTCCCTATTCTCGACCGAAGTCGGATGCTTTTCTACTGTGACCAGACCGCCAGGATGCAGCGAGGCGGCATCGCCGTCGATGATGCGGCGATGGTCCACAGCTTGTTCGGCCTCGAGACGGAAGCCGGACAATTTCTTTCCCTTATCTTCGTCGTCGTATTTGCCCGGATAGTCATAAACTTCGAGTTTTGCATGGGCGTATTTCTCCGAGCCTTCCGATGGCGCCAACAGATTCTTCTTGGGGTTCAAATAGTCGTAATCGTTGAATTGGACTTTTCCGGTGCGAAACCGGCGCTCCGAAACCCATTCGTATAAGTGTTGCTCAGTCCGAAGTTCGCCTTTGGTGAGGGGTATGAAAGGTACCTTTGGGAGATCCGAAATCGCTTTGTGCGAGGATCGGGAATCGGCGAGCAGCATCGTGTGCTTGTCATCCGAGTGCTCGAAGAAATAGTAGATTCCATATTGCTCCATGAGGCGACTGACAAAGGCCAGATCGGTTTCCCGATACTGTACGCAGTAGGGAATCTTGTCGTAGTCGTTATTGGTACGGAATTCGAAATCATTGAATCCCGCTTTGTTGAACACGTCCTTGATGATCTCTTTGACGTCCTTGTCGAGAAAGATGCGACAGTCTGCCTTATGGCCCAGCAGCCAAAGCCAGGGGCGTAGCACCAGTTTGTAATGATGGAATTCCTCGGTTTTGCCGACCCACTGCGCCTCGGTCAAGATACCGTTATAAATGCGCACCTTGCCCGCGTAGGCCTTAAGCCTGAGGGTGCAACCCTGGCCGAGCGCTTTGTCGAAATCGACATTTTCTTGTTCGCTCAAGGTCTCGATGCGATACTCGAACAGCTCGCCTAGCCCCTCCGTTCCATTCAAATCGATCAGCACAAGCTTGTCTTTGCCAAGAGGCGTGGTGAATTCGGCGACGCGATCGGATTGACTGAGTTGTCCGGCCATCAGAATCTCTCGGTCTGCGGTAGCAATCGTCTGTTCAAGGATATCTGCGGCACGTGGCGTAGTCCAGGCGCAGCCGCGTTCGGCTTCATGGCCGTGATGGGTCGGTGAAATCGCGCTCCTGAAGCGAAGCGGTCGCGTTGCGCGCTGAGTTGGAGTTTACCGCATGCTTTGTTTCGTTCGTCCCGCGCCTACCAGCTATCGTCTGCTAACACCCATTGTCGATCGAAGTTTGCTCCGCCGGGCCAATCCCTTGGCTGCATCGGCTCTCGCCGTATTTGGAAGACGTAACCAGTGAACCTGGACGGACGTGACTTCGACTATCCGCGGCGCGGCACTCTTTTTCGACTTGTGTTGGAACTCAAACAGTAGGACAAACAATCTTTCCGAGAACACGACCGAACATGATGTCAAGTCAGTTGTTTCCAAGGTGCGGCCCTGCCTCGATAAATCGGGAAAGGACGCCTTTGGTTCTGGAGTCTCGGTAACAGTTCAGGAGAGGCATTGATCGGCTCGATCTTGTCGCGTCGAGCAGCATTATTCCTAAACTTGGCCGTTCTCCGGCCCATGTCTTGCAAGCATTGTCTACCGCGGGCTTGTGGCCATCACTGAAAGTTCAGCCCTGGCAGTACAAATAGTCACGCCGACAAGAAGGCTGGCGACGGCAAAATGCGCGAAAGCGGAAATTGTTCGCATGGCTTGTCTCCTTGGGCCGGTATCGCCAAACAGGACAGACCCTGTCGCGTCACGGCCAAATGGGGAGCCGAGTATAAGCACGAAGAATGCTTTCCCCGCGCGCATAACCTTAGCGAAGCTCAGGCGACGGTGATCGCTGTTTCGACGTGACTCGCGCTCGCTAGTTCCCTAACATCGCCAACAGGGCCAGTGCAGTACCGTGTCAAGAGGTAGGGTAGGTATTCCGTCTTCTGGAAATAATCGAAACGGGTGAATTCGGCTGAACATGTCCGCGGATTGGCGCCCCCAAGGCGGCAATGTGGGAGGAAATGATGAAAATGTCTCTGCTGATCATGTTGTTGAGCGGCTTGATCGGCGTAGCCGTAGCCAATGCTGAGCCACCGAAGCCGCTATTTGTCGACATCAGGATGATAAACGCGTTTGCAGATCCCATTACGATTTGGGTTACAGACGTAAAAAATGGTAACAAAACCGACAAGAACCAACAGGAAATAACGCATAACGGCGATAGCATTTCGAAGGCGATGCTCGATGCGAAAGGCTATATCGAAATGGTAATTGCAATCCACGTCTTCACCAAAAAGCCCGATGAGAACAACTTAAAGGGCGACTACTGCCTGCGTGTGGCGACCAATGCGAAAGACATAAGGGAATTGAAATATAGTGTTTCCAAGGACAATACGAAACCTGGCGCCTACTGCTGACACATTGTGACGAACGCTGTAATCCATGCCCAGGGCGATCATTGTATTGACGGCACCCTCGTCATGCTGACGATCATAAGGCGCGAGCCATTGCATTTCGAGCGTTCCTAGAGTTTGAGCGATCCAGAAGGTTTGGCCGTGTCGCAGTCTGATCAGCCCAACAAAAATGTTGCCGCCGGAATGGCGGCGGAGGCGGTGGAATCCACACATCAGCCGACGCTTGATGCCGCGATCGCCGTATTGTGTGCGCCGATCTCGGAGTCTGATCCATGCGGACCAGACCTCGATTCTGAAAACGAAACGGAGTACTTGAATTTTTTTGCTCAGGTGAATGGCATTCTTCCAACCTCATTCTTTTCTCTCGAGGACGGCAAGCCTTTCGACCCTTCGACAATCGATATCAAGGGCCAGCTCGAGGCCATAAAGCCGCTGCTGGCGCGCAGCCGCGATATCAGGTTGTTGATGGTGCAGGCTCGTCTTCTGATCTTGAACAAGGATCTTGCCGGTTTTGCGGTGAACGTCGCCGCGGTCGCCCAATTGCTCGAAAAATTCTGGGATGTGGTTCATCCGCGTCCCAAGAACGGTGATTTGGATGCTCGGTTGGCGGCCATTGCCGCGCTGGATTTGCCGACTGTGGTTTTCCCAGTGCAATACGCGCCACTATTCGAGGGCCGACGGACCGGACCTTTCACCTATCGCAAGTGGTTGATCGCCACCGGTGAAGTCAAACCGCGCGCGGGCGAAGCCGATCTTGCCGCGTCTTCCATCACCAAAGCCCTCGATGAGGCGCCCCCGGCCTCCTTGGAAGCGGCACGTAAGAACTTGGGCCTTCTCAATAAATCGCTTGATGGCATCCGCCAGGCGTTTGTAGACCAGAGGAGTTCGGCCGGCCTGGAAAGCCTTCCTGCACTAACCGCCAGGATGTCGATTTTGGTCGACCCTTATGGGGCGGTCGCCCCCGGCGACGCGGCGACAGCCGAAACCGAGGGTAACGGTGATCCACTCCAGAAGAGACAGGATGGGCCCGCTGCCAAAGCCGCCGGTCCTTCGCCGGCTTCGATTGCTGAGGCCGCCCAGGCCCTTGCCGCAATTGCCGATTATTATAGTCACTCGGAGCCTTCCAGCCCAACCCTGCCGCTGGTGCGGCAAGCGCATCAGCTCATCGGCAAATCATTCCTCGAGGTTATGACAATTTTGGTGCCATCACAGGTCGAGAAAGCAGCATTTCAGATCGGCACCGATACAGTGTTCGATTTGCCGGTTGGCACGCTGTCAACTCTTTCGCAAGTAGCCCCTGCGGCCACGCAAGCAGCGAGAGATAACGGCGAATCGAACAATCCGGCGGACCTGGGAAGTCCCGAGGCGCGCAATTACCGCGTCGAATCGCGCTCGCAAGCAATTGCCTTGCTCGATCTGGTGCAGCGCTATTTTCGCATATCCGAGCCGTCCAGCCCGGTGCCGATGCTATGCGAGCGAGCCCGGGCGTTGGCTGAACGGGATTTCATGGGCGTATTGAGGGATGTATTGCCAAAATCGGCTCTTAAGAATATCAATACGGACAGGTAAAATTGCGGCTTACCCGGTAAAATCCGGTAAGTTGTGTTCCTGTTTCAAGATACGAACAGGTTCAACTCCATTGGGTTGTGTACTTCCGGCCGGCTGATGGATGTTTAGGACCGGAGCAACGGTGGCGGTAGGCGTAGGCCACATAGGCATTGTCGGTTCGGCCAAGTAGGTTACGAAAGTGAACGGTCGGCATTCACCATGCGATGGGTGTCAAATTGACCCGCCGCGTGAAATTTCATCTAATCAATGAGATAGGCCGATTGGCGACAAGGGTGACACATGGCGAAGCAGAGCGGTCAGAAGTTCATCAAGCGGAATCGACCACCGCGGGTCCATATCACCTATGAAAACCCGACCAACCCCGAGGAAAAGGTCGAAATTCCTTTCGTCATGGGAGTGATGTCCGATCTTTCCGGGAATACTCCAGGTGTCGAAAAGGAGGAAATTAGCCAGCGCAAGTTCCTCGAATTCGACATGGATAACCTCGACAATCGAATGGCCGCCATGCAGCCGGGGGTCAGCTTCCGCGTGGCAAATAAGCTCTCTGAAAACGCCGGGGAAAAGATTCCCGTCAGTCTTCGGTTCAACAAGATGGCTGACTTGGATCCGGCCGCAGTCGCAAAGCAAGTGCCGGCCGTGGCAAAACTACTTGAGGCGCGAACGCAGCTTTCCAATTTGCTGCGTTATATGGACGGTAAGGTTGCGGCCGAAGACACGCTGCGCAAATTGCTGGCCGATCCGCAACTCATGCAGGCGTTGAAGGATCGTTCCTCCCAAGAGGGCAATGAGGCCAAGGGCAGTTCCTAGCCGGTTCAAATTCGGAGAGACACATCATGGTGGTTGAAACGGTACGCTCCCCCAACGATGCGCTCGTGGAAACCCGCGAGGCTGACGAATTCTCGGCACTGTTGAAGCAAAGTTTCAAGCCGCGTACCGAGCGTGCCGCAACGGAGGTCGAAAGCGCGGTCAAGATTCTGGTCGAACAGGCGCTTGTCGATACAAGCCTGATCAAGACGGATGTACTCGATACGATTGAGGAAATGATTGCGCAGTTGGACAAGAAACTTTCGGCGCAGATGAACGAAATTCTGCATGCGCCGGAGTTTCAACAGATCGAAAGTGCGTGGCGCGGTCTGTCCTATCTGATTTTCCAGTCCGAGACCGACGCGATGCTCAAGATTCGCGTGATGAACATTTCGAAAAGCGAACTTTACCGGCATCTGCGGCAGTATGCCAATGCAGCGTGGGACCAGAGTTCATTGTTTAAGAAAATCTACGAAGAGGAATTCGGGCAGCTTGGCGGACAGCCCTATGGCAGCCTGATCGGAGACTACTCCTTCAGCCACTTGCCGGTCGACGTGCAGTTGCTTCGCGACATAAGCAGGATCGCGGGCGCAGCCCATGCACCGTTCTTCGCTGCTGCGGATTCGACTTTGATGGGAATGGATTCTTGGAATGAATTGATGAACCCACGCGACCTCAGCAAAACGTTCGACACTCCGGAATATGCCGCCTGGAAATCGTTGCGCGATTCGGATGATGCGCGTTATGTCGGCCTCTGCCTGCCGCGTGTGCTCGCCCGGTTGCCTTACGGGGCGAAAACAGAACCGGTGGCGGAATTCGCCTTTGAAGAGGAGACTGACGGTCACAAGGGCGAAAAATACTGCTGGATGAATGCGGCCTACGCGATGGCGGCAAACATCAATCGTGCCTTCAAGGAATATGGATGGTGCGCCCGCATCCGCGGCGTCCAATCCGGCGGTGAAGTTGAGGATTTGCCGTCTCATACCTTTCCGACCGACGATGGCGGCATCGATTTGAAATGCCCGACTGAGATTGCGATCACCGATCGTCGCGAGGCGGAACTTGCCAAGGCGGGACTGATCCCACTGGTCCATCGTAAGAACACTGACCGGGCGGCTTTCATTGGCGCCCAGTCACTCTTCAAACCGAAGGCTTACCAAAACGACCCTGCTTCGACGGCATCAAGCAACCTGTCGTCGCGCTTGCCTTACATGTTCGCGGTTTGCAGATTTGCCCATTACCTTAAGTGCATCGTCCGGGACAAGGTTGGTTCGTATTACGAAAAGGAGCAGTTGCATAAATGGCTAACTAACTGGATCAGCGAATATGTCGACGGCGATCCAGTCAACTCCACCGAAGCCACGAAATGCCGCAGACCGCTGGCCGGCGCCGCGATCCATATCGTCGAGAACGAGGAAAATCCGGGATACTATTCCGCGACCTTCGAGCTAAGGCCCCACTTCCAGTTGGAAGGCATGGATATAGGTCTTCGTCTCGTGTCCCGTTTGCCCGTCGCAAAATGATTGGTAGTTAATTCCGGCCGCGGTCCCGTGTTCACCAGAAGATTATGGCGAGTTAGCGAGGGTCGTCGCAAGCCGGTCGTTTTTCCAATTCAGCACACCAGGGGTATCCAATGGCCGAGATGTTCTTGAAGCTTGACGGAGTTAAGGGCGAGTCGCTCGACGACGTGCACGCAGAAGAGATAGAAATTAAGAGCTGGAGCTGGGGAGCGGACTGTGTTGTGAAATGGGATATGAACCAAGGGGGCCAATCCACCAAGGCCAATATCCACGTCATCAATCTCGACAAAATCTGTGATAAAGCGTCTGTGATGTTATATCAGTGTTGCATTACCGGCAAGCACATCGCTTCGGCGACAATCACTTGCCGCAAAAACGACGGCGCTCAAAAGATCGAATATCTGGTTGTCGACTTGAAGGACGTTATGGTCAGCAAAGTGGACTGGAAGGGAGAGGGGAGCGAGCAGTCACTCGGTGAGACCGTGGAATTATCATTTGCGGAATTCAACATAAAATATGCCCTCCAACAGGATTCAGGATCTGCTCCGGGTGTCAATCATTTCGGCTTTGATATCCAAAGACAGAAAGCTGTGGCTTGAGGTTGACGGAAGGTGCCTTCGGGTGGCCGCAACGTATCCGGTCGCTGGGTGCGGCGCCATGGATGAATTGTCGGCGGGGCTCACGGTGCGCAGTCGTCGCTTAATTGCATCGCGACCTGGTTGCTGCGACCAAATGTGGGCGGAGATTTGAGGGGAAATTCCATCGGCCGCGAGCATATTTTGCCGGCTCGCTGCCCTGGCGCAAGCTTCGGAGTTATAGTTCTTGACAGCAGAGGGTCATCGACAATGCGTGAACGGCATCGAACTGTTATTATGACGTTTGAATTGCACTAATTGTCTTTTGGACGTCAAGCGCGAGAACCGACACGATTTCTGTTTGCCAGCTGACGCGCAAGTTTTTTGCGGAACCAACAATCACGAGGGAATGGATTTAGACGGATGGCGCAGCTGGAATTCCAATTTGGCGTATCCGGTGTCGCGCGTTGGAAGTCTCTGAGAAGTTCCATAAACTTGGCAGAGACATTCGGAAAATGTCCAAAAAGATTCCAGCGGAAGTACCAAGTGGCCGAATTCGGACGATCTCGGATAGTGCGGCCTTGATCTTAGGATGTACGGAGAGGGTTCTCAGATGGCGGAGACGTTTCTGGACCTTGGTAACATCAAGGGCGAGTCTCTCGATAGTGTCCATGGAGGACAGATCGAGATTTCCGAGTGGAACTGGTCACTTGAGAATAAAGCACCATATGATATAAACAGCTCCAAGGCTGCAAGCCATGTAGAGGCTCAGGATCTTAAGGTCACGAAGGTCTGTGATAAGGCAACGACACTGCTGACCAAATATTGCGCCCTCGGAACATATATTCCATCAGCGACGCTTACTTGTCGCAAGAATGCTCCGGAAAAAAAGGTTGAGTATCTTAAAATTACTCTTAGCCACGTTAAAATTAGCGGGGTGAACTGGGAAGCTGGAACCGATCTAGTAATCAAGGAAGTCGTAACATTGTCGTTTGGGCAATTCAAAATCGAATACACGGGCCAACTTCAGACTGGCGAAGCCGGTACCCCCGAGCCGCCTTTTGGCTACAGCATAAAAACTCACCAAGAGGTCTCGTAAAAGCGGATTGGCTCAGGCTGTTATTCCAATGCCCGACTTGACACGCAAAACGCGTCTTAGTCCGCCGCTGATGCAAGTATTTCGGGCGGCACACGAAGCCAAGGACGCTACCAAGAAAATCGACATGCGTACGGAGTCAGGTGATCGTATCATCGCTGGTCGCAGATTAGGGGCCGGTCGTGCCATCACGGAATCCGTGCTGCGGCGCGAGGTTATTCGCGATCTCGAGGTATTGCTCAATACGGTCGCTATGGAGTCGACGGTCGATTTGAGCGAGTCTGAGTTCGTTCGAAACTCGATTCTGAACTTCGGGCTTCCTGATATTTCCGGCTATACCATCGATGAAGTCAAAATGGCAAAAGTCCCGGAAGAAATCAGAATGACAATCGTCAAATACGAACCGCGCCTGGCGCCGGAGTCCCTGACCGTCGAGCGCGATTTGAGCGTGGGCGCCGACGAACTTAAGGTGCGATTTGTCGTCCGAGCGGATTTGACGTGCGATCCAGTTCCTGTTCCGGTAGAGTTTGTCGCCGACATCACCGAGACAGGCGAGATAGTCCTCAACCGCCGGTGAAACGCGAATGAATCCCGAATTTCTCGATCACTACAATCGAGAGCTTAAACTACTTAACGAGCAGGCACGCGAGTTCGCCGAAGAATATCCGGGAATAGCAGAGCGGCTCGGCGGGATTCTGGATGACCGCGTCGATCCATTGATTGGCGGACTTCTCGAGGGCGCCGCTTTTCTTTCCGCGCGCGTCCAGCTCAAGCTTAAACATGAATTTCTGGAGTTCACCAGCAATCTGCTCGATCAGCTTGTACCCCATTATCTTGCGCCAACCCCCTCGGTAATGCTTGTCAAAGTGACCCCGGCATTCGGGGACCAAGCATTGCGCGAGGGCCACGCTATCGGGCGAGGGTCTTATATCGATGCCGCTTACCGCCAACTGGACCGTCAGATCGCCTGTCGCTACCAGTTGTGCGGTGACATCACAATTTGGCCGTTCGAGTTGGTCGGCGCCGAGTATTTCTCGTCCCCCGCGCCGTTGCAGGCACTCGGCCTATCCGTGGGGAGCGAAATATTGGCCGGCTTGCGGCTTACCTTAACGCACCGGACCACGGCACGCCCAGAAGACGAACCGCCGGATGCAGAGGCGCTGGGTAAGCCGGAAATGCTGTTCGCAGGTTGCCGCACGGCAAATCTGCCGCTGCATTTCGCGGGTTCGGAGGCGGATGCGGGAGCCCTTTACGAACAGCTGTTCGCTCATTGTCGTGGAATTTATTTTCGCTATCTCGACGAGGTCGGCGAACCCGTGCTTCGTCCAGCTCCCCCACAATCTCTTCGCCAAGTCGGGGTAGAGCGTGATGACGCGCTATTCCCAAATGATCACCGAGTGTTTGAGGGCTTTGATCTTCTACGCGACTTCTTCGTGTTCCCGCGCAAGTTTCTCGGGTGCAATCTGGCTCGCCTGGGCGATGTAATACCGCAGCTCGGGGCAAAGACGGTCGATGTCCTATTTGCTTTCGATGAGGTCAATGCACGCCTAGCCACTGCGGTGCGGCCCTCCATGTTCGCACTTTATGCGGCGCCGGCAGTGAATCTATTCGCGAAAACCACGGATCGCATTCCCCTGAAATCAAGTCAACACGAGTATCATGTTATTCCCGATCGTGGTCGTTACCTTGATTACGAACCGCATCGCCTGCTTGAAGTGTACGCTCATTACCCGGGTGGACGTGAAAAGGTACCGGTGCAACCGCTTTATGCGGCTTCGCTCGATGCGTCGCAACATTCATCTTCCCCCTGTTACACGGTGCGTCGGTTGCCGCGGCTGCGCACCGTCGAAGAAAAGCGCGCGGGCATATCCTCGGATTACACCGGGACCGATATGTTCATCTCGTTGAGCGTTTTGGGCGGCACCGACGACGATGATGCGATCGCGGAACTGAGCGTGCGAGCGCTCTGTTCGAACCGCCATCTGACCGAGCATCTCCCGATCGGCGCCGAGGGTGCGGATTTTCGCCTGATTGATGATGTCTCTCTGGATCTGGTGTGCATTGCCGGCCCGACGCCGCCGCGCGAGCCCATCGTAGCGCAGTTACGAAGCCGCAGCGAAACGGCGGGTACCGGCGCGGTTGCGTGGCGCTTGATCAACATGCTCAGCACCAATCATCTTGGTCTCGTGGAACGCGGCGCCGGTCACAATGCGCAGGCTCTGAGAGAAATCCTCTCGATGTTCGCGGACATGAACGACGCCGTCACCGAGCGGCGCATCCGCGGCATTCGAAGCGTTGACAGCCGGCCGATCGTACGCCGTGTTGGCCAACGCACCGGCGTGGGAGTGGCGCGTGGAACGGAGATCACCGTGGTGATCGACGAAAGGGCCTTCGAGGGCAGTAGCGCTTTTTTGCTTGGTGCCGTGCTCGAGCGATTTTTCGCCGAGTATTCCGGCTTCAACCATTTTACGCAGACGGCAATACGGTCTGTCGAGCGCGGCGAAATCATGCGGTGGCCGCCGCGCATGGGAACGCGCAGACAATTGTGATCGACTCGAGGTAATTGTGAGTTTTTTCCGAAATCTCGAAGCGGAGCCGTGGCGATTTGACTATTTCGCGGTGCTGCGACATCTCGAACGTATTTCAGCAAGCAAACCACGCATCGGCGACAGTGCGAGGTGCCGCGATGAATTCGTCCGGCTAGGACAAGATCCGTTTGTGGAATTTCCCGCCTCGAATCTCGACCGCGTGGTTCAGAGCGACAACAAGCCCGTCCAGTTATTCGTAAGGTTCCTTGGGATGCTGGGACCGCAGGGGGCGCTTCCCCTTGCAACCACGGAAGAGGCATTTCACTTTGTGCTCGCCCAGGACGAAGCGTTCGCTCGATTTCTCGACATCTTCAACCACCGCTTTATTCAATTATTTTTTCGCGCCTGGGCGGATGCACGGCCGATCGTCCAGCATGATCGTCCCGACGAGGATCGGTTCGTCGCATATATTGGGTCCGCGATTGGACTGGGCTCTACCCCGTATCAGAAGCTTGACAGCGTGCCGGATGCGGCAAAACTGGGATTTGCCGGTCTGCTGAGCGGACAAGCAAAATGCGCCTCGCGGCTCGTGGGCGCAATTTGCGGTCTGTTTAACGTCAAGGCAGAAATCGAAGAGTTCGTAGGTACCCGCCTGGTAATCGAGGCGGACGAATGGAGTGTCCTGGGCAGGCGCCACAACGTGTTGGGCGAAGACGCGTTGCTGGGCCGAACTGTTTTCAGCGTTCTAGATAAAATCAGGATTCGCATATTCACTAAAACTCTCGCACAATACATGCGCTTCCTGCCAACCGGCGACTTGTGCCAACCTTTGGTCGATCTTGTATTCTTCTACAATGGCGAGCAACTCGATTGGGATACTGAATTGGCCATTGCCGTGAGCGCGGTCGAGCCCGTCAGGCTCGGGAGGTTCGGTCAACTCGGCTGGACAAGCTGGATGTCGCCGAATTGGGCGTCCGTCGACGCATACAGGTACGATGCAAGGTTTCATGCTGACGAACACATGAGGCATGAGCGCAGGCGGACGTAGTTGGAAAATTGGCTGAAGGGGGGAGGCGATGGTTGATATCAGCCTTGAAGCAGTCGCCGGCAAGTTAAACCGCGTCGGTTATGAAGCTTTGTTCAAGGCCCTTCGCCAAGCGAAAAGTGCGGGTAACCGCAATGTCGAATTGGCGCACTGGCTCGGTCATATTCTGCAAGAAGAGCGTACGGACATCGGTCTCACCGCCGATCATTTCAAGCTTGATCGGGGCAAGCTATTGACCGACGTTCTCGCGATGATCAATGGCTTCGCAAAGAATGAAACCGAAATGCCAGCGGTCTCCAACACCGTCATGGATTTACTCGACCGGGGTTGGCACTACGCGACCCTGTTTTTTGGTGAAACCCAGATCCGCACCGGTCATATTCTTGTCGGCGCCCTGCAGTCACGCGAACTCGCGCGCGCGTTTGCCGGTGTGTCTAAGGAATTCACCAAAATCTCGACCGATCTTCTAACTAGCGAACATCGCGCGATTTGGGCTGGCTCCGAGGAAGAAAATCTACGACCCATGGACGGGTCAGGGCTGGTAGCGGGCGGCACGCCGGTCACCCGCGAAGGAGCCACCAAGGGTACTACGGCGCTTGACCGCTTCTCCCAAGATCTAACCGCTAGGGCAAAATTGGGCGAGATGGATCCGATTCTGGGCCGTGATGAAGAAATTCGGCAAATTATCGACGTGCTGATGCGTCGGCGTCAGAATAATCCGATCCTCACTGGCGAAGCCGGCGTCGGAAAAACTGCTGTGGTGGAGGGTTTCGCAGAGCGCGTCGCTGCTAACGACGTGCCGCCACCGCTCCGCGGAGTCCGCGTCTGCATGTTGGACGTCGGTCTTATGCAGGCGGGTGCATCGATGAAGGGTGAATTCGAGCAGAGACTGCGCTCGGTAATTGACGAGGTGCAACAATCGCCAATACCGATCATCCTGTTCATCGACGAAGCACACACGCTGATCGGAGCTGGTGGGTCAGCCGGCACGGGCGACGCCGCAAATCTTCTCAAGCCGGCTTTAGCACGCGGCACCCTCCGCACCATTGCAGCTACAACTTGGTCGGAATATCGCCAATACATAGAAAAAGATCCTGCGCTGACGAGGCGCTTCCAGCCGATTCAGATCGGCGAGCCGAGTGTTCAGCAGTGCTGCGACATGCTGCGAGGCATTCTTGGGCCGATGGAGAAACACCACAAAGTGCGAATCGCCGACGCGGCCATTGTCGCGGCTGTTAGTCTTTCTCATCGCTATATTCCCGCCCGCCAATTGCCCGATAAGGCGGTAAGCCTCCTCGATACGGCCTCCGCCCGCGTTGCCATCAGCCAAAGTGGCGTGCCGGCGAAGATCGAAGACACAACGGCGGCAATCGCCGCGCGCGAGATGGAAAAGACGGTGCTGATCAACGACAGCGATCTTGGCGCCCAGGAGGAACGTCTTGTCGCCATCGACACTGAAATCGCCGCGCTGAAGGAGAAGCTTGCGGGCCTTGGATCCGAATGGGCCACCGAGCAGAAACTCGTCACTGAGATTCGGAGCCTGCGCGACATTCTTAGACCTCCAGGCGAGATGGACGGTAAGGGAACGCCGCAGGCCGAAGCCCTGCCGGCGGCCGAAATTCCCCGGCCGGCACAATCGGATTCCGCAAATAAGGAGGGCGTGCGCAAGCAATTGCGCGACACATTTGAGACGCTCGAAGGACGCGATCCCGAAAAGCGGATGATCTATGCTTACGTGGATGAGCAGGTAGTCGCTGCCGTGGTTTCCGATTGGACGGGCATTCCAGTCGGTCGGATGCTGAAGGATGAGATCGAAAACGTGCTGCGGCTTCCGGAAATTCTCAATCGGCGCGTCGTGGGTCAGTCACATGGCCTTTCGATGATCGCAAAGCGCATCGAAACCAGCCGCGCCAAACTCGACAATCCTAACAAGCCAATTGGCGTATTCATGCTTTGCGGGCCTTCAGGAGTTGGTAAAACCGAAACCGCGCTCGCCCTCGCCGAAGCGCTCTACGGCGGCGAGCAGAACATGATCACGATTAACATGTCGGAATTCCAGGAGGCACACACGGTATCGTCGCTAAAAGGAGCGCCGCCTGGCTACGTGGGCTATGGCGAAGGTGGCCGCCTCACTGAGGCAGTCCGCCGCAAGCCCCATAGTGTCATTCTATTGGACGAGGTCGAAAAAGCTCATCCTGACGTTCACGAGATCTTTTTTCAGGTGTTCGACAAGGGCTTTATGGACGACGGAAACGGCCGGCGGATAGACTTCAAAAATTCATTAATTATTCTTACGACGAACGTTGGCACCGACATCATCGCAACCCTTTCAGGCAATCCGAGATACAGAAATGATTCTGAAGCGCTGGCCCAAGAACTGCGGCCGGAACTGTTAAAAGTGTTTCCGGCCGCCCTGCTAGGGCGAATTGTTTCAATTCCCTATTACCCCCTGTCGCACGAGATGCTCGGTGGGATTGCGCGCATTCAGCTCGATCGCATTGGCCAACGCATCCGCGAAAATCACAATGTTGCTTTCCTGTACGACCAACCTGTGATCGATCATATCGTATCGATGTGCAACGATCCTGACTCAGGTGGACGGATGATCGACAACGTAATCACCAATACTTTGTTGCCAGCGCTTTCGCGCGAATTTCTCAAGCGCTCACTTGCAAAAGAAAGGATAGATCAGGCCAGCGTTACGATTCAGAATGGTGGATTTTCGTACGTTTGGGTTTGACAGACTGCAATTTTGGTTACCTATTACCGCAGCCAAAACTTTAATGTTGTAAGAGAACGTTCGCTCTCGCGAATTTTGTGGAGTCATGGCGTGTCTGCTGTCGTCGCAAGTGTGCGCGTGTGTTAGGGTCAACCGAGTTGCCACTTCATCGCAATCGTGACTCTCACATTGGCAAGTCGCGAGAGGATAATGTCATTGCAACTCTCCAATTTTTTGATTCAACCAACCATACGGCAAGCCATTTTGTGCTGGGCGCACCAAATATAATTGTTTGTGTGTATCCAAGGTGATGACCGTAGCCGGTCAGTTGCAGAAGAACAGAGCTATGGGCAAGATGAAGCCGTTGCTGCTCTATCGTAGGTCCTGCGCGACGCGGAATCCATTAGCATAGTAGCGCACGTCTTGGTCGTAGTGGAACCGCGAAGCCGACCGTATAAAATTTGCCTTGCTGGCAAATGACCCGCCGCGCAAAACGCGTTGCCCACACTGGGTAGAAGTCCAGGCCGAGCCATTAGTCGGCGCGCCGCGATAATTTTCGTTCCAACAATCCTCTACCCACTCAGCCGCATTGCCCGCCACGTCGTATAGTCCGAAACCGTTGGGTCGGAATGAACCGGTCACCGTGGTCTGATGGAGTGGGGAGCCACCGCATTCCTCACAATTGGCGTGGTCTGGACCGGGGCTCCGCCCCCACCAAAACGGCGAAGTCGTGCCGGCGCGCGCGGCATATTCCCACTCGGCTTCGCTCGGCAGCCGATATTTCTTTCCCGTCGTACGCGCCAGCCATGTCACGAATGTCTTTGCATCATCCCAACTGACATCGATTACCGGACGGTTAGCACGTCCCCATCCGTGATCGCTAGGCTCATACTTGCATCCGCCCGCGGCAACGCATGCGTCCCATTCGGCAAAGGTGACTTCGCGACGTCCAATCGCGAATGGATTAGCAATTACGACGCGGTGTTCGGGCTTCTCCGTGCCGATGTCGCCTGAACCCATCTTGAATTCGCCCTCCGGCACCACAACCATTTCGGAGCAGTCAGGGCAATCGCGAAAAGTCTCGCCTGGGTCGGGAATCGCTGCCGTCGGGCCGGTCGAGTTGGGCCCCGATTCTGCCAGCGCCGCTGTTTGTGCGGATTTGGGCTGCGCGTAACTTAGAGGAGCGGCAAACCACAGGGTCGCAATCGCGGTAATCACAGTCAGTGCGGCGGCAGGGACGCGTGTTTCCATAGGGCTCGTTAGTGCATTCCATTGAAAGTCTTATCGACCGCAAGCGCGGTTCGCTACCAGCCCGTAATGGTGAAGGGGCCATCCGGGACATCGAAACGGTACGGTATAATAGCTCACTTTTCCTGGTATCTTATTAGTGATAGTTTATCGGTTTTGGTATCAGGCGCAACTTTGGTATTGGGCGCAACAGTTACCAATGACCCTCGATGGAGGGGGACGCCTCGTGCTTTCGAAAACAATAGCTTTGGGCACACTTTCGCTTTTCATCGGCTTAGCGGCTAACGGGACCGCGTTTTGCCAGGCCAAAGTGGGGCCGACGCAATCACCTTCAGGTGCGACGGTTTACTTTATTGACGTTGCGAACGGCGCGACGATTCGCGAAAAGTCCACTATTCATTTTGGCCTCCGCGGCATGGGCGTAGCGCCGGCGGGTTTCGACAAAGCCAGCACTGGGCACCACCACCTTCTGATCGATACTGATCTGCCGCCCTTGGATCAGCCCATCCCGAGCGATTTTAATCATCTACATTTCGGAGCTGGCCAAACCGAGGCAGAGGTCACGTTACCTCCGGGGGATCACACCCTGCAGCTATTGTTGGGCGATAAGGATCATATCCCGCACAACCCCCCGGTGATGTCCGAGCGAATACACGTCCATGTGGTCTCGGCCGGAGACCCCTCCGCCTCCGCGTCCCCTAATCGGCGTCCCTCCCCACCCAATGCCCACGTCTATTTTGAATACCCAACAGACGGCGACTATGTGTCCCGCAGCACCATCATACGCTTCGGGCTTGTCGGCATGGGCGTGGCGCCAGCCGGCACGGAAAAGGCCAATACTGGTCATCACCATCTGTTAATCGATTCACCACTACCGCCGCTAGATCAACCCATTCCCAATGATCCGAATCACCTGCATTTCGGCGCCGGGCAGACCGAGGCGCAAGTCGCGCTACCGCTCGGCGTGCACACACTCCAACTGCTACTTGGTGACCAAAATCACATACCGCATGAACCGCCGGTTTACTCTACACCTATCAAAGTCACGGTGACGGCAACCGGGCGACGACCAGAGCCGCATCGGCGGCGCGCACGTTGGCGCTCTGGCTGATACCAATTGAGGAGCCTGCGAAGGTGACCGTGATAAAACCGCTTCACTGGTGGGTATCCGCGCTTTGCGGCCTCATCCTAGCGGCGCTTTCGATCAGCGCGGCCACGGCGGAGACGCGTGTCGCACTGGTCGTCGGCAACTCTCTTTATAAGAACGCGAGCCTTACGCTTAAGAACCCGAAAAACGACGCCCAAGACGTGGCCACGGTTCTCCGTACTTTAGGATTTGAGGTGATCGTTGCAATCGACGCCACCAAGCGGGATCTCGACCTCGCCATGACCCAATTCGCTCGCTCGGCGACGAATGCCGATACGGCGCTTTTCTATTATGCCGGCCATGCCATCCAGTATCAGGGGCGCAACTACCTATTGCCGATTGATGCGGAATTGGAAGACGAAATCAGCCTACGCTACCAGACGACATCGTTTGAGGACGTTCGCGCCGCAGTAGACCGCGCCGGCGGAGTCAAAATTGTGATCCTCGACGCTTGTCGCAATAACCCGATCGTCGATGATCTCAAGCGCAAGATGATGGGAGCTAGTCGGAGTGTCGACCTTTCACGTGGCTTGGCTCGAATCGACAGGGCCCAGGGCATAATAGTGGCCTACGCTACGGCAGCCGACGAGGTCGCGTCGGATGGCCCCGGCCGGAACAGCCCGTTTACCACTGCGCTGATCCAACGTCTCCAGGATCCGGGCCTTGAGGTCGCAAAGATGTTCCGGCGCATCGCCGCTGACGTGAATGAAATGACGCATGGCCGGCAGCGGCCCGAAATTTACGTCTCGCTGATCGACGAGTATTTTATCAATCAGAAAGACAGACTTGTTTGGGATCAGATAAAGGAATCTACCGATCCCAAGGCCTTTCGCGATTTCGTTGCCAATTTCCCTTCGTCGCCCCAGGTATCAGATGCACAATATCGCCTGGAAACGCTCGAGCAGTTAGCCCGCGTGAGACAGATGGAGAAGGAGCGAGTCGAACAAGAGGCTCTCAGGGCAAGGCGTGAGGAGGCCGAACGGGATCGCATCGAGCGCGAAACTGCGCAACGTCGACAGACAGAAGAGTCTGTAAGGCAAGAGATCGCGAAACAAGAGGCTGCGAAACAAGGGGCCGCAAAGCTAGAAGCCGCGAGGCAAGAGGCCGCGAGGCAAGAGGCCGCGAGGCAAGAGGCCGCGAGGCAAGAGGCCGCGAG
>Ga0302324_100009640_pt1 | contig 20140 bp, 12 predicted proteins | sample Palsa_T0_1_FD_201949 | JGI IMG/M metagenome (GOLD analysis project Ga0302324, IMG submission 201949) | Peat permafrost microbial communities from Stordalen Mire near Abisko, Sweden - Palsa_T0_1 | ecosystem: Environmental > Terrestrial > Soil > Palsa > Peat permafrost | place: Sweden: Abisko...
CGAGGTCGTGTGCGTGCGGGCGCACGTGATGGCGACGTTCCGCTCGTCGATGGAGATCGCGGTCGTGGCGTCGGGAGAGGATCCCCGCAGCGGGCGACGATGGCCTTGCGTCACGGCACTGCTGACTTACGTCGCGATCGACGACGCCGGGAAGCCGACGCCCGTGCCCGCCCTCGTGCTCGACACGGACGAAGCGCGCAAAGACCAAGCGGCCGCGGAGGAACGCCGCCGCATCCGACTAGCGATTGCGCCGTAGAGCTCGGGGAACGACCGCATCACCCCGCGTCACTGCATTTCGTGCGATGACGCGGGGCTGCGATCCTCTTGTTACGTCACGAGCGTCGAGACTGGATTGCTCCAGTCGGGGTCGGAGCCGGAGCCGGAGCCGGAACCGAAGCGTCCGCCCCTCGTCGCCGCCCGCGTCTGTGCTACTCCACCGCGTCATGGAAGCCGTCCGCATCTCCGAGCTCAGCAAGCACGTCGGCGAGCAAGTCACCCTCCGCGGGTGGCTCCACAACAAGCGCTCGAGCGGCAAGCTGCACTTCCTAGAGGTCCGCGACGGCACTGGCGTCGCGCAGTGCGTCGTCTTCAAGGGCGACGTCGACGAACAGACCTTCGCCCTCGCCGACCACCTCCAGCTCGAGTCGAGCGTGGAGGTCTCCGGCCTCGTCAAGGAGCACGGGAAGATCAAGGGCACCTTCGAGCTCGGCGTGAAGTCCCTCGTGGCGCTCGCAGCGGCGTCGCAGGAGTACCCGCTCAACGCGAAGAAGCTCGCGGGCGACGTCTTCACGACCGACTTCTTGATGGACCACCGCCACCTGTGGCTGCGCGCTCCACGGCAGGCCGCCATCTTGCGCGTGCGGCACACCATCATCGAGGCGGTGCGCGAGTTCTTCGACGGGCGCGGCTTCACGCTCGTCGACGCGCCCATCTTCACGCCCAACGCGTGCGAGGGGACCTCGACGCTCTTCGAGACCGATTACCACGGCGAGCCTGCGTACCTCACGCAGTCGGGGCAGCTCTACATGGAGGCCGCGGCCGCCGCGGTCGGCAAGGCGTACTGCTTCGGGCCGACGTTCCGCGCCGAGAAGTCGAAGACGCGCCGCCACCTCGCGGAGTTCTGGATGGTCGAGCCGGAGGTCGCGTTCATGGACCTCGAGGGCGACATGCAGCTCGCGGAGGCCTTCCTCGAGCACATCGTCGCGCGCGTCCTCCGCGAGCGCCGTGACGAGCTGAAGACGCTCGAGCGCGACGTCACGAAGCTCGAGCAGGTGAAGGCCCCCTTCCCTCGCATCACGTACGCGGAGGCCATCGCCATCCTCCAGAAGAACGGACACCCCGAGGCGAAGACCGGCGACGACTTCGGCGGCGACGAGGAGACCGTGATCTCGAGCCAGTTCGATCGCCCGGTCATCGTGCACCGCTACCCGATGTCGCTCAAAGCGTTCTACTTCAAGCGCGATGAGAGCGATCTCTCGCTGGCGCTCAACATGGACGTGCTCGCCCCCGAGGGGTACGGCGAGATCATCGGCGGGGGCCAGCGCGAGGACGACTTGGACACCCTCGTCCGCTCGATCGAGACCCACAAGCTCCCGATGAGCGCGTTCGACTGGTACCTGGACCTCCGCCGCTACGGCAGCTTCCCGCACGCCGGCTTCGGGCTCGGCATCGAGCGCACGGTGGCGTGGGTGTGCGGCCTCCAGCACGTGCGGGAGACCATCCCGTTCCCGCGGATGCTCAACCGCCTTTCGCCCTGATCCTCTTCGGATCCTGGTCGAGCACCTCGCGGACCTTGCGGGCGAGGACGTCCGGCGTGATGGGCTTCTGCAGGAACGCGATGCCCGAGTCGAGCGCCCCGTGGTGCACGATGGTGTCGTCGGTGTAGCCCGACATGAAGAGCACCTTCATCTCGGGTCGCATGACCGCCAGCTTCTCGGCGAGCTCGCGCCCGCTCATCTTCGGCATCACCACGTCGGTCAAGAGCAGATCGATCTTCTGCCCGTGCCGCTCCACGAACGCGATGGCGCTCGCCGGGCTCGCTTGGGCGTGCACTTCGTAGCCCTGCCGCGTGAGCACCTTCTGCGCGAGCACGCGCACTTGCTCTTCGTCCTCGACCAAGAGGATCGACTCCTGCCCCCGTGGCGGAACGATCCGCAGCGCGCCGTACGATTTGCGTAGCTGGGCCTCCGCGCGCGGGAAGTAGATCTTGAACGACGTCCCCTTCGCCTCTTCGCTGTAGACCCAGAGGTGCCCCCCGCTCTGCGTGACGATGCCGTGCACCGTCGAGAGGCCGAGCCCCGTCCCCTTGCCCATCTCTTTCGTCGTGAAGAACGGCTCGAAGATGCGCGCGCGCGTCTCCTTGCTCATGCCGACGCCGTTGTCGGTGACCGCGAGCATGACGTGCGGTCCCGCGGCGACGCCGGGGTGGTCGGCCGCGTACCCCGCGTCGAGCTCGATGTTGGCGGTCTCGAGCGTGAGCGCGCCGCCCGTGGGCATCGCGTCGCGGGCGTTGACCACGAGGTTCATCACCACCTGCTCGATCTGGCCGGGGTCGACCATCACCATGCCGAGGCCTTCCGTCGTCAGCGTCCGCAGCTCGATGTGCTCGCCGATGAGGCGCGCGAGCATCTTGTCCATCCCCGTGAGCACTTGATTCAAGTCCGTGACGCGGGGCGCGAGGACCTGCTGCCGGCTGAACGCGAGCAGCTGCCGCGTGAGCTCCGCCGCGCGCTTGGCGGCGCGCTGGATCTCGCGGAGCTCCTCGTGCTTCGCGTCGGCCCGCGGGAGCTCCGCGGCCATGAGCTCGCCGTAGCTGAGGATGACCGAGAGGAGGTTATTGAAGTCGTGCGCGATGCCGCCAGCGAGCCGTCCGATCGCGTCCATCTTCTGCGACTGCCGAAGCTGCTCCTCGCTGCTGTGAAGCGCGGCCGTGCGCTCGACGACGCGCTGCTCGAGCTCCTCGTTGAGGCGCTGGATCTGGTCGAGCATGCTCTTACGCTCGGTGATGTCCTCCGAGATGCCGAGCAGGTACCGCGGCTCCCCCGTCTCCCCGAGGATGGGGATCTTCTTCGTGTGGAGCCAGCGCTTGCCCTGCTTCGTCTCGATGGGCTCCTCGGGGATGTCGATGAGCCGCTTGCCCGCGAGGACCGCGCGGTCCTTCGTCACGAAGAAGTCGGCTTGGTCCTTGGGGAAGAAGTCGTAGTCGTTCTTGCCGATGAGATCCGCGCGCGGCACGCCGAGCAGCGCCTCGCCGGCTTTGTTGAAGCGAACGAAGCGGAGATCCTCCGCGTCCTTGACGAAGACCATGTCGGGCAGGTTCTCGACGATCGAATCGAGGAACGCGTTGGCGTCGTGTATCGCGCGCTCGGCGGCCCGCTCGCGTGTCATGTCGCGGAACACGAGGACGACGCCCGTGAGCTCGCCGCGGGACCCACGGATGGGCGCCGCGCTGTCGGCGATGGGCCGCGACGAGCCGTCTTTGGCGATGAGCGCGGTGTGGTTCGCGAGCCCGACGACCACGCCCTCGCGGAGCACCCGCGCGACCGGATTGACGGCGGGCTCTCCCGACGTCTCGTTGACGATGTTGAAGACCTCGGTGAACGGTCGTCCGCGCGCATCGACGATGTTCCAGCCCGTGAGCCCCTCGGCCACGGGGTTCATCCGCACGATGAGGCCCTGGGCGTCGGTCGCGATGACACCATCGCCGATGGAGTGGAGCGTCGTCGAGATGCTCTCGTCCTCTTCCTTCGTCTCGATGTACCGCTCCGCGATGACCGTCATCGCGCGGTCGAAGAGCTCACGGCTCGTGCGTAGCACCGCGGCGAGGCGGTCGGGTTCCTTGCCGTACGCCGCGATGAGCGCGGGTACGAGCACGTGGTCCACGATGCGCATCAGATCGTAGAAGCTCGCGAACGGAATGCGCAGCTGCGCGTACATGGCGCCCTGCGCCTGGAGGCTCGCCTCGTACCGCTTCCAGTCCCCTTCCACGCACGCAAGCCGCAGGTTCTCGCGCGACTCCGCGTTCTGCTGCGCCATCTGCTCGGCCGTCATCGCCTGCATCATCGGCCCAAACACGGGGTGAGCCCGCGCCACCACGAGCGCAGCCTCTTGCATCGCCTCCTGCTGCGCCTCGTACACGACCCAAAAGTCGCGCAACGCATCCCGCCTAGCCTCGAACAGCTCGGAGAACCCAGCCACGATGGCTCCCCAATGTACCGACCCCCGCTCCCCCACTCCACGCCTTTGCAAATCTTTGCATTGCGAGTGGCAGGTTTCCCCCTCGCCGAAGGCGAATAGTCGGGGCGCCCATTCCTTATTCGCCGCGAAGCGGCACACTAGTCGGGGCGAGAGGATTCGTGCAAAGCCGCCGCAGGCGGCTGCCCCTACGATCCTATCGCCACGATTTTCGCCGAAGGCGAATAGTCGGGGCGAGAGGATTTGCGAGGACCCCATTTTCAGGCGGTGTTTCAAGCGTGAACTTTGGAAACCTCGGGGAAAGCGCAAACCGGTCGCGACACGTCGGGACGCACGGCGACCCGTCGTAAGAGTACGGTGGGCCACTGGTGGGCCACGGTGCGTGCACACTGCACGCATAGGGCTCAAGTCGCGGGTTCAATCGCGGGCTTGCAACTCGACTTTCCTGTCCAACGAATTCAAGGAGTTGCGGGAGCTTCAATGCATTCGGGTCGTCCATCGTGGCGGGGTGGTGACCAATTCAGTCCGCTCGTGCCGTGTGCGACAGCGGTCCTTCCAGACCGTCAGAGTGGAGTGACTCGATACATTGCGCCGTTGTCGATGAAGAGCACCCCCGACGTCCCGAGCGCAAGCACATCCCAATACGCCTGCTGTACCGCGGCAAGCTTTGTGACAGCGCCTCCGCCAATAGGGACCTTCTCAAGGTAGTTTGCCGACGCATCGATGAAGTAAACGTCCGTCGAGTTCACGGCAATCGTCATCAACCCTGGGGTCGTGGTGACGAGAGTGGTGACCGTACCTCCTCCTTTCGGAGCCTGTCGCACGTACCCGAGCGACGAAACCCAATATATGTTTGTGCCGTCGACGGCGATTGCACCGGGCCCGTCACCCGACACGACTGTCGTCACGCTACCGCTGTCCACGGCGGCGACAGGTAACGAGTAAATGGCACCTCCAATGGGCTCACTCCAAAACACGTTCGTGCCGTCCGTCACAAGCGCCTTCACATTCGAGCGGCCGCTCGTCATCGCGACCGGGGTACCCCCGTCCTGGCTCACCTGCTGGATGTTTCCACCGGTCTGGTCCCACCAATACACATTTGCCTTGTCCGCAGCGACAAGCGTCGACTCGTTGTCGTCGTACACGAGCTGAGAGACCGACAACGACGGCCCGAACTGCTGAATCCCTCCCAACCCGAACTGGAGGTCGGTCCAGTAGCACCGTGTAGCGCAGGCTATGCCCCATACCCCTTGCACTTCGACGATAGACAGGGAGGTTGGAGCGGTATCGGACGTCGCGATCCAAAGCGCACCGCCGGACGCCCACAATGGTTGTCCAACATCGATGAGGGCGGAGATCGTTCCGCCGCCGACGTACGAAGCGAGATTCGTCACGCAATGGCTCAGGGCGCACGTACCGACGCACGCCGTTCCACACGCGCCGCAATTGCTGGCGTCGGTCGTGACGTCGACACATTCGGTCCCGCACTGCGTTAGGCCCGGTGAACAAACGATCGAGCACGAGCCACCCGCGCAAGTCTGGCCCATCGCGCATACACTGCCGCAGGACCCGCAGTTAGCGTTGTCGCTTTGTGTCTTTGCGCAGTAAGGCGGTCCTGCATCGGACACGCACCATGTTTGATCACTCGCGCACGCGTTGCTGCAGGTGCCATCGGCGCACACGAGGCCGTTTCCGCAGGCACTCTCGCAGCTGCCACAGTTCGCGTTGTCACTCTGGGTATTGGCACAGTACGCGACCCCGCCATCGAGGACGCACAGCGTCTGCATCTGGCCGCAGCTCGAAGAGCACGTCCCACCGACGCAAGCGAGTCCGCTGCCACACGCGGCATTGCACCCGCCGCAGTTGTCGCGGTCGACGTTCGGGTCGACGCACGACTGGCCGCATTGAGTGGTGCCGCCGCCGCAACTCGTCGCGCAATTGCCGTCGAAACAGACGGTACCGTGTGCGCAAACGTTGCCGCACGTTCCGCAATTCACTGGGTCCTTGTAGAGGGCGGCGCACGAACCGGTGCAGATCGTCTCGTCGGGTGTGCAGACCGTTTGGTCAGTGGCAGCACCACATCCCGGAGACACGACGACAAGCGGTGAAGCCAGCACGAAAGCAGCGGTGGCTCCACCGTAGATCAACGACCACTTGCGAGAGCGTGTCAGTGTCTGGAGCACAGTCCTTCCTCTACTCGCCACTCAAGGGCCGCTAACGGACCTTATGCTGCGCATGTCCTGCACCTGCAAGGCTATCACTCCTATGCCTAATCAGTTCGACCAGTGCCGGGTCGCCGCGACCCGCCAAAGACGAAGCACGACGATATGCCGCCCGCGCCAGCCCAACGCGGCCCTGCCGCTCGTATGCAGATGCGACATCCATCTCGATCAGCACGAATTCATGAAGCGCTTTTTCTCCCATCTCGGGTAAGGCCAGTCTAATCAATCGCCGTGCTCGCGCGAATTGACCAGCGAGCCTTGCCCCGCGGGCCGCAATGCTCGCGGCGAGCGCAGCATCGAGGCTTTGAGATTCCAAATGTGCATGGCGACGAAATATCATACACATGCGAATCAGCCTCTGGTAGCGATGCGCGCGCAATAGTGGCGTAACCGAACTGATGGCGCGCTCGCGCAGCTGACTATAGGGCACGAAGCGCGTCATGGAACTACCAGTATGGGTGTGACGGGTATCACCGGTGGCAATGACGTGCATTGTTGAGGGGAGCGATCATACTTCTTCAGGCATTCAGTCTCTGCCTTATTAGCCAGATCCAACGCACCCTGCCAGCTAAAACCACGCTTAATCGCATCATCGTAGGCGTCGCTCCAAGCTTTGTTGCACTCAGTCGCAATTGGATCGGTATCACCACGATACGGACCGCCACCAGCGTTAGCTCCTCCGCCTGCCAGGCAGGCAAGCAGTTTGCGAAAGTCGAGAAACGGCGTAATCTTGAAGCACTCGATCAGATCGCCGCTAAGCCCGGTTGGATCAACACAATTCACTGGGTCATCGTTGCAGTACGCGTAGAGGTTCGTTCCGCCATCGAAGCGGACCGGATCCTGCGTGAGCCAGCGGTTGAAGTACCAGCTGTAGTCGCGCGCTCCGAAGCGGTATGTGACTGACAAATCATCAAGGAGCCCGCCCGCAAAGCCGAATGGCTGGTACGCCGGATACGTCGGATACCCGTTCCCGTTCGGGTAACCGAAGTCCGTAGCGTAGACGTATGGGTTCGACGCGGGCGGGTTCGTTTGGCCCGTTGGCGCGATGCCCTCTGCGACGTTCCCCCACGTGTAGCTCCCATTACCGTACGGTCCTGCACATTGCCACCCCATGCAAACTACACCTTTTACGGTGCCGACATCATCGCTGATGATGCGATACACGTTCCAATCGGTGCTCGTAGCGCATATTCCATCCTTCCGGACGACGAGGTCTGGGACATTCGGCTTCGTCACGTAGACGAAGTGCGATAGCAGACAACCCGCGCCATCCACCTCGCCGATCACACGATCACCGGAATAGATCCAACCGCGGCTATCGTACCCGGAACCGACGCTACCGGGATTCACCACCGTTCGATAAACGCGACGGTTCTTGCCATCGATCGTGAAAGTCTCGCCGTTGTTGAAGTTGCCAGATTGGTAGAGGTTGAACGCCCTCAGGTTATTGAGCGAATCGTAAGTGTAGTTCCAGCTATCGCTATACGTGTCGTAGAACGACGTGGTTGCGCCGTTCGCGGCGTACGAGAAGCTGTAGAAGCTATCGCCGCTCGTGATGCGATCCTGACCGTCGTATAACGAAGAGCCCCCCATAATTGCTTCCTCGGTTTGGTTCCCGTCGAGGTCGTACGTGTACGTGTCGGCAAGTCCCGTACAGTTGGCACCCGTAAGCGTGGAGCTGGTGAGGAAGTCGACAACGCTGCTGTTGGGTGAGGTTCCGTAGCCATATTGAGTGGTGCACCCTGGCTTGCTTTGGCTGCCAAACGTCTCGGCGCGCGACTGAATGCGACCGTCACTATTTCGTATGATATTGAGCTCGTAAAGGCGCTGCGAGCCCATATAGACGGCGTACGTACTCAGCGCGCCATACGTGTCGTAGTCGTAGCAGTCGATGAGACCGCCGCCATAGCTCGAATTGTCGCACGTGGAGCCGCGTGAGAACGAGACGCCGCCGCCCAGCGACGACCAGGAGAGCATGCCGTTGCTTGCGCGGTTTAAGTTGTACGGCTGTGGAGAGTTGACGTTCGGCTGCTGAACCTCGGAGACCAAGCCATTTCCATCGTAGCTGAATGTGTATGTTGCATCGGTGGATACCGAATAGTCAATCGAACGTTGCTGTAAGCGCATGAAGCCATCATAGGTGTAGTTGACGGTGTGCGTCGTTGTGGTCAACGTCGGCGTGTTGATCTTGAACTGCTCCGATGTCATCATCGTTCCGTCGTACGTGTAAGTCAGGGACACACCGGCCGTATTGAGCGTTTGCAGCGCGCCTGCGGTGCAGCCGGCAGGGTTGTTGTTCAATGCACAATAAGTGTAGCAGGCGGTGACACTTGAGCTGTTGCAAGTGACGGTACCCTGCCCGTTATTCGGGTAGGAGACGGACGCTGGTCTACCAGCTCCGTCGTACGTCCAGGCGACTTGGGCGGTCGGATCGTTGAGCGCCGAAACCAGCCCGTCAAGGTCATAGTTGTAGGTCGTGCTACCCGACGGCCCGTCGGTCGACGTGGGTGGGGTGTAGCTCCCGAGCAGATTGAGCGCGTTTGGTGAAAAGAGATGCATGTTGCTAGCTGGTGTCTTGAGCGACGTCAGGTTGCCGTTCAAGTCGTACCGGAGGTTGACCGTGCCGATTCCGGGGTAAGTTACCGTCTGTGGACGACCAACGCCGTCGCGGTAAGGGGATACGCTGTTGAAGCTGATGCCGCCGGTGCCGCTCGTGTAGCGCGGTGTGTAGACGGAATCGATCCAACCTGTGGAGCTGTCGTAGTTGGTTTGCCAAGTGCGACTGCCCTGCGTCACCTGATGGATGCGCCCGCTGGTATCGTAACCTAGCTGAACGGGCGAGAGTGTGGTTGTCTGACCGGGAACAGTACCAAGCACCGCAACATTGGTCACGCGGTCGGCGTCACATGACGAGCAGTTGTCGAGGGTGACGACGGTTTGGCTCGTGGCAGGGCTTGTATATGTGATGGTTGGCGGGTTCGTCGCGCTGCTGTAATGGAAGGTTGACGTCAACGGCGTCATGCCGCCAGCGTCGACGGTCGTCGTGTCGAGTTGGTCGTTCAGATCGTACCAAGCGGCACCCGCATCGGCGGTGCGCGTCGTCGTGGTGACGACGAGCTTGCTGCCGTTCTGATACTTCTCGTAGGATTCATACTCGTCATCCGCACCAAGCCGCGGATCAGGTGTATAGCTCGACGTGACGGTCTGCGAGACGCCTCCATCGCTGTCGAGGTACTGGACCACCTTCGAGCCGTCGGTGTAGCGATGGTCGCGGGTAACGAGACCCGCAGGCTCTGTGTGTGTACGTAGTTCGGTTCGTGTGTAGGTGCGGCCGCTTGGATCGGTATACGTATCGCCTGCGTCGGCCGTGTCGTCGATGACGTGGGTCGAGTAGCGTCCGGCGGGCGACGAATAGTCCACCTCGAAGGTCGTCGTGCCAGCGTCGTTACCGTCGTATGTCCGCGCGAGCAGCGTCCCCCCAGAGCCCACCGGATTCTGGTCGACCGTGAGCTGTCCCGTGCCCGAGAATTGGAAGTTTCTGGTGTGTCCCGAGCCGAGCGGCTCTTCGAGGCTGCTGAGCAGGCCGCTCCCCGTAGGGTTCCAGTTCACGATCCAAGTCTCGCTGTTGTTGTTCTTGATCGACGTGGCGTAATTGCCCGAAATATTTATAGTGGTGGTTTGTCCGTGCGGCGCTGTGATTGTTACCGCCGAAGTCGTATAACTGATGTTTGTCGTGTTGCTATATGGGTCGCTGATCGACGTGAGGTGGTTCGTACCATCGGTCGCATAGCCGAACGTGTAAATCGTTTCGCCGCGAGAGGCGGAGAGCGTTGCACTGTGACGATTGTTGTTGCTCGCATCGAACTGGTAGACTTCGGAGCCATCACGACTGGGGACGGTGAGCAAAGCACCGGCTATCCCCGAATCCCCGGCACGGAAGCGTACGATCTGCTGCGCGAGGGAATAGTTCGTTACTGCCGCGGTGTAGTAATAGCCATCAGGACCGCGGACAGTTCGGACTGGCACCAGCTGAGCGCGTGTGGCGGGTTGGTTGTCGATATAGGGGACCGCGTTCGCGGTTCCCGCAAGCGTGGTGATGAGACCGTTCGGAGCGACCTCACGCACCGCGAACCAGCCGTTGGTATCGCCGCTGGGAACCAACACTCCGGCCGGGACCACAGAGAGTGCATAGCCCCTGTCTTGGGTGATCTTGACGGTTGGATCGGTTGAGGTTGGCAGTGTCTGCGACGCGGGAACGACGCCATCTCCGGCGTGTCCGCCGGTTCCGTTACCGGCGAAGGGGTGGATCTGTCCGTCGTGCGGGTAGATCTGCCACACGCGGTTGTCGTAGCTGTCCTGAATGTAGATCGTGCCGTCTGGACCTGCGGCCAGACCAGCGAGAAGCCCAGGGAACGTGACGTTCGTGGCAAGGCACGCGGTGGGCGCGCTGAACGCGCTACATGTGGTGGAGCAGGAACTCCCACTCCAGGACAGAGTGGTGACGCTGCAATTAGGTATGGACCCAGGGGGATCGGGCTCGCCCCCAGCGACCGTCTCTAGAGTGCCATCGAGCGCGACGCGGCGGACTTTGTAGTATCCAGAGTAGCTGTCTTCCTCCAAATAAATCGTGGAGCCATCGGGCATGCCCGCCGCGCTGTACGTCCTGTTCAGCGTCGCGCCGGCGGCCACGGCGCCATCCGTACCCCACGCATATTCGCCGGACAGGCAATTGTCGGAGCGAGAGCCCGCCACGAGATACGCCTTCGTGTCGGGGAGCGTCACGCGGAGCACGCGGCAATTGTTCGTTATGAGGAGGTTGCCGTTACTGTCCGATGCGACGTTTGGCAGATTGTTGTCGAGGTAGACGTTGCCGATGGTGGTGCCGTCGGTGAACGTAGTTTGAGATGAGGTGCTGCTCGAAAGAAGAAGGTTCAATGCTAACGTTCCGGGCGTGACGCTCCCCAACCAATAGCCGCCGCCACCATTGCTGTAGGTGAAGTAGATTGTCCCGTCCGGCCCCGCAGCGAGGTCACTGATATAGCTATATTGACCAGATACTGGTGTCGCGTAAGCATGCACGACATTCGGTGATTGGTCCGGCGACTGCTTCGTACCGTCTCCCTTGAACAGTGCGCCCGATGTGGGCTCATACACGTGTTGGGCGCTAATGGTCCAACCTCCAAGACCTAGGCCAGCATCGTCGAATCCGCCTATATCGACCGTATACTCCCTCGAATACCAAACCTCGCGAACGTTCCGGTTGCCGGCCAGCAAGAGATTGTTTGGGTACGTACCGAAGCTACCTTGCAGCGCAGACACGGCATCGTAGACATACCGCACTTCGATGGTCGCCTGCGCCGCTCCCTGATAGAGTCGGCCGTACGCGTCAGTCCGATCCCACGTCCAATACAGTACTTGATTCTCCGTGCTTATGTTGCCCTCGAGAATGACGTCGTGGCCGGCGACCTGGATCTCGGCCTCGATACGCTTGATGTTGGTGCCGGTGAGCGAACGGCCGTCAGTAACGGGAATCGCGATCGTTGGATGGTACCCGTTCTGCATCTCGCTTCGGTAATGGAGAGAAAGCGGGGTGCCAGCGATGGGAATGTCCTCCCCCAATACCTGGTTTTCGCACTCGATGGTGGACGACACGTACGGAGTGGAGCCACTCGAGCCACCAGTCGTACTCATGTTTGTAAGGTCATCGGGCCGAGACTTGCAGGCCGGATCGTCCTTGGGTGTGTCGGGCACTGGCGGCTGCGCCGGCGGCGGGATGGCACCCGGTGGCGGTCCAGCGGCCCAGTTGCAGTCGAGATCTGAGAAGTGCGGCACTCCGACTCGCCAGAGTTGGTTCTTCCCGCTGGTGGTTGGAGGGGGCTGTGATCCCCAGAACGACAGGGCATACAGTTGCTGGCGCTCACCGAGCGTGATGTTGGGCGTGACTGCCGAGTAGTTCATCTCGGTGCTGCCATCCACGCTGAGCTTCACTGCGCTGTTTATCGTGTCATAGCCGAGCACTTGCACAACGATGCCGTTTGGCTCGCGCTCCCACTGCCCGCCGAACGCGTCCGATGCGGGTGGTGCCTGGTGGTAGTTGCCCGCTGGGACGTTGCCGCCGACGGGTGCCTCCGTGATGTTCTCGACGTAGAAGAGAACGTCGCTGTTGTAGGTCGAGTTGCTAAACCACACGGGCGAGATGTTCTGCGACTCGGCCTCGTCGATTGATAGGTTGGCCGCATACGTGTAGCCGCTCTGCGGTGGCAGGTCGGCCGGCATTGAGAAGAACGGGCTACGAAGTGTGCTCGTGCTCGCGGTCGACTCCGTCGCCCGGAACGTGTACGTGCCTCCACCGTTGGTGGGAAGGGTTGTTACCTTGTTGGCTTCCAGAACCGTCGTGTTGGGCGGGATGAGCACCGTGGCCGTCCGCGATCCATCCGCGTCGGTAAGCGTGCTTCCACGCGCATGTTGCCAGGAGCCCAAGTTTGGCTCGATGCTGTTGGTCACGTCCTTGGCGACAAGCGCGACATCGTGGACGCCAGTAAAGTCGAGCCACTTGGCGGCCACCGTCCGCTGCGCGATGACATGGCCGCTAAGTGTGTACTGTAGGATGTAGGATGCGCCGCCGTTGACAACGATGTCGTAGTAGCCATCGCTTCGGGTCGTGGTCTGACCGTACGATGTCGCACTGTACTCCGGCCGAGCGACAACCGAGACGGTCACGCCTGATAACGCGCAAGGCCCACCGGAACAATTTCCTGTGGTGTCGGTGACACGTCCGCGGATGATCGCAGCGCGTGTCGTCGAGATGAGGTTCGCGGTAAGGCCACTCTGCGACGCCTGAAGGCCGGTCGTCCCCGCTGCGAAGTTGCTCACGACCGTGCCGTTGCCGGGGTAGCTTCCAACGCCCGATGGGTTCTGGCATGTGTTGCTTGTCGCGACGTAGCCGACGTTTTGCTCGCACGTGTACGTGATGCAGCCGGAAGTACTCGTGGTGCCGTCCAGATTCGTTCCGCCGGTTGGCGCCGCGCCGACGGTTCCGGTGCAGTACTGGCCTACGTAACACGGATCGCCGCTGTAAACAGGTGTGCCATACGGCTTCGCTGTCGTGGAAATGACGCCGTTATTGCATACGTTGATGTCGCATGGGTCGCCGTCGTCGAGGTCCTTTCCGACGAGCGCCGTAATGTGGAACGTCGCGTCCTCTTGTGAGGGGAACGAGCTTGCCGTGAGAGTGATGGACGTGCCGACGGTGACCTCTTGTCCCGCCTTGTAGCTATTCGTGCAGCCTTGGAACTGCCATGGCGTCGGCGGTACGCTGACGCCGGTGCCGTTCGGAATCGTCGTCGTCCACGTGCACGTTGTGGTGCTGCCGAATGCTAGCGTGGCCGTCAGCGTTGCGCCCCCGGTGATTGGATACATAACATCCGCGCTGCCGAAGGTGATTTGACTGGGAATGATGAAGCGGCCGGTTGTCGGGTTGGTCGTGTGGTTGCCCGGGTAGCTGAAGGTAAGCGTAAGCGCCTCCGAGCTGCACGAGCTTGCTATCGCCTCACTGCTCGAACCTATCGGATCCGACGCTCTTATGGAGCAGCTCAAGGCGAGCAGCGCGAGGAGCCTGCTCCGCCGCGCTACAATCGCACTCGTGCGAACGAACCACGATTCCCTCACGCTCATGACCCGCCTCTTTCGTGTGTAGGAACTGTCCGCAACGGGAACGCTACAAGTGGTGGCGTTGCATTAAGTAGGACCGATTGCTCATCCGTGCTCTCGGGCATAACGCTCACCGTGCCGCACGCCCCCTCGAGCGGTGCCCGACTCGCGCCGATCTCACCGCCCGCGCTACACGCGAGCATGATGACGCGTTCACTGCCAACCATCCATCTACGAGCCAGCTCAACGCCGCTTGTCATGATCGCCTCCCGAACTCGTAGAGCCCTCTCGTCAGCTCTGCGCCATCCCGCGTGCGCGAGGAGCTCGACATCTCACCGCAGTCGACCTTCATGTCTCGAGTGGCGCGCGACACGGGGGACGTGGCCGATGAGAGACATCTCCTCGAAGGTGTCGCCTGAGCGGACGACCCGCTGGACTTGTTCGAGGCACCACTCACCGTAGACGTGACACAAATCATGGCCACGACGGCCCGCTCGCGTTCGTCTTCACCATGTCGCTCTCCTTTATCTGGGTAGAGTCGTTCTGTTGGTCAGCGGTCCCGATTCCTCTAAATTTAGTGAGCTCCCCCGACGTGAAGCCTCCCTGTGCAGAAGAGCGAGTCGACAACGAAGAAGCCTCATTGATGACCGCCCCTCCACGTGCGAGGCGCTAGGATACGTACAGCCCTCGACAATCTGTGGGCACATGTCGGTAACAATTTCGCGTCGTAAGTGCGTGGATCTACGTGTGCACATGTGCACGTGATACGTTTCGGGGGCGGGGTAAAGATGCGGGTGCTGCTTGTTGACGCGGCGGAGCAGATGCGGCACGCGATCGCTCGCCGAATGCGGCAAGCGGAGATCGAGCCCGTCGGTGTCGCGTCGGGCGCGGAAGCGCTCACGCTCGTTGGCGAGCGCTTTGACGTGCTCGTTTGCGCGTGGGCTAGCAACGAGGCCATCGTCTTGGTGCGCACAGTACGTGAGGTCGGATGCGCCACCCCAGTGCTGCTCTACTCCAATCGCGTGCGATCAAGCGCAGCGAACGCGAGGGCGATCGACGTGGGCGCCGACGATGTGTTGCTCGATCCTCTCGACGGTGCAAGAGAACTCATCGCTCGAACGCGTGCGCTCGCGCGGCGCGCGTCCGGCGCGGTCGTCCGTCGCCTACGCGTTGGGGCAATTGTGATCGACCTCGCGACCAACGGGGTGCGGGTGAACGACCAAGCTGTCGTGCTCACGCGAAACGAACGAATCGTGCTTCTTACTCTCGCGGCCCATTCACCGAGAGTTGTCGTCATACGAGAGCTTTTCCGAGCGCTTGGCTACGCTGAAGGCAGCCAGTCTCACGCGCTCAAGCAGACCGTCGTGCGTCTGCGCCACAAGCTTGGCGCAGCGGCGCAACAGATTCGCGCGATCGCACGGGAGGGCTATTGTCTCGATGCGAGGGTGCACGATGCGCTGAAAGGCGACAGCCGAGGTCGATAGCGGCACTGCGACGCGGCGTCAGAAAAGAAGGGCGGCGGGTCTTTACCGCTCGAGTACTGAACCGCGAACATTCGCGCATCGCCGGCCGGCTCGGAATGCTCGACTGTAGTGGTCAGTGACGCGATTTTCTGCGGAGGAACCGACGCGGTCTGCCATGCCCGGACCGACCGCGCCACCATCTCGAGTGGCGGCGAACAACGACGGTGCGCGTCTTGCCAAGCGCGGCGTTGAGTACGCCCTAATGACCTGGACTATCGCGGCGAGAGGATTTGCGAGGACCCCTTTTTCGGGCGGTGTTTCAAGCGTGAACTTTGGAAACCTCGGGGGAATCGCAAATCGATCGCGACACGTCGGGACGCACGGCGACCCATCGTAAGAGTGTGGTGGGCCACGGTACGTGCATACTACACGCGTACCGCTGGACTCGAAGGTTCAATCACGGGCTTGCAACTCGACTTTCCTGACGAGTTCAAGGGGTTGCGGAGATCTGGCTGCCGTTTGAAGGAGTAATCGTCGGGTAGGAGGCCGCGAGCAATTGGCGTTCACGCCTCATTCCGTGCGCCCCTGATGGGTTACCCTCACACGGATGGAGTGGGACCGACTCTTGTCGCCCCGACGCGTGGCGTGCGGCGGCCCCGCGCGCGATCCCCAACACGAGCCCGCGCGGTCGGTGTTCGAGCGTGACTGGGATCGGGTCTTGTTCTCCGCTGCCTTTCGCCGGATGCACGACAAGACGCAGGTCTTTCCGCTGCCGGAGGACGACGTAGTCCATTCTCGATTGACGCACAGCCTCGAGGTCGCGTCGGTAGGGCGTTCGCTTGGCAAATTCGTCGGATTGAAGCTCCAGGAGCGACACAGCAACGTTGTGCCTGATGACGTCGCAAACATCGTCGCTGCTGCTGCGCTCGCCCATGACATTGGTAACCCACCGTTCGGACATGCGGGCGAAGATGCCATCGCAGAGTTTTTCCGCTCGCCGGAAGGTGAGCGTGCACTCGAATCGCTCACCGAGTCTGAACGGCGCGACCTCAAGGCGTTCGAGGGAAACGCCCAAGGCTTTCGGCTGCTCACGCGCTTGCAACTTGAAAGCGACAACGGGCTGCACCTCACCGCCGCGACGCTCGCGGCCTTCACGAAGTACCCACGCACTTCCGATAAGGCCCTGGGGGATGAAGACCACGCCTCGCGCAAGAAGCACGGTCTCATGCAGGCGGACGTCGACACCTTTCGTAGCGTCGCGCAAGAGACGGGGCTCATGGAACGGGTAACGCGACCGTCTGCAACGGAGAACACTTCTGGCGTTGCACGCGCCACGATGGCCGCAACCGCCGCGACGTCAGCGGCGCCGAGCGCCTGCGTGAAAACGCGGCTGCGGGTTTCATGAAAGTTGGCGACCTCTGCTCTCCCAACATATGCGATCGCCACCTCCTTCAGCGCGTCCGCCCTCTGTTTGAAATCCTTGTCGTTGCCGATGTTCTCGAGCGACAGGCCCGCGCGAGTCTCCTGAACCTTCTGACTGAGCTCTGCAGCCACATCGCGCGCGCGATCGGTCATTACTCCGAACGCGTGCGCCACCAGCACGTCGTCGGCTTGCGCGGCGCGACCCTTCTCGCGCAAACGCCGCGCCACCTCGGACATGTCCCGCATATCGCGTGCGTGACCCAACGCCATCGCGGCATGCTCGCGGGTCTGGCAGGCTTCGGTGGCCGCACCGAACACGCGTGAAGACAATGTCGAATTTCGTGCCTGACAAATTTGAAAGAACCCTGCCAAGCTCAGCTACCGCTCGGAAGTTCCCAACACCCTTCGCCGGCAAAACGTAGCTCGAACTCTTCGATGAGAAGAGTGGGCTTCCCAGCGTCTTGTCGATCGCCTTGAGGATCGTTTGATCCGCGTCCTCAATTACGACAAGGCGCTTCGACGAGAGCAGGCGAGATAGGGACCATTGCGAGTCCATGGCCACCCATCACATCCTTCCCTCGAACGCGTCGCGATACCTCGAGTGTGTCAAAGACTCCGTCGAGCCCGATTCCAGAGGCGGCGAGCACACGCCGTTCAAACTTTGAGTTGTGTATGACCTTCTGCGGGCGAGGAACGCTCATTACGAGGTCGAGGGGAGCGAGATCACCCACGGCGAACGGGTCAATAAGGTAAGTGCGCGTCGGCGTTGAAATCTGGATTAGACATAGTGTGCCGAAGTCGAGCCCAGTCTCGACGTCGAGCCCCACAACGTCCTCGCGGCCAAGCTCCACGACCACGCTTCGCAGTGCCGCTGGGGTGTCGATCCACTGAATCTCGTTCTTCGGCGTCGCGACCTTGGTTGGCTGGAGTGGAGCTGGCAGATCTAACGCTAGCGCGCCGTTCATCTCCGGATCCAAGAGTCGGATGCCGACTGGGCGCGACGTGGCACGAACCCCAGCGATCGTGACCGTCCCTAGAAGACGTAGGGTGCCTGTAAGATCGAGAAGCCGTTCGGCGAGCAGCCGATCCTCCGCCGCCGCCGGGAGGCAGGGTTGAAACTTGCTAACCATTCCGCGCGCCATGGCGCGAGCGGCGCTGGCCGCAACATGCTCCCAATCGAGCGTTGGGAGATCCCGAACAGCATCCCGCGCCGCTGTCATCGAAACGTCTTTGCATCGCAATGAAAGGTTTCCCGCGACCCAGCGCTTGCCGCACTTGAGCTCCAAACCAGCAGCCAGGAGTCGATTCACCGCCCCACCCGCAAACGTATGCCACGTCATTCCATCGGTTTCGTCTTCCAACGGGGCATTGCCTCCATCTAGAACGTCGGAATACGAAACTCGCAGTTCCTTCAGTTCGAGTGCCGCGTGGGGTGCAAGCCAGACGTCTTCAGCACCCTCATGAAGCAGCACGTCTCGCATCGCCTGGCACAGCTTTGCGGAGAGAACGGTGGGCAACACCACGCAAGACGAGGTAGCGGCCGTAGTAGCCGTTCCCGCCGACCGGGCGCAGGCCCTTCGTGTTCGCGGCAGCGCGCTGAGCCAACTGGCCGGCGACGTCATCGACCATCACCCCGAACTCGGCCACCCGGCGATAAATTGACGAGGTGACCTCGTCTGAAGAGATCGGAAGGAACGCATCCTCGTCCATGCGATCGCACAGGCCTTGCAGCTGCGCGATATCCGCCGCCGCCTGGTCGTGCTCCACCTCGAGCTGGCGGTGGATTGCCGACAGCAGGTGCCGCCACGAGAGCGCAATCATCCGTCGGCCACCGGTCGTTGCAATGTGCGCGTCTCCACGACTCTCCTCGGTGAAGTCCATGCTGGCGTCGCGGCACCTGCGATGAAGCTCGCCCCAAAGCAGCGTCGTGCGCGCGCCTGGCGCCACCACGAGTAGGGTGCCACCGGCGGGGAGGCGCTTGAGATAGGCGACCGGCTGGTTCTCGGTCAGTCCGGCCCAGAACTTCACCTCTATAAGGAGTGGCTCTGCCCCCGTTGCACTACGCCCCACCAGATCGGGACGCGCGCCATCTTCGCCGGAAGACTGTGTGTTGTAAGTGAGCTCATCGTCGATCGTTGACCCAAGTCCCCGGAGCAAGTCGCGAACAGCTGCGCGGGCATTCGCCGAGCTCTGCAGCACGTAGCCGAGGGCCTCGGTAGCGAGATTCTCCGGATGACTTCCGAATTGGAGGGCCAAGTGAGCGAACAGTGATGAAGCCATCCCGACGATCGTACACCCGACGAGCGGTCATGCAGGATGTCGTGGTTGAGGCTCGGAACAACGAGCCACACCGTGGTGTTGGATTCCATGAATGAGCTTCGCGTTCTCGATTCAGGCGCGCTCGCCTCAGGTAGAGTCGGAGGATCGCGCGGAGGTCTTCGAGCACGGAAATGCGCTCGTCGTCGTCGTGGCAGATGGTGCCGGTGGCGTGCGTGGAGGCAGCCTGGCGAGCGCCGCCGTCGTCGACGGTGTACGGGCGTCGATGGCTCACCGCGATTTTGATGCCTACAACCTCGGTGGCTGGAGCGACATGTTCGCTCGGCTGGATGTCGAGCTCGCGTCGAGGCTCGCGGGCGAGACTACGGCCGTGATCGTCGTCGCGGGTGCTCGCGGCATCTTTGGCGTGAGTGTGGGCGACAGCGAGGGCTGGGTCGTCTCCGCGGAAGGTATGGATGATCTCACGGCGTCCCAATCTCGCCGGCGCCTCGGGAGTGGGAGAGCGACTGCGACACCGTTCCACCGTCACTCACTCGAGGGCACGCTGATCGTCGGTACCGATGGGTTGTTCAAACACGTCGCTGTGCGGCCCATCACGGCGAGTGTGACGGGCAGCGTCACGGAAGTGGCGGACAGGTTGGTCAGTTTGCCGAGGTTGCCGTCTGGCGGCTATCCCGACGATGTCGCGGTTGTGGTCGCCCGTCGCTGTTGATGGAGAAGCGCGGACGGCGCGGGTGCTAGAGGAAGACGCCGGAGGTAATCGAAATGGGTCAGTGCATCTACGTGACGGAGAGCCTGGGACCACGTAAGGACCGCCTCGTCGTGCGCGAGATGCGGAGCGAGGTCTGGATGAACCCCGCCGAGGCGGGCCGCGTGCTGGCCGAGGACCACCTACTGAACACGACGATCGGC
>Ga0302324_100009641_pt1 | contig 20139 bp, 13 predicted proteins | sample Palsa_T0_1_FD_201949 | JGI IMG/M metagenome (GOLD analysis project Ga0302324, IMG submission 201949) | Peat permafrost microbial communities from Stordalen Mire near Abisko, Sweden - Palsa_T0_1 | ecosystem: Environmental > Terrestrial > Soil > Palsa > Peat permafrost | place: Sweden: Abisko...
CGGTCGGCACGATGGTCAGCTGACCCACTGGCAAGCTGGAGATGCCGGCCGAAGTTACGTGCGTAGACTCGATGCGCGCACCGAAGTTGATCTTCAACGGCATGTCTTCGACCTTCTCATTCAGCGACATGCTCAAATACGGCGAGACCGTGCTCTCGGTAACGTCCTGCGAACCGCCGAGATTCTGGTACATGATGTACTTGCCGGTGCAAGGCACGCCGCCGCTTAGGTTGCTGCAAACGGTCGTGTTATTCGCGCCGTTCATTCCCGCGCCATTCAAACCCTGCAGGTAGTTCAAGATCGAATAACCGTTGGCCGCAATAATATTGGGCGGCAGATTGGCGCCGTTGCCCCAGCCGTTGATGAAGCCCGAGCCGGTGCTGAAAGTGCTGGATATCAGGTTCGCCGGTATCGGCGCGACGCCGCCCGATCCGACCGGAGGCGGCCCGTAGCCGGCATACATCTGCCAGGTGTACGGCAGATCGGTAAATCCGCGCAGGGTCTCCGCATCGCGCGTGAACTGCACGCCGTACTTGAATTTCAGCTGGTCGTCGTGCCAGCTGCCTTCCAGCTTTAGCTGGTCGATGATGTCGGTATTCTGGTTATAAGACTCCACCAGCACGTGCGAACCGATGTAAGCGGGGTTCGCGAAGTTCGCCGCAACGCCGCCCGGCCCAAAGCCGACCGGGTAGGGCAGGTTGTTGCCGCCGCCCGGGACGATAATACCGAGCGAGGTTGAGTTGGGACCGTTCCCGTAGCCGATGTCCGCGTCCAAACTGGTTTGGCCGCCGGGGTTGAGCTTGGCGACGGCATTGTAGGCATCGAACATGTACGAGGTATGCGCGGTCGCATCCCACTTCACGTTGAACCCAAGAGTGTTGGTCGTGGTCACCGACTGGTTGATCTGTGCCTGGAAATCCGTGGGTGTACCTGGCTGCGTGAAGCTGGTCACCGTGCCGTCCGGCGCCTGCACCACGTTCGTCAAACCGGTGTTGTTGAACCAGGCGCTGAAACCCTGCTGTATCTGGACGAGTGTTTCCTTGGCGTAATTATCGTCGAGTGTCATCTCCAAGCCGTCCACCGGTTTGGCCTGCAGCACGAATCGCCCGCCGACGCGCTTGTCGTCGTTGTGCTCCTGATAGATGCCGTAGTCCTGGATGAACCAATCACTGATGGTGGGGGGCGGGCTGGTGGCCGAGCCCGGGGCAACGGCACAGGGCCCAGCGCCCTTCAATTGGCACGGTACCAATCCACCGCCCGAGGCCGGGTTGCCGCCTTCCCAACCTTGGATGTTGAGGTGATTGGCGCGCACCTTGGTGTCCGCGTAGCCGGCATCGACCAAAATACCGAAGCGATCGTCTGCGAAGGTGTCGCTGAACAGCAGGCTGCCGTTCGGCGTGACCTTGTTGTCGCCGGTTGAATCGGTCCCCGAGAGCGAGCCCGCCAACTGCATTCCGGGGTGATCGAAGGGCTTCGGATACTTGATATTGACCGTCGCGCCGATCGCACCGCTCGAGAGGGTGGCGTCGGGGGTCTTCAAGACGTCGACCTGACTGACGAACTCTGAGCCGATTGACCCGAAGTCGAAGCCACGGGTGGTGTTGCCGACCGCGACCGGCACCTGGCGGCCGTCGAACAGGGTTTCGTTGAACTGCGGACCAAAGCCGCGCACGGTGATTTGCGTCGGGTCGCCGGTGGTCGAGGTCGAGCCTGTGCCGGTCAGCGTCATCGCGCCGCGGGTTACCGTCACGCCGGGGACTCGCTCCATGGCGGCGGCGAGATTCGAATCGGGGAACTTGCCGATGTCCTCGGCCGAAATGGCATCGACGATTCCGTCGGACTCTTTCTTGATGTCCAAGCTTTTCTGCAACGACGCACGAATGCCGGTAACCACAATTTCGTTGAGGTCGCTATCGGTCGCGCCGGCATCTGCGGGCGCCGCCTTCAGCTGTCCGCTGAAGGCCATCGACCCGAGCGCCAGGCCCGATAAGCCCAGCCTTGCGTAGCTTATGCGGCGGATCGCCGCGCGCAGGGTCAGGTTTTGGACATCGTTCTTAGACGCATTCCGCCGTGTCTTTCGGCTCATTATAAATCTCCCCAACGCTCGATCTATTTATCGATAACGCTATCAGCCCGCGTTACCTTTTAATGGTTGCGCTACCATCTTAAACATTATTTTTTGCCTTTGGCAATCACTTTGTGGTTGCGCTACCAATCAGATTACATATATCAGAACGGAGGCTATGGATGGCCCGCCTGAGCCGCGGATTAGCCGATCATGTCCTCTAATTCCCGGCCGCGCGTCTCGTGTACCATCTTCAAGACGAAGACGATCGAGATGAATGCGCACGCGGTGTAGAAGCCGTAAGTGATCGGCAAACCGATGTATTTCGCGAGTACCGGAAAGCTCACGCTGATCAGGAAATTCGCGCTCCACTGCGCCGCGCCGCTGACCGCCAACCCCGAGCCACGGATCTGGTTGGGAAACATTTCGCCCAGCATCACCCACATGACCGGGCCCCAGCTCAAGTTGAAGAAAATCACGTAGAGATTGGCGCTGGCCAGGGCCAGCCTGCCCACATTGGGCGCCAAGTGCAGCGTGCCGCCGCTTATGTCCCCGGTCGCGAACGCAATCGTCAGGAGCCCCAAGGTCGCGGCCATGCCGATCGAGCCGATCATGAGCAGTGGTTTTCGGCCGATGCGATCGATCAAAAAGATGGCCAGCAAGCAGGCGGCAATCGACAGCGTGCCGCTCAAGATATTGATCTTGAGCGAATCCGCCTCGCTGAAGCCAACCGCCTGCCAGAGCACGGCGCCGTAATAGAACACCACGTTGATGCCCACCAGCTGCTGAAAAGTCGCGAGCCCGATGCCGACCCAGACGATGCGGCGCCATCGGCCCGTGGAGCGATCGATGAGATCCGACAGGCGCGGCGTATGGTCCGCGGCCAATGATCCCCTGATTTCCAGCGTTTTCGTCGCTGCCGCAGCACTGCCGAACAAGCGCGTCAGTACGCCCAACGCTTCCGTTTGCCGGCCGCGCGCCACGAGATAGCGCGGACTTTCGGGAATGAACAACAACGTCAACAAAAAGATGCTCGCCGGAATGACCTGCATCCAAAACATCCAGCGCCACGCGGCAAATCCGAGCCACAACACTTCGGTGGAGCGGCCGGCGACGTGCGCCAAAAAATAATTGCCCAGAAACGCACCGGTGAGTCCGGCGATGATCATGACCTGCTGCACGCTGGACAGGCGTCCGCGCATGTGCGCCGGCGTCACTTCGCTGATGTAGGCCGGCGACAGCACGCTCGCGGCGCCCACACCGACGCCCGCCGCAAATCGCGCCACGATCATCATCACCGCGGAGGCCGCCGCGCCCGAGGCGAGCGCGCTCAAAATGAACAGCGCCGCCGCAGCCAACATAACGCGGCGGCGACCCCAGCGATCCGCCGAGCGTCCGGCGGCAAAAGCGCCGACGGCGCATCCCGGCAGCAGAGCGCTCACAGTAATGCCGAGCCATGCCTCGCTTAAGTTAAAGGTGCTTTTGAGCCCTTCCTGGGTGCCGTTGATGACGCCGCTGTCGTAGCCGAACATGAAGCCGCCAATGGTGGCGACGCCGACGATGGCTGCGATCAGCGGCATGTTTGTACTTGCGTCGCGTTGGTCGCTCAATGTGATTTCTCCCCCGAGGCAGCAGCGCGCCCTGCCCTGAATTGCGTTCTTTTGTTGGTGCTATGATCCAAAACGGGCATAGAATGATAGCGCTACCGTATATTCCAAACAGAAATATTTTCTAGGGCTGGCAGCTTCTACAGATGTATCTAGGCATCGACATAGGCACCTCGGCGGTGAAGGCGGCTGTGGTTGACGACACGGGCAGTGTAGTCGATCAGGCCAGCGCAGCGCTCAAGGTCTCGCGGCCGCACCCCTTGTGGTCGGAGCAGAATCCCGCCGATTGGTGGTCCGCGGCGAATAATGCGGTCAGCGGCTTGAGGCTGCCGGTACGCAATGCCGTGCGCGCCATTGGGCTTACGGGCCAGATGCACGGCGCCACGCTGCTCAATAAACAACGCCAGGCCTTGCGCCCCGCCATATTGTGGAACGATGGCCGCAGCGCCGAGCAATGCGCCGAACTCGAAGCCGCCGTGCCGGAAATGGCGACGATCACCGGCAACCGCGCGATGCCGGGATTCACGGCGCCGAAGCTCTTGTGGGTGCGGCGGCACGAGCCGAACATTTTTGCCGAAACGGCGCTGGTGCTGCTGCCGAAGGACTATGTCAGGCTGCGAATGACCGGCGAGACGGCCTCGGACATGTCGGATAGCGCCGGAACGCTGTGGCTGAATGTTGCACAGCGGCGCTGGTCTCACACGATGCTCGCGGCCACCGGTCTTGATGAATCGCACATGCCCGCACTCTCGGAAGGCAACGAAATCACGGGCGAGTTGCGCGCGGAAATCGCGGAAGCCTGGGGCATGTCGCGCGTGCCAGTGGTCGCCGGCGGCGGCGACAATGCGGCCGGCGCGATCGGCGTCGGCGTGGTGCGGCCGGGCGACGCATTCTTGTCGCTCGGCACCTCGGGCGTGTTGTTCCTGGCGAATGATGGTTATCGGCCGAATCCGGCCGGCGGGGTGCACACCTTCTGTCACGCTGTGCCAAAGCATTGGCACCAGATGTCGGTGATCTTGAGCGCCGCGAGTTGCGTCGACTGGGCCGCGCGGCTGTGCGGCTTAGGTCAGGCGAGCGCGCTATTCGCCGCGGCGGAAGCCCGCGGCAAACCGAGCGCTGCGGAAATTTTCCTGCCCTATTTGTCGGGCGAACGCACGCCGCACAACGACCCCAGTGCGCAGGGCGTGCTGTTTGGCCTGACGCAGGAGACCTCGCCAGCCCACATCGCGCAAGCGGTTCTGGAAGGCGTCGCGTTCGCATTTCGCGACGGCATGGATGCGCTGCTCGCAAGCGGCGCCAGCATCAACTCGATCTCGGTGATCGGCGGCGGCGCGCGATCGCTGTACTGGGGCAACATTTTAAGCTCGGTGCTGCGCCGGCCGTTGACCTACCGCGATAGCGGCGCAGTCGGGCCCGCCTATGGCGCCGCGCGGCTCGCGCGCATGGGCAAGGAGCAAGCCAGCATCGAGGATGTGTGCACACCACCGCCGATTTTGCATGTGGCCGAGCCCGACGAGCGGCTTGCTGATCAGTATGGCGAATCGTTGCGCCGTTATCGCGCCCTTTACCAAAATCTCAAAAGTTTATTTTCGGAGACACGCCCTTGAAGCGCTCATATTTCGGCGACATCGCCCCGATCCAATACGAAGGCCCGCAATCGCAAAACCCGCTGGCGTATCGCTACTACGACAAGAATCGCATCGTCGCCGGCAAGACCATGGAGCAGCATCTGCGCATGGCGGTTTGCTACTGGCACAGCTTCAATTGGGAAGGGACCGATATTTTCGGCGCCGGTACTTTCAATCGTCCCTGGCACGGCGGGCCGCTGAATCAGGCCGCCGCCGATCACAAGCTCGACGAGGCGTTCGAATTCCTCACGCGCTTAGGCTTGCCCTACTTCTGCTTCCACGACGTCGATGTCATGGCGCAGGCGCAAACCATTCGCGAATACGTCGCCAACTTTCATCTTATCGTCGATAAGATCCAGGCCAAGATGGCGGCGAGCGGGATCAAGCTGCTGTGGGGAACTGCAAACCTATTCAGCCATCCACGCTACATGGCGGGCGGCGCCACCAATCCGGATCCAGACGTGTTTCGCTTCGCCGCCACGCAGGTGCGCCACTGTCTCGAGGCGACGCAGCGCTTAGGGGGCGAGAACTACGTGCTCTGGGGCGGACGCGAAGGCTACGACACACTGCTCAACACCAACTTGCGCCAAGAAAAGAACCAGCTCGGCCGGTTTATTTCGATGGTGGTGGAACACAAGCACAAGATCGGCTTCAGGGGTGCGATCTTGATCGAACCCAAGCCGCATGAACCAACCAAGCATCAATATGATTTCGACGTGGATACGATTTACGGCTTCTTGCTGCACCACGGACTCGAAAAAGAGGTCAAGGTGAATATCGAGTCGAACCACGCGACGCTCTCGGGTCACAGCTTCGAGCACGAGATTGCCATGGCGATCGACTACGGCATCTTCGGATCGATCGACATGAACCGCGGCGATATGCAGAACGGCTGGGACACGGATCAGTTTCCGAACGATCTGCGCGAAATCACGTTGGCGCTGTACTACGTGCTCAGGGGCGGCGGCTTTACCACGGGCGGCAATAATTTCGATGCCAAGGTGCGGCGGCAGAGCATTGATCCCATCGACTTGTTCTATGGGCACATCGGCGCCGTCGATATTCTGGCGCGCGGCCTGTTGGGCGCCGCCGCCATGCTCGAAGGCGGCGAAGTGGCGACGTTTGTGGAACAGCGCTACGCCGGCTGGCACACCATTTCGGCGCGCAATATTCTGGAGGGCCGCAGCACGCTGGAGGCGGTGTCGGACGCCGCAGTCGCCGACAACGTCGTGCCGGTGCCGAAATCCGGCCGGCAGGAATATCTCGAGAATCTGGTGAGCCGCTACACGGTGTAAGCGGCTGGCTCGCGGCGAGGATCGCGGCGAGAATTATCAGCCGATGTGCAGGACTGTGGTCTTCAGGTCGACTGAATTGGGACCAACCATCAGTTCAAAGGCGCCCGGCTCGACCACGCGTTGCATTTCGAGGTTCCACATGCGGAAAGTTTCCGGGGTGAGCGTGAAGGTCACGGTTCTGGTTTCGCCCACCGCGAGCCTGACGCGCTCAAAGGCCTTCAATTCCTTCACGGGACGGGTGACCGAGCCCACCAATTGATGCACGTAGAGCTGCACTGTCTCGTCGCCCTCGCGGCTGCCGGTGTTGCGCACGGTCACGCTCATTTTCAGCGAACCGTCGACGCCGATGTGATCGCTCGACAACTGCGGTGCGCCGATCTCAAACGTGGTGTAGCTTAGCCCAAAGCCGAATGGAAATAGCGGCGCGACGGTGTCGAACAAATAGCCGCGGCGTGCCGAGGGCTTGACGTCGTAGAACATCGGCAGCTGGCCGACGCTGCGTGGAATGGTCACCGGCAATTTTCCGCCGGGATTCACAGCGCCGAACAAAACATCCGCCATGGCGTTGCCGCCCTGCTCGCCCAAGTACCAGCCCTCGAGCAGCGCGTTCGCCTGCTCCGCGATGCTCACGGTGGAGGCGGGGCGCCCATTGATCAGCACGACCACCAGGGGCTTGCCGAGTGCGCGCAGGGCATCGAACAGGGCCTGCTGTTCGCCGACGAGATCCAGGCTGTCGCGGTCGCCCAAGTGAGTCGGCGCCCAGCCTTCGCGGCTGGTTTGTTCGGTATCGCCGATCGCGAGAATGATCTGATCGGCGCCGCGTGCCGCCGCGACTGCTTCGTCGATGAGGCGATGATTCTCCTTGGGATCGGCGAGTTGCACCTCGTCCGCCCACCAATCGTCGTTCGCGGTGATTTTCACGCCCTGCGCAAACACGACTCTGGCGCGCGCGCCCACCTTGGCGCGGATGCCATCGAGTATCGACACGGCGATCGGCGGCTGGCTCGAGTAACCGCCGAGCCGTGCGACCGCGGCGTTCGGTCCGATCACCGCGATCACCGGGGTCTTCCCGGGCGGGAGTTGCAGCGGCAAGATGCCGTCGTTCTTGAGCAGCACCACGGAGCGCTGCGCCGACTTCAGTGCCAGCATGCGTGCGTCCGAGGTATCCGTGACCGCCGCGGCCTGCTCGGGATCGGCGAAAGGATGCTCGAACAAGCCGGCGCGGAATTTGAGCGTGAGCAAGCGGCGCACGGCAGTATCGATGCTCGACTGCGGTACGCGGCCGTCTCGCACCTGCTGTGTCAGCGTGGCATAGGCGCCCGGGCTGGGTAGATCAATATCGACGCCCGCCTTTAGGCTAAGGCGCGCGGCCTCTGCGGGGGTGGCGGCAATATGATGCAGTCGCTCTAGGTCCTCGATGGCGTAGTAGTCGCTCACCACCGCTCCCTTGAAGCCCCACTCGCCGCGCAATACCTTTTGCAGCAGCCATACATTCGCGCTGCTCGGCACGCCATCGATCTCATTGTAGGACGGCATGACGGCGCTGATGCCGGTGCGGGCGATGATTTTTTCGAACGGCGGGAAGAAGAATTCGCGCAAGTTGCGCTCCGAGTAAGGCGCCGGCCCGACGTTGGTGCCGCTTTCGGGCTGGCCGTGGCCGGTGAGGTGCTTCAACGTTGCGAAAACCTTGCCCGGCCCCAAGTCCCAGGTCTTGCCCTCGCCCTGCAACCCTTCGACCGCCGCGACGCCCAGCTCGCCGACGAGATACGGATCCTCGCCGAAAGTCTCTTCGATGCGGCCCCAGCGCGGATCGCGCGCCACATCCACCACAGGCGTGAGCGCCTCCGTCACACCACGCGCCCGCATCTCACGCGCCGTCACCACATTGACCGCGCGCACCAGGGCCGGATCCCAACTCGACGCGAGCGCGATAGCCTGCGGGAAACTCGTGGCGCCCACCGCGACATAGCCATGCAGGCCTTCTTCATGAAACATAATGGGAATGCCGAGCCGCGTATGCTCCAACGCATAGTGCTGCAAGGCGTTCACGAGCCGAATGGTGCCGCGCAGGTCGCGGCCAGGCACCAGCCGCGGCGAAGCCGGGCCCGTGGCATCCGAGGGCCGCGCGAACTGGCCGATGCCGTCCGGAAATTGCTGCGCCATCTTTTTCGGATCGAGTTCGAGTTTGGCATCGAACAACGCGCCCTTGTTGTCCCAGATGCTCTGCATTTGCGCGACCTTCTCCTCCAAGGTCATGCGTGCCAGCAGATCCTCGACACGCGCCTCGACGCCGGCGCCGGCATTTTTATAGGGCGGATTGCTGGGCGGCGCGGCAAGTGCGCCGCCTGCGGCAAGGATGATGCCGCCCGCGAAGCTGAAGCCGACGGCAAAAGCTGCGGGCCGCGTGACGGCTGCTTTCATCGAGGATCCCCCAAGGCCAGTTGCTCTTCTGATAGCGCTACCATGAGCGATTACATTTGGCTTTGTCAATCATTTGCTTTTGCTGCCCCGACCGGAGTCAAATACGAGCCTGCTCTCAATATTGTAAGCTGACGCCGCGAATGACGATTAGATCAGCCAGAAAACGCACTGCCCGCGCGGATCGGAAACCCAAGCATCGCAAGCAGGGCGCTCCGACCATCGCGGACGTCGCTGCGTATGCGGGCTTTGCACCGATGACGGTGTCGCGCGTCATCAACGGCGAGAGCAACGTGCGCCAGGAAACGCGCGAGGCCGTGCAAGCCGCCATTACCAAGCTCAAGTATTCGCCCAATCTCGCGGCGCGCACCTTGGCAGGCGCCGAACAGGTTCGCATCGGCATGCTCTACAGCAATCCCAGCGCGGCATTCTTGAGTGAATTCCTGGTCGGCAGCTTGGAGCAGGCGCGCTTGAGCCATGTACAACTCGTGGTGGAAAAGTGCGACGTCGATGCGCATGAGGACGAAGTGGTGCGCGAATTGCTCGCCACCGGGGTCGACGGCATCATTCTGCCGCCGCCTTTGTGCGATTCGAAGCGCATTCATGCGGTTCTGATGAAGGCTGACGCACTCGCGGTTGCAGTTGCCAGCGCCAGTCCGCGAGCCGGCTTGCTGGCGGTACGGATCGACGATCATGCCGCGGCCGTCGCCATGACGCGGCACATACTCTCGCTCGGCCACACGCGCATCGGTTTCATCATCGGCAACCCCGATCAGACCGCGAGCGCGCAACGTCTCGCCGGCTACAAGGCGGCGCTGACCGAAGCCGACATCCCCATCGACAATTCGCTGATCCGCCAAGGACTGTTTACCTATCGCTCAGGGCTCAAGGCGGCCGATCAGCTGCTGAGTTTGGCGAAGCCGCCGACCGCCATATTCGCGAGCAACGATGACATGGGGGCCGCCACCGTGGCGGTCGCGCATAGCCACCATCTGGACGTACCCAAAGGCCTCACGGTCTGCGGTTTTGACGACACGGAATTTTCGCGTTCGATTTGGCCCGAGCTTACGACCATTCGCCAGCCGATCGCGGACATGGCGCGCTCCGCGATGCTATTGCTGCTGAAAAAAATCAAGGCTCGGCGCGAGGGCCGGGATGAAGAGGTCAAACACACCCTGCTCGACTTCACGCTGGTGCACCGCGACTCGGATGGGCCCCCGAGCCGCTGAGCGGTGGCTTCTAGCGGCGGATCGCGCGAAAGCGGATGCTCGCCTCGAAACTCTCGCCGGGCGCAATGACCGGCATGGCCGATTCAGGGTCGCTGCCATTGAGTGCATTGTTGATGTGGGGCACCGGCTCGAAGCAGAATCCATCGCGCTCGCGTCGAATGTATACCACCGCATTCGACAGCTCCCGGGACGCGGTGATTCCTAGGGCCTGGGCCTTGTCCGGCCAGGCAATGATCGCCACACCATTCCATCCCGTGAAGCAATGATCGATGTCCGCATTCTCAACCGGCTCACCTTTCGAAAAATCGAATGGGCCGGAAGGTTTGACCTGTTCGCGTGGCAGGCCGTCATCGCTCGACAGCCACACACCTTGCGCGTGAAAAGTCAGGCGCGCGCCGTCGCGCGGAAAGTAAGGATGAAACCCAAAGGCCAACGGTACGGCTTGCGATTCCAAGTTCACGGCATCGAATTCCAGAATCAGCAGGTCATCGGTGAGCGTTATGCGTTGGCGCGCGTCGAAGGCCCATGGCCACGCTGCGTCGGGACGATGTGTCAGGCGGAGCAGCGCCGAGTTCCGCTCGCGCGTTTGCAGCTGCCAGGCCCTCTCGAATCCCACGCCGTGAATCGCATGCGGTTCCGGCGGAAAATTTCGCGCCAGCGTAACCGGCTTACCGCGCCACGCGAAGCTACCCTGCCCGATGCGATTCGAATAAGGCACCAGCGGGAAGCCGGCTGTGGCGTACGGATCGCGCGCCGCGACACCTGAGTCGCTAGCCGTCCGCAACATCTCCTGTCCGCTCACCGACCAGCTGGCGATGCTGCCGCCGACTTGCGGCAATAGGCCGCAGCGCGCCGCGCCGTGGGTCAGCATGAGCGTTTCTGTCGTGGGCGAATCCAAAATCACCAAATGGCCTTATTATGTCGACATGTCTGCCATGCCTTAGGGTCAGTCTATGATAGCGCTACCAGGAATCGCCGTCAGGTGCTTTGTGCCATGAGGCGCGCGGCCTGGGCCTGCCTGTTGGTCTGCGCGGCAAGCGCGCACGCCGAGGACGGCTACGATTTGTGGCTGCGCTACCGCCCCATCGAGGCGCCGTGGGCCGTGCGCTATCGCAGTTTCGCCACCGAAGTCGTGGCCGCGCCCGGAGCAAGTATAGCCGTACAAGAATTGACGCGCGGGGCGGCCGGCCTGTTATCCGTGGCTCCAAGCATGGCTCGCCGGGTCACGCGCGACGGCGCCATTTTACTCCGCACCCCCGGATTCTCGGGCGACCTCGGGGCGCCGCTCGGGGATCTCAAGACCTTGGGGCCCGAGGGCTATTTGATTCGCAGCATTCAAGTGCACGGCCACCGGGCCACGCTCATCGCCGCCAATTCGAACCTCGGCGTGCTGTATGGCGCCTTTGCCTTTCTGCGTTTGATGCAAACGCGCCAGCCGCTCGAGGCTCTGAATCTGCAGGAGTCGCCGCGCATCCGGCATCGGCTCCTCAATCACTGGGACAATCTGGACGGTACGATCGAGCGCGGCTACGCCGGTGCCTCGATCTGGGATTGGCAGACGCTGCCCGACTATCTTGAGCCCCGCTATGCAGACTACGCGCGCGCCTGTGCATCCATCGGCATCAACGGTGCGGTGCTCAACAATGTCAATGCGGATGCAATCAGCCTGACGAAGCAGTACCTGGAAAAGGCGGCGGCTCTCGCCCGTGTCTTTCGCCCCTACGGATTAAAAGTTTATTTGTCCGCGCGCTTCACTGCGCCCATCGAGATCGGTGGACTGCGCAGCGCAGACCCCGCGGACGAGGCGGTGCGCGCTTGGTGGCGCAACAAGGTGGATGAGATTTATCGAGTCATCCCAGACTTCGGCGGCTTTCTCGTCAAGGCCAACTCGGAAGGACAACCGGGCCCGCAGGACTACGGCCGCTCGCATGCCGATGGCGCCAATATGTTGGCCGCCGCGCTCGCGCCCCACGCAGGGATGGTGATGTGGCGCGCGTTTGTGTATTCGGCGCATCAAAATGAAGATCGAACCCGCCAAGCTTACGATGAGTTCGTGCCGCTCGACGGACAGTTTGACTCGAATGTGCTGCTGCAGGTGAAGAACGGGCCCGTCGACTTTCAACCGCGCGAACCCGGCCATCCTTTGTTCGGCGCCATGCCGAAGACTCCCTTGATGCTCGAGGTGCAAATCACCAAGGAGTACCTGGGCTTCGCCACGCACCTGGTTTACTTGGGTCCGCTCTACGAGGAAGCACTGCGCTTCGACACTCATCGCAAAGGCGCCGGCCCCAGCATCGCCCGAGCCATCGACGGCATGGCCGGCGTGTCGAACATCGGCGCGATGCGCAATTGGACGGGCTCGCAATTCGATCAGGCTAACTGGTATGTCTTTGGACGTCTGGCGTGGAATCCAGAACTCTCATCGCGCGTGATCGCCGAGGAGTGGGTACGCATGACATTCTCCAACGACAGCCGCTTCGTCGCGCCGGCGGTCGCGATGATGATGGACTCGCGCGAAGCCGCGGTGGACTACATGACGCCCCTCGGATTGGCGCACTTGATGGCGGCGGGGCACCACTACGGACCCGGACCCTGGCAAGGCGGCGGTGCGCGCACCGACTGGACGCCGCCCTACTATCATCGCGCGGATGACGACGGCATTGGTGCGGATCGCAGCACGAGCGGCAGCGACGCGGTTTCACAATATGCGCAGCCTCTTGCCGCACAGTTCAACGATCCGAAACTGACGCCGGAAAAGTATTTGCTGTGGTTTCATCACTTGAGTTGGGACTACACCATGGCATCCGGCCGCACGCTGTGGGATGAGCTCGTGATTCATTACTCGCGCGGCGTCGAGTACGTTGGAGAGATGCGCCGCACGTGGGCGACCCTCGCGCCGTACGTGGATTCTGAGCGCTATGCGGAAACATCCGCCTTTCTCGCCATCCAGAAAAAAGAGGCGCGCTGGTGGCGCGATGCCTGCGTTGCCTATTTCCAGAGTTGGTCGAAACGACCGCTGCCTGAAGGCGTTGCGCCGCCCGAACACACGCTCGAGGAATACGAAGCTATTTCCACGCCTTATGCGCCGGGCAACCCCGGCTGGACCGCTGCACCATTTCGCCACTGAGCCGACCTTTACGCAATACGAGCCATATGAAAATTAACGCGCGCCAGATGATTTGGTTTCTGACGATCACGCCGTTTTCCGGTTTCGCCGAGCCTGCGACGCGGCCGCTGCTGCATGAGATTTTCCAGGATCATGCAGTCCTGCAACGCGATCAACCCATCGAAGTGTGGGGCGAGTCGAAGGCCGGCGATCGAGTCAGCGTTTCGATCGATACCAAGACGGTCGAGGCGCGCGCGGACGCGGCCGGTCAATGGCGTGCGCTGTTGCCGGCGATGCGCGCCGGCGGACCGTATACGCTCACCGTGCACACACAAACTGGTGCGACCCAATCCATCAGCGACATTCTGGTGGGCGATGTGTTCTTGTGTTCCGGGCAGTCGAACATGGTATGGCCGGTCGCGAATACCTTGAACCACGCCAGTGAAATCGCGCGTTCGGCGAACGATCGAATCCGCGTGTTGACCGTGGCGCACATCACTTCGCCCAAGCCGCTCTCGCACTTTCAAGCACCGGTTGCCTGGGCCGCCGCGGGCCCCGAATCAATCGGCAATTTTTCGGCCGCGTGCTACTACTTTGCGCGCGAGCTACAAAAGTCCGTGCCGGTGCCGCTTGGCCTGATTCATGCCTCGTGGGGCGGCTCGCGTATCGAGCCGTGGATCGGCGAGCAGGGGCTGCGTCAGGTGGGCGGATTCGGCCCGGCACTCGATCTTCTGCAAGTGTACGCGCGCAACCCTGAGGCGGGAAACGCTCGGCTGGGCGAGATCTGGGAGAGTTGGTGGCACAGTCACGCCGGCTCAACGCCGTGGACGGAATCGGCTGGCGAGTGGCGCGAAGTTCCGCTGCCCATGCGCGACTGGAAAACCTGGGGAGTACCGGAGCTGGCCAATCACGACGGCATGGTGTGGTTTCGCCGTAACGTCACTCTGACAGCGGCACAGGCTGCAGGCGCGGCGACGTTGATGCTGGGCGGCATCGACAAAGTCGATGAGACCTGGGTGAACGGTAAGCCGGTCGGCAACTCATTTGGCTATGGCACCGAACGCCCCTACGAGTTGCCGGCCGGGGCGCTGCGCGCCGGCGACAACATCATCTTGGTCAATGTTTCGAGCAATTGCTGTGCGGCCGGGATGTACGGTCCGCCCGATCATATGATGCTGCGCACGAGCGCCGGCGAAGCGTTGCCCTTGGGCGGAGAGTGGCGCTATCAGTTCGTGCCGGAAAGCATGGGATTTCCACCGCGCGCGCCCTGGCAATCCGTTGGCGGCCTTACCAGCATATACAACGCCATGATTGCGCCGTTGGGATCCTACGGCTTACGCGGCGTGCTCTGGTATCAAGGTGAATCCAATGCCGACGAGGCCGCGCAGTATCAAGCCCTCTTGGCGGCCCTGATGGCCGATTGGCGCCGCCAGTTCAGCGCCGATCTACCCTACCTCATCGTCGAGCTGCCCAATTTTGGCGCGACCCCGGCCGCGCCCTCGGCATCGGGCTGGGCGAATCTACGCGAAGCGCAGCGCCGCGCCGTCATGAATGACGCGCACGCCGCGCTGGCGGTAACCATCGATGTTGGCGATGCACATGAGCTTCATCCGCCCGACAAACAATCCGTCGGGACGCGGCTGGCGCGCGCCGCGCGGCATTTGATTTATGGAGAGTCGGTCACGGCCTCCGGACCCGTGCCGCGCGCCGCGATGCGTGACGGCGCACGCGTGGTGGTGGGCTTCGACGGCGTGGATGGCGCGCTCGTGGCGTACAGCTCCAATCGCCCCATCGCGTTTGAACTATGCGGTGCCGAGCAAAGCAGTTGCCGCTTCGTCGATGCGGCGCTTGAATCCGATCGAGTATTGTTAGACGCGGGCGCAATCACGAATGACACACGCGTGCGATTTTGCTGGGGGGATGCGCCGATCTGCAATCTCTACGATCAGTCAGGCCTGCCTGCCGGTCCGTTTGAGATCGCCATTAAATAATAAGCGGAAGCGTTGCCGACAACCTTCGAGGGGGGTCGATGGACGTATGCCGGCAACACTTCCTAAAACCTGATGTTAGCGCTACCATTGACTGAAATACAACTATTTGTCCAAGACGGCGTGGGGGACGACACATGAACAAACTCTTCACGCGCCGCGAATTCGCCAAAACGATCGGCGCCGCCGGCGCGGCGAGCAGCGTGCCGCTGTCCCTCGCAGTCGGGCAATCGCCCGCCTCCAAGGTCCTGGCATTTCCAGCGAATTTTCTCTGGGGCTGTGCCACCAGCGCCTATCAAATCGAGGGCGCGGTTGCCGCGGACGGCCGCGGCCCGACCAATTGGGACATCTTTTCGCACACGGCCGGCAAAACTCATCAAGGCGAAACCGGCGATGTCGCCGCCGACTCCTACCATCTCTATAAGGAGGACGTACAGCTGCTCAAGGATTTGGGCGCGAAGAGCTATCGCTTCTCCATATCCTGGTCGCGCATTTTTCCGCAAGGGCGCGGCAAGCCCAACGAGCCGGGGCTCGCGTACTATCAACGGCTTGTCGATGAGTTGCTCAAGAATGGAATCGAGCCTTACGTGACCTTGTTTCACTGGGACCTGCCTCAGGCGCTCGAGCACGGTTGGCAATCCCGCGATACAGCGAAGGCCTTTGCCGACTACGCCGCATACATCGCGAAAAGGCTTTCGGATCGTGTGCGTCACTTCATGACTACGAACGAAGTGGTGTGCTTCACCGATTTGAGCTACCAAATCGGTCAATTCGCGCCCGGCCTCAAATTAGATGCTGCGCAAGTCAATCAAGTCCGTCATTACGGACTCCTCGCGCATGGACTAGGCGTGCAATCCATTCGAGCCAACTCAATGAGCGGCACACAGGTGGGTCTGGCCGAAAACCCGAAGGTTTATGTGCCAGTCATTGAGAGCGCCGAGCACATTGAAGCGGCGAAAACCGCCTTCCGGGAAGAGAATGCACCGTTTCTCACTGCCGTCATGGAAGGCAAGTACACAGACGGCTACCTGCGGCGCGAAGGCGCGAACGCACCCAAGGTGGAAGGCGACGATCTCAAGATCATCGGCAGCCCGTTGGATTTCGTCGGCCTGAATGTCTATCAACCCGAGTATGCCCGAGCTGACGCCGGAGCCTCAGGCTACGCCGTCGCGCGGCGGCCCTCCTCTTTTCCACACATGGCCTCGCCCTGGCTGTTCTTGGGACCCGAAGTGATCTACTGGGCAATCCGCCACACCAATGATTTATGGAATCCGCGCGCCATGTACATTACAGAGAATGGTTGCTCCGCCGAGGATTTTCGCAACGCCCATGGCGGCGTCGAGGACACCGACCGGGTGATGTTTCTTCGTAACTATTTGACTCATTTGCAGCGCGCCGCCGCAGAAGGCTATCCGATCAAGGGCTATTTTCTGTGGAGCTTGCTCGATAATTTCGAATGGGCCGACGGCTACAGCAAACGATTCGGAATTCACTACGTTGACTTCACGACGCGAAAGCGTACCCGCAAGTTGAGCGCCGATTGGTATCGCGAAGTGATCCTACGAAACGCCATAGCATGACCAGCTATTCATGATCGAAAGCAACGCGCATTGGCACGCGCTACTGTTTCGAAGTCTCGGGCTGCGCGGCAGCGGCCATCGCCGTGTCGGTGGGTCGGTCGGATTGCACTAAATCAAACTGACTCTTGCATGCCTTGAACGCGTCGCGGTACGCCTCGGTGGTGTTTGCGCGGAGGCGTTTCATCATGCAATGAGCCATTTGCCGCGGCGTGAATGCAGGAGAAGTGGGATCGCCGGCAAAAGCCGGCGCCGAGGTCACCAGACTGACCGCAACTACGATTGCTGATTGTCGTCCGTTCATGAGGAAGTGACCCTCAAAATATCGGGACAGCACCCATCAAGGGTGCGGATTCTGCTACGGGCGTCGATCAGCGTCCTTGCGCTGCGCTTCTTGTCGCGCTTTTTCGTCCTTGTAACTATCTTTCACGGTCTCTTTCGCGTCACCGAACTTTGCCTGCGCTTTTCCGGCAACTTGATTCGCCATGCCCTTTGCTTGCTCCGACAGGCTGCCGACGGTTTTCCCGGCCACTTCCTGCACTTTGCCCGCTACTTCTTTGGCCCGGCCTTCTACCTGATCTTTGTTAATACCCATGATCCAGCCCTCTTGTGTTTGTGCCATCTGACTATCGCACGCGAGGCAGGGGCCACGGCGTAGGAAAGATGGCCAATTCCCTGTGGGAATGGCTGCCTAGAATCGGGAAATCCCCGGGCGGCCGCTTTCGACAGCGGCAAAATCCAATATGGGCAATCTTCCGTCCAAATTGGGTATGTCTGCCGATTGGATCTTGACTCGTGCGCCGCTAGATTCTTACAACACCTTACTTAGGAAACAGGCGCCAAGATGAAAACTCTCGTTACAGTATTTTTAGTCTTACTTCTCGGTCAAGCGTTTGCTGCGGATGCACCGGCGCCGCCCGCGGCCACCCCGACGAAAAGCTCGGTGCACCGCTACCTAGTAGAGCGCACTTTCCCGCCCGGCGCGCTCGACGGTCTCAATGCCGCCACCAAGAAAAAGGTGAACGCGAACAATGCGACCGTCGGTGTGCGCTGGATTCAGTCTTATGCCAATGCGGACAAAACGAAGACTTTTTGCGTCTACGAAGGGCCGAGCGAGGCGGCCGTCCGCAAGGCCGCCGCGCTCAATTCGCTGCCCGTCGACAGTGTCACGGAAGTGCCCGTAACGTTGTCACCGAAGTAGGCGCGGAGGTCAGCGCCAGTCGTCGATGATATACAGGCCTGGCCGGCAGTAACCGGCGTCATTCTTGCGGTGCATGCTGACGCCTTGGATCTCGGTCCGGAAGCCGCGATTTACGAGGTGGCCATAGGCCTCGTGCCGGGCCATGTTGACGCCCGCCAATACTTTGCCCATGCGGACGGTCGCGGCAAGAGAACCGCAGGCATCGAGTAACCGCAAATAGTCTTTCTCAGCGGCTGGCGTATTGCGAACCGCGCCAAACTTGATGAAGCAGGTGCCGGCGCCCGCCTCGCTGCGCGGCCCGTAGTGACAGACGGCAAACGCCGCGATGCCATCGGCCCCTTCTACTAGCACTGTATCGCCGAGGCCCTGATCGTCCGCCGCGCGAATCTCTTCAGACAGGTCGAGCCCCGGATAAAGTGTATTCGTCACCTCTCTGCTGCTGCGAAGAGCATGGTCCTTCGCTGCGTCGCCCAATACGCTGTAGCGCAACCAATCGACCGGCGCCTGAGCCGGCTTCGCCGGGTGCGCCGGCGCCGGCGCCGACATGATCGCGGTGAGAAAGCGCGCGTAGAACCCGAACTTTTGATACAGCGCGACGTGTTTCGCACTGTGAGCGAAGGTGAAAAGCCCGGTGTGCCGGGTCTCCCAAACATCGAATTGATGCATTGTCGCGGCGAGCAAAGCCTTGCCGATCCTGTGTTCCTGGAGATCGGGGCGGACGCTGAGCGGCCCGAAAAAGCCCACACTTCCCCATTTTGTCGCAAAATTGGAACCAACCAACTGGCCATCGAGCATGGCGCCGAGTGCGGCGACATGAGGTGCCCGCCAGCGACCATAGACAAAGTCCCGATCGGTCCAGAATGAATCTGGCTCGGGCACGCCGAGAAACGTGCCAAACGCCAAGCGAAGAACGCGCTCGGCCTCCGGCAGGTCGCGTTCACCAAGGGGGGCTATTATCGGCATCTATGTCTCCCTGAATATAGACAATATATATTAGGGTTCGAACATCTCGGGGTCACTCACCGAGCCCGGAGTTCGGTAGAGAGGCGGCGACGTATGACAATCAAAAACGCTTTGCTATGTATCCTGCTCGCGACGCTCGCCGACAGCACGGTGCCGGTGTCAGCCGCGCCGGAGAATACCTCCGTGTCGGCAACGGCGCACCGGGATTCCGGGTACAACCAACCGCCCGAAAACGTTCTGGAAGTGATGCATGCGCCTTCGCTACCCGTTCCCAGTGTGAGCCCGACAAAGGACGCGATTCTTCTCGTGTCCTGGCAGGACTATCCGCCAATCGATCGGGTGGCGACGCCCTTCTTGCGGCTTGCCGGTGTACGAATAGAGCCGCGGAATCACAGCAAGCACGATACCCCGGGCGGTTATGGGATAACGCCCTGCGTCAGGGACCTCGAGCTCGTACGCATCTCCAACGGCGCGCAAATTCATGTTGCGCTTCCCGCGGGCGCCTGCCCCAACTCCCCGGTGTGGAGCGCTGATGGGAAACAATTCGCCTTTGAAAATATCGCGCCCGAAGCGGTTCAGCTCTGGATTGGCGATGCGCTGACCGGCAGGGTGCGTCAGGTGCCGGCAGCGCGTCTGAACCCGATGTTCGGAGACGAGCTGCAGTGGATGCCCAATCAGAAAGAGCTTTTGGTAAAACTCGTGCCCAACGGGATGGGGCCGCCACCTGCTATCTCAGCGGCGTCCAGCGGACCGACCATCCAGGAAACCGGCGGCGAAACAGGACAGAGCAGTACCTACGAAAACCGCGACACTCTCGCCGGCAAGCACGATGAGGACCTGTTTGCTTTCTATGCCGCCTCGCAGCTTGCGATCGTCGATGCGGCCTCCGGCGCAATTACGCCGCTGGGAAAGCCGGGCCTGTATGAATTGCTGACAGCAGCTCCGAGTGGACGACACCTGCTAGTCAGCAGCATTCACAAACCCTATTCATACATCACAACTTATGATCGGTTTCCGCAGGATGTTTCCGTGTGGGACGTTTCAACACGTTCTGGAATAGTG
>Ga0302324_100009642_pt1 | contig 20139 bp, 14 predicted proteins | sample Palsa_T0_1_FD_201949 | JGI IMG/M metagenome (GOLD analysis project Ga0302324, IMG submission 201949) | Peat permafrost microbial communities from Stordalen Mire near Abisko, Sweden - Palsa_T0_1 | ecosystem: Environmental > Terrestrial > Soil > Palsa > Peat permafrost | place: Sweden: Abisko...
CGCGCAGGTGGGACTTGATAAGGTATTCATGCCGATGGGCGCGAATTTTGGCGACGTTGACAACGATGGCTTTCTGGATATTTATATGGGGATGGGCGCGCCGTCATTCGCCACCCTGATGCCTCACGTTTTATTGAGGAACAACGACGGAAAAACCTTCGTGGATATCACCGCTTCTTCCGGTACGGGCGAACTGCACAAAGGGCACGGCATCGCCTTCGCCGATCTGGAGCGGAATGGCCATGAAGACATCGTTGCCGAAATTGGCGGAGCCGTACCTGGCGATAAGCACACCATGCGGGTCTTCAGGAATCCGGGGAATGACAATGATTGGATCAATGTGCGCCTGATCGGCGTGAAGAGCAATCGAGCCGCAGTGGGCGCCGAGATCAAGGTGACCGTGGAAGACGATGGAGGCACTCGCCGATCCATCTATCGAACGGTAGGAGACACGAGTTCGTTCGGATCGAACCCGATGGAGCAGCACGTCGGATTGGGTCATGGAGCACGCATCCTCTCGCTCGATGTGTGGTGGCCGGCGACGAATACGCGGCAGCAGTTTTCCAACGTGGATAAGAACGAGTTCATCGCCATCAAGGAATTTGACCCGGGTTATACGAAGCTGGAGCGGCAGCCATATCGACTGGGTGGAAGTGAAGCGGATGCTGCGGCAAAGTGATGCATGGAGCTAAAAGGATGAGAAAGCATGCGGTACTCCTCGCGTTCGCTGCTTTCATTGGCACGACCGGCGCCTGGGGTGCTCAGCAACATCCGGCCAGAGGAATTGTGATCCAGGTGGGAAAGGCGCACCGATCGTTGGTCGTCTCCTGCGAGGCGATCCCGGGATACATGGATCCCATGAAAATGTCCTTCGCGGTGCGCGATTCCACGACGCTGACGACAATAAAGCCGGGAACGACGATTCGCTTCACCATCATTGAGCGCGACCATGTGCTGTACGCAGACGACATTCAGGCAACCACGGCGGCGAATCTTGAGTCGGAGCCGATGGAGTCCGGCGGATTGAGCGCGCTGCAGACGGCGCTGAATCCGTCCTCTGTTGCAGAGGTGGTTGCGCAGGGGCAGAGAGTACCGGATTTCGAGCTGACCGATCAGGCCGGAAAAGAAATTCATCTTTCCGGTTTTTTGGGGAAGGTTGTGGTGCTCACGTTTGGCTATTCACGCTGTCCAAATCCGGATTATTGTTTGCGGCTCTCCAACAACCTGGCCAAAGTGGAGAGCCGTTTCTCTTCTCGTGCGGGGCGAGATCTGATATTGCTGACGATCGCCATCGACCCAGAGCACGACCAGGGTGCGACATTGACTCAGTACGCCGCTGTCTGGAAGGCCGACCCCACGGTTTGGCACTTCCTCACCGGGCCGCTGCCCGAGGTTAAGCAAGTCGCGGGGATGTTTGGCATGGACTTCTGGCGCAGGGAGGGTTTGCTGACGCACTCGCTGCATACCGCGATCATCGATCGCACAGGAAAATTGGCCGCTAATCTCGAAGGAAACCACTTCACGGCTCAGCAGTTAGGCGACCTGGTGCAGGCCGTGATGAATCGCCCGCAGTGATTCCCGGTGATGCGAAAGAAGGGGTTCCGCTTGGGATGGCGATGTGTCCTAGCCGGTTCACCGGCACAAGACAATCCACTACTGCGGCGCGCTCAGATGCGGGGTGTCTTCGGCCTGAATCTTTTGCGTAAGCTCAAGTTCCCGGCTGGCATCAGCGCCGCGGCCGAGGACACGATACGTTTGTGCCAGGAGATTGTGGATCATGAAATTAGCCGGATCCATCCGTACCGCTTTCTGCAGAAAAGTCAGGGCGGCAACCGCGTCTCCCTCCTTCAGCGTAACTTTGCCCAGCAGAATGTACGGACCGGTCGAGTTTGGCTCCAGGATGACGGCTTGCTGCAGGACCTGGCGTGCTTCTGGGTAACGGCCGGAACGGCTGTAAAGATCACCTAGCCGCTCATAGGTGCGGGGTTCGAGCGGATTGCGGGTTCGCTCTTTTTCGAAGTAGGCTGTTGCTTCGTCGAAGTGGTTGCCGGCCAGCTCGATTTCGCCCAATAGTTCATTGGCTAGCGGAAGCTGGGGATCGAGTTCGAGCGCCTTGGCGGCGAAGCGCTGTGCGACTGGCGTGTACTCCCGGCGGAAGAGCATACGGGCGGCTAGAAGATACGCTGCCGGGGAGTCGGCGGGAAAACCGTATTGCGCCGCGAAGGCGTGGCGCGCGTCGTCATAGCGCCGCGTGTCCATGTAGCAGAGTGCCAGAACATAGGACGGATCTGCTTTGGTCTGTACGCCTGTGCCTGGTGCCTTCTCCAGCAAGGGGACGGCTTCCGCAGGCCGGCCCAGGCGAAAAAGCGTAAGTCCGCGCATCTGCGCGGACTCAAGATCCCCCGAATCCTGTGCGAGGGCTATCTCAAAAGCGGCGTCGGCCTCTTTGAGGCGGTCCAGCGCATAAAAGGCCGAGCCTCGGGCTCGCTCCAGACCTGGCAGCGAAGGAGTGGTTGCAGTCAACGCATCCAGAACTTGAAGCGCTTGTTCGGCGTGGCCTGTACGTATGAGCCGCCGCGCCTCTTCGACTGAAGGCGTCGGCGACCCCGCCGGCTGCGTTGCCGGAACGGTTTGTGCGATTGAAATCCTGGCCACGCCCGGGACCGTTACACACGCGATGAGGAGAACAGTCGAGGCAATGGAAGAAAAACGGCGCATGGATCCCTGAAAGATCTTACAAGAAGTAGGCAAAAAAGATGGGAAGAGCCGAAGCCCTTCCCATCTTTTAAGAGTAGCTGGTTAGAACTGAAGATGCAGTGTGAACTGCAGTTGACGTGGGTTGGTGGTTCCACCTGTGCCTGTCGGATATGGACCACTGGTGATCGCCCCTGAGCTGGTCTGATCAATAGCGCCATTCGGAGTAGAGAAATTGATATGGTTAATCGCGTTGAAGGCATCAAAGCGGAACTGCGCCGTCACTCGCTCATAGATGGAAACGTTCTTCATGAGGGACATGTCGCTGTTTATGAAGTTCGAACCAAAGGCTGTATTGCGCCTAATGTTCCCGATCTGATCCAGGCCAGGGCAAGTGAATCCGCCGGTGACACTAGCTGAGTTGCAAAGGTTATTTCCAGCGGCCAGGTCTGCCGCCCCTATGACGGGCGAAAACAGGTGGACGCCCGAACCCACTCCCGGTGTCCCTTGCAACTGATAGGTTATGTTTTTCACGTTTCCGTTCGGCTGGCAAGGTGCGCTACCCGGTATCGAGGCGCCGCAATCAGAATAGCTGAGGGAGAAGGGCAGTCCACTCTGCCAGATGAAAGTCGGACTGAGCTCCCAGCCACCGATAATCCCATTCACCCACGAGTTGACGTTGCCGGCGAACATCTGATTTCGGCCGAACGGCAGCTGCCACAAGCCGTAAGACGTGAAGGCGCTGCGGCGGATGGCTTGATCGGGACCGATAACGGCCTGCTTGTCCCAGGTGGAGAAACCGCTTGCGGTGTCTGTCCCTCGCTGGTACGCGTAATTCAGGTTGAGGCTGAGACCTTGCGTGAACGTCTTGGTAAATTTGGTCTGCAGGGCGTTGTAGTGAGTGTCCTGGTCGTCTCCGTAGTAGCTGATGCTCTGGGTCCAGCCGCAAGCGCCTCCCCCGCAGGCGGGAAGTGTGCCGTTGGTGTAACGCTGCAGCAGCGTGGTGTTGGACGTGCCGCCGTTGGCAGAAACTCCCGTTTTAACTGTCGGATCGTAGTGCAGCGCCACCCCATTCTGAGTGAAAGAACCAGGCAGAGAAATTGCTGCCTCGTTGGGGTTGGTGTTATTGCCGTCGCCATCGCTCAGTGTATGCGTTCCCTTGTTGCCAACGTAGGATACTTCCACTGAGACGGTCGGGCTCAGCGAGTGTTGGACCGCCACGTTCCAGGCGTCCAAGGTGGGCAGCCGTTCGGTGAACGGCCGCGCTTTCACGCTAACGGACGAGCCGATGGATGCGCCGCCGGTCCCAGGGAGGACTTCAGTAATCGGGATCTGGCCGGCAGAGTTCGTAGCTGGGGGCGTGTAGTTCGACAGTGGGCTGGTCGCGTTTGCGGGCTTGCCTATGCCGGGCACATTGGTATTGGTCGGATCGGACAAATTGAAGGCATAGCTGGTGGGACCGGCGGTCCCGCTCAGGGACTGGTTAGCCAGTACAGGAATGTTTTGCGTGACCACGTGGCCGAAGTCAGAGCCGAAGACGCCCAAATCAAAGCTGCGTCCGTAGCCAGCGCGAATGACGGTCTTAGGCGTCATTTGATAAGCGATCCCTAAGCGCGGGTTCCAGGCGTTTGCGGCAGGGTTGACGTTCATGTTAAGCCCGATTGGGCCTTCACCGGCAACGTTGATGTAGCCCGTCTTGAGATTCAGCAGGGCACCGTTACCTTTGCCGTTCACCCGTTCCGGAGCATAGTACTCGTATCGTACGCCGAGGTTTAGCGTCAGTTTCGGCGAATAACGCCAGGTGTCCTGTACGTAGAAGTAGTCACGCGGCTGAAATTCCTTGGCGTTGGTCGAGGTGCTGGCGTAACGGTTGAAGCTGAACACGTCGCCCAGGATGAAGCTGGCAAAACCCAGTCCGCCGGCGGTGCCGTTGGAGGTGGGCCCGTTAGCAAAATTATCTACACCGGTACGATCGCTGTCGCTCGGTACGCGCAGATTGCGCGCATAGCGAAGATCGACACCGAACTTTACCGCGTGATTGCGAATGGTCTTGGTCCAGTTATTGACCAGCTGGAACTGATCTTCCTTTTCAATGAGCGGGCAGTTGCAATGATTCATATTCAGGCCGGAGCCGAACTGGGGACCGCTATTCTGAACAGTCGAGGTATTACTCGGAGTAGTTGCGGTTACGTCGGAGATGGCTATATCCGGCGTTCCATAATCTGTAGCAACTACCTGGTTCGGCACTGTACCGCTTATGTTCTGTCCGAGGAACGGCAAGTTTGTATTCCCGGGATCGTTCTTATGGGTGAGGATGTTGTAGCGGAAGTATCCCAGACGAACGTCAGTGACCAGATTTGAGTTAATGGCGACGTCGACGCCTGCAGCAACGCTGTCATTCGCGCCATGCGATACGCCGCCGTACCCGGCAATGCCCAGACCTGGCCCGCCGGCGGGACCAAACAGGCTGGCGCCGCTCAGAATGTCAGTAAAGCGGCTGAAGCGGACAAACGCGTGTGCCTTCGAGAATAGCGTTGTATCGCCGCGAACATCCCACTGATCGCTGTTGAAAATACCGGTTCCGGTGCCCGCGTAGTTGCTCGTGAGACCGTTGTCGGTGGTGAAGGTGTTGGGCACTTTTCCGTTGGCTAACAACAACTTGAACAGGTTTAGCGCTTGCGGCGAGAGCTGCGTCAGCGGGATGATGTTGTTAACGTACGGTATCGGAGTTCCGGTCGAGTTGTCATACAGTTGGTGGCCTGGAACGGCGAGGTATTGGCTGAAGTCGCAGCCGGCACTTCCGTTCGACGCGGTGGTCGCGCCAGTGCAACTCTGCAACGCCAACAACGATGGGACGGTACCGAGTCCGGAAGACCCCACCTTCTGCCGCACACCCTGGTAGTCGCCGAAGAAGAATGCTTTGTCCTTCAGGATTGGGCCGCCGATTGAACCGCCAAATTGGTTCTTGAGTCCGCCCGGGTAACCGGCAGCTTTGCTCACTGTAAACGGGTCCCGAGCCAGGTTGGCATTGCTTTCGCGATTGTCGAAGAGAGTTCCGTGGAAGGAATTGGTGCCCGATTTGGTCTGAACGGTTTGCACCGAGGCGACAGCCTTGCCGAACTCCGCGTCGAAGTTCTGAGTGGCGATCTTGGCCTCAGACATGGACTCGTAGTTCGGATTAATGACGATGATGCCGAGAATGGCATCCTGATTGTCAGTGCCGTCCAGGGTATAGTTCACGCCGCCGAAGGCCTGACCATCAATTTGAATTTGCTTGGAACCTTGCGGGTTTTCCGACGCCGCGTGGGCCCAACCAAGCTGCACCGCACCGGGCAGCAATAGCTGTAAATTGGCGAAGTTGTGGTCGGGGATGGGTAATGTTTCGAGGTCCTGCGCCGAATAAGTGACGGCCACATCGGCACGGTCGGTCTTGAGCTGTGGGACCGTATCCGCATTGACGGTCACTACTTCGCCGGCGGTACCGACGGAAAGGACAACTGCCACATTGTCCGAGCTATCGGCATTCACCTGGATATTATTCTGCTCATATTTCTTAAAGCCAGGCTGGTCAACCGTTACGGAGTACGCGTCAGGGATCAGGTGGTCGACCCGGAACTCGCCGCTTTCGTTGGCGTTTACGGTAACCGTGACTCCCTTGGAGGTGTCAGTGACCACAACGGGCGCATTCGGTATGAGCGCACCGGTTGCGTCGGTAACTGTTCCGTAGATCGCCCCGTAGACAGCCTGTCCAAGTGCGCCACAGGGTGCCAACAATAGCGCCGCCAGAATGGCGAGCCAGACTCCTCTGATTCCGCTCATCACTTACCTCCAAGGTGAAGCAAACGATCGTTTCTATAATCTGATATGACAACTTTGTTTTATCTGTAAAGCCTACATCCCGATAGACACACGGAAGCTGCAAAGGCTATTTTCGATCCCGAAGGACAGTAGCGGAGCCAGTAGAGAGCTGTCAAGTGCTTTTTTGGCCGAATATGACGTGCACTAATTATGTTCCTAGTTGGTCTACACACAACCACGGGGCCGAGGTTCACTGAGCGCTCTGGCCAGGCAAACCGCCTCTTCAGGCAGTCCCTTACAATGTTGGGTGCATGTTGGCTAAACCGCTAGGCCGTATGGTGGTGGCTACTTTTCTCGCCGGCGCAGCTGTGTGGGCGCAAACCTCAAAGCCTGTTTCCGGCGCAGACGACGTCCAGAAGGCCGACCGGCTCTTCCGATCGGGGTCGGCGGCCTTTGAAACGGGGGATTTGAGAACGGCGCATACGGACTTTGCCAGCCTGGTACGCCTGATGCCCCAAATCGCAACTGCCCACAGCGCATACGGCGCTGTCCTGCTGGCAGAGAATCAACCCGCGGCAGCGGTAAAGGAGTTAGAGGAAGCAAGACGGCTCGACCCAAATGACGTTAAGGCCGCCATAAACCTTGGCATGGCGTATCGCCAGTTGGACCAAAATGGGAAGGCCGTGCAGGCATTTTCGAGCGCTGCGGATCGAGTCGATGCCCCTCTCTCCGCAACCGAAGCTGTTTCCTACGCCGGTGCGCTGGCTGCAACCCAGGACGCTGCGCGGGCGCAAACGGTGATAGAGGAAGCGCTCCATCGCAACCCGCAGAGTGCGTTCTTGCAGGACGCTCTGGGCGCATTGCTTGCCCAGCGGGAAGACTTTCCGGCTGCACAGGAGGCATTCAGGCGCGCCATTCTCCTGGATGCGAATCTTGCTTCCGCGCACACCCACCTCGGCTCGGTGCTCCTGATCGTGGCCGATCCCCGGGAGGCGGTCACTGAGTTCCGGATAGCGCAGCGACTGGGGGATGCATCGCCCTCGCTCCTGCTCGGTCTAGGGAAGGCACTCACAGCGGCAGGTCAGGACGCTGACGCGGTCATTGAATTGCGCCAAGCAGTCGCCGTTTCGCCGGCGTCGGGCGAAGCAAAGTACGCGCTGGCGCTGGCCCTGCAGAATGCCGGTGATCCCAAGGGATCTTTGCCCATGTTTCGCGACGTTTCGGCCGAGCAGCCCCAGAACACCGCGGTGCTGACCAACTATGGCCTGGCGCTGATGCAGACCGGAGATGCGAAGGGCGCCCTGCAGCTTTACCAGCGGGCGATCGCCGCCGGTGACACCTCGGCGACTCTGCGCGAAGACATGGGCGGAGCCTACCTGCAGCAAAACGACATTGACCATGCCATCGAGCAGTTCCGGGCCGGACTTGCCGTTGCCCCGCAGAATGTGCAACTGCACTACGACCTGGGGCTGGCGTACAAGCTAAAGGATGATCTCCCGGCGTCTGTTATCGAATTGAAACGTGCCGAGGAGCTCGACCCGCAATTGCCTGATCCTCATTACACCCTGGGAGTGATCGAAATGCAGCTGGGCGAGTTCACGGAAGCGAAGACGCAGCTGGAGCAGGTGGTAGTTTTGCAGCCGGCGAATGGCGAGGCGTGGTCGCTGCTGGGTTCGGTCGACAAGCAGGCGGGCGATGCTGCCAAAGCCGAAGAAGCGCTGCGGCGTGCGATCTCGCTGTTGCCCGAACAGCCAAGCCCGCACATCACTCTGGCTTCGCTTCTGGCGGAGCGGGGAGAGAAAGAAAATGCCACGGCAGAGCGCAAGATCGCTGCCCAGCTGAGCCGTGTGGTGGTGGAAAAGCAGCGGGCCCAATTCGCGCTGGATAGCGGCCGGGCCCTGCTGGCCCGCGGACAGGTGAATGAAGCGATTGTGCAGCTGCAAACGGCTGTCGCCGCCCAGCCCGAGCTGCTGGACGCACATGTGGCCTTGGCGGATGCACTGAGCCGCGCCGGACGGGACTCCGAAGCACTGGGCGAGCGCCAGAAGGTAGAGACCCTGGCCAAAGGGCAGCCCAGCAACTCTTCCCCGCGCTAGACGGTGGCCACAGTCTCCACGGCGTTGCGGCTCGATTTGGGTTTCCGTATACTCAGCCGCGTGCCGTGCGGGCTTTTGAAAGGTGCTCACCCATCTTGGGCTGGACGGCCCTGGGAGGGTTGAGAGCATAATGCCTCGGTCGCGACGGAATTTCCTGACCTCGTTATCGCGGACCGCACTTGTGCTTGCCTTGGACGATGTGTTGAGCCTATCCGTACCGGCGCAGCAACCGGGTGGCAACTCAAGGCCGGCCTACAGCGCGCCGGCGCGACCTGCTCCGAAGCTCGAGCCCTCTCCAATTGCCGGCACGCCCCTCGGTTTCAGTTATGTGGATGTGGCGCGCAGCAGCGGACTGAATACCAAGACCATCTACGGCGGAGAACATAAGAATCGCTTTTTGCTGGAAACCACTGGCTGCGGAGTGGCTTTCTTTGATTACGACCAGGACGACTGGCTGGACATTTTTCTTGTAAACGGCTCACGGCTCGAGGGTTTTGCCGGAGTCCGCCCGGACCAGGCGCCCATGTCGCGTCTGTTCAAAAACAATCGTGATGGCACTTTTTCCGATGTCACGCAAAAAAGCGGCTTGGGGCACAGCGGATGGGGCCAGGGCTGCTGCGTGGGCGATTACGACAACGATGGCTGGAACGATCTGTTTGTGACTTACTACGGGCAAAACGTCTTGTACCGGAACAACGGCAACGGCACCTTTACAGAGGTGACTGCAAAGGCCGGTCTGCTACAGCCGCCGGGACCGGGGGGGCACCCGCGCTGGAACACGGGATGCGCTTTTCTCGATTACAACAAGGATGGGTATCTCGACCTGTTCGTGGCCAATTACATCGATTTTGACATTAAGACAGCACCTCTGCCGGAAGCTGCAAACTGCTCCTACAAGGGAATCCAGGTGGCGTGCGGACCGCCTGGTCTGGAAGGCGGCAAAAACATCCTCTACCACAACAACGGCGATGGCACCTTCACCGATGTGAGCGAGAAAGCCGGGATTCTGGATACGATCGGAACTTATGGCCTGAGCGTCGCGGTGGCGGACCTGGATAATGACGGTTGGCCAGACATCTATGTTGCCAACGACTCAACCTCGGCAACGTTTTACCGCAATCAGAAGGATGGAACGTTCAAAGACGAGGCGATCGAGAGCGGGATCGCCTATTCGCCGGACGGCAAACCACAGGCGGGCATGGGCGTAAGCATCGGGGACTTCAAACGCGACGGATTGCTCGATATCGTAAAGACAAACTTCGCCGGGGACACCGATTCTCTGTACGCCAACCAGGGTGACGGCAACTTTGAAGACCAGACCTACCGCTCGGGTCTGGGTATCAACACCCGCTATCTCGGCTGGGGGGTCGGCTTCTTTGACCCGGACAACGATGGCTGGCTCGACATTTTGATCTGTAACGGGCACGTTTACCCTGAAGTAGAGGCGTCGCACATCGAAGCCCCCTATGCCGAACCCAAGTATCTCTACCGCAACCTGCGTAACGGGCAGTTTGAAGATGTAACGGCAAAGGCCGGGAGAGGAATCACGGACCCGGCGCCCGCGCGTGGCTGCGCGTTCGGTGACTATGACAACGACGGAGACATCGACGTTGTCGTGAACTGCGTGAATGCGTTTCCCCAGCTGTTACGCTGCGACCTTACGAATGCTCCCGGCGCTCCGCCGCGTAACTGGATCAAGCTGCGGCTGGTGGGCACCAGGAGCAATCGCACGGGTATCGGCGCTCGGATCGCTGTAACTGCGGAGAATCTACCCGGCAAGCCACTGCGCCAGATTGATGAGCTGCGTTCTGGCGGAAGCTATTTCTCGCAGAATGATCTGCGTTTACATTTTGGGCTCGATGCAGCAACCAAGGCCGATTTGGTGGAAATCGCCTGGCCCTCGGGAACGAAGGATCTACTGAAAAATCTGGACGCCAACCATCTGTACGTGATTCAAGAGGGCGGCAAGGTCTTGAAGACCATGCCGATGCATCCGTCTTCCACCTCGGGCAAGCCCGCGGGGGCTTTGTAGTATGTTACGAATGATGCCGATCCTCGTACATCACGGCGACTCGGAAGACATGAAACTCCAAGGAAGCAGCTCCCATGACTCTGACTCGTCGAAAGTTTATCGGCACGTCACTCGCCGCCGGCGGGAGTATCGCTTGGCCTGACAGGCTCTTGAGTTCAACCGATGTACACCCGATAACGAGCTACGAAGCTATTCCTCCTGAAAGCGACGCAACGTATCCGGAAGGCTTCCTCTGGGGTACTGCTACCGCTGCCTTTCAAGTGGAGGGCGCGTGGAACGAAGACGGCAAGGGCGAATCCATATGGGACCGGTTCTCGCACACACAGGGCAAGATCAGGGGAGGCGCAACGGCGGATGTAGCGGACGATCACTACCACCGCTATAAGGAAGACATCGGCATCGTGAAACAGCTCAACCTGAAGAGCTATCGATTCTCGATTTCCTGGCCGCGTATTCAGCCGAGCGGAACCGGGGCCGTCAACTCCAAGGGCATCGACCACTATGCAAAGTTGGTGGACACGCTTCTCGAGGCTGGGATCCGGCCCTTTTGCACCATGTACCATTGGGATCTGCCGCAGGCGCTGGAGGATAAAGGCGGCTGGCCCAACCGCGATCTAGCCAGTTACTATGCCGACTACGCCGGCATTCTGGGAAAACACCTGGGCGACCGTATCACGGTTTGGGCACCGTTTAATATGCCTTGGACGTTCGCCTACCTAGGCTATGCCGTCGGTGCTTTTCCGCCGGGAAAAGCGGATTACCGCCTGTTTCTCCGAGCCGTCCACACCATCAGCCTTGCCCAGTCCGAGGCTTTGCGAGCACTCAAGGCAGTCTCCTCAAAGGCGACGGTGGGCAGCGCCTACGGAATGGCGCCGGCCTATCCGAAGACAGATAGCGAGGAGGACCGGGCGGCGACAGCCCGCTATCACGCGATGAACAACATCTTTTTTCTCAATGCGGCGATGCACGGTGAATATCCAAAAGCATTTGCAGGTGACCTGCCGTACAAGGAGATGGGATTTCAGCCGGGCGACGAAAAGATTCTGAAGGCGCCGCTTGATTGGGTGGGATTTCACTATTACACCCGTCGCATTGTGTCGGCAGTAAGCGCTACCAGTACCTCTGGCGGAGCACAGTTCGGTACGGAAACGGAACTGGATGGCGGCGGAGCCGGCAGTCGTGACAGCTATACGCGTTTTCATGCGGAGATGCCCACGGAAGGACCGCTGACCGACGCCGGGTTGGAGGTGTACCCGCGAGGAATTCATGACTTGGTCATGCAAATCTCCAAGGAGTACAACTACCCGGCTATCGAGATCACGGAAAGTGGCTGCAGCTACCTGGACACGCCATACGCCAAGGAGGGTGGCCGCATTCCCGATCAACGACGGATCGCCTTCTTTCGTAGTTACCTTGCGCAACTGGCACTGGCGATCAAGGAGGGAGCAAAGGTGCGCTCGTATCATGCATGGACGCTGCTGGATAATTTCGAGTGGGCCGATGGCTACAGTCAGCGATATGGACTGACCTACGTCGATTTCCGCGACCAGGGGCGCACCATCAAGGACTCCGGGCTTTGGTATGGACGGGTGGCGGCGGCGAATAAGCTGAACGTCTGACTACCTGCGAACGAAATGCTCATTCGCGGGGCTGCTTGCCGCATGAGACTTTGCGGTTGCGAGGGCAAGCCCGAGACAGGCAGCGATGAGGATCTCGGTAATCACCGGGCCCAGAAAGAAGTAGGCGTTTGAATTCACCGCGAAGGCGGCATATGCAATCAGAAACGTAGCCAGAATCGGGCGGAGCCTCATCGCGTCAGTCTTCGCCAGTGATCCCAGTTGCCAGAAGAGAATCGCCTCGGCGGTAAGCGAAATCGAGCTCCCCAATCCCATGCCGTGGTAGAAGTCCCAGAAGCTTCGCAAGTGCCCCATCACGAGAAACTGATTCGTCTTCATCGCCTGTACCGCTGTTGCGGCGGGGCCCGGCTCAACAGCGCCATATACTCCACCGATTGTGTGCAACACCGCGTGAATAAGCGTCAGAATCGCTGCAACGCGAAGAAAAACAGTGGGCTTCATCACGATTTGCCTCCCTGCGTTGCTTTAGCGTAGAGCGCGAGAATACCTTCCCACGCGCCAGGACCATCGAAGACCTCGCGCAGCTTCATGTAGCCCTCGCCATGACGCTCCAGCTTGCTGTGCGTCAACTCGACCAGAGTCGTCGCCGGTCCCTCGGCCGTGAATCGAATCTCGACTTCACTCGCCTTGGCCATATCCGGGTCGCACACCCAATCAGGCTGGTCGTGGCCGGGGCCGATGTGCCATGAAAAGGTCACGCGGTTCGGCGGATCCCACTCGAGCACCGTGCCCCAATCGTTGAGATTGCCGGCGGCGTCTCTCTCGTACCAACGTCCCCCGACACGAGGCTCCACGAAGATCGCCTCAAAGGGAGTCTTCCCGATGTGGTGCGTGGCCGGCCACCACGTTTCCATTTGCTCCACAAAGACGCTGAACGCATGCTGGATCGGTGCCTGCACGCGCACGCTCTTACGGACGACGGCTTCCTCGACGGTGTTTGACATTCTTCTCTCCTGACGTTTTCTTTTCCGCTGCTGCTTGAAAGGAGTTCATTGCCTGGGTCCACATCTGGTCGAAATGGGCGCGGAGGCGCGCCACTCCTACCGGATTCAACTGGTAAAGCCGCCGGGTTCCAGCCCTGCTATCGGTGACCAGACCCACGTCTTTTAGCACGCGCAGATGCTGCGAGACTGCGGGACGGCTTACCGGCAGAGTCCGCGCCAGCTCGTTCACGGCAACAGGGCCGCCCGCCAGCTTCTGAAAGATTGCCATGCGGGTTCGATCGCCGAGCGCTTCGAGTCCGGCTTGTAGGTAAGCGTCCACTAACGGTAAGCTACCACGAACCGATGCTGGTTTGTCAAGAGAAGACGCGGCTGTTAGCTGGCTTGCAAGACGAAAGGGGAACCGAGGCGCAAGACGTTCCCAGCGCATCGAGTGCTGCTCATAGGGTGTCGCAAAATCCGTACCTGACGGACCAGCCGGGTTGGCGTTTCATTTATCCGTGGGTTGTCAGCTGGTCGCAGCTCCACTGCGGGCCGTATTCATGGGAAAACCGGCGAGAAACCTCCGCCACGATCTCCTCGTGGATTACGTCTATCGGCCGCCTGGCGTCGATTAGGAAAACGCGCTCCTTGTCCCGGACGGCGATTTCCCGAAATGTCTCCTGCACGCGTTGGAAAAAATTGTGTCCTTCATTTTCAAAACGACTTTCTTTGCCCTCGGTCGCCATGCTTCTGGCGCGGGCACGGGACACGCTCTCGGCAATATCATGGTCTAGCAGGATGGTGAGGTCTGGTGTTCGGCCCCCCAGAAGAGCCTGTTGCAGAGCCAGGACTATCTCGCTCCCAAGCCCCCGCCCGCCGCCCTGATATGCCTCGCTGGAATCGACAAAACGATCGCACAAGACCCATTCGCCTCTGTTCAGTGCCGGCTCTATCACCTTGGTGACGAGTTGGGCACGCGACGCGAACATCAGCGAGAGCTCGGTTGTGGGGTCCATGTCCCGATGATTCACGTCAAGCAGAAGAGAGCGAATGTTTTCTCCGAGGGGAGTTCCGCCCGGCTCTCGCGTAAGCACCACATCGATCCCGAGTCGTCTCAGAGCAGACGCCAGGTGTGAAATCTGCGTACTTTTGCCGGAACCATCCATACCTTCAAAGCTTATGAATTTCCCTCTCGCAGGCGGAGAGACGACTGAGAAAGAATGGCTCATCGACACATTTTTGCGTTCCGTCATCATGATCGAACCTGAGTCTGTTCTGGCGCAAAGGAAGTGATGCTACCCAGTTGCGTGCCATGTTTTGCCTGTGTGCCTGTGTCCAGGGTGAGCTTTCCATCGTATACATCCTGCCGCAGGAGAACACCGCGGAATGTTCTCCACAGGATCGATAAGTCACATTGGGCACTCATGTTATCTAAGTAGCCGAGGTCCATCTCGATCGATTCCTGCTTAAGCAGTCTGTCCCGGCCCGATATCTTCGAAATGCAGGTCACTCCAGGCTTGATCGAGAGATAAGGCGCTTTATATTCTCCGTAGAGCTCAAGCATCTCAGGCACCTCTGGCCGCGGCCCCACCAAAGTCATCTGGCCTAGGACGACATTGAGAAAGTTGGGCAGCTCGTCGATGCTGGTTCGGCGCACAAATGCACCTACGCGGGTGATACGAGGATCTTCTTTTGCATGAAAGTGAAAATTTAGATTCTCATGGCGTTTGTAGTCGTAGAGATGAGCAAAGCGCACTTTGGAGTCGATATACATTCCACGCAGTTTCACGATGGTAAACGGCCTGCCGCCGAGTCCCATACGTTTCTGCAGGAAAAAAGGGTTCCCCTTCGTCTCCAGCCGAATCGCTAACGCCGCAACCAGCACGACAGGCAAGGAAAGCAGCAGCAGGATAGTGCCCAACATGAGATCCATAGACCTTTTTATCAGTCTGTACGTGCTTCTGAGCTCTTTGACCGCGTGGCGTGTTTCGTGACTCAAGACAATCCTCCTTCTAAACCATTTGCGGCATCACGGTTGCCGGAACCATGACGGCCTGTGGGATGACGACCTGCAACTTGCTTTCCACCCTGACTTCACTGGACAGCCAGGCGCCTACCTCGCGAATTCCCTGCTCTATCGGGATTTGCGGGATCCAAGCGAAACTATGCCTGGCTTTTCTACAGTTGAGAACCGTAGCCGGCACGTCACATTTGCGAGCTTCCAGACGGATGATATTGGGAATGACGCCCAGTTCGCTGCTCATCATCGCGATCAGATCGTTGATGCTGATCCCGACGCCACTGCCCGCGTTGAATACACCTTGTTCCTTCGAAAGCATGGCCAGATAGAAGATGCGTGCGATATCACGAACATGAATAAAGTCTCTCACCGTATCGCCGCTGCCCCACAAGGTGAGCGGCTTGTGCTGTAGCATCTTGGCAGCGAACACGGAGATGACTCCCTGCTTTCCGTTCGGGTTCTGCCGCGGACCGTAGGGATTGGAGATGCGCAACGAAACGTAATTGAGCCCATGGAGGCCCTGATATAACTCGAGGTACTTCTCCAGGGCCAACTTGACGATTCCGTAAGAACAGATTGGATTGGTTGGGCTTTCCTCCGCAATTGGAAGTTGTTTCGGAATCCCATAGATGGTGCCGCCAGAAGAGGCAAAGATCAGCTTCGGGATCTTGTACTTTGCACAGCAATCAAACAGTTCCAGTGATTCCACGAGATTACTTTGGGCATCAGCTACCTTGTCTTGATTCGAGGAGTTAGGGACTGTGCTGCACGCCAAGTGAATGACGCCATCGAGGCCCAGGGAGAATATCTGCTCCAGCAAAGCGCGATCGCCTACGCGTCCCTGAATGACCCTCAAATCGCTGAGCAACGGGCTTGATGGTCGAGATCCACGGCTCAAAACAAAGACATCCCAACCATTGGCCATGAAGTGATCCGCCACATGAGAACCGATGAAGCCGCTTCCCCCGGTAATCAAGACCCTCGGTTTCTTCAACCGTCTGATGAAATTCATTACCCGCTCCTTCCCGTCTAGACTTTGTGAACTGTTCCGTTGATTCCTTGCATATCCGAGCATTTGCATAAACTCGGTATCTGCTAAGAGCGAACTTTCTCTATCTGGCCTGTAACGTCTCGATGTCCTCATGTACGCCTTGTTCGACGAGTTGGTCCTCGATCCATTGATATGTGCGCATCAGGCCTTCCTCGAGTGAAATCTCCGGCTCCCAGCCGAGGACATGGCGAAGCAGCGTGTTGTCCGAATTACGGCCGCGGACACCTAGCGGACCATCGATATGTCTCTTCGTGATGGAGATACCGGCGATGCGGGCAACCATGTCGGCCAACTGGTTGATACTCACCATGCGGTCCTGGCCCAGATTGAGTGGATCTGGAAAGTCAGACCGCATGAGCTTGTAGATGCCCTTCACACAGTCGTCAACGTGGCAGAAGGATCTGGTTTGCTCCCCATCGCCCCAGATGTCGATCTCCCGGTACCCCGTAAGTTTCGCGATAGCAACCTTTCTGCAGATCGCGGCAGGAGCCTTTTCCCGTCCGCCTTTCCAGGTTCCGCGCTCGCCAAAAATATTGTGAAAGCGCACGATCCTGGTGTCGATCTTGTAGTCTTCGCGATAGTGTTTGCAAAGGCGTTCCGTGATCAACTTTTCCCAGCCGTAAGCATCCTGAGGGTCGGCCGGATAGGCGTCGCTTTCCTTTAACGGGGTTACTTGCGTCTCTGTCTGCCGATACTCCGGGTAGACACAAGCAGAAGAAGTATAGAGGTAACGTTTCACGCCATTGCAGCGTGCCGCCTCCAGAGTATGAAAGTTCATCAGCGCGTTATTGTAGAGAATCTCGGCGTGGTGATTCTGGATGAAGCCCATGCCGCCCATGTCAGCGGCAAGCGCATACACCTCAGTCGCCCCGCGTGTCACTTGCAGACAATTGTCCCATCGCCGCAGATCCACGACCTCGAACTCGTCAGCATTCGTTTTGCCATACTCTGGATACTTAATATCGGCGCCGCGCACCCTGTACCCCTGCTGCTTGAGATACGTGACGAGGTGATGGCCAATAAAACCGCCCGCTCCCGTGACTACTACCGTTGCTCGTGATTTCATTTGGCTCTCTCCTGCTTGAAAGTTCGTTTGAGACCGATAGATTCAATTTATGAACCGTTTATTAGGTGCACCCCTGCTCTTATGGGTTAACCGCATAGGGGCGGGCGCACGCGACACCGGAAGGGGAAGAACATCGCTTTGCGCTTCTCGTCTTCCGTTAAAGGTGTAGGTAACGACCTCGAGAAACTCATCGCAGATGCTGTCGATGGAAAAGTTATTTTCCGCATATGCACGTGCGTTGGCGCTGTACTCCGGTAGCCGGGGTTTATCAGAGAGCAACTGATTCGCTCCTTCAAGAAAGTCAGTTGTGTTTGCCGGGGTCGCAATTCCCGCCTTCGCACCGCGGACAATTCTGCTCGCCAAATTGTCGGGAGGCGCGGCCAGCAGCAATGGACGTTCGGCGCACATATACGCCAGCAACTTGGAGGGAACGGAGAAAGCTCCACACTCCGAATCAAGTAACGTGATGAGCACATCGGAGCTGGCGAGGATTTCCGCGTGCCGATCATAAGGCTGGAATGGAAGAATCATCAAAGAGTTGGCGGGCGCTTTGTTCATGTTCTCTCGTAACCACTCTGCGCCGGCCCCCTGTGCAATCACCACTGTCATAACGTCACTCCGGTTGCCGAAGTGTTGCGCCAGTTCCAACAGCAGTTCCGGCTTGTGCTTCATCCCTAATGTCCCCGAGTACATGAAGCAGAATGTGCCGTCGAGGTCATGCTCCTGAGAAAACGCAGTCTGCCTGGGAAGAGGAGAGATCTCTTCCAGGGGAGCCCAGTTCTCGATCACGAACATCCGCTCTTCCGCTATTCCCCACGTTCGCAGAGTTTGACGGAACTCGGGCGCGATGCAAACAACGGCATCGCTCTCGCGCAGAAGCCGTTGTTCCAACCGCGAATACAATTTGCCTGCCAGCGCGGCGAAGGGCACACCCTTCTTCTGCAATGCGAACTTGATTGCCAAGCTCAGGAGGTCCTGCATCCAGAAGATGAATTTTGCTTCCTGCCTCCGGGTTTCGGACATGAGAAGCCGTTGCGCATCGAGGGGAGTGTTGGCCGAGATCACCACGTCAGGCTGAAAGCCAACGACCTCCTGGCAGAGCTTGTGGCCGTAGGCGCGATCGGCGGATCGCCGCGAGAAGGCGGAATGCGGAGAGAACTCCTGGTCGATCATGATTCCCTTGATCGTTAGCTGCGCTTGATCGCTGGAACCATCGTTGACGCTACCCTTTGGCGTTTGGAAAGCCGCAAAATATGTGTGCAGAACCGTGTGGCCCCGGCGCGCCAATTCGCGACTCAGTTGCAATTCAAATGGATGGCCTGCATAGTCATTCACCAGAATTCGCATCAGATGCTCTCCTCACTTTCATCAAAGATCTCCACTCGGCCCTTCACTTGACTGCGGATACTTACACCCGAACGATGTTCACCGGCCGCTGCATCGCGATTCGGAGGTTGCGGAACGCACGGACCTTGAGCGCCAGTCCGACAATCATCAGGACCCCAAGAGACAGCGCCAAGAGACAGACTGCCCGCAATGCATCTTCAACGGATCTTTGCGTAAACATCGAGCTGCCTGCATAGCGCACGGTGAGCCACAGAGCAAAGACCACGGCGAAACCAGCGAAGGAGCCGGCCAAGCCGTGCCTACCCGCGTTGGTCTTGTGGCTCTGCCAGGTCAGGAAAGATACGGAAAGGAGGATTTCGGCAACGACCAACAGTGCCATATAGAAATCCAGTGATTTGATGATCACTGCACTCGCCGCAAAAAGCGCCGAATACAGAAGGTAGGCATACTGCCGGCGCGCGGCCGGAGCCAGTTGGCCAATTCTGAAAGCGAGCGCCACGATGATTTGGTAGGAATAGAAGGGAGTGCTGAGTGCGAACGACAAATTGATGTTCTGGAACAACAGCCGGTCACAGTGCTTCAGCCACAGACCCAGCAAGCGCATGTTGTCTAACACGACCGCGCTTGCGAGCACCGTGCCAATAAGCCCGGCCAACAATAAAAATAGGGACTGCAGAGATTCGGCGGGCGCCTTCCTCCGCTGTCCCAAAAGGCGAAGTACCTCGACTGACGCAACGCGAGCCACCTGCTGTATGGTGGTGCGAGCCGCGCCGTATATGGCGCGCAGCGCTACGTAAGCGGTGACGGCCGTATCGGGTGCGATCAACGCGATCACCAATACCGGCAGGCTTAAGCGAACCCAATTGGCGCAGGGCTCAGCTATGGTGTACCGCACGACGGAGACTGTGGCAAACGAAAGCCGATGGGGAAAGCGGGCGAAGATCCGCAAACCCCGAGGTATGTTGCACAACCAGCCCTGCAGGACCAGCCCTAACACTGACGTTCCCAGGAAAAGCCAGCAAAGCTTAAGCGGATCCACCCGGAAAAGCAACAGCGCTGGAGCGGCCACCGCCAGCCTGATGGCGGCAAAGAGAAAGTAGCTGGACTCAGCCCTGCTGTACTCGCCCAATGAGTCCAGATAGACGATGCGAATGGTCAGCAGCGTCTCAAGCGCATAGGCCAACGTCAGAAGAACCCAGGCCCGTTGCCATTTTCCCATTCCGTGCAGGGCCCCATAGGTCAGGTCTGCGACGAGAAGGGTTGCGGTCACGAGCACAACTAGCAATCGAATCCACGCCCAGACTTGCCGAAACTCCGCCCTTGCCTCGGGTTCGTTTGTGCGAACAAGCCGCAGCAGTGCTACGTGGCCGGCAGTTCGCAGTCCACAGTCTGCTACCGTAGTCACCGTCGCGAGAGCAATTGCGGCATACCACAGCGCGGTCTCCGCGTTACCCCACAACCTGATCTGCATGGGC
>Ga0302324_100009645_pt1 | contig 20137 bp, 19 predicted proteins | sample Palsa_T0_1_FD_201949 | JGI IMG/M metagenome (GOLD analysis project Ga0302324, IMG submission 201949) | Peat permafrost microbial communities from Stordalen Mire near Abisko, Sweden - Palsa_T0_1 | ecosystem: Environmental > Terrestrial > Soil > Palsa > Peat permafrost | place: Sweden: Abisko...
ATCTCGCCGGTGAAGGCGCCTTCTTCGGCAAAGTGCATATTCTGTGCGCCGACGGCGATACCGCTGCCGGCGAGGGTGTCCAGCACGACGCTCAGCGAAACGGCCGTCGGGCAGATGACGATCTCAGCGCGGGAATGACCGAGACACAGCGGCAGCAGCGCCTCGGCGCAGGCGCGGGCCTCGGCGGGAGTCTTGTACATCTTCCAGTTGGCGGCAATCAGGGGCTTGCGGGACATGTAGGTTGGGGATCCTCTTGGTGATTCTAGAACAGATGGGGATCATCAACCGCCGGGTCCCGGGAAACGAAAGAAAGCCGGCGGCGTGGCAAAATAGCGCATGAACGAAATGCGGTTGTTTGAGATGGTCCTTCCAGTGCTGGTTCCAGTGCTGGTGGGCTGGCTGGCAGTCCGCTTTCGGTTGCTTGCCACTGACGATGCGAGAGCTCTCACTTCCGCTTTCCTCTACATCTTCCTGCCTGCGCTGATCATTGGACACCTGGTCAGGCAGAACCTTGCCGCACTTTTCGATCTGCGCTTCATTGCAGCCACGGTAACGCTGATGTTGGGGCTTTACATCTTCATCCTGCTCCTGCATCGCCTGCTAATGCGGCGGTCGCTGGCGTCGAGTGTAATGGCTGCTTTTGGCGCATCCAAGTTCAATGCGGTAGTGGTTGGGCTTCCGCTGCTGCTGATTGCGATCGGACCCCAGGCGATCGACGCGGTGATCATCAATATGTTGATCGGCTATTTTACGATTCTGCCCCTGACTCTGTTCCAGCTCGAGGTCGCAAAAGGGCGAGAGTCGGGAAAATCGGCAGGCCATGCCGCAATCCTGGGGCGGGCCCTTCGGCATACCATCCTGGATCCGCTCATACTCGCCACGTTAGCGGGTCTTGCGATTGCGGCTGCGCGGGTCGGCTTGCCGGAGTGGCTGGATCAGACTCTCCTCACCCTGGGCAACGCGGCCGTCCCGGTGCCGTTGGTTGCGGTGGGGATGGCGATCTCCGGGGTGAGCTTTCAGGAAGATATTGGTGAAATGGTGAAGTGATCTGGATTTCGATGTTCCGAGTTGTGGTGTCGCCGATTCTGGCCATCTTCATCGCCCGGGCGTTCGGGCTCTCGCCGGTTTATTCCATCGCGCTGGTGATCTCCTTCAGCCTGCCGACGGCGAAGATGGCTTTTGCGCTGGCCGAGAGCCACGGCGTGTATGTACGGGCAATGGCGGCGATCGTGACGATTACGACGATTTCGCTGATCGTGATTTATCCGATTTTTCTTTGGATCAGCGAGCGGCTCTGGCCGGGCGTGATTCAGAAGAGTATTTGACCGGCGCTCCGCGCCTTCGAAAGGTTGCGGAGCGCCAGGACTGGTTCTACGCCTTGTTGCTCAGCGCTTCCACTCCGGGCAATTTCTTGCCTTCGAGAAATTCGAGCGCGGCGCCTCCGCCGGTGGAAATGTGGGTGATGCGGCTGGCGACTCCGGCTTGTTTTACCGCGGAGACCGAATCGCCTCCTCCGACGATGGAGATCGCGGTTCCATTGTCGGCGACCGCCTGAGCGACGTTCATCGTGCCGGCGGCGAAGGCGGGCATTTCGAAGACGCCCATGGGACCGTTCCAGATGATGGTCTTGGCGCCGATGATCTCGTCGGAGAAGAGGTCGATGGTTTTGGGGCCGATGTCGAGCCCCATCCAGTCAGAGGGGAAGGGGCCGTCGCCCTCGAATATCTGAGTCTTTGCGTCCGGCGCGAACTTATCGGCGAGCACATGGTCGACCGGCAGCAGGAAGCGGACGCCGTTGGCTTGGGCCTTTGCCAGTGCCTCTTTGGCGGTATCGATCTTGTCGGCTTCGAGCAGGGATTTGCCGACATCCTGCCCCTTGGCTTTGAGAAAGGTGTAGGCCATGCCGCCGCCGATCAGCAGCGCGTCGACCTTGCCGAGGAGATTGTCGATGACCTGGATCTTGTCGGAGACCTTGGCCCCGCCGAGAATGGCGATAAACGGCTTCTCCGGAGACTCCAGCGCCTTGCCCATGTAATTGAGTTCCTTCTCCATGAGCAGGCCGGCGGCCGACTGCTTGACGAAGTGGGTGATGCCTTCGGTAGACGCGTGGGCGCGGTGGGCGCTCCCAAAGGCGTCATTGACGTAAATCTCGCACAGGTTGGCGAGTTGCCGGGAGAAGCCGGGATCGTTGGCTTCCTCCTCGGGATGGAAGCGCAGGTTTTCGAGCAGCAGCACCTGGCTGGATTCGAGTTGGCGCGCCATCTCGGTGGCGATCTCGCCGATGCAATCGGGCGAGAAGGCGACGTTGAACGACTCGCCGATCTCGTGATCGAGCAATCCGCGCAGCCGGTCGACGACCGGGCGGAGGCTGTACTTTGGGTTGACCTTGCCTTTGGGACGGCCAAGATGCGATGCGAGGATGACCTTCGCCTTGTGCTTCAGGGCATATTCGATGGTCGGGAGAGTTTCCCTGATACGGGTGTCGTCGGTGATTTCCGAGCCGTCTTCGGTCAAGGGCACATTGAAGTCAACCCGGACGAGCACATGTTTGTGCTGCAGATCAAGCTCTCGGACGGATAGTTTCGGCATAGTCTCTCACTCTTTTCCCTGATTCTGACCCGATTGGTTCGACGCGGCGACGTCCGCAAGGACGGCGTCCGCCTCGATCTCGATTCGCCATGACGGATTGAGAAGCGCTGCGACAACCACCATGGTGGCCGCAGGTCGAATCTTACTAAAGAACTCGCCGTGAACGCGGCCCACGGTCTCCCAATCCTCGATGCGGGTGAGAAACATTCGTGTTCTGACGACGTCATCGAGGGATGCCCCGGCATGCCGCAGGGCCCGTTGAATGATTTCGAGGATGCGGCGGGTTTGGGCGGCTGCGTCGCCGGTTTCGGCGCCGACTGGCCCGGTGCCTGCCACGTGCACCGTGTTGCCCACACGGACGGCGCGGGAGAAACCTATGACGGGTTCGTACGGGGAGCTGCCGGTAATGTTTTGGCGCATAAGATTTGGAAGAGCGCTGGCTCAGCGAGACAGACGCAGCGCTCTTCTTTCCTGGTCTAGAGGCCCTTCGCTACAAGGAAAGTGATCAGATCGACGACGCGGTTGGAGTAGCCCCATTCGTTGTCGTACCAGCTGATGATCTTGGCGGTATGGTCGCCGACGACTTTGGTGAGGGGCGCGTCAAAGATGGACGAGAGCGGGTTGCCCTTGAAGTCGCTGGAGACGAGCTCGCCGGATTCGTAGCCGAGGATGCCCTTGAGCGGGCCTTCGGCGGCAGCTTTGATCGCTCCGTTGATGCTCTCGACGGTGACGGGCTTCTCGGTGGTGAAGGTGAGATCGACGATCGAGACGTTCGGAGTGGGGACCCGGATGGAGAAGCCGTCTAGTTTGCCGGCCAGCTCGGGGATGACCAGCTTAAGGGCCTTGGCGGCTCCGGTCGAGGTGGGAATCAAGTTGATGGCGGCGGCACGGGCACGGCGGAGGTCTTTATGCGGGAAGTCGAGGATGACCTGGTCGTTGGTGTAGCTGTGGATGGTGGTCATGATTCCGGCGACGATGCCGAAGGTATCCTGCAGGACCTTGGCGACGGGCGCGAGGCAGTTGGTAGTGCAGCTGGCGTTGGAGATGATGTGATGCTTGGCGGGGTCGTATTTGCCTTCGTTGACGCCCAGCACGAGGGTCACGTCTTCGTTGGTGGCTGGAGCGGAGATGATGACTTTCTTGGCGGTGGGGCCGAGATGCAGCTTGGCCTTTTCGGCGTCAGTGAAGATTCCGGTGGACTCGACGACGATCTGGGCGCCGACCGAAGCCCAGTCGAGCTTGGCGGGGTCGCGTTCCGCATAGACTCTAATCGTCTTGCCATCGACCGAGATCGAATGATCGTCCGCCTTAATGTCGTTCTTTAGATTGCCGAGGATAGAGTCGTATTTGAGCAGATGGGCGAGCGTCTTTGGACTGGTGAGGTCATTCACTGCAACAAATTCAATTTCCGGATTTCCGAGGGCGGCGCGAAAGACATTGCGCCCGATGCGCCCGAAGCCGTTGATTCCAACTTTTACAGCCATGCGTTCTCCTTAGTTTTTGCGGAACTGTTTTTTCATTAAGAAACACATAAAATCGCTTTTGGAGCGGACAATGCTTGCCCAGCGATACTAGCATCGCTATTTGCAGATTAAACCAAATGAGCGGGTAGGATGGATGGGTAGGCGCATGGTTCGCCGAATTTGCGGCCTGAGCCAGAGTGTGTTACATGCTAAACATGCGCGAATGGATGCGCGAAAAAATGAGAAGACGTACGAAGCGCGGGCCGAATGACTCGGAGTCCACTGGAAGAATTGGGCAGGAATTGCCAGTCGACCAACCCAGGCCTTTGCGGCCGGTATATCCGGAGGCTTTACCGGAGCAGGATTCCGTGGTCTCAAACGATTACCACCAACCAGTTTCAGTCAACGAGTTGAGCGGCGAAGATCTGCCAGCCGACGTCGCACCCCAAGTAGAGGGCACATTTGCCGATGCTCCAGCCGGCAGCGTCTCGGCTTCGCCGGAGTTGGCCACCCCTGCCGGCCCGGTAACCGCCAGCACCGATGTTGCCGCTTTTCCCGAAGGCAAAGTGGTGGTTGAAACCCAGCCCGATTCGCTCGGCGTGCCGCCACCGGAACTGGCGGCGGCGAAGAGTCCCCGGGGGTACGTGGTGTTAACGATCGGACTTCCCGGATCGGGAAAGACCACCTGGTTCAAGCGCAGGGGCGTGACTCCGCTGTCGAGCGACATGCTGCGCAGCATCCTGTTTGACGACATCACCGAGCAGCGCTATCAGGGGCTGGTATTTTCTACTTTGCGCTCGCTTCTGCGTGCCCGGCTGATCGCCAAAATGCCCTGGAACTACGTCGATGCGACCAACCTCTCGCCGCACGAGCGGCGGCAGTGGATCAAGATGGCGAAGAGCTTTGGCTACGACGTGCAGGCGGTGTTCTTCGATGTGCCGTTTGAAGTATGCATGGAGCGGAATAACCGCCGCGAACGCAATGTGAGTGAGGAGTCGATGCGCAAGATGGCAGATCGTCTCCGGCCTCCCAGTTTCAAGGAAGGCTTTTCGAAGATCACCGTGGTTCGGGTCAAGAGTTCGGCTTTGCCGGAGAGTGGCGACACTCCGGCGAGCGAAGGCTAGCGGAAGGTATGAATCCCGCATCTCAAAATGAGCTGCGGTGCATCAACCGGCCGGCTGGAGGGAATCGACGATGTGGCATGAAGTTGTGAAAGAGCTCGCTCAGCCGCCGTCCGGTTTGGCGACGCCTTCCAGCGATGCCGAACTGGCGGCGTGGCTGGCGAAGCTGTGGCCGCATCGGTGGCATGAGTCGAACTGGCTGAAGAACGTGTTTTGCCAGTTTCACCTGCACAACTGGAAGCAACTTCACCTGGAGGAACTACTTCCCGCCAGAGAGGTGAGGTTTTGCTACTGGTGCTCTAAGGTCGAACTGGATGGGTCGATCTATGGCGACTAGAGTGGATGCCTTCAGATAGTGGACGATCACGAGGCCGGGCTCGGTGCCCCGGCTTTCTCGTTAGAGCTTTTTATGCCCGACGCGGCAATCGAGTTTCGGGACGTGAGTTACACGACGGCCCAGGGTCGCGTGTTGCTGGACCACATTACCGCCTCGATCCCGGCGGGAACTACAGTCGCGATTCTTGGCCGCAGCGGCTGCGGCAAGACAACGCTGCTGCGGACGGCCAATCGGATGATTGCTCCGACCTCCGGCCAGGTGCTGCTGGAAGGAAAGCCGGTCGGCGAATCCGACCCAGTAACACTGCGGCGTGGTATTGGCTACGTGGTGCAGGAGACAGGGCTTTTTCCCCATTTTCGCATCGAGCGCAATATTGGAATCGTCCTCGAGCTGGAAAGTCGCCGGAAAGAGGAGATTGCCGCGCGGTCGCGGGAGTTAATGAAGATGGTAGGCCTTGATCCGGACGAGTTCTTTGGACGATACCCTCATCAGCTTTCCGGCGGGCAGCGGCAGCGGGTTGGCCTGGCGAGGGCGTTGGCCGCCGATCCTGCGGTGCTGCTCATGGACGAGCCTTTTGGCGCGCTCGACCCAGTGACCCGCGCCGAGATGCAGGACGTCTTACGCAACCTGTTGGCTGGTCTCAAAAAGACGGTCCTTCTGGTGACCCATGACCTGGACGAGGCGCTCTATCTGGCCTCACGCATCATTCTGATCGAGGGCGGCCGCATCATGGCTGACCTTGCCAGCACAGAATTCGAGGACTCGAGGATTCCCGCTGTAATAGACTATGTCTGCGCGGTCCATCGCGGGGTAGACGGCGCCGCGCAAACGACACGCGGCTGGGACGCTCCCGATGGGTAGCTTCCTGGCGTCGCATGGCTCTCAGATCGGCACGCTTACGCTTGAACACTTGTGGCTGACCGGGTCGGCGATGCTGATCGCGTCGCTGATTGGGATTCCGCTGGGGATATTGCTGACCCGCCATTCTTCCTGGGCAAACCCGGTGCTGGGGGTTGCCAATATCCTGCAGACCATCCCCAGCCTGGCGCTCTTTGGCTTTCTGCTACCCCTGCCGTGGCTGGGCGAAAGCGCCGCGCGGATTGCCATCGTCGCTCTTACCGCCTATGCGCTTCTGCCCATCCTTCGCAATACCTATGCTGGTATCCGGGGAATCGATCCAGCTATTTCCGATGTCGCCAAGGCAATTGGTATGAACGATATGCAAAAGCTTATGAAGGTGGAGCTTCCACTTTCTGCTTCGTTCATACTGGCTGGTCTGCGGACGGCGACGGTGATCTGCGTGGGCATCGCAACCATAGCCGCGGCGGTGGGGGCGGGAGGACTGGGTGAGTTGATCTTTCGTGGCGTAGCCTCGGTGGATAACCGTCTCGTGTTAGCTGGGGCCTTACCGGCGGCCGGTCTGGCGCTGGCGGCGGATGGCTTGCTCGGTCTAGTCGAGCGCTGGTTGAGGGTTCCGTCGGCGAGGCGTCCGTGATCCTGCGTGCTACTGCTGCGGCGGCTAAAGCCCACCCCTACCACCTGGTTTCCTATTCCGACTCGAGATTTGTGAGCTACCACCCTTGGCGCGATACAGCCGCGCTCCAGGATGGGGCAACCAGTTCGGTCCACTCCATAGGAACGCAAGCGGTCGTTTGGCGGCCCGGTTTTCCGCTGACCGCTCTATTACTGACGGTTGTATCCCTGGTATCCGCATGTTCCCCGCCGCATCCCAATCATCCGGTGATCGGAGCCAAGAACTTTACCGAACAAGTGATCCTGGGCGAGCTGCTGGCGCAGGAGATTGAAGCCAGGAGCGGCCTCAAGGTTGAACGGCGTTTCTATCTTGCCGGAAGCTACATCGCCCAGCAGGCGCTCGCCGCCGGCCGGATCGACGCTTATGTCGAATACACCGGGACCGCCCTGACCGCAATCCTGAAACAACCGGTCGATACAGACCCGGCCGCTGTCCTGGCGACCGTGACCCGGCTGTATCGCGAACGATACAACGTTGAGGTTGCCCCTCCGCTCGGCTTTGAGAATACCTTCGCGATGGTTATTCGAGGCGCGGACGCGCAGCGCCTCGGCATCCAGACGCTGAGTCAGGCGACCCCGTATGCGCCGAAGTGGCGGCTCGGAGTCGGCTACGAGTTTGAGGAGCGGCCCGATGGTCTGCGCGGACTTTCCGCAGCCTATGGCCTGAGCTTCAACGGCTCGCCCAGGACGATGGATCTGGGACTCCTCTATCGCGCCCTCAACGCCAACCAGGTGGACATGGTGGCCGGCAACTCGACCGACGGGCCGATCAAGGCGTTCGGACTGGCTGCTTTGGCCGACGACCGGCACTATTTTCCCCCATATCAGGCAGTACCTCTGGTCAGGGAAGAGGCTTTGCGGCGCTGGCCGCAGATGCGAGCGGCGCTCGAGGCGCTTGCGGGGAAAATCTCCGCCGAAGAAATGCAGGCGATGAACAACGCCGTCGACGGGGAGCATCGCGATCCCGCGGAAGTGGTGCGGGGGTTTCGCGCCAAGAATGGCTTGTAAAAGACGAGTCTCAGAGGAATTTTCGATTTCTTGAAAAAAGGTGAGGGAGTTTCGCGTGCGCTGTCGCTAATACCAGTGAGCGGGAAGTGGGCCGAGAAACCTGGCGCTGCCAACTTACCCGACACCTTAATGGCGAGAGCGAAGAGGAGATTCCAATGTCACCGATTTTGAAGGTTCAAGTTGCCCAGCAGGATGCGGTCAAGGTCCAGGCCGCTTCCAAGTCCATCACGCGTTTCTTCACGGCATTGGTGCCCGCAGCGATGCTGGTATCTACCAGCATGTTCAGCATCGCCCAGGACTCGCGAAATCCGTTGCCGAATCCCCCGATCGCATCCCGGCAAGCAACGTCTGGCTTCCAGCCGGAGATTGGGGTAGCCAAAACCCCAGGCCGGTCGTTGATTGCTCCCGCGCAGCCGCTGACCGCCGAGGAGGCCGCCGAGGCCGTGACGGCGGCAACCACGACTACCCTCAATTTTCCCTACGGCCTAGCCGTCGATACCGCGGGCAACATCTACGTCGCCAACATCTTCGGCAACAACGTCACCGTCTACAGCCACTCGCTTCGGTTCATCGGGTCATTCAGCGCGGGGATGACCTACCCTGCTGCCGTGGCCGTAGCCTTCGGAGGCAACATCTTCGTGGCCAACAATGGGGGAAACAACATTACCATCTACAGCCCGCAGTATCAGCTGATCGGCACCATCACTGACTCGACACTTCAGAACCCGGCCAGCATGTACATCGACGGGGACAACGACATCTGGGTGCTGGATGCTCTGGGAACAGTACACCTGTATCTCGACAACGGGACGCCGATCAGCAGCCAGGCACTGGGCAGCGGTACGGCGATAGGGCCGTGGGGCAGCAACGTGGCTGTCTGGGGCGTTTCGAATGCCAGCGGCACCGTGGAACTGGTCCAGAATGCTGGCGAGGCAGTTCATAGCGGCGTAGGGTTTCCCTTAGTCTATCCCGACTCGCCACTGGCTGGCGGAGAGTCGCAGGACGCTCAGGGCAACCAGTATGTAACCGTTCCTGGCGGCGATGCGATCGAGATCTTCACCGCCAACGGCTTGGGTTACGGCCAGATCCTAACCACCAAGGCGCCTGCCTACGGCATCGCCATCGACCCGATCAACAAGCGAATGTACTTCTCCGAAACGACTGTCGGTAAAGTGGAGGCCTACTCGCTAAACGGATACGCGAAAATCGGAACCATCGAGTAACCATAGCCAACGGTCGCGTTTCTATCCAGGTCCGGGAGGCATCGCGCTCCCGGGCCTGCGTCATTCCTACAACCCATTCACAAGTTACCCAGGGCGCTTCTTCGGTCGCCGGCGCCATCAGAATCCGCTCGGCGCAGCCGGAGCGCCTGGCGAAGATTTCGCAATTTTGGGTTTCATCGCTTTCGCGTGTCGAACGCCCACGTGCAGGCGCACAATCTGGCCGGGTTGCGCGTTCACGCGATAGACGGCCAATGGTCCAACCATCTCCGTCGGTTGCGGATCGGAGTCCACTCGCCAACCTTCCGGAACCGGGTGCTCCACGACAAAGACTACCGGTGCGGTGGTCACGTTCTGGAGGAGATACTCCTGCTCGGCAACGTAAACGACGCTGCGCAGGGTAGTGTTCCCGAGGACGGTCTTCTCTACATGACGGGTGTTGACGACGCTCTCAAGGTGGCAGATGACGGGGTCAACGCGAGGACGAGGTTTGGCGTTCTTGCCTACGCCGGTAGTCTTTTCGGGGAGTATCCGGCAACGCCCGTTGACGTGAATCTCCTGTATCCCGGTGGTGGGGGTCATCGGGGCGATCGGGTCGTACGCCGACTGGGATGGAGGCTGCGGAGGGCCGGGCGATTGGCAAACTATCATGCCGGGAAATGCCACGGCGCTCAGAAGTAACAGTGACGAGAAGATATTCGTCGCAAACATACTCACTCCGTTGGCATCACTTCTTTGCCGGTGTGCCATGAGCCGGGACACGCTGTGACTCAGGAATTCTAACCCGGAATCGGCGTGAGGGACTTGGCGACGGAGTGCGTTCGGGAAGTATTCTCCCGGAAATGATCGCATGGAATCGAGGAGCACATCGATTCAGGATATGGAGTCCAGGTCGTGCTAACGATTGTCGAATTGTAAGTTTACCTGCCCATTCTTAAACACGTCGCAATGACCGCTGGCATACTGTCCGTTGGGTGGTTGTAAGCGGAAGTTCGACAATTCGACAACGTGCTGCCTCCATTGACCCCGTGCTGGTTGACCATCTTGAGGAGTTTGTCCGCCGTTGTTGCCCCCGCCATTGTCTCCGCCCGCTTGATTTCGGCCGGAGTTCGGATCGAACTGAAATTTCTGCAACTGGCCGCTTTTGGAAACGACGCAGAATCCGGAGGCATGCGGGCGTTGGGTGGCTGCGCGTTGAAATTGATCATGCAGCTCCCGCCGCTGGTATCGGAGCCGCGATAGACATTGCCCTAGCTCGGGTCTGGATGGTCCGATTCAGCGGTGGACAGAGGCGAAGAAGCCGACCCACGACTCTTTCAAGAAGAACGGATGTTCTTCTCGCGCTAGGTGAACCGTTGAAGATGCGAAGCGGATTCTGAGCCGCCCACGGGCGCGGTGTTTTTCCCTGCTTTTATCGATTGCCGAACGTCCAACTGAGCCCAGAACTCGTACCATAGTCGCTCTTGGGTAACGTTGCTGGAGGGCGACTGTCCCAGCTTCCGTAGAATGAGAAATTCCACGAGAGATCGCTGACGACCTTGATGTAGTAGACCTCATTGGTATTGACATGGACCCGCCCTGGCTCAGAGATTGCAGGGATGACGGAGGCCGAGAGATCCAAGTTCGTCTTTTTGAATTTGAAGACCTGGAGTCGGGTAGCGACGAAGCCGACTACCGTATTCTGGGTTCTCTCAGCTTGCCCGTATCTGGCATTCTGCCAACCGAGACCCCCTGCGACGTACAGGCTCGCCCGGTTGGAGTTTTTTAGATAACGACCGACTCCTCCGCCCAGTGTAGTTTGCAAATCGACATCCTGCACCGAACTTTGCAGAAAGGAAGCCGTGCCAGCGTAGAACCAGTTGTTCCAGCGTAATAGCCTGAGTGCGTTTAGATCGGTCTGATTTCGAGTAGTCAGATCGGCATCGCGATTCGATGCGAGTGAAGAGTTGAAATTCAGCTGAGTCGACCAGCGCTCTCTTGTATATTCAACCTGGGAACTCAGGTTGAATTGGGTGGATTCATTGCCTTTTGAATAGAGCAAACCAGTGTTGACCGCACCGTCAAACCTGTTCCAAAACCGTTCAGAAGTCTGGTTCAGCTTGATGATCTTGCGCTGAGGCACCTCCACTTCCTCCGATGATTCCGCGATCTCAATCTTCATTGGCGGATCGCCCGACTCCCCGGTCGTCGAGATCTTCCCGGTGTACACCAGACCGCTCTCGGTCTTGACGAGAAAGAGCCGACTGCTTTCGAGGCGAGCGACCTGTGACCACTGCACAGCGATAGTTCCGTCGACGTACTTGAGTTTGAGAGAGAGGACGCCGGCGCTGAGACCTTTGATCTCGCCCGTAAGCCGGTCGCCATTCTTCATGACGATCACATCGCTGTTCTCCTGGGCAAAGAGGTATGCAGCGCAGAAAAGGGCACAGCAGAGGACGATTGCTCGACAATTCAAAGGGCCTGGTCTCCTACCCAGATCGAGCGACCCACCCAAACATGAAGAGACACACGCTGAAGGGGCCGCTACTCACTTACGGCAAAGTCGGACTCAGCTTGTTCCAAGGCTTTTTGATCGGCCGCCGAGATTCTTTCGTCTCCGAGCAGGATGACGACTTTCGCTATCGTGCCAGTGAATTTGAAGGGTACGTGGTAATCCTCGCTGACCGGAGTGCCGGTGTCTTCGCCGATGTCGAGCGTCTCATCCGCCGAGATGCGGAACGGAATTGTCCGATCGAACTTCACTGCGTTCGCCTTCTTACCGTCAACCGAGAGTGTGGCGAGACCCCCTTTGCCAACGCCGCCGCCGTCGTATTTGAAGTCGACAACCACCTTGTGTTTGCCGACAGACAGCTTGTCGGGGCCGGCCACGCTATAGCGCTGGACACCCACCAGGTTGTAATGGAAGACCGGTTTCCCATCCAGGAGATAGAGCCCCCATCCATTGAACCGTCCTCCCTGTGTAGCCAAGATCCCATCGGCCCCATTCTCGGGAACGGTCACGTCGGCAGTAATGCGGAAGGATTTGTTCAGGATACTCGGCGCAGACCCTTCCGGGATACGGACCATGCCAGGATAAAAAGTGAACTCGTTGCGCCCACGTGTAAGACTCGGACGATTGTCCACGTTCATGCGCTCCAACTTGCTGTTATCAAGCGGTAGCACGTTGTATTTGGCGGCCTCGATCCAGAATAATTCCTGCAAATCTCGCAATTTCTTCGGTTGTTGTGCAGCGAGATCATTGGCCTCGCTGAAGTCCTTAGTAACGTCGTAGAGTTCCCACTTGTAATCGTCGATAGGAATAGTCTTGCCGCTTGCCCACGGTGGAAGCGGGGGCGTTGTTGCGGCCACCCATCCATCGTTGTAGATGGCGCGATTTGCAAACATTTCAAAGTATTGGGTGCGATGAGTTGACGGGGCGGTGGCGGAGTCGAAGGTGTACACCATGCTCACGCCCTCCAGGGGTTTCTGAGGCACCCCATTGAGGACCGAGGGCGATTGAATGCCTACGGCTTCAAGGATCGTCGGGGCGATGTCGATGACGTGGTGAAATTGTGGGCGAATGCCGCCCGTATCCTTGATGCGGGCGGGCCAGGAGATCACCATGCCGTTGCGTGTGCCCCCGAAATGCGAGGCCACCTGTTTCGTCCACTGGAAAGGAGTATCCATGGCATGGGCCCAGCCGATTGGATAGTGATTGAACGTGGTGGGACCGCCCAATTCGTCCATTCGTTTCATCACTTCCGAAAAGTCTTCAGGGGTGGCATTGAAGAACGACATTTCGTTGAGCAAGCCCTGCTGACCACCCTCGGCACTGGCCCCGTTGTCGCCTTGGATATAGATCACCAAAGTGTTGTCGAGTTCCCCCACATCTTGGATGGCATCGAGCACCCGTCCGATTTCCTTATCGCAGTTCGTCAGCGCCGCAGCGTAGACCTCCATCATGTGCGCGTAGACTTTCTTGTGGGCTAGGTCGAGTGAATCCCACGCCGGAATTCCCTCAGAACGTTCCGTCAACTTTGTGTCCGCCGGAATGATGCCCATCGCCTTTTGTCGGGCGATAGTCTCTTCGCGCACTTTGTCCCAGCCCTGATCGAATTGCCCTTTGAAGCTATCAATGACCTCTTTGGGAGCGTGATGAGGAGCGTGAGCTGTTCCGGGCGCGAAATAAGCCAGCCAGGGCTTATCTGGGGCGACGGCGTGGAGCATTTGAATACGAGCGATGGCGTGGTCAGCCATGTCGTGATCGAAAAAGTAGTCCTTCTGATCGTGAGGAGGTTCGACAGGCTTGATGTTTTCAAAGATCGCGGGAGCCCATTGGCTGGTGTCACCACCGATAAAGCCATAGAAGTATTCGAAGCCCAGCCCGGTGGGCCAGAGATCGAACGGCCCTGCCTGGCTGTTCTGCCAATCGGGTACATTATGGTTCTTCCCATACCAAGCGGTGTTGTAACCGTTTTGCCGCAGAACTTCCGCAATGGACCCGACGCTCTTCGACATGAGCGTGTTGTAGCCAGGAAAACCAGTGCCGCCCTCCATGATGATCCCGGTATTTGCGGAGTGGTGATTGCGGCCCGTTAGCAAGGCAGCCCGTGTCGGAGAACAGAGAGCGGTGGTGTGGAATTGTGTGTAACGAAGTCCATTCTTGGCCAGCCGGTCGAAGGTGGGAGTAGGAATCGGCCCACCAAAGGTGCTGCTGGCTCCGAAGCCCACGTCATCAGTCAGAATGAGGAGGATGTTCGGGGCCCCTTTGGGGGCCTTCACCTCTTGAGGAAAGTCCTTCGTGGATTCTTCGACCGTGCGCCCGATGTGGCCTTTGAAGGGCGGGTCGGGCCTTGGCAAGACCTCTTGCGCGCCGGAAATGGAGATGGCGACGAAAGCGCAAAAAACTGTCAAGAAGTACCACGCAAGTGCTGACCGGCCGCAAACTCTCATAGACGCTCTCCGTTCAGGGTTTACCAGTTATGATCACAGCGCCGGTCCGTTCTTGGAGTGACCGGTTTCCACGGTGGGTCAATACTCGCACAAGTGACCTTGCCCCGCCAAGGGTGCGCTTTGGCTCCGTCCTGATGGCGGAATCACAGTTGCGGCAAGGTATCATTACCTCTTCGGAGAGGGCATCGGTCCGCGCGGAGTTGCCGATGAGGAACGAATCCCGACGGAAACAAGACCGAGCTACCCAAGGAGATGTATTCAAGTGATGCGCAAATATAACTTCGCCCTGGTTCGACAGAACATGGAAGCCCGGCGAGTTTGAATTGGTGCAGTGATCAGATATGCCCAGTTGTGGAATCGCCGAGAAATCCACCTGCATGCCCTTCGTCAGAAATACGTCCGCACGATGCGAACCGATCACCTATTCTCGTAAATTTCACCCGCTCTTAGGCGGTTATGGGGCATAGAACAAACTTTTATGTTTGAGCGAGCATGTCTTCTGCGGTTGGGTGTCTGTCTGGCGGTTGCGATTTCGACGATTGCTGCCGGCGCGCAGGATACTCCGGGTTCAGATGCAAAGGCATCTGCAGGCGAGGTACAACCGTCGGTGGACAACCCAGCTGTGTTGGCCAAAGCGCCTCAGAACCCGGTGGCAAGCCTGATCAGTGTCGCGCTGCAAAACAACAGCAACTTTGGGATCGGGCCCTACAACCGAACCAGGAACATCTTCAACCTTCAGCCTGTAATCCCGGTGAAACTCAACGACAAGGTCATGCTGGTCAGTCGGGTGATCCAGCCGATTGTCTGGCAGCCATATGCGCGGCAGCCAACAGGCGGGCAGTTTGGATTCGGAGATATGAATTCCACATTTTTCCTGTGGCCTGCTAACCCTGGGAAACTCATTTATGATGTGGGGCCTGCGTTCATTTTGCCTACCGCCACGAGCTCTCAGGCGGGCGAGGGTAAATTTAGCCTGGGGCCTTCAGTAGTTGCACTCGTCCAGCCGGGGCGGTGGACGGTTGGGGTCTTGATTAACAACGTATTCTCCTTAGCCGGTTGCTCGCAAAGAGCGTAGGTGAACCAGATGTTGCTGCAATACTTTGTGAACTACAACTTGAAAAAGGGACACTACCGGACCGGCGGGCCGAGTCTGACCCCCAACTGGAATGCAAGGGGTAGCGATCAGCATCGAGCGGGGACGATACCTGCGGAGGCACAGGTAGCGTGCCGTTCGGCGGAGGCGTTGGTCAGATCAGGCGACTGGGCCCTCAACCGCCGGGAGCTTCGCCGTGGAGTTTCAAATTCCAGGTTGCTCTCCTTTATCCGAAGATTCCCAAGAAAAAATAGGAGACTCGAAGATGAAAAGTAAATTTCACCCAACGGCAGACGGCATATTGAGGGAAGCAGCTGCTTACCTGCTCCTTTTCCTTGGAATTCCCAATCTCCTTCTCGCCGAGGAGATCGGCTGGCCCCGGGAGGTGACCCAGAACGGCGCGCGGATCGTCTACTACCAGCCGCAAATCGACCAGTGGACGGATTACCGCACCCTCAGTGCCCGGATGGCGATTTCTGTTACCCCTGCCGGAGGAAAGCCGACGCCAGGTGTCGTTTCCGTCGAGGCGCGCACCGACGCCAACAAGGAGACCCGTACCGTCATCATCAGCAATATCAAATTGCTCGACACTCGGTTTCCCTCAGCCGACGCGGCGAGTGCCGCGAGTCTAGGCGAATTGGTCCGCACCTTCTTCAAACCGGACAACACGATCTCCATTTCGCTCGACCGTCTGACCGCCGAAGTGGAGGAAGATAAAGTGTCGGGGCCCGCTGTCCAGGTGGACAACAGCCCTCCAAAGATCTTTGTCAGCCGAAAACCCACCGTTTTGCTGCTGGTGGATGACAAGGAGGTCCGGGCACCAATCGAAAAGACCAAGCTCGAATTTGTGGTCAACGCCAACTGGACGGTCTTGTTCGATAAAGACGGTAAGAAGTATTACCTGCTCAACGGAAAGCAATGGCTGACTGCGGCCACTCTTGAAGGCCCATGGACGGTTGCGGCGCAACTTCCAAAGGAGTTCAACGAGCTGCCGGCGGATGAGAATTGGCAAGAGATCAAGAAAGCAATACCACCCCCCGGCCCAGCAGTAGCGGCCCCGACCGTATTCTTTAGCCGTGTTCCGGCCGAGGTCATCGAGTTCAAGGGCGCGCCCGTCTATGCCAAGATCCCAGGCACCCAGCTGACGTACGCCACTAATACCAAGAGCTCTGTCTTCGTTCAAACCGACGAACAGAAGTATTACTTTCTCGTCTCCGGACGATGGTTCCGTGCTGCTTCGCTGGATGGTCCCTGGAACTATGCCGGTGGAGACTTACCTTCGGACTTTGCCAGGATCCCACCCAACGGCCCAGGCTCGGATGTTTTGTCCTCGGTGCCGGGAACCCAGCAGGCGCAAGATGCGGTCCTGCTGGCGCAAATTCCCACCACCGCAATCGTGAACATCCCTGAGGCAGAAGCTCAGGTAAAGGTTCAGTACGACGGAGATCCGCAGTTCAAGCCGATCGAAACCACGTCCCTTTCTTACGCCACGAACACCCAAGACAAGGTCATCAAGTTCGGAGACATCTACTACCTCTGCTTTCAAGCAGTGTGGTTCATGTCCACCACTCCAAACGGCCCGTGGAAAGTTGCAGGCTCGGTTCCCAAAGAGATCTACACAATCCCGCCAACTTCACCGGTCTACAACGTGACCTACGTGACCCAGACGCAGACCTCTCCCACGACTGTCGAGTGCGATCATACGGCGGGATATCTGGGCATGTTCCTCCTGGGCACGGCGGTCGGCCTGACCATCGCTTACGGCACGGGCTACTACTATCCACCGTATTACTACTATCCTCCCTATGGGTACCCGATCTATCGGCCCTACCCAATCACTTACGGAGTCGGTGCTTTCTACAGTCCTTATTCTGGCGCCTATGGCGTTGCGCGCGGCGCTTATGGGCCATACGGAGGCGTCACCGGTGCAGCCTGGTACAACCCATCGACGGGACGCTATGGCAGATCGGTCTCAGCGTATGGTCCTTACGGCAGCGCGACCGCAGCTCGCACTTACAACCCCTATACAGGTGTCTACGGCGCAACCCGACAGGCCTCGAACGCTTACGGCAGTTGGGGAAGTTCGGTTGCGGTACGCGGCGACCAATGGGCACAGACCGGGCATCGATCAAACTCGCAGGGAACGGCGGCAGGTGTCCGAACCTCGGAAGGAGCCCGCGGGGCAGGCTACAGCGGTGCCAACGGGAACAGCGGCTTCGTCGCCCAAGGCAAGAACGACAACATGTACGCCGGCAAGAATGGAGATGTCTACCGCAAGGACTCCAGTGGCAGTTGGCAAAAGTACGAGAACGGCGGCTGGTCGGATACTGGACCTAAGCCAACTCCGCATAGCAAGAGTGCAGGCCAACTTCCAGCTCAAGGTTCAGCCAACCGGTCTGGTACAGCCCAACAGCCGGCGATCTCATCGGGGACAATTCAACAACTCGATCGCGACTCCCAGGCACGCCAAACAGGAACTCAACGGACCCGTCAATTCCAACAATCGGGTGCAAATCGGCAACGGAGCGGAAATCGTACGAGGGCTTCCGGAGGGGCCGCTCGCCGTCGCAACTAGCCAAATTGCGCGACGACGCTTGTCATCAAGACAGGTAGTATCGGTCACGCCATTTCAAAGGATATCAACCCAAGGAGACAGTATGAGAAGTAGCGCCCTGGCAAAAGTGATTCTTGCAACACCGATGATCGCCCTGTTGTTCTGCGGCACTCTGTTCGCCCAGACCACCAAAGTCAATGGACTGATCACCGGACGAAATGGTGCCAACATGACGGTCCAAACCCCAACTGAGCCAAAGGTGGTGGTCGTCCTCAATGACCAAACGCAGGTGGCTCAAATCCAGGGGGTGTTGAAGGCGCGACGAAAGCAGATGTCGATGGCTGCACTCATACCGGGTCTCCAGGTACAAATAGAGGGGGCTTATAACGCCGAGCACGAACTGGTAGCAAGCTCGGTCAAATTCAAAGGCAACGATCTGCAGGATGCACAATCGATCCAAGCCGGCCTGCAACCGGCGAAGGAGCAGATTCAGCAGAGTCAAGAAGAGCTAGATCAGCAGAAAGCCGCGCTCGCGCGGCAACAGCAAGAGATGCAGGAGCAACAGCAGCAAATGGCCCAGGCGCAGGAGAAGATCGACGCCAACAAGGCGGCGATCGAGGCTGCAAACAAGCGCTTCGGGCAATTGGACGACTACAACATCATGGACGAGGTGACGGTCTACTTCGCCAATGGCAAGGTTACATTCGATCCAAAGTACGGGCCCCAGCTGCTTCAATTGGCTGAAAAGGCAAAGTCGATCACGGCCTACACGATCCAGGTCAAGGGCTATGCTTCCTCGGTAGGGAGCGCTTCCCTGAATCAGAAGCTAAGCGAGGATCGAGCCAACCGGGTCACGCAATTTCTTCAGCAGCAGGGTCATGTGCCACTTACCAATATGCTAGCGCCGGGGGCCATGGGTGAGAGCAGGCAGGTAGCGAACGATAAGACCGCTGAAGGTCAGGCAGAAAACCGACGAGTCGTCGTTAGAGTCTTGCAGAACAAGGGAATCGCCGGCACCTAATCGTAAGTTATCCAAGAAAATCGGAATGGAGGAGTAATCGATATGAGCGAGCGGAGTGTATTAGAAAGTCTGAAGGTGGGGATACGTAGGTTTCAGGTCGAGGTCCATGCAGAAAATGCGGAGCGGTACAAGCTGGCGGCGACAACTCCGCAGCAGCCCCATTCTCTCATAATTGCTTGCGCCGATTCGCGAGTTGACGTTGAATCAATCACCAGTGCCGGTCCAGGCGAGGTATTTGTTTCACGGAATGTTGGCAACATGGTTCCCCCTTATGGAGGAGTGCTGGGCGGCGTGAGCGCAGTGATCGAGTATGCGGTGACGGGCCTGAAGGTAAAACATATCGTGGTGTGTGGTCATTCGGATTGTGGAGCAATGAAGGCATTGCTGAATCCGGCATCCACCGAGAAGATGCCGACGGTGAAGAAGTGGCTCGACAATGGCCAAGCGGCGCTTATGGTTGCCGATAGCCTCGCTAACACCGACGAGGGACCCAGCGGAAAGATGCGGCGGATCACAGAAGAGAATGTGCTGATGCAGCTGATCCACCTGAGGACGCATCCCAGCGTCGCTGGGGCGATCGCGCGCGGGGAGTTGACGACCTCGGGGTGGGTTTATGAAATCGCGACTGGCGAGGTGCGGATTGCCGAGCAAGGAAATCGCGTCTTCCTGCCAGTAGGCGGCGCCGGGGTTGAGGGCAAGCAATGATTGATCTGAAGAGGCCTCGCATCGGGTGGCTGGTCGGGTATGCGGGACGACCGGTGCTGCTATTGGCCGTCTGGGATGTGCTGATCGTGCTTGCCTACAAAGTCCCGCATTGGACCTGGGTTGGTTCCAATCGTGTCCCGCTGGCGCTTTATGGGGCGGCGATCAGCATCATTGTCGGATTCAAGAATAACTACGCCTATGGGCGGTGGTGGGAGGCGCGGACACTCTGGGGGCAGATCGTAAATAACAGTCGAAGCCTCGCTCGCCAGGTGTTGACGACCATGTCGGCTCCGGGTGGGGATGGCCAAGAGAAGGCCGAGATCGGGTCAATGCAACGCAACATCATTCATCATCAAATTGCATTTGTCCACTCTTTGCGGCAGCAACTCCGCGGACTGGATCCGGTAGCGGAGATACGCAACCTGGTGCCGCCGGAGGAATGCGCGGAGCTGAGCAAGGAAAGAAACGTCCCGCTCGCATTACAGCGGAAGATGAGTGAGATGCTGCACGAGGCTCGCCGGAGGAAATGGATCGACGAGTGGGAGTGGCAGGCGATTGACG
>Ga0302324_100009646_pt1 | contig 20134 bp, 21 predicted proteins | sample Palsa_T0_1_FD_201949 | JGI IMG/M metagenome (GOLD analysis project Ga0302324, IMG submission 201949) | Peat permafrost microbial communities from Stordalen Mire near Abisko, Sweden - Palsa_T0_1 | ecosystem: Environmental > Terrestrial > Soil > Palsa > Peat permafrost | place: Sweden: Abisko...
CGAAGCTGCGGATCATGATCGTCGATCCTTACCGGAAAGACATACCGCTCTGCCTCCGCCAGTTTGATTACGATGGCCGCGTACGACGTGCATCTTGCAGCGCAGCCCAATGGATGGAGTACCGTGACACGGGTGTTTGGAATCAGGTGCAAATGAAGACTCTCAAAGAGAACGAGCACCTCAGAACCGAGGTCAGGAAGATCGTTGAAGCCCAGCTCAAGCTTGGCTAACGTCTCCGTGCGGAGTTTGAGCATGGCATCATTCTCTGGCGCTAGCGGATAGCCTCTGGTGTGAACTTGAAGATCAGGTGAATCGAATGGCCCGCCTGTTCCCGGCTACACTTACCGAGCCAGGAGAGCGCATCCCGAATAGCATCGACCGTAGCACCGATACCTGCGGACACCCGGTCGATGCCAAACTCCTGCGCCCTGCGGCGTCACTCTTCGTCCTCATTCAAATCTAACAATTGTCTTTCATTTTTCCACCAAAGCATTGTCAACACGCCGGTCTTGGAAACACGGACTGAATGTTCCACCACTTCGTACCAGCGGGATCGCGGATGATTGATCCAGCCATCCGCCTGTATCGAGGACGGTTGACTCGCATCCAAATTTTTCTTGATGAGATCTGCCGCAAATGTGGCGGCTAAGGGAACCTCATGGGGCCAGAGACATTCGTGAACATCGTCACCTCGCATGAACCATTTGCGCTTCCCATCCTGTGTATAGATAAGCATCCCAGGAAAGGAGCCATAGCGAAGAAGATGAATCGCCGTAGCGATGAGGCTTGTCTTGAAGATCGCTGCTAGTTCTGAGGCAGAGTCCAGTGTCAACGGTTTGTTCTTCGCTGCGGGAACAAACATCGACTTGGGCAACAGCAAATCTGCGGCGTATTGGTTTGCACCTTGCTCTGGATTGAGATTCCCCCATTCGGCTTGCATCATCTGATCGGTACAGGAAAACCTAATCTTTTCTCGATCTCTCATCCAATGGCCGAGTTCGTGCCCCGCCGAAAATCTCTTGTGCTCTGGCGTTGAACGGTCGTCTATCGTAATAATTGCTTCATTGCCATTACCGAGAATGCGGGCTGCGCACCCATCAAGGCGCTCATAAAGAATCGTCGCTCCGCAATATTGAGCAATGGCCTCTATGTGGATGTCTTCGGGTTCTGCGACTCCAAGTTCATCTAAGAGTTTGGAAGGCGACTTATACACATTCATAAGCCCTTCTTTTTTCGGAACTCACTTAGAACACCTAACGCTTCTAGTTGCTTGAGCGTACTTTCCACATCCGCATCCGAGACAGTCTTTAGATCACGAAACTGAGCCGTTAACGCGCCTTGGCCAAAGGATTGCTGCGATGCAAGGATTGCATCAAGCAGCGTCCTTCTTTCCCCGACTGTTGACGGTATCTCGAAAGCGCGGGCACGTATCGTTTTACTTGCTTCCTCAAATTGAGCCTGAGCCTGGCGGAGCTTTGCCTGTGCGTGCCGCTTAGCGGCTGCCTGAAAGATTTGCTTTACCCGAGGAGTTGGCTCTGCCTGGGATTCCGCATTGATATCCTCATCGGACACACCCAAGACGGACTCCGCCAAACCATCCATAAGCAGCTTGTACTGTTCTTCGTATGACTTTGAGTTTGCCACGATTATCTCGCCTTCACTTGATATCGAATACGCTTTACACCTGCGTCATATCGCTGTTGAGGCATCCCAAATTGCTCTACAATCTCAGGCCCGGTCATGCCAATTCCCCATCCTTCAATAATCAGAATTGCGTCGTCATCATCTGCGAACATCCTAAGAATGGCGCCCAATTCTTCTTTCGCGCTTGCTTCCCGATCCTGGGATGGAATTCCCGAAGCGGCTCCGTCGAGAGGACTGAGCAAGCTCCCATCATCCGATTCCATTACCAAATCAGCCTCGGTAGCAGCCTCGTTTTCATCGTAGGCACCTCCCCAATGGGAGGCGATACTGCGCATGACCCCGGCAACAAACGGCACGAATGGAACTTCATCCTTTCGCCAGTGCCTCCCGGAGTCTGAGCTTTCAACTCCTTCGTAAATTGAAGCCATCGCCGTCTGTAGAAGGTCCTCGTGAGTCTGACCGCGTGCTCGCCGACCGAGTCCGCGAATTTTATAGCGGGCGTACTTCTCCATGCGTCGCTCATCTGCGGTAGATAGCGCTGTGATCGCTTGGTCAAGGTCTGCTCGACTGGCGATGACAGGCGCACGCTTTTTGGCCTTCTTCAGCTCATCCACGGAAATGCCTATATAGATAAATGCCCATGCTAGAGACTTTTTGGAGAATTTTGAAAATCTTTCTCCGATTTTCTGCTGAGTCCGGCAATAGGTATCAGGAGCATATCAGTTCGCCCCTGATGCGCTCTCGCCCAAACCTCAAGACACCCAAGGAGTCTCATGAACAACGGTTCTCTCACACTCAACGGCATCACCGATGCCCAGCTCGACACTATCGTCCGCGTCAAGGAGCTACACGAAGGCGTGATCGAATTCAATCCTCAACAACTTCAGCCGATCGGCAATGTGCCCCAGCCCTTTCCCGGTCGTCCCCCTTATCCGGGACAACCCTACCCTGGGCAGCCTCTGCCTCCACAGATCGGGCAGAGCATGTACAACAATGCCGTCGTTAGCTGGCGCAACGATGAGGGCGTCGGCGTAATTCTGGAGCTGATTCATCGGCTTTATCCCAGTGGCCCCGTTCCTCCCTTCCCAGCTCTGGTTTAGCTAAACCCACATCCCTGCCGGCATCGTCTGATGGTGGTGTCGGCAGGGCCCCAACAAGGAAGCTGAATTTCACATATCGAATAAAAAGGAGAATCACATGCCCAATACACCGAAGCACCCTGGCCTAGATGGTCGCTCGCGCAATGAGGACGGCGAAATTCGCAAAAAGCGTAGCGATACCCTTGTTGGAACGCTACGCGATACATACGGGGACGATTTTGCACAAGGCTATCGTAGCGACGCACAACTCGGGACGGTGCTGGATCGCGAAGGATTGAGTGATTTGAGCGAACTACTTAAAAAGAAGCCGTAGGCACCGTCGGGCAAAAAATGCGCAATCATTGGGAATCCAACTCCATTGGATACGCCATTTTGCCTTCCTGTCAGGTTGTGGTTGACATGACGGCATTTTGGAATTATCTTCTGGTTTGTGGATCAACGACCCCTTTTCGAGATCAGACCTGAGCATCCAGGCAAAATCCTTCGTCGCATGATGGAAGAGCGAGGATGGACACAGGAAGACCTCGCCGCAATCATTGGTAAATCGCGTCAGGCAGTCAGCGAGATTGTCTCGGGAAAGAATGGCATTGCGCTCGACATGGCGTTAGCGTTGGGTGCCGCATTTGGCAATAACCCGCAGGAGTGGTTAGCGCACGACCAGCTCTATAGGCTGTCGATGGCGGACCGCAATGTGTCTGATGTGCGGCAAATGGCGCAGCTTTATCAGACTGCGCCCGTGCGCGATATGGTCAAGCGCGGCTGGATTAAACCGGAACAAGGATCGAACGAACTGAAAGCAGAACTCGAAGCATTCTTTGAATCCGAGTCCCTGCAGGAGGGGGTAAGGTTCCCTGTCGCCACGAGGCGAACGGTTACACTGAGCGATCTGAATCAGGCAGAAGTCGCATGGTGTTTTCGCGCACGTCATCTTGCGAAGGGTCTCCTGGCCGAACAATTCTCACCCTCGCGTTTGAGTAAGGCACAATCTGCCTTGAAGAGACTCACCGTTCATCCGAAAGAGGCGCGCCATGTTCCTGCCGTTTTGGCAGAATTCGGAATCAGATTCCTGGTGATCGAGCCACTACCAAATGTAAAGATCGATGGCGCGGCATTTTGGATTGATGCTGGACCAGTCATTGCGCTTTCACTCAGATATGACCGTGTAGATGGATTTTGGTTTACGCTCATGCACGAGTTTGCACATATCAAGTATGGCGATCCATTGTCGGTGGATTCTGGTTTGGTAGACGCGACAAAGGGCGTCGCTGTAACGCTGGTCGAAGATGAAGCAGAGAGACGCGCTAACGCGGACGCGGCGAACTCCTTAGTTTCAACTTCCGAGCTGGACTCCTTTGTCCGAAGAGTGGGACCACTATATCCAAGGGCTAGAGTTATTCAATTTGCAAATCGTCTCAAAACCCACCCTGGAATTATCGTGGGGCAACTGCAGCACCGCCGAGAGCTTGGCTACATGGCTCTGCGCGAAGTTCTGGTCAAGATTCGAGAGCATGTCATCTCGACCGCATTAACTGATGGATGGGGCAATTCAATATCACCCGGCCCATACGGAGGAAACTAATGGCACAATCGGTACTTTCGGTAAACACGGAGCGGGCCAGCAGGAAGATGTTGTTTGTGCTGGATAAGTATAAAGAGAGATTTCCAGACGAGCCCTTGCCCATTGACCCTCGCAGGGTTGCGCTGTGGGCATACGATGAAGGTCTGTGGGTTCCAAAGGAAACCGATCCGCGCGAGATTCTCCGCCGGAAGCTGTGCCGCGCACTTCGTCATCAATACATCCTTGATCCCCAGGGCCGCGAAGTTCGGGCAAACTATGCGTCTATAGAGGAAGTGATGACTTCGGAGGGGCCGAAGCGGAGCGCACAGTTCTACCCAATTTTCAAAGCTCCGCCGGAAGTGGCGCGGCAGGCGTTGGCATTGGACAGAAAGCAGGCGCTTGCGACGGTCCAACAAATGAAATTGGACTTCGACTCGTACAACGACAACAACGAGTTTGGCGCAGTGCTACCGCCGCTGGATTTGGACTTCAATAAGGACATCGAAGAGATGAGCCTCCCCGCAGAATATGACCCCGACCCTTATGGCGACGAAGACGAAGAAGATTAGGCTCTTTCAAGTTGAGTTCCATATCGTTTCAAAAGGTTAAATAATAAGGTCCAGCATTAGCTGGACCTTAGCCTTCTCCAACGAATCAAAACGAGCTTATTTCATATCGAGAGCTGACGTTGCGGTTGCGCTCCTAGCTGCATCTTCGCAATGTGGTTCATTCCGATCAGGCTTGGGAAAGCTCGAATCTGAGGGCCATGCGGCAACTTCATTCCTCACGTCACGCATTACATGCCCAAGCCAACCTTTTTCTAGCGGTTCCTCAATTTTGCTCATTTACAATTCCTTCCTTCACAAGCTTCTGCGTGAAAACTTCGATTGTTGCGGTTTCAGCAACGCGCGCCGCCTTTGCTGAGTATGAGACAGAAAGATGTGGAAATGAGGACGAAGCTGACCATTTTCCAATCTTCCCATCCGCTTGCTTTCGTATTCGACTTGGCGTCAGCTTAAAAAGCTGACTGTATACAGAAGGTGCAATACCCACAAATGGTACAAATTGGATGCGTTGATCACTTTGTTCATCGGCATCAACTGAGATGGAATCACGGAAAAGTTCCGACACCAAGCTCTTGGGATATGGTTCGACATAAACGACCCGTTTGATTCCCGCGATCACAATGTGTCTGGCGCATTCGTGACATGGGAATGTTGTGACATACATGGTTGCGCCACGAGCAGCATAACCCGCCGAGAAGAGAGCGGAGGCTTCCGCGTGAACGGCTCGTATGAAGTCGATTGTGTCAAAAAGTTGTGCGTCCCTGAGAGCTTTATAGCTCTCTGATGCGGGATCAAGCAGCTCACTATTCGTTGGACAATCTTCAGAGAGGCGACCGAGCTTTCTCAGGCGATCAATCACGTCCGACAAAAGGTTAAGCCGCATTTTGTCGCTGGTGTCGTAGTCGTCGTAAAGAAAATCTCTACCATCGCCAATGTCACCTTCCCAATATTGGCCCCCTTTGGGTTTAGCAACCTCATTCGTTCCTACGCTCAATATTCGACCAGCATCGTCGGTGATTGAAGCGCCCACTTGCCTTGCGGGAGATGCCGATCTAAGGCATGCAAGGTTCGCAAAAGCCATCCCTTCTTCATCCCTGGTGGGTGTCTTCCAAGAGTCACCAAAAAGCAGATCAACAAATCGATCGATAGAATCCCGCAAACCTGCGACAGATGAGGTACGTACAAAAAGATCGGCTAAAGGATAAGCCTTCCGAACTCCTTGCCCGAAGCGAGATTTTTCATTCTCGTCTCGTGTGATCAATACTTCCGCTTTTCCTCGATAGGCGGTCGATTGATTTTCATGCTGTCGTTCTGCAAGCAATGTCGCGAGCCGGTTCACTCTCGCCGCCCGTGGTGAATATGCCGAAATGATGAAAACAGACGGACCATAAATTCTTCGAAGGCAATCAATCTCCTCTGGTCGTTTAAGCGAATTGAGGAGATATGCGACTTTTCTTTCTTCTTCCGGTCCCGCTTTATCCCGTCTTCGCCGGATCGAAGCTATCGCCAAATTTGCCAGAACTCCCGCATCCTGAAGTTTTGCCCTCAAGTTGTTTCCGGCATCCATCGCCTTTTCGTAATAATCTGGATGATCTTTATCGGGAAATTCAGACCATGGCGGATTGAGTTCGCGCATCAAATCGCTAAGTTTGATGGGAACGGCGATATAGCCAACCGAAGCCAGAGCGTTCCTTAAAGCATCTTCGACCTGACTCAGATCAGTGCCAATCGCACCGACCAGTCCGAAGATGAGCTCTGGATATTTTTCATTCATTGCCCACATTGTAGATATCCATGCGAAACACGCGGAAGTGCCTAGTCGTGGAACCATGCTCCTTCTAAAATAGAATAGGCGAATAATTAGCGAAAGTATATCGATATCTGATCGACGGCCAATTGGATCCTAGTGAACCAAAGCTATGCTGCAGGACGGAGAACAAGTCCTGTAATCGGCATGTAGAGATATGCAAAGGTGATGGTGGTCAGGGACGGCTTTGTTCATCCTTAATCCAGATTAAGGACGTAAGAGATCGCGCATTCTCTGGCAGCTCCGCGTTTCGCGACGACGGTATCGATAGCAGCCTTTGTAGCGTAGGCCGCTGCAGGACCTGCGAGTGCGAGAAGATGGGGCCAAGAGAGGGCACCGAACAGTGAAAGTCCGACCGATCCCACGCTGGTAGTCCCCAGAGCTCCCACAACTCCCTTGGCCAAATTCCCGAACAGGGTGTCTCGAATGCCATCCATCTTGTTCTTGAATGTCCTTGCCGCAGGGACAATCTCCGTCTGGACGATCTTTGAAATCGCCGCCTGATAGTCCTCATCGGGCTTCAGCGAGCCCTGCTTGGCCTGAATCGCGCCCAAATGTTCGAGGAAGGCTTCTCTCGCACCGGCGGATTCCTTACGGTAGCCCACGACATCGCCAAAGGTCAGATCCTTCAGCACCTGTAAGGGCACAAACTCATCGAAGATCGCGAAGCTCAGATCCGTGAGCTGGATGGTCGGTTGCTCCTTGTATGCCTCGGTAACCGCGCGCTGATACTTGCTTGCCAGTAGCGCTCCATAAGGGGTGGCGTCCGCAAAGGGGGTAAATCCATTGACACTGCTGACCTCGAGAGCGAAGTTGATCTTCGCCGAGCAGAAGGCCGCATTTTGGATCAATACTCGAGCGCACTGCGCTGGCGTTCGCGTTCTGAAAGGCTCGATCTTTCCATCCATTAGGAGGGCCATTGCGTCCGGATGGTCCTTCAGGCCCACGGGGAGTTCCACCTCGATCAGTTGCCTAGCCAGATCTTCATGGGTGCCCGACTCTCCGTAGTTGCCTCGTGCGATCTGTAGGTTACGAAAAACTCTCGACGTCCTGAGTCCTTCTTGGTAGCGGGAGAGAAATGCAGGATCATTGATGTCCGACGCGACCTGATCCATCGCATCCTTTCGCAGGGGACCGCTCCTCGCATCATGGACGTAAAGAGGAATGCCGTGCTCACGAAAGGACTGCTCATAGGCGCGGAGTGGTGAGGCGGCTCCGATCGTGCCGACCTGACCTTCGCCCCCGCCGAAGAAGAACGATCCCCGGTCCATGAAGTGAATCTCGTCAAAGAACAGGATGGCCTTTTTGAGAGTGATGTCGGACGAACTCATATCCGGGTAGTAAAAGACGTTCACAGGTTCTCTCATACGCCACCTTTATGCGAATTGCTGGGGATCAGAAGGAATTATGGCCTGACTCAAGTCTCGGGACAATTCATTTCGCGCGGGGTCAGGCGTAGCAGGCTCCACTATCATGGCTAGGACGTCTTTGAAATAGTGATCGTCGAGGATCTTCCGTAAGCCGGGTGACTTAAGACCTTCAGCATATTTTCGGATGTCTGTTCCGTTTTTCCAGCCGATCCGATAGCGCCGGGTCTTTTCCATCGCGTTCTGTAAGAAGGCCTCCGCGTCACTATCGAAAATGGATGCTGTCCAGAACTCAAAAGCGAACTTCGAGCTGGAATAACGGTCTTGCCCCTTCAACGCGGCATAGATGGTCGGCACCTTATGGGTCAGCCATTTTTCGACCTCAGCTAATTTGACCGAAGATCGATAGCCTTTGCACTCGTATACGGCGAGCTCGCGTTGTCTCTCCCACAGAACGTCTACTTCGGCTCTCTTTCCTGTCTTAATGTCAGTGAGGACGTAACCGAGCGCGACCTCGCCCCCTTCAAGCTGATGCACACAATGACTAACGATGAGCTCGAAGAGAGCACCGCGGAGGTTGCCGGCAGCGCCTTCGACCGAGGAGAGTTTGTTGAACAGTTTCTCGATGCGCTCAGGAGAGCCGGTCGCAGTGTTGGTCAGCGTATGCAGGAGATCTTCGAGCGCCTGGGCGACATCCTGACCAAAGAGAGTCTCGGGGCGCGTTGCGATGATTCCTCGGTTGCGGCAGAGCTTCAAGGCGTCCAACGTGAATCTGTCCGCGATGAGCATCGGTACGAACGGACGGGTGTTGCGGAAACCGGTCAACATCGTGCATTTCCGTAGGAACGCTCCCACCATTTTCACATCGAGTTCGACGTCAAGGAGGACATCGGCGACCAGGAAACCGGGACTCGCCTTCGAGTTGGTATAAGTGACCAGCGGTTGGAGGTAACTGGGACCCGTGAGATCGAACATGAACGTAGCGAACTGTGGGGCGGGCTGATCATCTCGAATTCGAATGGTATTGGGACTTGCGAGGTTCATCCGCCCGCTCCAAGAACGGATGGCATCCAACAGCACGCCTTCGGTCATCAGGAGCGCTCTCAGCTTCCTGGCCTTGTACGTTAGGTCTTCGGACGAGCGACCGAGTACGACGCAACTTCCGATCCCATCGATTTCGTGAGTCTGCACCAAACGGGCGGTTTCGAGGTTCCGTAAGACGACTTCGCTGGCGAGTTGGCGTTTCTGGCGCAGGGGTGATCCGCTGATGATGTCGAAATGTTTGCTAAGGCTGATTCCTCTCCGCGCTCGCAAAGCTCCGAGGGCCGCCGCATAGGCAGGATTCGTCTCCTCGATTGCGCTGAGAAGCGCGTCCCAGTACTCGTCGGTCCCGAATTGTTGACTCAGGAAGATGAACCGTGCCCGCTTGGGAAAGGTAAGACCGCGAAGCGTGTCGACACTGGGAGGCTTTCTGGAGACGCGCTGACGCGCCGCTTCGGCTGAAAATCCACGCTCGACGAGAAGTCGGGTCGCGCGGCTAGTTGTCATCGGCCCGTACTTGGCCAGCAAACTTTCGAGATCCATAGTGAAGTATTGTCACACTGCGCTATTTATAAAATAACCTTATACTCACCTCCACATTTCGAACGATGATATTGGCCATTTAGATTCAATGAGATACAGCGTGAAAATTCTCGCAGAAAAACATAGTTTGTCACAGATGTGTTGTTTCAGAACTGCCGGATGTCCAGCGGACGACGCTAGAGGAGACAATAAAACCGAAGAAGCATTGGGCATTAAATTCCTCTACGGTATCGCCTGCTGGACTCGCTTCGATGAGGGACAACAACCTCGCTTCTCGGTTGGTTGTGGTGAAATTCAGATATCAAATCCAGTTATTGAGATATGGAGTCTGCCACGCATGAGTACGATCTTTTATTCCTGGCAAAGCGACAGGCCCACAGGTACCTGCCGCAACTTCATCGAGCGGGCCCTTCAGTCCGCAGTCGATCGACTTCGAGTTGACGTGGAAGTTGAGTCGGCGCTCAGGGAAGACTTGGAAATTGATAAGGACACCAAAAATGTTCCAGGGTCGCCTGCGATCTTCGATACGATCATGGCAAAGATATTTTCGGCGAGTATCTTTGTACCCGACCTCACGTTCGTTAGTCTTCGCATCGATGAGAGATCAATCTCGAATCCAAACGTACTCATTGAGTATGGTTATGCGCTCCACAAGCCGGGGCCTCAGCGAATCATCGCAGTGATAAACACCACCTATGGTGAACCGACCGCTCAGAACGTCCCTTTTAATCTGGCTCATAGGCGGTTTCCAATCACATATACGCTGGCTGAGAATGCAAGCGAGGATGAGCGGAAAGTGGCGCGAAAGATGCTGACTGACAAGTTCGAGTCGGCGCTCCGAACGATCTTCGGGAGTTCAGAGTACACACAGGCAGAGGCAGCGCGTACTCCCTCAGCGCTTGACATCGCTGCCCTGCACCAAAAAGACCTGGACTACAAGGATGCGCTTTCGGCTCTCCGCTATGAAGACGGACCACGGAAGGTTCGCGAGAACGTCGAGAAGCTCTTTGCGGCCATCAAGACTAGATGCGATGAAGTTGCGGCGAAACACGATTTCGGGATCGAGTCTGGCTGGGAACTTAAGCCACGCGAGAGGTTTCAATCCTGTGTTTTGAGAGCTCCGTATCTTGGGATAGATGTTGGATGGGACCAACCGCGCATCGACTCGCTTGACGACGCGAAGCTTGGCGTCCGGGAGTTCAGTGGGCGTTTATATCTTCCCGGCGAGTTTCAGGGTGGTGTACATCTACAACCGCCCAAGATGTTGTCGGAGGCCTTTTATCAGCCAACTCTATCCACAGAGTATGAGCTTGGCTGGGTGAAGGCGGGAAAGACCCGACAGGAACCCTCGTTCATACCGAACGAGGAATTGGCTGAAGCGTGCGTGACTCAGTTCCTGAACCTGATCCGTCGCATGGCTTAGACGGCTTCGTTCGCTGATGCACAGCGGGTTCCGTGGTTTCGGGGGATGAAGGTGCGCTCCGACTTATCCGCTCTGCTTTCGCCATGTCCCGTCCACGCTCCAACCTGAAAGCAGCCCTCAAGAGAGGAGGACCCCATGATGGAGCTTAGTCGGTAAAACGGCTTTATGGTCGCCGATGGCGCCAATATCTTCCGCAACACCGTCCCAGAGAGCAAGGATTGAACCGCCTACAGAAGGGGTCGATGCCGCCATTCAAGCCCTTCCTTATCAAGCTGCCTGGAGCGTAACACCCACAATTGGGATGTGTAGCGGCGTATAGAAGTGTGTAATGGTGTTGGTGGCCAGAGAGAGCTTCGAACCGTCGCTAATGGGAAGCCAGCTCGCAGTGTTACCAATGAGGTTCGATTATTTTGTACCAATTTTGTACCGCCGATCCGGGAGAGGTGGCATTTTCGGATTTCCTGACGTTTTATTTTCTGTAACTTACGGAGCCGCAACACCCGTGGAAAGAACGATCCCGTCTCTGGCCACCACTCTTTCAACAACTTGCAGATCCATCAGCCCGCGTTTTCATTCCAATTGGTGCAAAGGGATTCGCCTGTTTGGAGGCGCGGGCTGACGAAAATTAAGTTTGGCTTCAGTCTCCCTACCCTGGCTTTTGTACTTGGGTCTTCACTACGGTTAGGGCACCCACTCGTAATCGTCTGCGAAGGCTTTCAGGATGCTGGTTTGTTTGCACTCTGCTAAGGCATTGGAAGACCGAAAATTGTGACGTTACGTTTTCCAAAGTGCAGAGGCAGCGCGAATGGTAATTCCAGCATTCCTGCGATGGTCGAACTTCTTTCGGTCGAGTCAATAGTCAGGGGTATCGCTGTGGGACGCAGACACAAACGCTGATGGTTCTTTCAAGGACGCCTGTGATGTTCGCTGACAGAAAAAACGCAAGTAGCTAAATTAAAAACTGCGTAAACATGCCTACCCTGGGGAGGTATGGGTTTCCAGGGGACTAATGCCCGTACTGCTCCACGCGCTGCAGCAGATCCAGCTTCCGCTCCGGCGGCAGAAAACTCGCCTCCACTGCATTCGCCGCCAACTCCCGCATCTGCTCCAGCGAAAACTCAAACCGTTCCTGCACAAGAGCATACTCATCAAGCAGATTGCTTCCGAACATAGGAGGATCATCCGAATTAATCGTCACCATCAACCCCGACTCGAAGTAAAGCTTCACAGGGTGCTCTTCAAAGCTCTTGCAGCACCCAGTGCGAATGTTGCTGGTCACATTTAGCTCTAGCGGGACTTGCTTTGCCGCCAGCACATCCAGCAGCTCCGAATCGTTCTGCGCGGACAGAGCATGCCCCACCCTCTCCGCCCCGATGTTGAGCGCTGCCCAGATGCTCTCCGGCCCGATCGTCTCGCCCGCATGAGCGGTCAACCGCAGCCCGGCGGTCTTCGCCTCCGCATAGGATTCTTTGAAAAGATCTGCGCCTCCTCGCGCCTCATCGCCACCAATGCCGATTCCAACAATGCTTGGATACTGGTGCCGCAGCTCAGCAGCCTTACGAAACACCTTCGTTGCCTCATCCGCGCCAAAGTGCCGTACAGCGTCGATCAACCAGTAAACCGTAGTCCCGAAGTCCTTCTCGCCCCTGACACGCCCACGTTCGATCGCCTCGACGTAGGGCTCGACCTCTTGATTCTTCCAGTAATAGATAATCCCGAAGGAGATATACACCTCGGCATGCACCACACCCTGCGCCGCCAGGTCGCGAATCATATTGTAGGTAATCAGCTCATAGTCATCCGGTTCCTTCAGCCGTGCAGAGACTGCCTTGAACGAGTCCATGAAACCGGAAAAATTCTCGTAAATATAGAGCTTCCGCGCAGCCTCAGCCGTCAGCGGCTCAACGTCATGCCGTTTGCTCAACTGCAGCAGTGTCTCCGGCTGAATTGTGCCCTCAAGATGCAGATGCAGCTCAACCTTTGGCAGCTTCCGCAGCCAGTCAACCACATCAATCTCAGAGTCCTTCTTCGTCTGCTTTCGCGCCATCTTCCTATCCTAGACTTCAGGCGCGTAAAACTCACTACGCTTTCGGCTGTAGAGCACATAAACGACCAGACCTATGATTAGCCATACGAAGAAACGCAACCATGTCTTCGCCGGCAACCCGGCCATCAACAACACACAGAAGAGAACGCTCATTATAGGGATCACTGGCCCGAACGGTACTCGGAAGCCACGATGCCGCTCCGGCTCCTTGTACCGCAACACAATCACGCCAATAGACACGAGCACAAAGGCAAACAGAGTCCCGATGTTCGACATCTCTGCAAATGTGCCCACGTCAAACAATCCTGCGGGAATCGCCACCAGAAATCCAGCTACCCAGGTGGCAAATGCAGGCGTCCGAAACTTCGGGTGCACTTTGCTGAATACATCCGGTAGCAGCCGGTCGCGCGACATGGCGAACCAGACACGTGCCTGCCCAAGCTGGAACACCAGGATGGATGAGATCATGCCCACCAGTGCGCCAATCAGGACTGCCAGCTGAACCCAGTGCAAACGTCCGCCGCCCGCTGTCAACGATACTCGCTTCAGCGCATTGACCACCGGTGCCGCATCGCCCGCGACCGATTGCCATGGAACCAGCCCTGTCAGCACAACTGCAACGCCGATGTATAAGACCGTGCAGACTACCAAGGTCGTCAGAATGCCGATGGGCACATCGCGTTTCGGGTTTTTGCACTCTTCGCTCGCCGTCGAGACAGAGTCGAAACCAATATAGGTGAAGAAGATGATCGATCCGCCCGCCAGTACACCCGACCAGCCGTTAGGCGAGAACGGTTGATAGTTGGCAGGATGGACAAAACTGAGACCGAAGAAGACGAACAGCAGAATTGCCGCAATCTTAACCAGCACCATGATGTTGTTCGTCCGGGCCGATTCGCGTATCCCGCGCACTAGCACGACGGTCAACAGTAGCACGATCAGAAACGCCGGGATGTTGAAGCCAGCGTGCCAACCCACGGCATAGATGTCTTTGCCCTGCAGGTCCTGCAGACCAAGTGGCAGATAGGCAGGCGAGAGCCACTTGGGTGATAGCGACAGTCCCATCCAATCCAGCAACGCAACGACGTGCGCGGCGAAACCGACACTGACGCTCATGTTGCTGAAGGCGTACTCGAGAATGAGATCCCAGCCGATAATCCATGCTACGAGCTCCCCAAGGGTGGCGTAGGTATAGGTATAGGCCGAGCCCGCTATAGGGATCATGGATGCGAGCTCCGCGTAGCAGAGTCCGGTCAGCGCGCAGACGATGGCGACAAGAATCAAAGAGATCGCCAGCGCAGGACCCGCGCCGGGGCGTCCTGCAACTGCTCCGTGATGCAGTAGCAGGTCGACGACCGGCGAGTCTGCCCATGAGACCAGAGATGCAGGATTGCCGCCTATGGCGACACCGATGACGGTAAAGATGCCCGACCCGATCACCGCACCTATGCCCAGCGCTGTTAGGGAGATCGGGCCCAGCGTCTTCTTCAACGCGTGCTCCGGTTTCTCCGATTCTGAGATCAGCTTGTCGATCGACTTCGTTGCAAAAATTTGCCTGGCCAGCTCGCTAGCTCCTGCTTACAGAAGAATTGGTGCCGGGGCGTTCCAACTGCATAGTGCCGTTTCGAATGCTATGCGAGATGCCATCATCCCGAGTTGCAGTCTGCGACATATTCCGCAGCAGACTACGCTCAGCAGAATACCTTACCGCTTGCTCTGTCCGCGCGAAGCCTTCTTGACCTTCTGCTTACTCTCGCCGCGAGCGCCTGTCCGTGGTGCCTTCGGTGCGGCTGCCTTGCGTGCAGCACGCTTTACCTTCTTGCGTTCCTGTGTGTCGGTGATGCTCTTCGTATTTGCCATAAATTGCCAATCTTTCTGTAATTGCGATTTTCAGAACTTTAGAGGCGCTCCAGCTGGGCAAACTTCTCCACCAGCTTCTTCACGCCATGCTGTTGAAATTGTACTGTAATCTTCGCGTCATCCCCATCACCTTCTCGACGAAAGACTGTTCCTTCTCCATATTTCGGATGTCGAACCCGCGAACCCTGCTTCAGACCTGTCTTTCCGGTTGTCTCTTCTACCGCGAGCTTTGGACGCGAGATCTTCTGTCCGCGCGCAGCAAAGAAGCTCGCGATGTTATCCATTGACTGACTTGGCGCGGCCGTCTTGCCTAAATAACTTGCCCGGTTATTCACACTCGGCAGACCCGAAGGCCGCACCCCTGCGTTGCTACTTCGGTCGCCGCTCTGATCCTCGTCTTCGTAGCTGTAGTGTCGCTCACCCTCCTCGGTATTCGGCCTGCCGAATCGATTTCCCTTCGGATAGGGAGTTGCATAAGCCCCACCATAGTTCGATCCGTACTCCGACCTCGAAAACCGCGTGCCCACCGCCGGACTTCCCAGATCCTCCATTAACCGGCTCGGCACCTCCTCCAGGAACCGTGAAGCAATACTCGACTCGGGCATATCGCTTCCATACCGCCGACGATATCGCGCCCGCGTCATTACTAGCGTATCCATGGCGCGCGTCATCCCGACATAGCACAGTCGTCGTTCTTCTTCGAGCCCTGTGGGATCGGTCAACGTTCGCGAGTGAGGAAACAGTCCCTCCTCCATCCCAGTCAGAAATACCAGCGGAAATTCCAACCCCTTCGCTGCATGTAAAGTCATCAGCGTCACCCTGGCCTCGTTGCTGTAGCTGTCTGCATCACTCACCAACGCCGCATGATCCAGAAACTCATGCAAGGTCTCGCCACGCTGCTGCGCATCCTGCGCAGCATTTGCGAGTTCTTTCAAGTTTTCAATCCGTGAAAAGGACTCCGGGGTGGCCTCCTCCTCCAGCGCCCGAATATAGCCACTCCGATCATTCAAAAACTTGATCAGTTCAGGGAGCGTTGCCGCATCCCCCGGCTTGCGGAAGGCTGACTTGTCTTCCTCCATCTTTATCTCGGCGGCTCTCTCCATGGTTGTGCCAGCAGAGCTCTTCAACACGACAGGAGCAAATGGGTTGAAGCTCGCAGCATCAATTCCATGCGACGCATCGGAGTCAGTAGTGTTCTCAGCTGCAATTGTGGAGATCTCTTCACTTGGTCCAAAATCGAAACCAAAATTGAAGCTCGTGTCGAATGAGGTGTCCGCCCCCGTATTCTCTGCCTCAGCAATCTCCTCGGAACCTTCAACAAGCCCAAACGAAACATCCCCCTCCATGTCTCGGGGTAGAGAAGCGCCGCCCTTGTCAGTCAAATCCCCAGTTAGCTTCTCTGCAAATCCTGCCCCCAACATCGCTCGGGCATCTTCTATGAGCCTCTTGAAACCACTCAACGGCATCAGCGCCCGCTGCGGCAGCAGGTTATCTTCAATCGCCCTCCCAATCGCATCCCAAGTGCTCATGCCGGTCGACAGAGCCATGCGCTCCAGCGTCTCCATCGTCGTCTTCCCGATTCCGCGAGGCGGCGAGTTTACCACCCTCCCCAGCGCAACTGAGTCATGCACATTCTGAACCAGTTTCAAATAACTGAGAATGTCCTTCACTTCGGCCCGGTCATAAAAACTGAACCCGCCAACCATGTGGTACTGAATTTGATATCGGCGCAACGCCTCTTCTACCAGCCGAGACTGTGAGTTCGTTCGATACAGTACCGCACACCGCGGCAAATCTTCCTGCCCTCCAGCCTCACGCAGATACCTCTGCACTCGATCCGCAATAAACATTGCCTCATTCTCCCCATCGGGAGCCTCGTAATATCCAATTAGGCTCCCGCCCTCACGTGCCGTCCACAGATTCTTGCCCTTCCTTTGTGTATTCTGCGCCACAACCGCGCTCGCACCCTCCAGAATCACCTGCGTCGAGCGATAGTTCTGCTCTAGCCGGATTGTCTTGGTCTCAGGAAAGTCCTTCTCAAACTCCAGAATGTTCTTAATGTCCGCGCCTCGCCAGCTATAGATCGACTGGTCTTCATCGCCGACGACACAGACATTCCCATCAGGCCCCGCGAGCAGTTTCATCAACTCGTACTGCGGCCGGTTCGTATCCTGATACTCATCGATCAAAAGATATTTATAACGGCGGTTATATCTTTCTCTTGTCTCACCCGAGAACTTCAGCAGCCGTACTGTCTCCAGCAACAAATCATCGAAGTCTAGCGCATTTGCCTTGAACAGCTCCTTCTTGTAGACCTCGAAGATATGCGCAATCTTCTCCTCCATCGGATTAGTGCTCGCTAGAAAATATTCCTGCGGATCGATCATGTGGTTCTTTGCCCACGAGATCCTTCCCAGCGCTACTCTTGGCTTCAGCGACTTGTCGTCGATGGCCAACCGCTTCAAGGCTTGCTTCACCACGGCTTGTTGATCGGTCTCGTCGTAGATCGCAAACGTTCGCGTCAACCCAACACCATTCACTCGCATGGCCTCGATATCCCGCCTCAACACCCGCACGCAGAAACTATGAAACGTCGCCAGCATCGGCTTCGCTAGCGAAGTATGTCCTAGGATCTTATCTACTCGCTCAGCCATCTCCTTCGCGGCTTTATTGGTAAACGTCACCGCTAGAATCGAGTCTGCGGGCACCCCACGCTCCTGAATCAGATAGGCAATCCGGTGCGTAATCACGCGCGTCTTGCCGCTGCCTGCTCCCGCCAGCAGAAGTACTGGTCCATCCACCGATTGAATCCCCTCCTGCTGCTGAAGATTCATGTTCTCTAAAAGTCGACTCAATGTTCCACACGCTCCTACATCATTTTAAGCTCTTTGAGTATTCGCTTACGTCATCCTCACGACAACCGTCTAAAACGCCTGTATTCGTTGTCCGTTTGCGAACAGGGTGTCCACTCATGGACAGGAATCTCTCCAACTGACTCTCAAGCAATAAATCAATTTCCGAATTTACTTTTTATGGAACCAGCTCAACCATATCTGCGTAACTCAACCCACGACGAGCTTCCTGAACCATGGCAGAAAGCTCCCGTCGCAATTTTGAAGCATCGGGAGTTCAGTATGAAACATAACAATCGCTTCATCGTCGTCGCAACAATCACTACCTCTCTCCTTGCGGCCCCTGCCATCTACGCCTCTCCTGCCAGCATCTCATCACCCATACACGCCATGTTCAGCAGAACGAAGATGGTAAAGCTTAGTCTTCGCAATGATTCAGGCGCCGCGATGGATGTTAAAGTCGGCGACAAAGTCATGACGCTCGCCCCAGGCAAGACCATTGATCTCAGCCTGCCCGTGGGCACGCGTATTCTCGCCAACAGCGCTACGGCGAGTCACGAATTAGGCTCTCTTATCGAAGAAGTCGTCAGCGAACACGACGGCGCTACCATTAGCATTCGCTAGTGCGCCGCTTTCAATCCCCAGCCGACCGGTCTGCTCAAAAGCTTCGGTCGGCTTCCTCCTTTTATCCTACGCATTGCAATGCACCATCTTCGATGGGTTTAATATCCTCGTTTTGACGCAGTGGCCGAGGACCTCTTCGCTTCACTTTGCGTCTCAGTGTCATTTATGAAAATATCTCGCGAATGGACTTTCTTATTATCCTGAGCGGGAAGTGGCCGAAAGTGAGAAATCGTAGGTGAACGCAAACCCGACGGGCAGGCTAAGAAATTTACGAACGTTTTCTGCATCGGTCGCACTGGCATACTCTCCGCAGGTATTCCCAGGAGTATATTCCGCTCTCGTGCCCATCGCTCCACTTGAACTTTAGCGCATACTTCCCCACTGGTGTAACCTCGAGCGGCACCGCTGGAGCTTCATACATCATTAGCGGTGTCGGCTCTTTTGGCTTGGCCTCACCAGGCGGTCGTCCAGTCTTCTCGCGTTCCTCATGGCAAGTCGCGCAAGGACAAGCATTTCGCAGCCACACGAAGTTCCACTTACTTTGATGACTGTCTTTCCAGTCGATTTCGACTCCAGTTCCCTCCGTTTTCATCACGCGCACTTTCTTCGGAGCTACCGCATCTATCGGAAGCTTCTCTTCTTGCAAATCTCCTTGGCGAGCTTCTTCACCGCTAACGATGCGAATTCCTTCGTGACTCATAGTTCACTCCTCCTGCTTACGGCTGCGATCGCTCATTTTGTCAAAATTTAACGCCCATATGCATAGGAGATCCATCACGACTGTCTCCAGAAGAAGTAAGCGGCCATCGTCACGCCGGTCAATACGACAATTGTTCTCAGCACGCCCGCATTCATGCGTCGTGCATATTGAGCGCCAACATAGCCTGCAACTCCTGCAAATACCATTGAGGGCAGACAATAGTGCCACATTACCGCTCCACTCAACGTGAAAGTTATGACCGCACAAAAGTTGGACAGGCAGGCCGCCAGAACCTTCAACGAGTTGAGTTGATGCATCTCCTCCACGCCAAACAGCGCCAGAGCGCTTATGATCAAAAACCCGGCTCCGGCTCCAAAATAGCCAATGTAAAAACAGACTGGAAGCAAAACAAAAAATATTGCCACAGTCTTCGATCTTTTCTCAATGTGAGGTTTCGCCGATCGTGTCTTCAGCCACCGCGACACTGGCCCGCTGACTCCAAACAGCAGGGAAGCGACCAGCAGGAGCCAGGGCACCATATGCAGAAAGGTAGTCTGTTGCGTGTTTAGTAGGACTACCGCTCCACTAACACCACCTAAAATCGAAGCACCGCAAACCGGCGGGAGCAGATCACGCCGCAAGTCTCCGCGCAGCGTTGCCACGGAGGTTAATTGTCCAGGCCATAGCGCAACCGTATTCGTCGCATTGGCCTGGATTGGAGCTACCCCGATCGCCAGCATCGCGGGGAACGAGACAAATGACCCCCCTCCGGCTATGGCATTCATCGCTCCAGCAATCAGCGAGGCTACGACCAGCCAAAGGTAGTGCCAATGCGTACTCATGCTCAAGATCATCCATCTTCCATTGTATCGACTAACAGAAGATAGCCACTCCTATGCCATAAAAGGGGCTGAATCCAATTTCTTATCTTAGAAGATGCATCTCTGGAGTAGCCGCAATCAATCGACGCGTGTACTCGTCTTTGGGGGCATTGCAAATCTG
>Ga0302324_100009650_pt1 | contig 20132 bp, 13 predicted proteins | sample Palsa_T0_1_FD_201949 | JGI IMG/M metagenome (GOLD analysis project Ga0302324, IMG submission 201949) | Peat permafrost microbial communities from Stordalen Mire near Abisko, Sweden - Palsa_T0_1 | ecosystem: Environmental > Terrestrial > Soil > Palsa > Peat permafrost | place: Sweden: Abisko...
GGCGCCGGAATCCCGATGGTGATGCCGGAGAAGGCGCCGGAGCCGTTCGTGCTGGCCAGCGCCTCGTCGGTGGTGTCGAAATAGATGTCCACCGTCTCGTGCGCCCCGAACCCGGCTCCCGACACCGTCACCGTGCCCGTCGGCACCCCGCTCAGGGCGGACAGCGTTACCGAGGGAGCCGCCGCGGCCGCGGGAGCCTCCCCCACGGCTACCAGCCCAGCGCAGGTCACCACGGCGAGCGCCGCCCGTAACACCTGAAGACGCATCGGAACTCCTCTCGGACCCAGGCGCCTAGTCAGGATCTCTTCCCATTCTGGGGGCGCAGCGCGTAGTTGGGGTGAAGCCCGCCGGGGGCCGGCCGGCTAACTGTCGCGTCCCCGCCGGCGAGATCGAATGAGTACACATTGCCGTCGGTCGAACCGATGAAGACCACCCCGTTGGCCACCGCCGGCGACGACAGGACATCGCCTCCGGTGGTGTAGCTCCACAGCTCGGCTCCGGTGGAGGCGTTCAGGGCGTACACGTTATCGTTCTGGGAGCCGATGTAGACCACCCCGTTGGCCACCGCCGGCGAGGAATCTTCGATGCTTCCAGTGGCGAAGCTCCACAGTTCAGCCCCGGTGAAAGCGTTGAGGGCGTACACGTTGCCGTCGGTGGAGCCGATGTAGACGACTCCATTGGCCACCGCCGGGGACGAGTCAATGCTGGCTCCCGTGGTGTAGCTCCAGAGCTGGGCCCCAGTGGTCGCGTTGAGGGCGTATACGTTGTCGTTGGTCGAGCCGATGTAGACCCTCCCGTTGGCTACCGCCGGGGAGGAGAAAGCGCTTTCTGCCGCGGTGAAGGTCCACTTCTCGTCCCCGGTGGTCGCGTTCAGGGCGTACACGTTACCGTTGCCGGCGCCGACGTAGACCCTCCCGTTGGCTACCGCCGGGGAGGAGCCAGTGAAGCTGTCAGAGCTGAAACTCCACAGTTCAGCCGCGGTGGAGGCGTTCAGGGCGTAAACGTTACCGTCACTGGCGTTGATGTAGACCACGCCGTTGGCTACCGCCGGCGAGGTGATAGGCGAGCCATCGGTGCTGAAGGTCCACTTCTGGGCCCCGGTGGAGGCAGTCAGTGCATACAGGCTGCCGCTGTCGGAGCCGACGTAAACGACTCCGCCGACCACCGCCGGCGACGACTCAACGGCACCCCCGGTATTGACGCTCCACTTCTGGGTCCCGGTGGCGGCGTTCAGGGCGTACACGTTGTCATTGAAGGAGCCGATGTAGACCGTCTCGCTGGCCACGGCGCCGCTGGCGTTCCTGGTCACCGTGGTGGTCACCGCCGGCGAGGAATCAATTTCGCTTCCGGTGCCGTAGCTCCAGTCCAGGTCGATCCCGGAGACGTCGGAGGCGGACAGCACGTTCTCGTACGGGTTGTATCCCTTGTGCAGGACGGAGTAGCGGTACTGGGCCCAGTTGGTGCTGACCACGAACTGGGCCTGCGCGCTCAGGCCCGAGTGCCGCCCGTCGGCGGTGATGTAGTGGATCCCGGGGGTCGCGGGCGCCGGAATCCCGATGGTGATGCCGGAGAAGGCGCCGGAGCCGTTCGTGCTGGCCAGCGCCTCGTCGGTGGTGTCGAAATAGATGTCCACCGTCTCGTGCGCCCCGAACCCGGCTCCCGATACCGTCACCGTGCCCGTCGGCACCCCGCTCAGGGCGGACAGCGTTACCGAGGGAGCCGCCGCGGCCGCGGGAGCCTCCCCCACGGCCACCAGCCCGGCGCAGGTCACCACGGCGAGCGCCGCCGCCCGTAACACCTGAAGACGCATCGGAACTCCTCTGAGATCAGGCACCGGGAATGGCCAGCGCAGAAATAGCACCTATACAATGATCTGCGAGCAATAGTCAAGACCTGTGGATCAAGATCTTTTAGACGCTTCCGGCTCCGCTTCCCCGGCGGGCCTTTCAATGTGCCAGCCCGTCGGCGGCATTCCCGTGGTAGCGGGTGCTTACGCTAGCGACCGTTGCATGAGCACGGTGTCGATCCAGCGCCCGTGCTTGTAGCCGACTCGCGTGAGCCGTCCGGCCTCAGCGAACCCGAGGGCCTTGTGCAGCGCGGTGGACGCCTGATCGCCGCTGTCAGCGATTAGCGCGATCACCTGCCGGGCGCCGCCGGCTGAGCACGACGACAGGAGCTCGCCAAGCAGCTGCCTGCCTATGCCCTGGCCGGTCAGGTCAGGCGCCACGAACACGGAATCCTCGGCCGTATGCCGGTACGCGGGTTTGCGCCGCCACGGGCCGGCGTAGGCATACCCGGCAATCCGGCCGGCCGCTTCGGCGACAAGAAAAGGCAAACTGAGGCGATTCAGCAGGGCGCGGAGTTCGTCCCACTCCCGTGCCGCCCACGGAGTCTCCTCGAACGTGGTAACCGTGTGCTCGACGTACCAGGCGAAGATCTCGGCAACGGCGCCGAGGTCGTCGGCGGTGACCGGCCTGAGCAGCGCGTTCAGCCTTGCTCGCTCCACTTCTCGCGAAACCCCTCAATCAGCCGCCCCGCCTCCGCCTCGCTGATCTCTACCAGGTCTGCCCCGACGTCACCGTATTCCCATTCGACGATCGCGGAGTCTGGTTGCCACGTCAGGTCTCGCCGCAATGCCTCGTCAAAAGAGCCCTCAGCAGTGAACTTTCGGCGCGCGATCCCTGATGGCGTCTGGACTGTCCTGCCAGAACCGACGATGGCGTAATACCTCACCTCGTCTGCCACGGTTCCTATCTGCCTTCCTTGCGGTAGTCCGGTATCTCAGTGCATCTTGGCGGCAAGGAAACGGTGCCCGAGATTTCTTTCTGGGCATCTCGGAGCCGCGCACGCTCTTGGGGTGGGACACTCGTATCTGAGATTCTCTCGTAAGCTTCGTGAGTAAGCTGCTTGGCGTCCCAGCTAGCCATTGTATGGAACTGTACTTCGAAAAAAACGTCATGAGCTGGATCATGCCAGCGACTATTGATGCCCTTATACTCGGGATCTGTCCATGTGTTTCTCCGAACTTCCAAATCAAACCCTTGCTCCTCGAGCTTACTATGTACCTCCCGTGTTCCGTCGTAGTAACGGTCTTCGTCGAATACGAACGTGTAGCGAACTCCGTCGTGGACTTCATGGGCCAGCTCATCCGATGATTTGTCCGGGTTGCGCGCAATTAGTTTCGCGAGTTTCTCCTGGAAGCGGTCGAGGCTCTTGAGCGCGTACTTCTCGGTGTCGGGCACGAGCTCGCCATGCTCTAGCTGATCCTCGATGCGGCGCATCGCTGGGGTGAGACCGCGCTCGCCGTAGCTGCCGAACACGCTTCGGCCCTCCGCCAGCCTGCACTGGCCGAGCGCGCGAACCGCGATCCTGACTTGCTCCGGCGTGAGACGCTCAGCCGGCCCGGCCTCGACGTGCTCGATGGCAGTGGCCCGGTCGTCGACGATTGCTTCCTGATCCTGGGTCGTCGGTTCATCGTCATCCAGGTCGGTCCCGGCATTCTGGTCCCTGGCCCCGGGATCCTGCGCCCAGCCATCCAGCTCCCCGGCGTCGGCCTCGGCGTCAGCGTCAGCGTCAGCGTAGAAGTCAGCATCAGCGTTGCCGTCAGCGCCCGCGTAGGGGTCTGCGCCCGCGTAGGGGTCTGCGCTGGGTTCCGAGTAGGGGTCAGCCCCGGTGTAAGCGTCAGCGTCGGCGTAGACATCAGCGCCGGCGTCGGGCTGGCGCACGTCGGCCGCCTGCTCGCGCGTCGCCGCAACCTGGTCAGGGGGCGCGGCCGCCAGGTCCCACCGCCCGAACTCCGGCGTCCCTGCTGCCGGACGCGTCACGTCGCGCTGGGCGGTGCCGTCGAGGTCGCGCTCTTCGCCGGGCAGCGGCAGCTCGAGATTCTTCAGCCGGACCAGCGGCGGTCGCGGGGTGCCGTCGTCGTAGTAGGGCGAGGAAGGATGCCCGTGCGGAAGGCGCTCCAGGCGCTGCCGCAGGTCCGCGGCCGATCCCCGGGCCGGCCGATCGCCCGGGCCGGCCGAGTCCGCGCCGTACTCGCCGTCCCGCGCAGGCGCGCGTGCCACCTCACGCTGATCCCTGTCTTCCTGAAGCCCTGGCATCCTGCGATCTCCCGCGCTTCGGCAACCAGCCCATCGTAGTGGTGGCAGCACGGCTCGCCCGCCGCGCGGAGAGAGCCGCCGGCCGGGACAGCAGGCGGCCGGGACAGCAGGCGGTCGGCAGCTACGCGTCCTGCGGGTCCACAGCCGGGACGATCTGCCCGCGAGCCTCGCCGAGACCGATGCGAGCGTCGCCCGGGCCCCGCGCGGTCGCAGCGATGACAACGTCGTCGCCATCCTGCAGCCAGGCGCGGCTGTGGCCGCCAGGAAGCGCGACTGGCTCCTGGCCATTCCACGCCAGCTCGATCAGCGACCCGCGCTGTTCCCGAAGCGGGCCGCTGACCGTCCCGGACGCGTAAAGGTCCCCGGTGCGCAGCGCCGCGCCATTGACGGTCATGTGCGCGAGCATCTGAGCCGGGCTCCAGTGCATGGTGGCATACGGCGGCTGCGAGACGACATGCCCGTTGATCTTCACCACATACTCGATGTCGAGGCCCCAGTCGGCGGTCTCGGTCAGGTAGGGCAGCAGCTCGGTGTCCCGCGACGGCGGTCGCACCCGCGCGTGCTCCAGGGCGGCGAGCGGCACCACCCACGGCGACACGGTGGTGCCGAACGACTTGCCAAGGAACGGCCCGAGCGGCACGGACTCCCAGGACTGGATATCCCTCGCGGACCAGTCGTTGACCAGGCAGACGCCGAACACGTGCTCAGCGAACCTGCTGACAGGGACTGGCTCGCCCGGCAGGCTGTGCACGCCGACGACGAAGCCGAGCTCGGCCTCGAAATCGAGCCGCCCGGACGGGCCGAACGCTGGCCGCGCGGCGCCGGCCGGCCAGGACTGCCCGGCCGGGCGGCGGACCGGCGTGCCGGATACGACCACCGTGCCCGCCCGGCCGTGGTAGCCGAGGGGCAGATGCCGCCAGTTCGGCGTCAGCGGCTCGGCGGCATCGGGCCGGAAGATCCGGCCGACATTGGTCGCGTGCTGCTCCGACGCGTAGAAGTCGACGTAGTCGGCGACCGTGAACGGCAGGTGCAGGGTGACGTCCGCGACGGGCACCAGCAGGTCCTCAAGGGCGACCCGGTAGTCGTCGTCCGACAGCCACGCCACGAGATGGGCGCGGACATGCGCCCACGCGCCATCCCCGGCGGCCAGGAACGCGTCGAGCTTGCCGGAGCTGAACAGGTGGGCGCGCCCGGACAGCAGCCGGGCCGTGGCCGCGCCCAGATCGAGCACATGGTTCCCGATAGCAACGCCTGCCCGCGGCTCACCCGGGCGATCAGAAGTGCTGAACGAGCCGTAAGGCAGAGTTTCCAGCCCGAACGGATGGTTCAGCGGAATGCCCAGCCACGACGCAGCCTGATTCGGTGCCATGAACGTCCTCCGTGGTGCCCGTCAGATTAGCTTGACATCGAGATAGTATGCAGGAAGCGCCACGGGGCAGGACACGTCAGGAGGCCGCGACACGATGACCGCGAACAGCTTTGGCAGCCGGGCCACGCTGCGGGTAGGCGAGATCAGCTACCAGGTACACCGGCTCGACGCGGTGCCAGCGGCCGCGAGTCTTCCGTTCAGCCTGAAGGTGTTGCTCGAAAACCTGCTGCGTACCGAGGATGGCGTGAACGTCACGCCGGACCACATCACGGCACTCGCCCAGTGGGACCCGGCGGCGGAGCCGAGCACCGAGATCCAGTTCAGCCCGGCCAGGGTGATCCTGCAGGACCTGACCGGCGTCCCGGCGGTGGTCGACCTCGCCACCATGCGGGAGGCCATGCAGGCCCTCGGCGGCGACGCCGGCAAGATCAACCCGCTCGTCCCCGCGGAGCTTGTCATCGACCACTCGGTGATCGCCGATGTCTACGGCAGGCAGGACGCCTTCGAGCGCAACGTCGACCTGGAGTTCCATCGCAACCGCGAGCGATTCCAGTTCCTGCGCTGGGGCCAGGAGGCGCTGCGCCAGTTCCGGGTGGTGCCGCCGGGCACCGGAATCGTGCACCAGGTCAACATCGAGCACCTGGCGCGGGTCATCATGACGGCCGGCGCCGGCGGTGAGAGCGACCAGAGCGGCCTGCTCAGCGCCTACCCGGACACCTGCCTGGGCACCGACTCGCACACCACCATGCAGAACGGCCTGGGCATCCTCGGCTGGGGCGTCGGCGGCATCGAGGCCGAGGCGGCCATGCTGGGCCAGCCGGTGTCGATGCTGATCCCCAAGGTGGTCGGGTTCCGGCTGACCGGCGAGATGCCGGCCGGCACCACCGCCACGGATCTCGTGCTGACCATCACCGAGCTGCTGCGGCGGCACGGAGTGGTGGGCAAGTTCGTCGAGTTCCACGGCGACGGCGTGGCGGCCGTGCCGGTGGCGAACCGGGCCACGATCGGCAACATGAGCCCCGAGTTCGGCTCCACCTGCGCGATCTTCCCGATCGACGCCGAGACGCTGACCTACCTGCGGCTGACCGGCCGCACGGATGAGCACGTCGCGCTGGTCGAGGCGTACGCGAAGGAGCAGGGCCTCTGGCATGAGCCGGGCGCGGCCGCGACGGCCCGCTACACCGAGGAGCTCGTGCTCGACCTGGCCACCGTCGTCCCGTCGCTGGCCGGCCCGAAGCGGCCGCAGGACCGGGTGGCGCTGACCGACGCCAAGACCTCGTTCCGCGAGGCCCTGGGTGCCTACGTGTCCGAGCCCAGCCTCGACGACGGCCTCGACGACACCTTCCCCGCGTCGGACCCGGTGTCGGCCGGGCTGGCGAGCCGGCCGTCATCGCCGGTGCAGGTCACCATGGACGACGGGACGCGGACCTCGGTCGATCACGGTTCCGTGGTGATCGCCGCCATCACCTCCTGCACCAACACGTCGAACCCGTCCGTCATGGTCGGCGCCGCGCTGCTCGCCAAGAAGGCGGTCGAGGCCGGGCTGGACCGCAAGCCGTGGGTGAAGACCACGCTCGCGCCGGGCTCCAAGGTGGTCATGGACTATTACGAGCGCGCCGGGCTGACGCCTTACCTGGAGAAACTCGGCTTCAACCTGGTCGGGTACGGCTGCACCACCTGCATCGGCAACTCGGGCCCGCTGCCCGAGGCGGTCAGCGCGGCCGTCGCGCAGAATGATCTCGCCGTCGTCTCGGTGCTGTCGGGCAACCGGAACTTCGAGGGCCGGATCAACCCGGACGTGAAGATGAACTACCTGGCCTCCCCGCCGCTGGTCGTCGCCTACGCGCTGGCTGGGACGATGGACATCGACCTGACCACCGAGCCGCTCGGCACCGGCGCCGACGGCAGGCCGGTGTACCTGGCCGACCTCTGGCCGTCGGCCGAGGAGGTAGCCGGCATCGTGCACGGCGCGGTGGCCGCCGAGATGTTCACCCGCGGCTACGCCGACGTGTTCGCCGGCGACGACCGGTGGCGCGACCTTGAGGTGCCGCCCGGGGACGTCTTCGCCTGGGACCCGGAATCCACCTACGTGCGGAAGCCCCCTTACTTCGACGGGATGCCCGCGGAGCCGCAGCCGGTAGGCGACATTCACGGCGCCCGGGTGCTGGCGCTGCTCGGCGACTCGGTCACCACCGATCACATCTCCCCGGCCGGCGCCATCAAGAACGACAGCCCGGCGGGGGAGTACCTGCGGTCCCACGGTGTGCAGCGGCGCGACTTCAACACCTACGGGTCGCGGCGCGGCAACCATGAGGTGATGATCCGCGGCACGTTCGGCAACATCCGGCTGCGCAACCAGCTCGCGCCCGGCACCGAGGGCGGATTCACGATCAAGCTGCCGGAAAGCCTGCCGATGTCGATCTACGAGGCGTCCGCCCGGTATATCGCCGAGGGCACCCCGCTGCTCGTGCTCGGCGGCAAGGAGTACGGGTCCGGGTCGTCGCGGGACTGGGCAGCCAAGGGCACCGCGCTGCTCGGCGTCCGCGCGGTGCTGGTGGAGTCGTTCGAGCGGATCCACCGGTCCAACCTGATCGGCATGGGCGTGCTGCCGCTGCAGTACCGCGCTGGCGAGTCCGCAGCGTCACTCGGCCTGACCGGGCACGAGGTGTTCGACGTGCTGGGGATCGAGGCGATGAACACCGGCGGCACGCCGCGCGAGGTGACAGTCCGCGCCGATGGCCGCGAGTTCCGCGCGGTCGTCAGGATCGACACGCCCGGCGAGGCCGACTACTACCGGCACGGCGGGATCATGCAGTACGTGCTGCGGTCGCTCGTCGCCAGCGGCTGACACCCCGGGGCCACGGTTAGCAGCACTGGCCGCGCGAGCCGGCCGGGCGGGCGGCGGGACCGCGGCGGGCAGGAGCGCGGCGGGCCTCAGTCCGAGGGGCGCGGAGCGGCCGGGCGCTGGCGCGGCCGGCCGGCGAGCGGGCTTGCCGCCGCGTTGCTGGTGGCCGGGATCATCGCGCTCGCCTTTAACCTGCGGGCCGCGATCACCAGCCTGCCGCCGCTGTTTCCCGAGCTGTCGGAGAGGCTGCATCTCTCGCCAGTGGGGCTGGCAGGGCTCGCCGCGGTCCCGGTGCTGTGCTTCGGGCTGTTCTCCGGTGTCGCGGCCCCGCTGAGCCGCAGGTTCGGCGAGGAGCGGGTACTCGGCTGCGCGGTCATCCTGATCGCGGCCGGCCTGCTGCTGCGCGGCGTCGCCCCGGCGGTGCTGCTGTTCCCCGGCACGGTGCTCGCGGCCGGCTCGATCGCGATGATGAACGTACTGCTGCCCAGCCTGGTCAAGCGGCGCCGTCCCGATCAGGCCGGCCTGCTGGTCGGGCTGTACTTGCTGTCCCTCTCGGCCGGCGCGATCGCAGGCTCGCTGATCGCGGTTCCCGCCTTCACCGCAGCCGGAGGGCGTGGCGGGGCCGTCCGGCTGGCTCTTGGCCTCTGGGCATTGCCGGCCCTGGTGGCCGCCGCGGCCTGGCTGCCGCAACTCCGCTTCCGCGCGCTGCCCGGTACGGCTGGCGTGGCGGCCGGGTCCGGTGCCGCCGGGTCGGGCTTGGCCGGATCGGGCGCGGCCGGGCACCATGGCGTGCTGGCGATGGGCAGGTACCTGCTGACCTGGCAGGTGACCGCGTTCTTCGGGCTGCAGAGCCTCTCCTATTACGCCGCGCTGTCCTGGTTCCCGACCATGTTCCGCGATCGGGGCGCCAGCCCGGTCCACGCGGGTGACCTGCTGGCTCTGATGAACCTCGGCAACGCGGTGACGGCGATGCTGCTGCCCGTGCTCGCCCACCGGGCCAGGGATCAGCGCGTCCTGGTGGCCGGCTCGATGGTCGCGGCCAGCGCGGGCCTGGCGGGCGCGGCGTTCGGCCCGCTGGGCTCGGCGCCGGCCTGGATGCTGCTGCTCGGCCTCGGCCAGGGCGCGACGCTCGGCCTGGGGATCTTTATCACGATGGCCCGGGCACCCGATCCGGCGACGGCGGCGTCCCTGTCCGGTTTCGCCCAGGGCGCGGGCTACCTGGTGGCCAGCACCGGCCCGCTGCTTGTCGGTCTGCTGCACTCGGCGACCGGGGGCTGGGCCGTCCCGGTGGGGGCACTGCTCGGCGTCGCCGTCCTGCAGCTGATCACCGGCTGGCTGGCCGGCCGCGACCTGACCGTCACGCTGCCGCGCGGTCAGCCGCCCGAATCGGGGTAAGGTCAGCGGTCCGGATCGGGTGAGGTCAGCCGTCCGAATCGGGGTGAGGCCAGCCGTTCACCGGCGGGCGCTGGCCTGGTCAGGCTGGCTGGCCGGCGACCGGCAGGCCGGTGAGTTCCGCGCTGATCTCCCAGAGCCGCCGCGCCGTTGCCCGGTCCGTGGCCGCGCGTGCGGGGGTCCGAAGCTTGCGCTTGACGTAGTACCCGCCCGTGGCGCCCTCGACATCCGGCGAGCTGGCGAGATAGACCACGGTGTCGGCGCCCTGGCGTGGAGTGCGCAGGAAAGAGCGGCCCAGATCCAGCCCGAGCCTCAGCATCCGGCTGCCGTCGCGGCCGAACCCGGTGTTCACCGTGCCGGGATGCAGGCAGTTCGCCGTCACGCCGGTGCCGGTCAGCCGTTCGGCGAGCTCGGTGGTGAACAGTATGTTGGCCAGCTTGCTGTTGGAGTAGGCGCGCCAGCCGTTGTAGTTCCGCTCCAACTGCAGGTCGGCCAGGTCAAGCCGGGCGCCGCGGTGCGCGGAGGACGACACGGTGATCACCCGCGCCGGCGCGCTCGCGACGAGCTTGCCGCGCAGCAGGTTGGTCAGCAGGAACGGCGCCAGGTGGTTGAGCGCGAAGGTGTACTCGTAGCCGTCGACGGTGACCCGGCGGTCGCCCAGCACCAGGCCGGCGTTGTTGATCAGCACGTCCAGCCGGTCCAGGCTGGCCAGCCGCCCGGCCAGGTCGCGCACGTCCCGCAGGGACGAGAGATCGGCGATCTCCAGTCGCGGCGGGCCGCCGGCGGCTACGGCGGCCATCTCGGCGAGCGCCGCCTCGCCGCGCGCCTTGTCGCGGCAGACTCCGATGACGTCGGCGCCGAGCCCGGCCAGCGCCACCGAGGTCGCCTTGCCGATCCCCGAGCTCGCGCCCGTGACCACGCAGACCTTGCCGTTCATCGGGCCCTCAGGTGACGTCATCGGTGAGTTCCTTTCGCTCTGGTCAGGCCCGGGTCGGCCACGCGGGTCAGGCCCGGTTCCAGCCAGGCGGGCCGGGCCCGGGCCGGCCACCCGGGTCATAGCCTGTTCGCGTCAGGCGGGTCGGTCCGCTCCGGTTGGGACAAGGCTACGCGGAGGCGCGCGAGCGCCGCAGGCAGCAGTGTCGCCCTATGGCTGACCAGATCTGGGGGCTGGTGCCGACGTCATCGCCGGCCCGGGATGATCACTGGGCATGACGCTACGGTCATGGGGCATGACGCCACAGTCATGCATCCGGCCTGGCTGGAGTGCGACCCTGGGGTCGGCCCAAATACACTCGATCAGGTTCGGTCCTGGTCGGCGACCACGAGGGAGAGACCGGTGTCATTGCTGGAGTCCGTCTCGGGTCCGCTTGACCTCAAGGATCTGAGCCCGGGTGAACTGCCGCTGCTGGCGGCGGAGATCCGCGATCTGCTGATCCAGACGATATCGAGAACCGGCGGTCATCTGGGGCCGAACCTCGGTGTCGTGGAACTCACCATCGCGCTGCACCGGGTGTTCGAGTCCCCGGCCGACCGGATCCTGTTCGACACGGGTCATCAGTCCTACGTGCACAAGCTGCTCACCGGCAGGCAGGGCCGGTTCGCGACCATCCGGCAGCGGGGGGGCATTTCCGGTTACCCGAACCAGGCCGAGTCCGAGCACGACGTCATCGAGAACTCGCACGCGTCCACGAGCCTGTCCTACGCGGACGGGCTGGCGAAGGCATATCAGCTCAGGGGCGAGGGGAACCGCTCGGTGGTGGCCGTAATCGGTGACGGGGCACTGACCGGCGGGATGGCCTGGGAGGCGCTGAACAACATCGCCGGGGCGCCCGACCGGCGAGTGGTCATCGTGGTTAACGACAACGGCCGTTCCTACCAGCGCACCATCGGCGGGCTGGCTGATCACCTCGCCGCCGTCCGCGTGTCGCAGCGGTACGAGCAGGTGCTCGACTACATCAAGACGACGCTGTCGCATACGCCGCTGGTCGGCCCGCCGCTGTACGAGACGCTGCACGGGATCAAGAAGGGCCTCAAGGACGTCCTGCAGCCCCAGGTGCTGTTCGAGGATCTCGGCCTGAAGTACCTCGGGCCGGTAGACGGCCATGACGAGCAGGCGGTCGAGCATGCGCTGCGGAGGGCGCGTGACTTCGGCGGTGCCGTGCTCGTGCACGTGATCACGACGAAGGGATTCGGCTACCCGCTGGCCGAGGAGAACGAGGAGGACTGCCTCCATCAGGTGCAGCCCGCGACGGCCGCGGGCGCGGGTCCCGCGAAGGCCCCGTGGACGCAGGTCTTCGGCGACGAGCTTCTCGCGATCGGCGCCCGCCGCCCTGACGTGGTCGCGATCACCGCGGCCATGCTGCACCCGACCGGCCTGACGAAGTTCGCCGCGGCCTACCCGGACCGGGTATTCGATGTCGGCATCGCCGAGCAGCACGCGGTGACCAGCGCGGCCGGCCTCGCGCTCGGCGGCATGCACCCGGTGGTGGCCATTTACGCCACCTTCCTGAACCGGGCCTTCGACCAGGTCCTGATGGACGTGGCGCTGCACAAGCTGCCGGTGACCTTCGTGCTTGACCGGGCAGGGGTTACCGGGCCGGACGGCGCGAGCCACAACGGCATGTGGGACGGGTCGATCCTGCAGGTTGTGCCCGGCCTGCGGATAGCCGCGCCGCGGGACGCCACGCGGCTCGCCGAGCTGCTCCGCGAGGCGGTCGCCATCGGCGACGGCCCGACCGCGCTGCGGTTCCCGCGGGGAACCGTGGCGGCCGAGATTCCCGCGATCGGAAAGCTCGGGACGATGGACGTGCTCAGCGCCCCCGGCCGCCAGGGCGCCGCCGGCGACGGCCAGCCGCGCGATGCCGGTCGCCCGCGCGACGATGGTCATCCGGCCGGCGGCGGCCACCCGGGCGACCCGCACGTGGCCGGCGAGGACGTGCTGCTGATCGGGGTCGGCCCGATGGCGGGCGTCTGCCTCCAGACGGCCGGGCGTCTCGCCGACCAGGGCATCGGCGTGACCGTGGTGGATCCGCGCTGGGTCAAGCCACTGGACGAGGCGCTTATCGATGCGGCGCGCAGGCACCGGCTCGTGGTGACCGTCGAGGACAACGGCCGGTCCGGCGGGTTCGGCGACGCGGTCTGCCGGCTGCTGCGCGATCATGACGTGGAGACCCCCACCAGGACGTTCGGCCTGCCGCAGCAGTTCCTGCAGCATGGCGACCGCGCCGAGATCCTGGCCGGCGAGGGGCTCACCCCGCAGCATCTCGCCAGGGAGATCACTGCGGCGGTGGTGCGCCGGACCCCGGAATTGGTGCACGGCCCGCGCGCCTGACAGGGACAATCGCCAGCTATGAACACGCTCGAGGTCGCCATCGTCGGATCGGGGCCGGCCGGCCTCTACACTGCCGAGGCGCTGATCAAGCAGGCCGCCGCGCTCGATCCCCCCCGCTTCGTCCGGGTCGACGTGATCGACCGGCTGCCAACGCCGTACGGGCTGGTCAGATACGGGGTGGCACCCGACCACAAGTCGATCAAGTCGATCGCCGACTACCTGCGCGGCGTGCTTGAGCACGACGGGGTCCGCTTCCTCGGCGGCGTCCATCTCGGCGACGACGTGACCCGCGAGGACCTGCTGGCCAGCTACGACGCGGTGGTGTACGCGACCGGCGCGATGCGCGACCGGCGGCTGGGCATCCCCGGCGAGGACCTGCCCGGCAGCTTCGCGGCCACCGACTTCGTCAACTGGTACTGCGGGCATCCGGACGTCGAGCCGGCCGCCTTCACCCTGGACGCCGAGTCCGTCGCGGTGATCGGCGTCGGCAACGTGGCGGTGGACGTGGCCAGGATCCTGGCCAGGGACCCCCGCGAGCTGCGCGAGACCGACGTCTCCCAGCCGGTGCTCGACGCGCTGATGGCGAGCAAGGTCCGCGAGGTGCACATGATCGGCCGCCGCGGCCCGGCGCAGGCCAAGTTCACCACCAAGGAGCTGCGCGAGCTCGGCGAGCTTGACGCGGTCGACGTCGTCGTCGGCGACGGCGAGGCCGACCTGGACGCGTTCGACCCGACCGGCGAGAGCGCCCGGCTGGCGCAGTCCGACCGGCACGTGCGCGGCAACTACAAGGTGATCTCCGACTGGGCGGCGCACACCCCGGCGGGCGGCGCGCGCAGGCTGACCGTCCGGTTCTGGCTGCGCCCGGTAGAAATTCACGGGCCGGAACGAGCATCGGGCCTGACTCTCGAGCGCACCAGGCTGGACGCCGGCGGCGCACTCACCGGAACCGGCCAGTACGAGGACGTCGCCGCGCAGATGGTGCTGCGCAGCGTGGGGTATCAGAGCGTGCCGCTGCCCGGGGTCCCGTTCGACGAGCGCTCCTCCACCGTGCCGAACGCCGAAGGCCGCGTGCTCGGCCCCGGCGGCGTGCCGCTGCCCGGGGAGTATGTGGCCGGCTGGCTCAAGCGCGGCCCGACCGGCGTGATCGGCACCAACAAGTCCGACGCCGCGCAGACCGTCCGGTCCCTGCTCGCCGATCTGGCGGGCGGACCGGGACCCGGCGACGTGCCGCTGCCCCGTGCCGGGCTGCTGCGCTATCCCGAGGCCGGGCCCGGCTCGGCGGCGCAGGCCGGTGCGGCGTCGGCGTTCAGCGACCTGCTGGCGGCGCGCGGCATCCGGCCGGTCAGCTACGCCGACTGGCTGCGGATCGAGCAGGCGGAAGCCGAGCTTGGCGAGAGCCTGGGCCGCGGCGGTCGGGTCAAGCTGCCCAGCCGCGACGAGCTGCACCGGGCCTGCGGCCTCGAACCCCTCGGCAGCTAGCGGATCGAGCCGTGCGCATGCCGCGGCCCGTTTCAGCGCGGTGGTGGCCTCGCTCAGCTGCCGGGCGAGCATGCTTGCCCGGCAGGGCCGCTCTATCTTGGCGCGGCCACTGATAGATGTGCGGCCGGGCCGGGAAACGATAGGTGGCCTCGTTAGGCCGGGCACACACCGAAGTGCTTTCTCACTATCTTATGTTGTCTACGATGGCGCCATCTGCTTGGGCTTCGCTGTTAAGCAGTTCTTCGGCGGGCTGACTTTCCGCCTGTTCGTTGCTGAGATAGTTTTCGGCTTGCTGATATGCACCGTGGGACTCGTCCATCCCCATATGGGAGTAAACTTCAGGCCCTTCGTGCCCGGGTTCGTGGTAGGCGGCTGGCTCCTGGCTGAAATCGTGGTAGCCGACGGCTTCCTGGCTGGGCTCGTGGTCGGGAGGTTCTTCTGAAGCGAGAGCGACGGCGGAGAAAACGGCAGCCGACGCGACGAGCGCGATGCTGCTGGACCCATGCTCGCCCGTGTCCCCCCCTTGGCCGGAGAGTTCGTCGTGGCCGGATAGTCGCAGGACGCCGCCAGGTGGCACTATGGCAATTTGCTTGAGCCTGATACTGTCGAAATTCACCACCCATTGGGGAATCTCTTGCCCCGGAAGGAATACCTCCTCGTCGGCGTGTGGCCCTCCATCAAACCGCCAGACGTGCTCTCGGTCTTCTTTGATGGGTGGCGGGTTGACCGGATCCACGCGAGTGAGTGTTGCGTTCTGGCTCTTCCAGGCGGCCACAATGTCGCTCATACCTTCGCCAAGGTCGTCGTGCGGTCGCGGATTCGTCCCGGGCTTAACCGACGCGGAGGGTCCGGTAGATTCTGCCGCAGCATCGAAATAGGCATGGCCTTTCGGGCAGAGTTCCTCATCGGTGGGGAGCCGGTTAAGCTCGGAGACCTTGATGCCGTTTTGGTAATAGGCAGGATGGACTCCAAGCCGCAAGGCGATTTCCGGGATAGTAAGGGGGGGCTGCGCCGTCAGGGATGACCGCAGAGTACAGTACGTCATTTAATGGTCCCTTGTGAAATGGCTATGACGGGGCAAGCCAGTGTTATCCGAGCTTGGCGCAGCCCGGGCTGGTGGCCGCCAAGCTCGCCCCCGGCACGGGCGCACTGAACCGGTGTTGCGCCCCCTTGCGCCGATGCGCTGGCGTCTGTTCCCCCGGCCTGGCCGCAGCAACTGGCCGGACTGGGGTCCGCGCACCCCCCGCTGTCACGGTCTTGGCGCAAGAGGCCGGCTCCACGCGAGAAGCTGCTAGCTTCCATGGTGTCCTGCCTGTACTGGTGAAGGAGAGCGGGCAGCGGGCTTCCGCTTGCCTGATTCAAGGATGGACTACTGCTGGAGTTGGGGGTAGAGCTTGGTTGGGATGCAGGCGCCTTACGTCCGCCTCCGCGATGATGGCCAGGCGCATGACCGCGGCGTATCTGACAGCAAGTGCCAGCGAGCATCACCGCTGCCAGCTCACCAGCCGCAACGAGTGATGGGCGGTGTCTGCCGGGAACATCTTGAGTTGGTGATTGCCGTGATGTCGAGCCCCGAGGAGCCGGTGTGCAAACCGGAATGCCAGCCACAGTTGCGCAGCAGGGTCCACTCTGCCAACGGGTTGCCGCTCTCTGCCTGGACGTCGGTTTCCGCGAGCAGCACCTTAATGATCAGCTCACGAAGCTTGTGCGTGCGCTCGGCGAACCGCTCCGTGTCGCCTTCGCCGGGCGCGTCAGCATGGGGAAGTCCACGCTCGTCAACGCGTTGCTACGCGCGCCGGTCGCTCCCACAGGCGACCGCGAGACGACCCGGGTAGTCACGCGGTTCGAGGCAGGCGACCCTGAGAACGTTCAGCTCGAGCTGCGCGACGGCACTACCCGCCAGGCTTTTCTAACTCCTGATGGGGTGCTTCCGCCGGAGTACCCGGTTCCCGCCGAGGAGGTCCGAGAAGTCCGGGTAAGGCTGCCTTATGCTCCTGTTCTCCAGCGGATCACTATCATCGACACCCCTGGGATTGAAAGCCTTAATGAGGAGGTGTCTAAACGGACGACCGAGTCGCTGTTTTCCCGTGATTCCCGTGAGGCTGTGGCCGATGCGGACGCGCTCATATATCTCCTGCGGATCGACAGTCAGGGCGATGCCACCGCTGTGACTGCTTTTAATGAACTCACGGCGGTCGACCTTTGCGCGTTGACCGCTGTCGGAGTGCTGAACTGCAAGGCCGAGCAGCCGCTTGCCGACTTCGACCGGGTCGCGCGCCGCCTGAAAGGCGAACCGGCTTTCCGTAACCGTGTAGCTGATGTTATCCCGATTGCTGGCCTGCTCGCGTATACCGCTGGCAGCGCCCTGATGAACGAGCGTGACGCCACGCATCTGCGAACCCTCGCAGCCTATGACGTGGATGAACTCCTTATTGACGTTGATGAATTCCTTGAGGCACCATGTGATGTCGCCCGCGATGACCGCCAGCGGCTCCTAGGGCTCCTCGGAATCATGGGCCTGCGCATCGCCCTGAAAACGATTAGGTCAGCCCCTACAGATCTTACGAGCCTGAATTCGAAACTTCTGTACGAGTCAGGACTCCCCCAGCTGCTAGATATCATCAACGGGACGTTCGCGAACTGCGCAGACCAGATTAAAGCGGGCCAGACCCTGAATGCAGTGCAGCGTCTTTCCTACCAGACTGATGCCGCCACGGGCGGCCGGGTCCGTGTGATGATCGAGAGGTTGCGCGCTGAGCCGGAAATGCACGGCATCCAGGAACTGTGGGCTCTGCAACAGTGTGCCCGGGGCGATGTGCGCCTTCCCGACTGGGTGCCAACGGAACTCGCCAGAGTGGTGGCTGAGGCCACTCACGCGGCCAAGGTGGGCCTGCCGCCTGACGCGAGTGCACAGGAAATCACGGCAGCGGCCCTGGACGGCGCCTCCCGTTCACACTCCTACGCGGCCGGGCTGGGGGTGACCCGGCCAGAGGCCCGCATCGCAGAGACGCTCCGGAGATCCTTTACTAATATCTACCGTCAACTCACTCGTGCGGAGGAGGCGCGGCCTTAACGACCCAGCCGCTGGGCTGCTGGCGGCATCCTCCCGGGCTCCGTTTCAAGCGCGTACCGTGTTCCCGGACCACGGTACGGGTTGACAACGTTCATGCCCGGTGGTAGCTGTACGTGCAGGCTGGCTGAGGGGCGGAGCGACGTCAATGTCCGCTGACCAGACGGCTGCGTCAGCATCGGCGCAGCCGGGAGATCATGATGTTGCGCCTGAGTCGGGCCTGATCACCACGCTCATACAGATCCGTAATATTGCTGCTGAAGAGCAGCGCACAGATCTTGTCGGTGCACTAAATGAGGAAGTCAAGCACGTTGAGCGCGGCGGCGATATAACAGTCGTTGTCGCCGCCGAGGTGAGCCGGGGGAAGAGCCTCCTTGTCAATGCGCTGCTGGGGGCGGAGAGCCTCTTGCCTGTGGACATTGACGTCAGCACCGGCGTTTACGTCGCCGTCAAGCACAGTGAGTCACCCGCGGCGCGTGTTTTCACCCGCGGGTCTGCGGAGCCCGTAACGGTGCCTGTGAACTCCCTGGCGGACTGGATTTCCGTGGCAAGCAATCCAGGAAATACCAAAGGGGTCTCCCACGTCGAGGTGGGGATCCCTTCACCGGTGCTGCGCGAGGGGATAGAGTTCATAGACACGCCCGGCGTCGGCGGACTGGATGCGGTGCACGGCGCAACTACGCTTGAGGCGCTCTCTTTCGCGGATGCCTTGATCTTCGTCCTCGACGCGTCCGCGCCAATCTCCCGCCCGGAGCTCGGTTTCTTGATGAAGGCGACGCAACGCATCCAGCAAGTAATTCTGGTGATGACCAAGACAGACGTCTTCCCAGGCTGGCGCGAAACACTAGACGAAAGCAGGAAGCTGCTGCATGTGTACGCGCCACAGCTTTCTGAGCAGGAGATAATCTGCCTCAAAACCCCGCTGCTTTTCCAGTCGGAGAAGAAACGGTCCCAGGGCGATCAGGGTACGGCGGACCGTCTGCTTGACCGCAGCGGCATCCCCCTCCTGCTGAGGCGCCTTAGAAAGGATGTCCTCCGCCGGTCGTCCGCGATTAAAGTCATGAATGGTTACCGCCTTGCCGCCAGTGTCCTGGAGCAGCTTGACGCCGGATACCGCGCGCAAATCTCCACGCTCAGCGGCGACACCTCACCACTGCATGCCCTTCAAGCCCGCCAAAAAGAGCTAGCCGACCTGAGAAGCTCCGCCGAAGGCTGGCGCCAGTTCGCAGCACGCGACTTCGCAAGGGTGAACACGGAGATGAGCCGCCTGCTGCAGGAAGAGATAGCCCAGTTCCGCAGCACATTCGACGACCAGATCGCCACAGCGTGGCAGCGCAGCCAGTACCTTACTTTTCCCGCCGAGCTCGAGGAATATTTGCGGCGCGTAGAGATGACCCTTCAAGGCCGCCTCGCCGACTCGCTGCGCGTCTGCGCAGGTGAGCAGGCCGCCCATCTCGGCATCGATGACCTTACCTCTCCCGCGGCCTCACTGGCGCTCCCCGAGCGTGACCGCCTGACCGCCCGGCCGGTCGGTCAAGGCCCACCGCAGCTCGCCCTGGTGGGGGGCGGGCTCCTCTCCGGAGGCATGGGAATCCTCAGATCGCTCATGGGCTGGAGCCCGCTTTATGCCTTCGGCGGTTTTCTCGGGCTTGGCCTGACCCTGGCGAACCTGAAGACCCACAGAGTTGCCGCCGAGCAAGCAGAAGCCCGCAGGCTGCTACTGGCATACGCTGAGCGGTTCCAGCGAGATTGCAGGGCCGCGATCGAAGACGCCGTCCGGGCCGCCACCGACACAACCACCGCGGCATTGCAGCAGCGGATCCGAAGCGCCCTCGATACGCTCCAGACGCAAATCCAGACCCTAACCAAGCAAGCAGCACAAGTACAGCACGCCGAGGCCGCAATCGCGAACCTCAAAAGAAAGCAAGCCACCGTTGCCAAGCTTCTCACCCAAAGCCGGGCCGCGATTTCGAACCTTTCCGGCAGCGGCCCATCGGCGGCAGCACGCTAGTTTCTAGCTCTGCCCTTGAAATAAAGCCCGATGTCGGCTATCCGTCGATGCGGGCGGCCCAACCGGCACCAGCTAAATTAACCAGCCCAGGGGCGTTAAAAACAGCCGGATGGACTACTGAAACCTATGCTCGCCTAGAGGTCTTCTTCGTCGGAGCCGGAGTGATCTTCCTCTATGGGATTGAACTCACTGCTGGTTTCCTCGTAACTGGGCTCCTCGTAACTGGTTTCCTCGTAATCGGGCTCCTCGTAATCGGGCTCCTCGTAATCGGGCTCCTCGGTATCGGGCTCCTCGGTATCGGGCTCCTCGGTATCGGACCCGCCACTGCCTGAGTGATCCCCCTCATCGGTACTACCGGCGGAATCTTCCTCCGAGGTGAGGCTGGGCTCGTCGTACATGGTGGATTCGGAAGGGTAGCTGGGGTCGTGGTAGCTGGCTTCCTCGGAGGTGTAGCTGGGCTGGTAGGAACTGCTCGCGGATTCGGAGGCGGGGGCGGGCTCGTGGTAGGCGGTTTCCTCGGAGGCGGGGGCGGGCT
>Ga0302324_100009651_pt1 | contig 20131 bp, 17 predicted proteins | sample Palsa_T0_1_FD_201949 | JGI IMG/M metagenome (GOLD analysis project Ga0302324, IMG submission 201949) | Peat permafrost microbial communities from Stordalen Mire near Abisko, Sweden - Palsa_T0_1 | ecosystem: Environmental > Terrestrial > Soil > Palsa > Peat permafrost | place: Sweden: Abisko...
GCGCGGCGCCCGGCCGCGGGCGGTGGTGCCGGCCAGCAGGTCCCACAGGCCGCCGCCGAAGTCGGCCCCGCCCAGGACGGCGTACAAGGTAATTCCGGCCAGCAGGATGGCTCCAACGGCGTCGGCCATTATGACTCCACCTGGCTTGCGGGCTGGTCCACCAGAGCGCGTGGCGGCCCGTAGGGAACGGGCGCCTCGTCACGGTCGTCGCGTCGCCAGCGGCGGGCCAGCATCAGCAAGATCGCGATCGTGGCCGCGCCGATCAGCCCGTACACCACGATGACGATGCTCAGGCTGGCCAGGACGCCGCCGTTGGTCGTGGCTGCCTGGGTGGTGGTCTGCAGCCCGTACACCACCCACGGCTGGCGGCCCTCCTCGGTGACCACCCAGCCGCACTCCATGGCCACGACCGCGGCCAGCCCGCTGACCGACCCTAGCGCCCAGAACAGCAGCGGCCGGGGCCACCGGCGCCGACGCCACCACGTCCAGGCGGCCCACAGCCCGACCAGCAGCAGCAGGGTCCCGAGGCCCACCATGACGTCGAAGCACAGGTGGATCAGCCACACCACCGGTGGCCGGTCGGCCGGGGGCGCGCGCTGTCCCACCGATGACCTTGGTCCCGGGCCCGAACCCGACCAGTAGCGAGTCCAGGTAAGGGATCTTGATCCCGGCATAGATGTGCCCGTTGACGTAGACCCCCCGCCCCGGCTCCGCTGACATCCCCTCCACCCCCAAAGGGTCCTGACGTACCGCCCTGCCAGGAGTGCAGGACAAGATTTCAGGCCAGATGCTGGCCGTGCCGGTCCATGGTCGGGCAGGCGCATACATCCTGAAACTCAACCCACCGGAATTCCCGCACCTGGTGGAAAACGAGGACTTCTTCTTCCGCGCCGCAGCACGTAAACGTCTCAGACTCGCCAAGGTCGAGTTGGTGCATGATCAGGTAGGAGCGCCCGGCCTGCTGGTGCATAGATTCGACCGGATCCCCGAAGGAGACCACCTCCGGCCGCTTGCTGTCGAAGACGCCTGCCAGGTCCTCGGCCGATGGCCCGGCGACAAGTACGTTATCTCCACCGAAGACGCCATCACCAGTTTGGCCACGCGCTGCCGAGCCCCCGGCGTAGCCGCCCTCGAACTTTTCCGGCTGCTCGTCTTCGCATACCTGTCAGGTAACGGAGATCTACACGGTAAGAATCTCGCGATCCTCCAGGACCAGCGTGGTGAGTGGAAAATAACGCCAGCGTATGATCTGCCCTCATCCGCCATCTACGGCGACCGCGACATGGCACTCCCCATCGGCGACAAAATCCGCCAGCAACTCTCATGGCCAATGCTGCGAACCCTTGGTGAAGCGGTCGGCATTCCCAGCCGACTCGCCGCTAACGTCATCCGTGAACAAACCGCAGCCGCCGACATCTGGATCGGAGAACTTGATCAACTCCCATTCGAAACTAACAGCATCCACAAACTACGGCGATTGGTCCGCGCCCGCGTTGGTCACATTCAGCCCGACGGGCAGCAGCGGGGATAGCCCGCAACGGCCGCTCAGCAGCGCGTGCGGCGGAGTTCGAGTAGTTCAAGGCCGAGCGCTTCGATCTGGGCCAGCACGCCGTGCAGCGCCGCCAGCGCGGGGGGCCGAGACAGTCGTGCTCGACGTTAATGGGCTCCTGGGTCTCTGACGTATCGTGACATATAACACACCCTTAGGGGGTGATCCGTGACGACGGATTCGGCGACGGTCCCGCGGCCGGTGAGCTTCAGCACGGCGGAGCTTCCCGATGCCCAAAGGATCGGGTTGTGGGAGGACCACAATGCGCACGCGTTGATCGGCCTGCGGTGTCACATGCTGGGAGAGGTTACGCTCGACGCGACGGAGCTCAACCTTCAGCTCGAGCAGCTGCACCTGGCCCGTGTCCGCGGGAACGCGCATGTCGTCGAGCGTTCACCCGAGTTGATCCGCGGTCACCCGGCTGACGCGATCGCCGTCTACCTGACGCTCGTCGGAGAGGCGTTCTTTTACCACGACGACGGGGTCCGGACGCTGTCCCCCGGACAGGTCCTTATCTGCGATGCCGATCGCCCGTTCATGCGCGGTTTCTCCCGTGGGCTGGAGGAGCTCGCGATCAAGGTGCCGCGGCCGCTGTTCCGGGAGCTGACCGGCCTGGGCTCACTCGACACTCCGCTAGTGCGCGACTTCGCCCGGGGCGATGTGGCCGCGCGGACGCTCGCGAGGCTGGTCGACCGCGCCCTGCGTCCCGACGGGGGTGAGCCCGTGGACGAACGAATGGCGCTGGGCCTGCTGGCGAGCGTGGCGGGCAGCCGCTCGGCCGATTCGGGTACGGTCTATCTGGCCAACGCGCGTGTTTTCATCGAGGATCACCTGACCGAGGTAAATCTGAGTGCCGCCCGTGTCGCGGCGGGGATCGGTATCAGCGAACGGCAGCTGTCACGGGTGTTCGCGGTCACCGGCGCCAGCGTCCCGCAGTTTGTACTGGCGCGGCGGCTCGACCGTGCTCGTGCGCTTCTCGCGTCCGCACCGGAGATCCCCGTCGGCGAGGTCGCGGCCCGGTACGGCTTCGGGTCGGCCGGCCGCTTCTCGCAGGCGTTCAGGGCGCGCTTCGGCATCCGCGCCACGGACCTACGCCAGCAGGCCCGGGCGAGCCGGCTCGGGTAGTTCTCCGATTCCGCCACAGTATCGGGTTTCCGCCACGTTGCGGCTCAGGGCTTGCTCCGTCGGCTGAGCACTCACCCATACTGGTCGCACAGGTGAGGACACATGCCGGGTAGCGGAGAAGGTGACGAGATGCCGGAGTTCAGCGATGGGATGGCCGAGACACAGCTTCCGCAGGGATCGACGGTCACGACCGACGTCGTCGTGGTCGGCTCCGGCCCCGCAGGGGCCGGAGCGGCGCTGTTGCTATCCACGCTGGGGATCCCGAACATCATGATCACGAAGTACCGGTGGACGGCCAACACGCCGCGAGCGCATATCACCAACCAGCGGGCGATGGAGGTGTTCCGGGACGTGGGCATCGAGGGTCAGGTGCTCGCCGACGCGACTCCGCACGAGCTGATGGGTGACACGGTGTTCTGCACGTCGATCGCCGGTGAGGAGATCGGGCGGATCCTCACCTGGGGGACGCACCCCGCGCGGCAAGCGGACTACCAGCTCGCGTCACCCTGTCTGCCGGTCGACATTCCCCAGACGTACCTGGAACCGATCCTGGTCCGCAACGCCGCGGTGCGCGGAACCCAGGCCCGGTTCTCGACCGAGTACCTGGGCCACCGGCAGGATGCCAACGGCGTCGACGTCCAGGTCCGGGACCGCCTCACCGGCCAGGAGTACACGATCCGGGCCAGGTACCTCATCGGCGCGGACGGCGCCCGGTCGAAGGTCGCCAGCGACATCGGCCTGCTCATGGAGGGCCGGATGGACATCGCCGGCTCGATGAACATCACCTTCAAGGCCGACATCTCCGCGCACGTCGGTCACCGTCCGTCGGTGCTGTACTGGGTGATCCAGCCCGGCTCGAACGTCGGTGGCATCGGCGCCGGGCTGGTGCGCATGATCCGGCCGTGGAACGAATGGCTGATCGTCTGGGGTTACGACATCAGCCAGCCCGCGCCGGTCGTCGACGAGCAGGCCGCCGTTCAGATCGTTCGGAACCTGCTGGGCCTGCCGGACATCGAGGTGGAGATCACCGGCACCTCGCTGTGGGGCAACAACGAGATGTACGCGACGCTTCTGCAGTCCGGCCGCGTGTTCTGCGTGGGCGACGCGATCCACCGTCACCCGCCGAGCAATGGGCTGGGGTCGAACACTTCGATCCAGGACTCCTACAACCTCGCCTGGAAGCTGGCCGCGGTCCTGCGCGGGCAAGCCGCGCCCGCTCTGCTCGACACCTACTCGACCGAACGCGCGCCGGTCGCCAGCCAGATCGTTCAGCGCGCGAACAAGTCCAGCCGCGAGTTCGTCCAGTTCTTCGAGGTGCTGGGCCTGCTCGACGCCAAGGACGAGGCGGAGATGGCTGCGCGCATCGAGGAACGCAAAGCCAACACCCCGGAGGGAGCGGCCAAGCGTGCCGCGCTGGTGTCGGCCATGGAACTGAAGCACTACGAATTCAACGCACACGGAGTCGAGCTGGGACAGTTCTACGAGTCCGACGCCGTGGTCTCCGACGGCAGCCGGCGCCAGCAACCTAGCCGGGATCCGGAACTGTACTATGAGCCGTCCACGGTGCCGGGATCCCGGCTGCCGCATGTTTGGGTGGGCGATGCCCGCCGCAAGATCTCCACTCTCGACCTGGCGCCGATGACCCGGTTCACGCTGCTGACCGGGATCGCGGGGGAGCCGTGGATCGCGGCGGCCCAGAAGGCCGGCGAGGAACTGGGCGTTCCGCTGGAGACCGTGGTAATCGGCCCCGGCCGTCAGGTGACCGACCTGTACTACGACTGGGCGCGGGTGCGGGAGGTCGAGGAGGACGGCGCGCTTCTCCTGCGCCCCGACAAGCACATCGGATGGCGGTCGATGCGGCTGCCTGCGGACCCTGAGGGGGCGCTCCACGACGCGATGGCGGCGATCCTGGGCCGGGGTGGTGCCACGTGACCGCCAGGTTCGTACACGAGACGCTGCCGCAGCGGGTCGCGTTCGCCTCGTTCGAGGCCGCGGAGCAGGTGGTCGGCGAGGTGGCCCGGCTCGGGGCCTCCCGGCCAATGGTGATCGCCGCACACGCAGGAAGCGCGCTGGCCGACCAGTTGGCGGCCGCCCTGCCGGCGGCCGTGCGCCATACCGAGGTGGTGATGCACGTGCCCGGCGATGTCGCCGAGCGGGCACGCAAGGCCGCCGAGGAGCACGATGCCGACGTCCTGGTGAGCGTCGGCGGCGGGTCCGCCACCGGCCTGGCCAAGGCGGTGGCGCTGACCACCGGCCTGCCCATCGTCGCCGTGCCGACTACGTACGCGGGCTCGGAGGCCACGAACGTCTGGGGGCTCACCGAGGACGGCCGCAAGACCACCGGAGTCGACGCCCGCGTGCTGCCGCGGGCCGTCGTCTACGACGCCAGCCTGATGCTGTCCCTGCCCTTGCCGCTGAGCGTGGCGTCCGGGCTGAACGCGCTGGCGCACTGCGTCGACTCGATGTGGGCGCCCCGCACCGACCCGGTCGACCAGGCGCTCGCGCTGGAGGGCATTCGTGCCCTTCGCGACGGCCTTCCCAGGGTCGTGCGCGATCCGCAGGGCATCGAAGGCCGCGAGCAGACGCTATACGGCGCCTGGATGGCCGCCGTGGCGTTCGCCTCGGCCGGCTCCGGGTTGCACCACAAGATCTGCCACGTCCTGGGCGGGATGTACAACCTCCCGCACGCGCAGACCCATGCCGTGGTGCTGCCGTACGTCCTCGCGCTCAACGCGCCGTCGGTCCCGGAAGGCGAGCAGCGGATGGCGGCGGCGTTCGGCGCGGCGTCCGCGCTGGACGGGTTGCAGCGCCTGCGAGAGCAGGTGGGGGCGCCTCGCGCCCTGCGTGATTACGGGCTGCGCGAGGCCGACATCCCGGCTGCCGTCGACGTCATCCTGGCGGCCGTGCCCCCGGACAACCCGACGCCGGTCACCGCCGCGAACCTCGAGGAACTGCTACACCGTGGATGGGAAGGAAGAGAACCACGATGAGCCTCGACGAACAGCCCGGGACAGTGCCTCCCGAGCAGGAAGAACGCGAGTCACAGCTCGTCGAGCGCGTGGTCGCGTCCTTCGACGCCACGCCCGACCCGCGGCTCAAGGACCTGATGCAGGCGCTCACCCGGCACCTGCACGCGTTCCTGCGGGAGGCGCGGCTGACCGAGGAGGAATGGCAGCGCGCTATCGAGTTCCTCACCGCCGCCGGGCACATCACCGACGACCGGCGCCAGGAGTTCATCCTGCTCTCTGACATCCTGGGGGCGTCGATGCAGACCATCGCCATCAACAACGAGGCATACCAGAACGCCACCGAGGCGACTGTGTTCGGCCCGTTCTTCGTCGAGGGCTCACCCGAGACCGAGCCCGGCGGAGACATCGCGGCCGGAGCACCCGGGGAACCGTGCTGGGTCGAGGGCACGGTCACGGACACCTACGGCAAGCCGGTCCCCCATGCGCTGATCGAGGTCTGGGAGGCCGACCGGGACGGCTTCTACGACGTCCAGTACGACGATGGCCGGGTCGCCGCCCGCGGTCACCTGTTCACCGACGCGGGCGGGCGCTACCGTTTCTGGGGGGTCACCCCCACGCCGTACCCGATTCCGCACGACGGCCCGGTCGGCCAGCTGCTGGCCGCGACGGCCCGGTCCCCGATGCGGGCCTCGCACCTGCACTTCATGGTCAAGGCCGGCGGATTCCGGACCCTGGTGACGCACATCTTCGTCCGCGGGGACGAGTTCTTGGGCCGCGACAGCGTCTTCGGGGTAAAGGACTCGCTCGTGCTGGATTTCACGCCCCAGCCGCCAGGCACCCCCGCCCCCGACGGCCGGGACCTGGGAGACCGCACGTGGTCACGCGTGCGCTTCGACATCGTCCTGGCGCCCGCTGTGGTCCTCGAGAACCTGGGCGCCTGAGCCGTGGTCAGCATCCTGGAGAGTCCCGCCGAGGCGGTGGCGGGGATTCCGGACGGCGCCACGGTGATGCTCGGCGGATTCGGTACGGCCAGCAGGTCACTCATCATGAGGCCATCAACCCGATCATTGCCGAGATGCCCAGGAGGGGATTGATATGGCGAGCGCACAAGACGTCGCAGCGCGCGACACGGCCGCACCTGCGCCGGTGACCGACTTCGAGGCGGAGACCGACATCGTGGTGGTCGGCGGCGGAGGTGGCGGTCTGCCCTCCGCCTTGTTCTCACGGTGGCTCGGCAACGAGGTGATCCTGCTGGAGAAGGCACCCGAACTCGGTGGTACCGCCCGCAAGGCCGCGTTCTGGTACTGGGTGCCGAACAACGAGCCGATGCGCACGTTGGGCATCAAGGATGAGGAAGAGGACTGTCTACGCTACATGGCACGGCTGTCCCGGCCGCAGGCGTACGATCCGGACAGCCCCACTCTCGGGCTGAGCCAGTGGGAGTACGACCTCTGCAAGGCCGTTTACGAGTCGGCCTCCCCCGCAGCCGAACTGTTGCGCGAGCACGGCGCCCTCGTCTACCGGCATTGTCCGGACGTGCCCGACTACTGGGCGGAGCTGCCTGAGGACAAGGCGCCGCGGGGACGCGTCCTCGTCCCGAACGAGGCGTGCGAGACAATGTCCGACGGCGGGCAGGTCGCCGTCCGTACCATGGGAGCCGCCGCCCGTCGTGATGGTGTCGACATCCGCACTGGTCACCGCGTGCAAAGGCTGGTTGTCCATAATGACGCGGTCGTCGGCGTTGTGGCATCGACGCCGGACGGCGTGGCGCACCGCATCCGCGCCCGCAAGGCCGTCATCTTCGCCACCGGCGGCTTCACACACAATCCGGAGCTTTGCCGCAATTTCCTGAACGTCCCCGTATACGGCGGATGCGCCGCGTCCACCAACGAAGGCGACATCGTGGCCATCGCGTCGGTAGTCGGGGCACAGCTTCGGAACATGAACTACGCCTGGATGTGTCCGGTGCCACTGGAGAAAGCGATCGCCCACGATCCGGGCATGATCGGCATGTTCTCCGTAGCCGGCGACTCTATGGTGTTCGTCAACCAGTACGGCCGCCGGGTCGTCAACGAGAAGCTCCAGTACAACGAACTGGCACACACGTTCTTCCAGTGGGACCCCTCCGCGGGCGAGTACCCGAATCTCGTGCTGGCGCAGATCTGGGACCAGCGGTCGCAGGATCACTCCGCGAGCACCGAGTACGGGCGGCTGATCGTGCCGCCGGGAACCGGCGACTCTCACGTGATCAAAGGCGAGACCCTTGAAGAACTGACCCGAGGGATCGACGAGCGCCTTGCCCGGTACGCCAGCCTCACCGGAGGACTGCGGCTTGCTCCCGGCTTTCTTGCCAACCTCAAAGAGACGCTGCGGCGGTTCAACGCGATGGCGCACGAGGGTATAGACCGCGATTTCAGCCGAGGGGAGCGCGCCGTCCAGCTTCTCTTCAACGGCACCGTCAAGGAGGAACCCGGACGCACCAACCCCACGCTGTGGCCGCTCAGCGATACCGGGCCGTACTACGCGGCGCTCGTCACCGGCGGAACGCTCGACACCAAAGGGGGGCCGAAAGCGACACCGGACGGACAGGTCGTCGACGACATGGACCAGCCGATACCGGGGCTTTACGGCGTCGGCAACTGCGTGGCCTCAGCCTCTGCTCAGGCGTACTGGGCCGGGGGAGCGACGCTCGGACCGATCGTCGCGTTCGCGTACCGCGCCGCCCGCGCCGCCCATGCCGAACCCGTGAAGGAGGTCGTGCAGGCCGGGCACTGAGTACTCGAGTGCCCGGCCCTGGACGCCGCCCCGACCCGCCCACAAGCACCACGAGGAGCGAAAGCGATGGCCCTGACCAGAGAGACGATGACCGACGAGCAGCGCAAGTCGGTAGTCCTGGACTACCTGAAGGCGTTCGACAACGCAGGAGTGATCCCTACCGGCGGCAGCATTCTTGACCTGTTCGCCGACGACGCTCAGGTGTACTTCCCCAAATGGGGCCTGGCGACCGGTAAGGAACAGATTAGCAAGTTGTTCAGCGACGTGGGCGCCACGATCAAGCACATCGAGCACCACTACGCGCACTTCAACTGGGTGTTTTCCGGCGGCGACATCCTCGTGTGCGAAGGTGACAGCCATGGGGAGCACCGCGACGGCGCGTGGCGAGCCGGCGTGCCGGAGTGGGGGGCCGGCCGATGGTGCGACGTGTTCGAGATCCGTGATTGGAAGATCCAGCGAGTCTTCATCTATCTCGACCCCGATTACGCAGGTCGGGACACCGAACGCTACCCCTGGCTGGAGGACCGCTCCTGAGCCCCTCGAAGATCGTCGGCGATGGACGACGCGAGCCCCACTACCGTCAGTCCCTCCCGCTGGAGGAAGGAGGCGGCAGCGTTCAGAACGAGTCACTGTCCTGAAGGAACGATCAGATAAGTTCGCGGGCAGGCCCGGGGCTGCTTAGGCTACACAGGTGAGTGCCCGGAAGCAGACAAGACAGCCTCGGCGGCACCGGATGCGCAAGGCGGCCCGGCGGGTGTCAGCGAAAGCGTGGCTCCACTCGGGCGCGCAGATCACCGTGAAGATGTACGCGAGACGATACGGGGTCGACCGTTATACCGCGGGCGAGGATCTGGAGGCAATTGGCTTCGTGTTCGCGCCGGGTGATACGCGATGGTCCAAGCGTCCGGAGCCGGTCCCGCGCAAGCCGAAGGCTGACAAGGCAGCTATGGGACCGCAGCGCGGCCATGCTCAAGCTCCAGGTGTAATGCCACTTCGGCCAGGCCGCGGCTCAGCGATTGTGCCCGATTGGCCCGCGGATATGACAAAGGAGGGCATGGCCATGTTGATTGCCGAGGAGGATTGGCGCTCGGTTGCCGCCTGCCGGTCTGCTGATCCCGATTTGTTCTTCCCCGTGTCATCATCGGGTAAGGCTCTGGAGCAGGCGGCGGAGGCCAAGGCCATCTGCGCGAGGTGTCGAGTCCAGCGCGAATGCCTGGCGTTCGCGCTGGCCACCCATCAGATGTACGGGGTGTGGGGTGGCACGGCCGAACAGGAGCGCTACTTGTTGCGGAGGGCTGATGGACGAAGAACTGATCCAGGCACAGGCGATGGCTGCGGGCATCGTCTGCCTGCGGATGACCGCTCAGCACCTGAAGACTTTGCACGACAGCGTTGACCAAGCTTCCCGTCTTCCGGCCAGGTCCCAGTGGGATCGCAAGGCCGCGGCGCACGCGGAGATCTTCAGCTTGCTGGCGGATGCGGCAGACCCGGTCCCGTCAGAAGTGCTCCACGTCGCGGCCGGCCTCATGCACGATCTGATGCTCGCGGTCGGACCGGCAGCCGGTGGCATGATCGCCAGCTCGCGGCGGCGGCTGCTCGCGCACATGGCCGCCGGTCACGCCGATGAGGCAGCTCTGGAGATGGAAAACCACCTCAGGGGCCTGCACTACATGTGGCGCCTAGCTGCCCCCGGATCCCCGCGCCCGGTCCTTCCCGGGCACTCCATAATCCTTTGGCCGCCGAAGAACATGGGAGGACTTCCCATGACCTAGCAATCTCATCCGTTGGGGCGGTTCCAGAGCTGCGATGGGTCTCCCTCGATGAGGATCCCGGCAGCTCTCAGAGACGCCGCAGCGCTCGCGGTCAGGGAACTTGGCATAGCACCGTCCACTACGGCGCTGACGACCACGGCACTGCGAGCGACGCTTGAGGCTGCCGTCATGCAGGCTGCCCTCGATGATCATTACCGGCGCCATCCGCAGGCGCGCGCCGATCTTGCCGATCTGGCCATCGCGGCCGCTGAACTCGACGGCCATCCACTGGCAGGCCAGCCCGAGCGGCTGCGCCAGGCAGCCGCCGAGGTCGCCGGGAACCACCCTGGCGCCAGCCCCGACGACGTCCTGCTGTGGGCTGAAGCTCGGGCGCTTCCCGCGGCATGACCCGTCTCGTTGTCCTGGACAACGAGGCTGTCCAGGCCCTCCGGGACCCTGGTCACCGCAAGCACCGTCACGTCGTGAGCCAAGCCCAGGTCGTGGCGAGCCGCAAGCGCCGCGCCGTCGCGATCCAGATGGTCCTACCCACCACAGTCCGTGTCGAGGCCGGCTGGGACCGGACCTCCCCGGCATGGGCCTTCCCGAACCGCCTGCGGATCGCCGACAGCCCGCTGGATGCGGCCAGTGCCAGCACCGCGGCGGGCATCCGCGCCCGGACCGGCGTCTCCGCAGCCGATTCACACATAGGCGCCGTCATCCAGTCAGCGCACCACGATCAGATCACCGTCGTGACCAGCGACCCAGGCGACATGCGCCTGGCGGCCGGAGACAAGATCATCACAGTGGTCGCCATCTGAAGCTATCCCGGGCCGGTTATGCGCCTGGCTGCGATGAAGGTGAGGATGCCGTGCGAGGTAGCGGTCAGCTCGCCGGGCCGGGAACGCCATCACCGGCGTGCGCTTCGGCGTATTGCTTGACCGCGGCCATCGTCCGCAGGTTCTCCTTGTCGAACTGCGCGGTGATCGCCGGCCTGAGCGGGCGGAAGACGATCGGCATGCTGAAGTCAAGGATCAGCCACCGGCTCACTGCAGTGCCCGTTTCTTCCTGCTCGAACGAGTAGTGGATGTGCACATCGACGGTGGCCCGCAACTGGCGGACCCGGATCGTGTGCTGAAAGTCGATCGACCCCGGACGCTGGAAACCAGTGACAGTGCCCCACCAGTCCTTGCCCGGCTGGTCTGGCTTGCCGTCATGGTAGCGGCTGCCGAGCTGGACGGGATAAGGCTCGACGTCCGTGGTCCGGGCAAACTGGCCCGATGGAGGCAGCCAGCGATCATAGTGCGGCATGTCCGATAGGAGGCCGAACAACAGCCCGGAAGGCGCCGCGACCTTCGAGGTGTAGAACCGGTGCCATTGCGAATGCGGCATATACAGCCTCCCAGGACGCCGCAGCGCAGCTCATGCCGGAAACCCTGTTGACAGGATGCCGCTCTGCTTATCAGAACCTGACTCTACTAAGGCGGCGGTACCCGACCGTTGCGGCGCGAGTACTACCTCCGCGGCGCCAGCAGCACGCCTGATCTGGCCGGATGGGAAACACGGACCGGCTGGCCCGGGTTCCGCGCCGGCCGCGCGGGCTGAGATCCTTAGCACGATTGTGTTCCCCTGGTCAGCCTTAACGGAGGTCCGCCGATGCGGGGTCCTAACCGGAGCGATGCGCTCGACCACGTTGTCGTGATCATGTTCGAGAACCGGTCATTGGATAATCTGCTCGGGCGTCTGTATCAGCCGGGTGAAGTGGCCTCGTTCGAAGGCGTGGCGGGACGGGACCTTAGTAACCCGGTGCCGGAGTGGGCGGACGGCGCGGCCGACCACAAGGTCGTGCCCTACGGGGTGGCAGCGGACATGAACAGCCCGAGTCCCGATCCCGGCGAGGAGTACCAGCACGTCAACACGCAGTTGTTCGGGCTCATCGAACCGCCGGCCAACCGCAGCATCCTGGCCGAGAAGATGACCGCCCCGTACAACGCGCCGGCCGACCCCCGCCAGCAGCCGACCATGGACGGGTTCGTGGCCGACTACATCAGCGCGTTCACGGCCGAGACGGGTCGGCCGCCCGCGTTCGAGGAGTACGCCCAGATCATGACCGGCTACACCCCCGAGCAGGTACCGGTCCTCTCGGCCCTCGGCCGGGGCTTTGCCGCCTTCGACCACTGGTTCTGCGAGGTGCCATCGCAGACGTTCGCCAACCGGTCGTTCTTCCATGCCGGGACCTCATCGGGCTACGTCGTCAACATGTCTCCCGCCGATTCCTTCCCGCTCCACAACACCGCCGAGACCATCTTCGAGCGCCTCGAATCGAACGGCCTGACCTGGCGCGTCTACTGCGACCCGCCAAGCCACATCTCGCTCACCGGCATCATCCACGCGCCCCGGCTACTGGACCGCTTCGCGACACACTTCTTCACCACCGATCAGTTCTTCCAGGACGCGGCCAACGGTGACCTGCCGACCTACTCCTTCATCGAGCCCAACCTTCTGTACGGCCACAACGACATGCACCCTGCCTTCGACGCCCTGTTCCCCGACATGACGCTGGACCCGCCGTCCGCCCTGCTGGGAGGCGAGGCGCTGCTGGCGAAGATCTACACCGCGGTCCGCTCCGCATCCTCCCCTCGCGGGTCGAACGCCTACAACACCCTGCTCATGGTCAACTTCGACGAGCACGGCGGCACTTATGACCATGTCCCGCCGCCTCCGGTCCTGCCGCCCGACCCGGCCGCGCCAGCCGGCCAGCTGGGCTTCGCTTTCGACCGGTCGGGCGTGCGCGTGCCGGCCATCGCCATTTCCGCCTGGATACCGGAGCGGACCGTGATCAACGCCGAATACCGCCATACCTCCGTCATCAGGACGGTCCGCGAACGCTGGCAGCTCGGCGCGCCCCTGACCGCCCGCGACGCGGCCGCCCGCGACATCTCGCCCGTCCTGTCGCTCGACACTCCCCGGCCGCCGGAGGACTGGCCCGAGGTCTTCCCGCGGCCAGTGCCGCCGTTCGACCCGGCCCAGATCTCACCTGAGGCCAAATTGCGGACGCTGCCCAAGGCGGCGTTTTCCGCGGTCCTGGAACTCGCCAGGCAACGGATAGACCGAGGCGCGGGCGCGCCGGAATACCAGCAAGACGTGGATATCTGCCACGCCGATGCCATGACGATCATCGTCGATACCTTCGGGCACCTGTTCCCCGGCCTCCGCAGCCAGTAGCCCGGCTCAGCCCGCAGGATAGCGAGGGCGGCGGCAGGCTCGGCCGTTAGGGGCTACCGCCATCCGGGCGCGCGGCGCGTGGCGGCTCGCTAGCTGAGGGCGAGCTGGTGGTGGATCCGGCCCTCGGTGTCGGTCAGGGCCTGGCCGGTGCCGCCCCAGCGGAGCTGGATCAGCTCGGCCGCGATGGACACCGCCGTCTCCTCGGGCGTCCGGGCCCCGAGGTCCAGGCCGATCGGCGACCGGAGGCGGCTGAGCTCCTCCTCGGTCAGGCCGACCTCGCGGAGCCGGCCCAGCCGGTCGTCGTGGGTGCGCCGGCTGCCCATCGCGCCGATGTACCCGGCCGGGGTGCGCAGCGCCACCTCGAGCAGGGGCACGTCGAACTTCGGATCATGGGTGAGCACGCAGATCACGGTCCGGGCGTCCACGTCCGTGCCGGCCAGGAAGCGGTGTGGCCAGTCGACCACCACCTCGTCCGCGTCGGGGAACCGCGACGCCGTGGCAAACACCTTCCTGGCGTCGCACACGGTGACGTGGTAGCCGAGGAACTTCCCGACCCGGGCCACGGCGGCGGCGAAGTCGATGGCGCCGAATACCAGCATCCGCGGTGCCGGGGCGAAGGAGTTCACGAACACGCTGAGCTCGTCGCCGCGCCGCTCACCGTGCTCTCCGTACCGCCGGATGCCGGTCAGACCCTGGGCCAGCATGCCGCGGACGTCGTCATCGACGGCGGCGTCCAGCCGGGGGGTGCCCAGCGTACCGGACGCGCCGGAGTGCCAGCCGTCGTCGTTGGCATCCGCGCTGCCGGTGTCGCGGCTCCAGATGACGCGGCGCGCGCCGACCTGGCCCGGTCCCGAGATCACGGTCGCGACCGCCACCGGCTCGCCGCGCTCGACGGCCGCGGCGATCTCGCCGAGCTCGGGGAAGCTTGCCTTATCGACCCGCTCGACGAATATATCGATGATCCCGCCGCAGGTCAGCCCCACGGCGAACGCGTCGTCGTCGCTGACCCCGTAGGTCTGGAGGACGGGCGCACCGGTCTGGCAGACGTCGAGCGACAGCTCGTAGACGGCACCCTCCACGCAGCCGCCGGATACGCTGCCGACGACCTCGCGGTCGCCGACGGCCGAGACGGCCAGCGCAGCGCCCGGGTCCCGGGGTGCGCTGCGGTACGTATGCGCCACCGTGGCTAGGCCGAAGCTCTCGCCGGCCTCCCACCACTTGGTGATCCTGCTCAGGATGTCACGCACGTGCGTCACCTCGGCTGTCATCGTCTTGCTAACCGCAACCGGCAGTACCGCAGCGCATATTCCTGGCGGGAAGTCGCTGCGGTGGCCGAACGAGTCCTTCCTTTGGTCACTGCGGGGGTGACCAGGTGCGGGCAGCGGTCCTTATCCTGGACCGGTGGATGAGGTCCTGCGCACCGCCGCCGAGGTGATGCTCAGGACTCCCACCAGACATCCTCTGTCGGCCACCGTCGGTGAGATACGAGACTTCTTTCGCGACGATCATGTCCATGCCGCGCTGATCGTCAGCCCGGCCGGTTACCTGGCGGCTGTCGTGGAACGTGACGACATCGCCGGGTGCCAGGCTCTTGATGCTGCCGCTGCACCGCTGGGACGTCTCGCGGGCCGCACGGTGCCGACCGGGGCCAGCGTGGCCGAAGTGCGCCGGGCGATGACGGCCACCGGGCGGCGGCGGGTCGCTGTCACCAGCGCCGACGGTCGGCTTCTGGGCCTGCTGTGCCTGAAGGCCAGCCGGGCGGGCTTCTGCTCTGACCAGGATGTTCGCGCCCGTGCCCTGGGTGAGACCGACCCTGCCACTGTCGGCAGTACGGGCCTTGACTGACCTGCGCGACCATTCCTGGCTGCACCTGGCGGCACCTCTGGTGACGTGCTTTAGGTGTGCGTTTAATCGAACGGCTCCGCCGTCACCGGCGGGCGATGGACCGAGACATCGGGCGGCACCGCATCGTAGGGTTCGATCTGGACCATGGCGAGCTGGCCGGTCGTGCCCTGGGAGAGCGCGGAGCTGGGCCGGTCGGCGGTGAGCACGTTCGGGTTGCCGTGGCGGCAGAAGGAAGGGTCGGCGGGATCGGGGTCATACCAGGCGCCGGTGGACAGCTGCACGACGCCGGGCCGGACGTCCTCGGTGAGCGTGACGCCGGCCAGGCAGCTGCCACGGTCGTTGAAGATGCGGACGCACGAGCCGTCGGCGATGCCCCGCGCGGCCGCGTCGCCCGGATTCATGGCGGCAGGCTCGCGCCCGCGGATCTTGCCTTCCTGGCTGTAGGCGCCGACGTCGAGCTGGCTGTGCAGACGGCGGCGGGGCTGGTTGGCCACCAGCTGGAGGGGATAGCCACTGGGGTGGCGGCCGAGCCATTCGGTCGGCTCGAGCCAGACCGGATGTCCGGGGCAGTCGGCATAGCCGAAGCTGTCGATGGCCGCCGAGAAGATCTCGATCTTCCCGCTCGGCGTGCTGAGAGCGAAGCATGCCGGGTCGCGGCGGAAGGCGGACAGCAGCACCTGGTCGGGGTCCGGGACCGGGATCTCCAGCGATCCGGCCGCCCAGAACTGCTCAAACGGCGGCATCTCGTGACCTGCTGCCTGCATGTCCGAGCGCCATTGCCCGTACAGGTGACGCAGCCACTGGCCCGCGGTCCGGCCCTCGGTGAAGGCCTCTCCCACCTGCAGCCGGTCCGCTAGGGCGGCGAAGGTAGCGTAGTCATCGCGCGCCTGCGCATACGGTTCGGCCAGCTGCGGCATCGCGAACAGGGTCGAGTCGGCGCCGCCGACGCCGATGTCGTCGCGTTCGACCGACATCGTCGAGGGCAGGACGATGTCCGCGTGCCGCGCGGTCGCGGTCCAGAACGGGTCGTGCACCACCACGGTCTGCGGCCTGGCGAACGCCTCGCGCAGCCGGGCGAGGTTCTGGTGGTGATGGAACGGGTTCCCGCCGGACCAGTAGACCAGCTTGACGTCCGGGTAGCGGCGGCGGTTCCCGTCGTAGTCGTATGCGGCGCCAGGATGCAGCAGCATGTCCGCGATCCTGGCCACCGGGATGGAGGAATTGATGCCGTTGGCGCCCTGGGACAGACGCGGCGCCGACATCCGGCGGGGGTTCCCGACGTCGCCGCTGGATCCGTACCCGTGCCCGAAGCCGCCACCCGGCAAGCCGATCTGGCCGAGCATCGCGGCCAGCACCAGGCCCAGCCAGACCGGCTGTTCCCCGTGCTCGGCGCGCTGCAGCGACCAGCTGACCGTGATCATCGTGCGCCCGGCCGCCATCTGGCGGGCCAGCGCGCGGATCCGCTCCGCCGCGATGCCGGTCAGGGCGGCCGCCCAATCCGGGGTTTTCGGCACCCCGTCGGCGTCGCCGCGAACATAGCCCACGAACCGGGGGTAGCCCACCGCGTACCGGTCCAGGAAGCAGCGGTCGGCGAGCCCGTCGGAGTCCAGGACGTAGCACAGCGCGAGCATCAGCGCGGCGTCGGTCCCGGGCACCGGAGCGATCCACTCGGCGCCCAGGCTCGCGTCGGTGTCGCTGCGCAGCGGGCTGACCGAGACGAGCCGGCATCCGCGCGCCACCGCGGTCGCCAACGCCGGGGCCATGGTGTGCCGCCCGATGCCGCCCGAGGCCACCGCGGAGTTCTTCGGGGACAGCCCGCCGAACGCCACGAGCAGGTCAGTGTGCTCGGCTATTACGGGCCACGCTGTCGCACCCGCCATGACCAGGCCCACGTCCCCGACCACGTGTGGCAGCAGCACCGAGGAGGATCCGAAGCTGTAATTGTTCACCGAACGGACGTAGCCGCCCAGGCAGTTCAGGAACCGGTGCAGCTGGCTCTGGGCATGGTGGAACCGGCCCGCGCTGGCCCAGCCATAGGACCCTCCGAACACTGCGTCCGGGCCGTAGCTGCCATACACCCGGCGAAGTTCGGTGGCCAGCAGGTCAAGCGCCGTCTCCCAGGACACGGGTACGAACACGTCGCTGCCCCTGGCCGCCGCCGCTGGGCCATGCTCCAGCCAGCCCTGGCGGATATACGGCTGGTCGACCCTCGCCGGATGATGATGCGCCGCGGCCAGGTTCTCCAGGATGCGGCTGGGAACCGGGTCCTCCCGCCACGGACGCACCGACGTCAGCTGACGCCCGTCGCTCTCGATCTCCGCCGCACCCCAATGCGTGAGGTGGACGTACCTGCGCTGCTGCCTGGACACAATCACCATTCAAACCGAAACGCCCGGTATCCGCACCCGCCAGGCAGGTCCCGGCGAGCTGGTAGGAGAGACCCGGCGGAGTTCCGGACTGTGGTGGCCGTGCTTGCCGTCGCCATGGTTGTTAGGGTAACTAATGAGCCCGTGGCGGGCGAGGGAAAGAGCTGCCCCCGATCGAAGGGCGCGCCGATGAAGCTGCCTCCTGTTGAGTACGAGGCGCCGACGACCGTTGCCGAAGCTATCGATTTGCTGGCTGAGCAGCTTGACGAGGCGAGCGTGCTGGCCGGCGGCCAGAGCTTGATACCGCTGCTGGCGCTGCGGCTGGCCCGCCCGGCGGTGCTCATCGACATCAACGGCTTGGATGAGCTGTCCGGGGTCTCGGCGACAGGCGGCTGGGTGGCGATCGGCGCCCTGACCCGGGAATACGTGGCCGAGGAATCCGAGGTCGTCGCCGACGCCGTGCCGTTGCTGGCGGCCGCTCTGCCCTTGATCGGTCATGAAGCAATCCGCAGCCGCGGCACGATAGGGGGGAGCCTGGCGCATGCCGATCCAGCCGCCGAGTTGCCGGCCGTCGCCCGGGCGCTCGATGCCGAGTTCGTGGTGCGCGGCCCGTCGGGCGACCGGGTGATTCCGGCGGCGCAGTGGTTCGAGGGTTATCTCACGACGGCACGCCGTCCTGACGAGCTCCTCCTGGAGGTGCGATTCCCGGCCGCAAAACGGGGCACCGGGGTTAGCTTCCAGGAAATCGCCCGGCGCCACGGCGACTTCGCCATTGTCGGCCTGGCGGTGTCACTGGTGTTGTCCGGCGAGGTGATCAGCGATGCCCGGCTGGCGTTGGCGGGCGTTTCTGATGTGCCGGTCCGGGCTACCGCCGCGGAGGATCTGCTGGTCGGCGAGAGGCCGTCGACCGAGCTGTTCGATGAGGCGGCCCGCCGGGCGACCGACGATCTCGACCCGCCGGCCGACCTGCACGGGTCGTCGGACTACCGTAAGACGGTCGCGGCCGCCATCGTGCGTCGCGGCCTGCGAGCAGCTGCGGACAACGCCCGCGAGAGGCAGTGACTGATGGCCGACATCACCCTGAGGGTCAACGGTGCCACGTGCACGGGTTCGCCGGAGGTGCGCAAGACGCTGGCGGACTTCCTGCGGGAGGACCTCAATCTCACCGGCACCCACGTCGGCTGCGAGCACGGGGTCTGCGGTGCGTGCACGGTCATCCTCGATGGCCGCGCGGTGCGCTCGTGCCTGATGCTGGCGGTCCAGGCCGCCGGCCGCGAGGTAACGACCATCGAGGGGCTAGCCCCTGACGGCGGGCTGGGCCCACTGCAGCAAGCGATGTGGGATTCGCATAGCTTCCAGTGCGGTTTCTGCACGCCGGGGTTCGTCATGCAGGCGACCGCGTTCCTCGGCGACCACCCCGACGCCGGCGAGCAGCAGATCCGCGAAGCGCTATCCGGCAACATCTGCCGGTGCACCGGCTACCAGAGCATCATCGATGGCGTCCTGCTGGCCGCCGAGCGCAGCCGAGACATCGACCGCGAGCACTGAGGCGGCGAGCACTGAGGCAGGGAGCACTGAGGCGGCGAGCACTGAGGCAGGGAGACGATGGCAGAAATCGCGGCTGAGCGCTACACCGGCGCCAGTATCAAGCGTTCGGAGGACCCGCGCATCCTCACCGGCGCGGGCCGGTACGTCGACGACATCAAGCTGCCCGGGATGCTGCACGCTGCGTTCGTGCGCTCGCCGCTGGCTCATGGCCTTGTGCTCTCGGTCGATGTCTCGGCTGCGCAGGCGCTGCCCGGAGTGGTCGCGGTGCTCACCGGAGCGGATCTGGAGGCGATGACGGTCCCGGCGCCGGATCCGCTGCTGGCTCTTTTCAGTACCGGGGGGCCCACACCGGAGTTCACCCTGCTGGCCACGGACAAGGTGCGCTTCATGGGCGATCCCGTGGCGGTCGTCGTCGCCGAGAGCCGTTACCTCGCCGAAGACGGCTGCGAGCTGGTGGAGGTCGACTATGACGAACTGCCTCCGGTGATGAATGCCGCCTTCGCGCTCGACCCGAGCAGCCCGCCGCTGTTCGCGAACCTGGGCGACAACATCGCCCGCCCGCACTCGCGCAACGAGTTCGGCGACGTCGCCGGTACGTTCGCCCATGCTGATCGCGTCATCGACTTCCACATCGACGTGCACCGGCACCAGAACGTGCCCATGGAGGGACGCGGCTGCGTCGCGAGCTGGGATGCCGACCTAGCTGCCATGACGGTCTACGCGGCCACCCAAAGCGTGCACCTCACCAGGACTGGTGTCGCCACGCGCCTGGATATTGAGGGTGACAAGGTGCGTGTCCTGGCCGGCGATATCGGCGGCTCGTTTGGTCTGAAGATCGGCGCATCACGCGAAGAGCTCGCCGTGGCTGCCGCCTCGCGTCATCTCGGCCGGCCGGTCAAGTGGGTCGAGGACCGCGGCGAGAACCTCACCGCGTCGGGACAGGCGCGCGAGGAGAGCTTCGACGTCCGGGCCGCGGTCAGC
>Ga0302324_100009652_pt1 | contig 20130 bp, 21 predicted proteins | sample Palsa_T0_1_FD_201949 | JGI IMG/M metagenome (GOLD analysis project Ga0302324, IMG submission 201949) | Peat permafrost microbial communities from Stordalen Mire near Abisko, Sweden - Palsa_T0_1 | ecosystem: Environmental > Terrestrial > Soil > Palsa > Peat permafrost | place: Sweden: Abisko...
CTCCGCCGTAAATCGTCGATGTTCTCGTTTGCTCATTCGCTTCGCTCCATCTGCGGGGCGTCCGCAGCAGATCGAAGTCTCTCATTTCTGCGCTAGCCTTTTGTCCGGAAGTCGCTGAAGCTACACATAGGGCGATCGTAGAGTTACCTTCTACCACCAACCATTCCCGTTCGATTCGCTTGGCAGCGTTCGCGAGATGTTCGGGTGCCAGATGCGCATACCGAAGCACCATCTCAAACGACTTCCAACCACCCAACTCCATGAGCTCCTGCAAGCGGGTGCCGCTCATGACGTGCCAACTGGCCCACGTATGTCGCAGGTCATGGAATCGAAAGTTCTCGATTCCGGTCCGTCGAAGCGCCCGCCCCCAAGCAGAGCCCACCGCATCCATGCGTTTATCCTGATACGTAAAACACCATCGTGGATGAATCCCCTCGACTTCTCGAAGCGCCAGGACCGCGTCATTATTTAATGGAATGCCGCGGCCATCGCCGTTCTTTGTCGTCCCAGGATCCAACCAAGCCACGCGCCGACCGAAATCGACCCGTAACCATTCGAGGTGCAAGATTTCCGACATCCGGCACCCCGTCGCCAGGGCAAAGCGCACAATCGCGCGCAAATGCTCCGGCAGGTCCACCATCAAGCCGTCTGCTTCCTGTCGCGTCAGGAACCGAATTCGCCGTTTGGGCTCCGGGAGCATTCGAACCCTGGGGACCCGTTGCAGCCAATTCCAATCCTGATGTGCGACGTTCAGCACGCCTTGACTACGGGCTCAACCTTTGCTTTTCTGTGCGCCAGAATCCACCTCGAAAAATAGTTATTGGGCTGTCCCGACTGATTCCAACAGCGAGCTAACTGGCCAGATTCCTCAAGCTCGCCTCACGTATACCAAAGATCAAATCCACATACCTAAGGGTTCGTACGTTACCGTCCGCTTCATTGTTTCATAACGATACTCTTCATACACTTAGTCTATTACGGTCCTTTCGCATTTCGACAAACCCATGTCAGACTACAAAAGCGCCCTTACAGTAGTTATGGATCAAGGATATTTTGGCCACATAAGGACACCTAGATCGTTCGGCTCTTTGGCCGGCGTGTTCATAGGGCCTAACGCAGCAGCTAAGGCAGTCGTCTTGGAAGCCATTCGTCAGGGGAGTGTCGCAAGAGAATATCGAGTGGCCTTCACGCTTCGCGGACAGACTTTAGGTTTTTACCAAAGGCAATATCAGATATGCGACTTTCCCCATCAGACCCAGATATCCAAACACTTATCAACCGCATAAAGACGGATGAGATTGACCTACAACCGGAATTTCAGCGAGGCGAAGTATGGTCGCTTGCGAAGAAGCAGCGGCTAATCGATAGCATTCTACGGGATTGGCATATCCCGCCTATTCACGTAATCGTCGATTCGGACAGCGGCCAATTGCTGGTGCTAGACGGCCAGCAAAGGCTTGCAGCAATCCGCGACTTTACAGACGGAATGTTCGCGGTTGATGGAAAAATAGAGCCACTTACTAATGAAATCCTCAATCAGCACGGTAAGCGATACAACACCCTTCCGTCTGACCTAAGACGGCGATTTGATCAGTTCACGATCCGAGTGTTTCGCATTACAGATTATGCGCCTTCAGAGCCCGGCGAATTATTTTATCGACTGAATCAACCCACGGCGCTAACCGCCGCCGAGCAACGAAACGCATTCTTTGGTGAAACCAGGAAACAGATTAAGGGGCTGGTCGCCGCGCTGGAAGACGCAAAGCTGGATGATGGATTCTGGGGATTTACAAATGCTCGCATGGCATATGACGATATTCTCTCGCGCGCCGCACTCTTTCTCGAGCAAAACTCCTTAAAGAAAAAAGTCACGTCCGGGACTCTCGCAGATAGATTTCGTTCGGGCCGACCGTTCGCAACACGGGCTATAGACTCACTAGCACACGTCATTACGCTCTTGCGCGATGCCCGTTCGGCCATGAAGGAACCGCCAAAGCTGAATAAAGCAACTGCGCAGTCTTGGCTAGTATTTCTGTCAGTCGCTTCAAGTCTCCTGGGGGCGTCGCTGAGCCCGGATGTAATTGGTGATTTTATCTCGAGCTTCGAGACCAGGCGATTTTATCTTGTAATGGGCTTGGAAGAAATCGACCCGCCCGAGGAAAAGCGAACTACGCTCTTGTTCCGAAGCTATGAAGATAGATCGACTTCGCGAGTATCCGACGCACTGTCGGTTCAGACCCGCGATTTCGTTCTATGGTCCTGGTTCCTCATCCAGAACGAGACCCTCGGAAAGGAGGCTGGTCGGAGTTTTCCCGCCTTACGCAGACTTGGCTTCCTGTTGAAGGACGAGTCCGCCGAGGAATGGGCGGCCGTCGAAAAGTTAGTTTCCTCGCTCAATTGGGGCGATCCGCTATGGGAATGAAACTCGCGACCTCAAATGACATCTGGAGGCGGCTCTTTCGAGATCAACATTTACCGTTGCGCCAGATTACTGTCAAATACCATGACACCGAGAACGGTCCGGATCTGACTTTCAATTTGATGGCGCCGATATCATTACTTTGCGGTGAAAACGGTGTCGGCAAATCGCGCGCGCTGCGAGCACTCCACCAAGCGCTCGGCAGTGAACTTCACCCATCGGACTTTCGGCCGATAATCGGGCCTCCGTTGTTGGAGATACTGGAAGTCTCCGCGGTCGTACAAGATTACGCTGATGGCTCCCCAGTCAACGAACCGTGTACCGTCAACAATATTGCCAAATTGTCCGATCGTATGCGCGATTCTTCCGGTACTTGCCGCATACATTGGTTTGATCCCACGGTTCAGATCCCATATCTGTTGCATATTCTTCGGCACGATAAGAGCCTTCCAGATCTGTGGGAGGGTGTGGCACCAAAAGTCCTCTCTGCCGGAGAGCTTGACGACGTGTCTGCCTTAGTCGGGCGGACCTACAGCAAATTGGAGATTTTCGAGATCCTAGATTATGGAGATCACGATACCGTGCCTTACTTTAGGGCAACAAGTTATGGCGAGACATACGGTGCTGAGGCAATGGGACTGGGCGAGCTATCGCTGCTTTTTTTCTACTGGTCACTAAGTCGCACAAATTATGGCTCCGTTCTGCTACTTGAGGAACCGGAGACGTTTATCGCTCCTAGATCACAGAGAGTCTTGATTGATATGGTTGCGGCACGAACTGAAGCGCAGCACATGTTCGTGGCAATCACTTCGCACTCCGGTGTGATCACAGAGAGAATCCCCCAGAATCACGTGGATTACATGAGTCGGCAAGGGAAGGAAGTGACATTCCTCCGGAATCCTCCTCGCAGCCTCCTGGCTGATCGGCTAGGACTAGTCCAACCGCGACCAGTTCTTTGCCTGGTCGAGGATGAAGTCGCGGCCGCTTTCGCGCAAGTTCTCATCGAAGCTGGAAACTCGAAGTATATGTCTAATTGCGCAATATACGTCGCCTCTGGAGAAAGTGAGGTAACGGCGACGCTACGTCGGATTGAGCCAAACGGTCCAACTCCAATCGTACTAGTTGGTTTATATGACGGCGATCAGAGAAGCAAATTTCCTAAGGGGCTAAAATGGCCTGTCATGTGTCTTCCAGGTCAAGATGCCCCTGAGCAGTTTGTGATGAAGCTGATAGAGCGAGAAAGATCCCGAATTGAGGAAGTTGTCGGTATGCCACGCGGACAAGTTGTGACTGCCCTGGCGTCAGTCGACGGATTGAATCATCACGATTGGATCTCCGGCTTTTGTCGAGCCCTGTTATTGACCAAAGAGGAACTATTGCGCCGCGTCGCAACTTTCATGCTGAACCACGATCGGGAGACTTTGGATACATTCGTGGCCACACTTGATCGCGTAGTCACGGAGGCTTCGCGGTCCATCTAACGTCCCCGTCCGATGCCACTGGTTTGCAATCGTCCGTAGAGGCCCTGCGGGTCTCAGCGAAATTCAGCAAGAAAACGCACGAGGGCGGGCCGCGTAAGTTGCTGATTTAAAAAAATAACCCAAATTTCTGCTACCACTTCGAACCAGGTGGTCGGCGGTTCGAGTCCGCCCGGGCGCGCCACAATTCAAGTACATACGCCGCTCACGTTTTGACCACTATGCCATTCGAAGCACGTTGTGCTATTCGTTGCTTATCTGAGCCTCGCCGAGTTCGCTGCCAATTGCCACGTGCTGTATGTAAACTGATCAACCCGACCGTGTTTGAGAAGGTGGACACAACCACTTAAACGCGATCTCCGTATCGCCGTAGCATTGGTCTTCGACCTAACTCCGCAGCAAGTAATCAAAACGTTTTTACTCGCAGATATGAGGTTGCTGAAGCCAATGAAACGTCGGGCATGCATCTGCCTTACAAAGGCGGAAATAGACGGAGTTCTCCCGCGACTGGCGAAGCCGTTGGATAGGTACCTATGGCTACAAGAACACCGCGAGAAGATCACGCCGACGTTTAGAGGGCGCTTCAATTACTTCTACAATGTCACACCGCACCGCGATGGAGCCTGGCAGAGGAAGTTCTATTGCCTCATGAACGAGCAACGGGAAGCGAGGCACAACTTTGCGGACGTACTCGCCGCGCTTCATGACGCAACCGGTCAAGTCGAAGCATCCTTTGCGAGCAAGCTGGTGGCGACGTACTCACCAAAGATGCCCGTGATAGATTCGCGGGTCTTCGCGAACATTGGGTTGCAACTACCACGCCCCAATATCCCACAGCGTCTCGCCGTCATTGAGAGTATCTACGGCGAACTCCGCGTACTGTTCCGTATTTATCTGAGATCCCCGTCAGGTCGCTATCTCGTCCGCCAATTTAAGATGATGTATCCGGCAGCACCGGTCACGGATACCAAAATGCTCGACTGCGTCCTGTGGAAACTTCGCCGATAGCGGCCTGGTAGCTCCTCGTCACGAGCCATGGCGTCCTTGTCAGGTGGAATCCGTGGATTCTCGCACTAAAGCTCTTGTCTACCTTACAGCAACAAAGCACGAGCCAACAGACAGAGTGGACGTGGCGTATGCGAGTCAACTGCAATTACTATCGTATGCCAACATAGCCAACTGGGGCTGGAAATACAGCCCGCTCCAAATCGCCGTCAAGCTGTCTTAGGAGTGTATTGGGAAACTGGCCGAATTATCGCTGCCGCCGGAAGGCCCATGGGCGGATGATTCCGCGACAAGGGTCACGGCGCTTCCTCGTCACAATCAGCCACTATCGCCTAGATCTCGCATTGTCCCTGGGGCACCTAGGGCAAAACCGTTCCCGGGGGACCAACCATGGCCTTACGATACCTACCGATCATCGTCTTGATCTTCGGCGCGCTGGCCGCTGTCGGTTTCAAACTGTTCAAGCCCCGATCCAAGGCGACTGGCTGGGCGGTAAAGGCGCGATTGCCGGTCTCCCCTGTGGAGCAGCAGCTTTTCCGTCGCTTAATGGAGGCTTTTCCGCATTGCATCGTCCTATCCCAAGTGGCGGTTTCTCAACTCGTGAGCGTGACGCCAGGACCCAGCCGGCAAGCGGCTTTCAACAAAATCTGCCGTCTCGTCGCTGATTTTGTACTGTGCACCACAGACTTTGCAGTAATCGGCATCATCGAGCTCGATGACGGTTCCCACGCGGCTGCCCACCGACAGAACGCCGATCGCAACAAGGGTGAGGCGCTCACTGCCGCAGGCTATACCCTTGTTCGGTTTCAAGCCTCGAAGCTGCCGACAGTCACCGAGTTGCAAGTCGCCTTGCCGATTTCTGCCTCGAACATTGTCGCTATACCCGCACGTAGTCAGGCAGCGTCTGTTCCGAAGAACACCAAGTCGACGCGATGACCGTACCAATGCGGCCGCCGTCACCGCAGGCGCGTCATTACATCAGCCAGAAGCGCATCCCAACCGGCGAGCCTCTGAGGCTGCGCGATCCACGTGTGGTTACACTCGCACTTGAGCATCAACACGTATTGGCCGTTGTGATCGGACAATTTGACGACGACCAACCGCGCAGGGCCTCGGGGGATCATTCGGTGATTGTCGCGAGTGTCGGCTGCAGCCGTCGATCCAGTTGTAAGGGGTCGCCAATACTGTACGAACACTATTCCATTCTGAGCAGCGATCGGGTCGCTGACGGGCAGCCAGTGTCGGTGCGCAATTCGCAGCGCCGTACGTTACTGATGGCTCTGCTGGCCCGGCCGACGGCATTTCTCGGCACGTGATACGTATATGGGCGTGAGCATCTTCCCAGGAGTTCAAATATGGCTGCCGTTTTACTTGACCCTGAATTACTCGACGCCTTAGCCGGGCATTTCTTCGGTTACGGTAATCAAAATGCACACAACTGGCTGGTGAGCATGGAGGAAAGGGGCGGCCAGAATATCCATGACATTAATGCCCGGCTTGCGGCATGGGACCATTTGGAGCGCCCTCAATTTTGCGATGTCGCCGAGTTTCATCGACTTGCGCATATTGGGGTTCAACACTTTATCGAACATCCTGCGCTCCAGAAAACGTGGTACAGAATGATCAGGATCATTCTCGCTTCCCAGGGTATCGAGCCAAACCCGGAAATTGCGAGGCTTTATCAGCGCGACCATATGGGTCGCGAACTCGACGAAACATGCCTTGTTCCTCTGCGTCCACTACCGGCTCCTTCGATAAAGCAATGGCCCTATCCTGAATGGACCGATTTGCCCCAGTTTCAGAATCGCACCCTGTATGAGCAACATGTAATGGGCCAACGCATACCTGCCATTGTCGCGCTTCTGGAGGCCGGGGCACCTAACAACTTGATATTCCTTGGAGCTGGAAACCACCACCACGTGGAGCAGATAATTCAAGCGCATCACGCATATCACTTGCCTTTACAGCAACACGAGCTAGGATTCTGGTTCACTAATCTCGGGCATATCCAAGTTGTAGCAGGTGATCATCCAAACTCGTGGGGTCGAACGCATGCCTATTTTGATGCTGTTGGACACCACTTGCACGAAACGCATCAACAATAATTTCACTCGGGACTTAAATAACAAGGTGCCAAATGACGTGCGAAGGATCGGCAATGGGGACTTATGGAGAAGTTGGTCTGGGCACGTGGTTGCCCGTATGACGAGTCAGGGGCATCGGGTTGCGTTCAAAGTGGTAACGAAGTCCGGCGCGATGGTGCTCGATAATGAAATTGATATCGTGCACGACGACATCAAGAATTTACTGGATTTGTGGATGTTCCAGGGCGTGGATGACTGGCCAGAGATTTGAAATAGATCGGTCCATTAGAAACGGGAATCACATGAACTTTGTGGCAACACACACGTGGGCGGCGATCAGGCGGGTTGGTCGTGACAAGGGTCGGCACTGGGTGGCTGTGCCGTATGTTTCGCCCGGCGCCACAAAGCGATTGCCTTTGAAACCTGGCGATGTTTTGATTACACGATTTGACGACGCGACAATCATGGCGGGCCAGACAGATCCGACGGAGATTGCGCGCTATATCCGAGGCGGCGTGGAAGTCCACAATGAGCCTTGGCTTCATGCAAAGGTTTATGTGTCGTCAAAGCGTGCCGTCATCTGTTCAGCAAACGTGTCGGCCAATTCCGAGGACGGTTTGTTAGAGGCCGGATTGGAGATCGCACACCGCAGGGTCATCGGGGACGCGCGTCGGTTTGTCCAGGAACTACGTGGGAGCATCATCGGCCTGGAATTTGCTCGAAGCAAAATCAAGCTATTCCGATCCGGCGGGCAGGCACGTCGTTCAATGGCATTGCCGAAGGCCCCAGCTGCTCACTCACTCTGGATAGTTGCACTGCATAGAAACGACGCCACTGTTCAAGAGGTAGACGCGGCGCGCCGATCGAACCTCAAGGCGGTCTCACGGATGAAAGACAAGGAAGCCTTTCGGCTTGACGACTTCACGTTCTTCTCTAAGTGGCCGGCGAAAGTCGGCGACTACGTAGTGCAAATTGTTACAGACGGGCGTCGCGTGTTTGTAGAGGCTCCCGCGCAGATAACCGTAATTGAGCCATTTGCCAACAAATATGGAAATTCCCTTAGTGTCGTGGTTGAGATGCGCAAGCGTGTCCGAACACGTTCTCTAGTGCAAATGGATGCCGCGGTTTGGCCCGAAACATCCGATAGGTTTCCAAGGGTCGGGCGCTTCCGGCAGGTTCGAAATGATGCTCTCCGGCGGACAATTCTAAGGCAGTGGCCGAAAGTCGTGGAGACCAACGCGGCGCGCTAGCGGGATGCGTCGATGTGGTTTTCCTACAGGGTGTCATTTCTTACCTTAAGCACGTCCTAAAAGGAAAAATCACGACCTTCGGCAGATGATGGCAAGCGAGGCACCGGTCTCCCTGTAAGGGCCTATTGCGTTGGGTCGAACTCGTGAAGGATGCCGGACCCATAGGGCACGACCTCGCGGACGACGACATCGGGTTGGACATCTCGCACATCACTAGGACCTGGCGGGAGGGGCGCTCGCGGCGGTGGTGCGAGCCGCGCGGGGCCTCAATGCGAACTTGGAGAGAGAGCTTGGTAAACGCGCCAGCAGTCCCGCCTGATCGATGACGCTGCTCAGTTATCGCTTACGTAGAAAAGCCGGCCTTGATTGCGTGGAGATGTCTGCAAGAAAGCAGCCGGTCGTTACGCGAGCAAACACGCTTCATGAACAGTCAAACGCCACCCGCGCCATCCTACATGCGAATGGGAATTCCTGATGCGCATACGTGGGCCTCGGGATCGGGAATGCCAGCGCGCGCCATAGCCTCCACAAAGGCCCCCGCTATCGCGCTTGGATATTGCGTTGGCCCGATGATTACGCGCGAGACGAGTTTGGACACGTCCAGCTCGGAAAGCTTATCGGAGGCGGTGACATCGAGGGGCATTTCGTAGACGATTTGGGGGACGCCGGCAATACTTTGAGTACAGTGCTGTACAAGGGGCGAAGGCAACATTTTTGGATTACACAGCACGCGCCATTCCTTTTCCTCGTGAAACCCCTCGTGCTTCATGCACGTGACGGCCGCCATAAGCATATTGGCCACGCGCCCCAGGATTATTCCACGTGCGGTACGCCGAAGGACATCGATGTTCGCATGTATGTTATGGATTACCACCGCGAGTTCTGACCTGACTTGCCCCTCTCCGAAATAAGCGACAGGACTGAAGATCAGGTTGAGGGCCTCGACGCCGCCGGAATACCAAGGCACATTTAGCACGACGCCGACGCGGGCAACGCCGCCGCCGAAGGCTCGCCACATCGATAGCCGGCCGTGATCGTTTTCGCCTATGTCGTGCTCTGAGAGGCATCCAATGTAAGTATTGGTGCGGATGTGTTCCCACCATTGGTTGAACAATCCAAAGCTTTCCTTGGCTAATCCCGGTGAGCACCGGTCCAGCGCCGCTGAAAGTTTTGCCTCATTGCCCTCGCTGGCCAGGGCGCTTCGAAGCGTATCGAATCCATGTTGAACTTCCCGATAGTCACCCATGCACGACGTATTGCGAAGCCAAAATCGTTTCCCATTGATGATCTTTAGCGCTGCCTCAGCTGAGGTGTAATGCACAAACTGAGCGTACCCCGATCGAGAGGGATATAATTTTTCTCGGCGCGATTGAGCATAAGGTGTGAACAGTCGGTCGAAAAAAAAGGCGTCCGCAGCAGCTTCTTTCACCCTTTGCTCGATTGAATCGGCGCTTCCTTCTTCCAAGATGACAACTCCCTACACTGTTGACAGCCAATATAACACCCTGTCGCTCCTGCCTTTATCCGTCCAATCCGTTCCCCCGGCTTTCTTCGCGTCGAGATATTCCGCCAAAGTCACGGCGTCGCGTGCGTAGGTGACATTGATCGAAGGTGCAGTTGCCAGCAGGAAGATTGCAGGTGGCTTTCAGTCAACAGTTGCCCGGCCATCGACGGGCGCTGATTGTCGTCAAACTCTCGCCACCAGCCCCGCGTCATTGTTCTTGGGGGTATTAACACGCGTGCTCACCGGCCACGCTTCCATCTTATCGGCCGGATATTGCTTGAGCACCGCGCGGGCTTCGTCCACTGTGCCGACTAGCCACGCGTCGTAATCCTTCCGGTCCAGTATGACGGGCATGCGTTGCTTGCCCGGCGCGTTGTGAATCTCAGCCATCATCGAGTGCGCCGGCATGGTCACGATGGTGCAGGATTCGACCACGGTGCCGTCGTCACGCTTCGATGAATCCCACAGGCCCGCGTAGCCGTGCACTTCCTGGCTGAGGGTACGGATGTAAAACGGTTGTTTCTTGCCATCGTCATTCAAATGCCACTCGTAGAAGCCGGCACCGGGAATGATGCAACGCTGCCCGCGCTTCCAAGGCCCACGGTAGCTTGCGGCGGTCTCGATGGTCTCGATGCGCGCATTGATGGTGCTGTAGGCGCCGGGGATGCCCTTCGCGAAAAATGGCACCAATCCCCAGCGCATTGAGCTCATTTGCCGCACGCCATTAACGGAGCGCACCACGGGCACCGATTGAGTTGGAGCTACGTTGTAGTTCGGCCCTATGTCCAGGCCGGGCGTGCGTATCAGATTGAATTCCCGCTCGATCGCCGCATCGTCGGGACTCACGTATCTACCGCACACGGGGAATCTCCAATTCGAGACAGCCACCGTCTATGGTTTTCGCACCGCCCGCCGCCACGGCGGCGGTCTCGGCACTATGCCAAAGGTGGACAAGCGCATTCTCGTTAGCGGTCAGGTCTTCCGTCTCGCCTTCCATTTTGAATATGGCGGCGGCCGCCTCATACGGATGGGTCCGCGCTTCCTCGAATACCTGCCACGCTGCGGCAACCGCGCGCTCTAGGTCTTGATCCGTTGCGCCCTTGATGTGGACTAACAGCCTCATGAGGCGATTGTAGCGCCGACCTGGGTTTATGTACAGTATCGCCATGCGAGACCTAAAAATTGAGCTTTTAAGCGATGAATTCGGGCAATACGAAATTCTGCTGACCTGCCTGTGTGGACACACTCGCCGCTGCACGCCGCATACGCTCGCCGGTTTCGCTGGGTGGGATGCCAAGCTGCAAGACGTGGTGCGGCGGCTGCGCTGCTCGAAGTGCGACAAGAAGCGATGCACGGCACGGACGTTCGCACTGACGAAGCCACGCGACTACAAAAGTCACTGAAAGCGACGGCTGAGCGAGCCAATGGCAAGATCGATCATCATCGCAAGGAGGCAATCATGGAGAATCACTACAAGGCACTCGACGAGACCATAGTTCTTGGGCGCCTTGCCGCTGGGCCCCATCTCAATAGTTCGAATGGGTCAACCGGGAGGCGTATGGCTTTTGGCCGCAGGTTCGTCCAACTCAAATATTTTCCGGTCATTCGAGTCCATCCAATTTCCCTCTCAGCTCCACATAGACGCTGAACATGCGCGCGTCCCGGCGTACCGCCGTCGGGCTCGCGGGCTGCGCCCCGCGCTTCGTGCCGAATCGCGGCCATTCGGCTTTGATCCCTGACGCCTCCGGCCCTTGAGGGCCTGCGCGCTCCGCTTGCCCCCCAGGGGATCGGATAGTCGCCCATCCCCGCCGCGCTTCGCTTGGCGCCCCTTCAAAGGCCGCCGACCCCGCTGCACCTGATCGGCCTTCGCGCCTGCGGCGCTGCGCGCTGCGCTTGCGTGGGATTGGCGCCCAGTGCGGCCGTTGCCTGTCCAACCGTCTGTCCTGAGTTCATCACCTTGTCCGCGACTGTAGCCCGCTCCCGTGTGCCGTCAAGGCGCGCCAGGCCGTGTCCTCGCCGCGGACGGCTGCGGGCCGCACCACCCTGGCGCTTGTCTCCTTGACGGCCTCCGTCCGCGCGCTCCTGACCGTCGCGGGCGATGAACTCAGGAAAGACGGTGGCAACGAGGCCGGCCCAGGTCTCTGCGCCAACCCCACCGGAAGTCCCAAGAGGGCTCCGAATCTAGGAATCCGGTGGGGGTTTCAACAGCAACCTTTTTGTCAGGAGAAAGCATCATGCAACTCGCATCCCGTTTCGCATCTCGATCCCCGGTCCTGCGTGCCGATTATCCCTTGTCGGATGACCAGATTCGCGCCGTGGTCCCCTCCATCTTTGCCGAGGACAAGCACGCCAGCCGCTCCGAGCGCTACAGCTACATTCCGACCGCCGCCGTGCTGACCGAACTGCGCCAAGAAGGGTTTCAGCCTTTCATGGTCTGTCAGACCCGCGTGCGGCAGGACGACCGCCGCGCCTATACCAAACATTTGATCCGGTTGCGCTACGCCAGCCAGATCAACGGCGCGGAAGCCAACGAAATCATTCTGCTCAATTCCCATGACGGTACCAGCACGTACCTTATGTTGATTTTTGCCTGTCACCACCGGCGCGATTCGACTCGTTATCCAGCCTATTTGCAGCTGACTCCCCGCAGAGGCAGCATGGTGACATTTTCCGAAGAACTGACTGTTCGGAATGGGGAGGCAGGCGCACGTGATCATCTGATCCTACGCCATCGCTCTCGCCGTCAAGGCGCTTCGTTGCTCACGCGCTGCGCGCGTTGCGGGCGCCCCGCAGCCACCGCGCTTATGCTCCTGATGCCCTAGCCGGTCAATGCCTGGATCCGGACCCGTTGCAGTCAGTAGCGACAGTCCGCTATTGAGCGACATGCAAATCCAGCCAGTCAAACACCCGCTCGTGAAATAGAGCACGATTCCCGCCGACGCAGTGCTCGCCGGATCCTTCATCAGCGGTAAAGCGCAAATAGTGCTTCTCGCAGCGCAAGAGGTCGAAGAACGTCTTGCTGAACGCCGAGATATCGTCGTTCTCGGCATCGCACACCAGCGTAGGGCAGGAGATATTTCCGATGATGTCAGCCTGCTCATAACGGGCGGCGTCGACGAAATAGTCCCAGGCAGTCGCCATTCCATGAGTCAACATGCCGCGGCGAAGCGCCCAGCCCGCAGTTGGTTGTCTTGCCATGCGGGCCATGAGCGCTTGCAATAACATGACGAGCCAGCGCGGTCCGTCGGGAAGCTGCCTCTTGAGTCCAACCGGCAGCGGCAAACGCGAAAGCATGACTCGAAACAGGCCGATCTGCGCTGGGTCAAGGACACACAGTGCAACTCGACGATCGTTTGCGGCTCCGCGCGGTGCTAGATACCCGCCCCAGCTCTCTCCAATGAGCACGATCTTGGATACATCAACATCGTCACGACTGACCGCAAGATCGATAACGGCCGATATGACCTTCTCCCAGTCGGGTCGGAAAGGAATGCTCCGTTCGACGAGCAGTTCACCCTGTCCGGGACCGTCGAAGATCAGGGCGTGGTAGCCGCGCGCCAACGCAGCCGCTCCATTCCAGAAAAAAGACTCCTCGGCAGTGCTGTCATAGCCACCGACCGAAATGATCAAAGGGCGGCGTTTCTCATCGACCGCGCAGAAATAGCCTGGAAGCGTCATGTCCTCAAAGGGAATAGCCATCTGCTGGGGCGGGCGAGACATTGCAGCCGTCGCTCTTTGGAAGGCGTCGCGCTGGCGCCGATACGCGTCTCCCACTACCCCAGGTAACGGTCGCTCGAGATGGAACACATAGGCGTTACGGTAATAGTTCGAGGCGCGCAGAAACGCGCATCTCGCGCTCTCGCGATAGCCATGGACTGCGCTCGATTCTGCGGCAGCAAAGGTACGATCAGCCAGTTGCAACCAGGCGCGGTACCAACTCTCGCGATCACCATCAATCACGCGGCCGGCGGTGGCGAGGCACTCGCCGAGTTCGGCACCGCCATACGTACCGTGACCGATGGTGCGCTGGAGCTGGCCATCAAACAGTGGATTGCGAAAAGCAATCACGACGCCCCTCCTATGCCGAACCATCTGCTGTAATCATGTAGATCATGCGCCCAGAGTAGTCAGTGAATGGGGGCCGTCTGTCGCACAGCTTACCGCAGGCCGCGAACGGCCGCTTCGCGACGCTCATCTCAGAAGTTCCATTGGCCGGATTTGGCCGACAGCGCTAGTTCGCAGTCTAATTTCCGGAAAACGTCGGCATCCGGCAAGTGTCGACCCCCCTGCTGCCGGTCGCCAGTGGCAGCTTTGCGGCCCCGAAAAAATACGCGCGTATTCTCAGGGTCAGCGGACAAATACTTGATCGCCCACAAAATCGATACATACGGTGTGATCTCTGAAAAAATCGTATCCAAGCATTCCGACCATGCCAGGTGGAGCAGGGAAGTCCCATACATGGAAGTTAAGCGGTCCGAATTCGTGACCGTTCATTTCAAAGTGTTTTAGAGAGATGGTCTCCTGGGAGACGTCAACGTGTATAGCGGGCGCGTTCGCTTTGACCATGGCGAGCCCCGGTGCGCCCGTGTCCCAGACAAATAAGGCATCACCCCCATCAGTGTGAGCGCTCGAAACGAGCCCCCAGTTAACCGAGCGTACCAAAGGGATCATCTGCCCTCGACAGCCATGCTGCAATTTCAACGCTGAATCTTTTGGTATCAAAGTTAGTAAGTGCCGACGATAACTGAGAACGAGTTTATAACCCTTAAATAGGCCGGTGCCGACATAGCCCTGTGTTCCACGTTCGGTTAGCTGCTGCTTGCGAAAGGCGTCATCGTGACTATCAGCATGAGCGAACACGTCAACAAATACCGCGGTCCCCATCTCGACCCGCTTGACCCGCACGATCGGTAGATCGAATACCTTGCCTTCCATGCCGTATCCTTTGGAGGATTCCCCCGTCGGAGCTGTGCTCAGTTCACTGAGCACAGAGGGATGAAGCACCAAGGCCGAGCTGTCACCAATATCCAGTTCAAGCAGTATGTCGCGATTCTGGATACGAACATTAACCAATGGGGCGGATGGGCCTATCAGCCGAAAGGGGATCTGCACTGGCTCAGGCGCAGCATTGGTTGAAGTCTTTTCGTCTGCCCCGGCCGTCTCGCTCACCACGCAGCTGAGCGTGGTCCCGACAAGCAGTGAGACAACGCAAAAGCCTCTAAAAGTCATCCATGAGCATAGATCGATCATGAGTAGCTCGAGCCTCCGCTTTCGCGCAAATGCGTCCGATCACTCTACCGCGCGCCGTGAATGGCAGCTTACTGACGCACACTTTTTACGGCCCAATGTCTCAAAGTGGGCCGATTGCGGCCTATCATGAACGCGAGCCCGCGCCTGACCCCATTCACGCAAACAGCGATGCGATCGTGCTGACGGCGTGCCGCGCTTCGGCAGGGTCGGGAGATGTCGCGTCATCACCGTACCCGTAATAATCATCCGCGCCGTAGACCTGAAATATATTCCCGTCACGGCGCGGCACGAAGCTCGAGTCTTTGTACGCCAATCCGTAGTGAATATCGGGCTGCGGAATCGTGCGCGCCAGCTGCCCACGCACCGGCACCAGGCTCTCATCGCCGAAGAGCGCGCGAGCGCCATAGCCCGTGGCATTGACGAGCGTCTTTTCCGGTAGCGCACCGAGATCCGCCGGGCTGTGAAACTCCGTGATCTGGATGTTGCCGCCGCTCGCCAGAAAATCCGACATCAGCAGCCGCTGGTAGGCGTTCAGATTGAACATCATCCAGGGGCGCCCGCGCACGGTACGCGCGCCGAAAGGGTGGCTGCCGGGCGGAAACACCGTGCTCGTCGGCTCGATATCGGCGAGCAGCTCACTTTCCAGCTCTGCAAACGCGGGCCGCGTGTCCACATCGCGCGACGGCGCTGTCGTGTCAGGGTCTCGGACGCTGTAATGCTCGATCCATTCCACCGGATCTCCCGGAAGGCCCAGGAAGGTCTGATAGGTCTGCCAAGAGTGCCGCGCCATCGCCTCCCATTGGCGCTTGAAGGCGGGAGTCACGTTCTGCTCCAGACAGATTCTCGAATCCGGCGACCACACCCCGGTGGCGAGCGAGGAGCGCACGTTCGGCGGTAAGTCCTTGGCGTAGATCGTGACGCGCAGGCCCGCGCGCTGCAGAAGCAGCGCCGAGGTCAGACCGAGGGCACCGCAGCCGATAACGCCGACCTCGCGCACGCCGGTGGCGAGCACGTTCTCCGTGGCGATGGCACCCGAGCCCCACGACAGCGACCAGCCGCTGCCGCCGTGCCCATAGTTGTGCACGACCGTCTTGTTGCCGATGCGTTCGACGTCGAGACGCGGGCCTTGGGGGCGGAAGGGGCGCGTGCAGACGGTGATGGAGGTGATCCGGCCGATGTCCGCGTGGATGGGTGGTAGCTCCAAGCGAGCCGACGGAGTGCCGGTGGGCCGCTGCGCAGGCGCGCGGCACCCTTCCAACATCCCCAGCAGCAACGTCGCACCTGTGCCGGCGAGTACCGCCCGGCGTCCGATGGATTCAGCCACGAAAATCTCTTTTGGCCGGTGACGCGCGCAGTTTACTTGAGATGGGTCGCGATCCGCCGCTGCAGTTCGCCATGCACGGCCGGCGAGAACTCGGGCGCGGCCTGCCAATCGAGCGCCCAGGGCTGCGCGGTGCGCATGCCGGGTGCCTCGTCCGCGTGCCGTGGAAAGACGTGCGCGTGCAGCGCGGGCTCGGCATTGCCGAACATCGCGTAATTGATTCGCACGGCGCCGGTGGCCGCAAGCACGGCATCGCCGACGCGCGCCATGTCGGTGAGAAATTGCGTGCGTTCGAGCGCCTGAAGGACGTTCAAATGGGCGACCACGGGATCGGGAAGCAACAGACAATAACCCGCGAAGACCTGGCGCTCTCCCATGACCACCCAGCCGGCGGGGAGCCTTGCGATGCGCGCAGGATAATCATCGGCGCGGCAGCGCGCCACCATGCGATGAATCGCGGTGGCGCCCTCCCGCTCAGGCCGCATCGGCCGTCGCCGCGGCGGGCGTTTTCGCAGCCGGCACCGCGATCGGCAAGCGCACCACGAAGCGCGAGCCCACGCCCTCCAGGCTCTCCGCAAAGACCTCGCCCTGATGCATCGCCACCACCATGGAGACCAAATGCAGGCCGACACCGGTGCCTGCAACCCGGGTCGCGTTGCTGCCGCGAAAATAGCGCTCGAACAGCCGTACGCGGTCGCGCGCCGGAATGCCGATGCCGTGATCGCGCACCTGCACCGCCAGCCATCCTGCTTCCTCGCACGCCCTGACTTCGGTCGGGCTCGAGGCCGGTGAATACTTGATCGCGTTGGAGATGAGATTGCTGAACGCGTGGAACAGGAGCTTCGGATCGCCATACATGGTCGCCGGCATCGATTCGAAGTCCTCGATGATGATGGCGCCGCGGTTCGCATCGCGGTGGGCCTGACAGGCATCGCGCAACAACGCAGTGGGATCGAGGTCGCAAGGATGAAATGCGGCTCGACCATCGAGGACGCGAGAGGCCCCGAGCAGGCTGTCCATGATGTTGGTGATCCGCTGCACGGCGCTGCGGATACGGGTACCGCGCTCTGCGGCGTCCGCGACGTCCGCGGCATCGAGGCGGTCCTGCGTCTTGATGAGCCGCTGCGCGTGTCCGTCGATGATGGTAAGCGGCGTGCGAAACTCGTGAGAGGTCATGGTGACGAAATCGCGCTGCTGCTCCAACAGGCGCCGCTCGTTCTCGAGACCCGCTTCGAGGGCGGCGGCCTGCTCCAGCAAGCGGCGCTGGCTGGTCTCGAGGGCGACCGCATTTTCCCGGAACACCGCGACGGCGCGCGCCATCTCTCCGATCTCATCGCCGCGCGCGACGCTCGGGATCGCGATGGCGGTGTCGTGATCGGCCAGCCGCCGCATGCCCGTCGCGAGCTTCATGAGGGGCACCAGGATCCCGCGGACCACGTAGGCGATGACGGCGAGAAGCAAAAAGGCCGCGAGCAAAATGGCGGTGACCAACATGGTCCGCGCGTGCGCATAGGTCGAGGCGGCACGGTCGCTGTCGCGACGCGCCTTGATGAGGGTCTGATCGGTCAGACCGCTCAGCGTGTCGCTCGACAAATCGAACGCCCGCCGCGACTCGGTCTTGTACAGCTCGATCGCCTGCGTGCTCTCGCCGGCGCGCGCGCGGGCGAGGACGCGGTCGGCGATGCGCTGATAGGCGGCCCACTGCTGCGCGAATTCGCGGTAGAGCTGTCCCTCGGCCGGGTCTTGGGGAATCTGTTCGTAGGCACGCTGCTTCGCGGCCACGGTGTCGCGCAAGGTCGCGATATCCGAATCGCTCGCCGCCTCCTCGGCGGCGGTCGACGCCAGCAGTCGGTTGGCCTCGGCGGCGCGGTAGTCGGACATGTAGTTGGAGATGTCCCCGAGAATGCCGGTGTCGCGCAGCCAACGGTTGCGTATGACTTCGGAGGCATGATTGACGTCGCTCAAGTGCGTCGAGCCGAAAGCACCGAGACCCACGATGAGCGCGAACAAAAGCACGACGACCGAATAAAGCCGGACGCGTATCGAATGGGCGCTGAGCCAGCGGCTCGAGCGTTGCCAGCGCTCGCGGATCACGGATCGATCAAGCGCCCCGAGGTCGCTTTCACGACGGCCTCGGTTCGGGTAGCGACGTTGAGCTTGCGGCACGCATTCTCGATGTGAAAATTTACCGTGCGCTTGCTGATGCTGATGATTTGCGCGATCTCGGGCGAGGTCTTGCCGCGCGCCGACCAGGTGAGACATTCGATCTCGCGCTCGTTCAGCGCGACGTGGCGCGAGAATACCTCGTTACGAGGCGACTTGCCGAGCCGCGCATCGATGATGGAGGCGAGGATCTCGAAATCCACGGGCTTGGTCACGTAGTCGTCCGCGCCGAGACGGCGACCCTTCAGCTCACTGTCGCGGTCGGTGCGTGCGGTGAGGAACACGAAGGGCACGGCCTCGTGCGAGGGAGCGAGCGCGACCAATTGTTCCATCACTTCGAAGCCGCTCATGCCCGGCATGTTGATGTCGCAGAGCACCAGGTCGGGATCGGTCTTGAGGATGGCCGACAGGCCACTGTGACCGTCGTTCGCGATCGAGACGATATAACCCCGCTCCTGCAGGTCCTCCGCGATCAACTCCGCGGTCTCGGCATCGTCCTCGACTAACAAGATTCGTTTTGCCGGCATGACCCCCGTGCCTTGATCACCGCCCCGCATCCGCAGCATTGCTCTGCCCGGTCAAGGGACCCGTCTTTCGATTCCACCAACCACCGCCGAGCGCCTGATACAGAGCCGCGCTATCCCCGAGCCGGGTCGCGCGCGCCTGCACCTCCGTGAGAACTGCCTGCTGATATACCATGGCGGCGGCCAGCTCGGTGAGGTAGTCACCGTAGCCGTTGTCGAGGCGCTTTTGAGCGAGATCCATCGCCGTCTTGGCGGCCCGCTCCGCCTCAGCCGCCGCCGCCAGCGCATCGGCATCCGTGACGACCGCATGCAGCGTGTCGGCGACGTTCTGGTAGGCCTGCAGCACCGTGTTCTGATACTGCGCGGCTGCTTGTTTCAGCGCCTGATCGGCCGCCCGTTTGGTGTGCCATAGGGTGCCGCCCTCGAAGATCGGCTGCGAGGCATCCCCGATCAGCGACCAGAAGGGCCCACCCTTGGCGAACAGCTGGCTGAACTGCGACGCCGTTCCGCCCGCCGTGGCCGTGATGGTGAACTGCGGCAGCATGGCCGCGATCGCTGCGCCTACATTCGCGTTCGCTGAGCGCAGGGTCTCTTCCGCGGCGCGAATGTCGGGACGCTGCTCGATGATTTTCGACGGCAGGGACAGGGGCAGTTCTTTGGGCAGCTTCAGGGACGAAAGCTCGAACGTCTCGGACACGTCCTGATCCGGCAAGTTGCCGACCAGCTCACGGATCAAGTCGCGGTTCTGCTCGAACTGCTTTTGCAGCGGTGGTAGCTGCGCCTTCGCCTGGGCGAGCTGCAGCTGTTGGGTCGCGAGGTCCACCGCGCTCGCATAGCCGTGCTCGAACTTGTCGCTCAGGATGGCGACCGATTTCTCGTTGTGCGCGATGATCTCCTGCGTGGCCTTCAACTGGGCGCGCGTCGAGGCTTCCCGGATCGCGGCGGCCACCACGTTGGAGGCAAGACTGATGTAGGTCGCCTCGAGCTCGAAGCGCTGGTTCTGCGTCTGGGCGTCGAGCGACTCGACCTTGCGCCGGTTCTCGCCGAACACATCGGGCACGAAGCCCACGGTCAGCTGCGCGGTTTGGAAGTTGTAAATGAGGGGCTGAGCCGGCCCACTCGGCACGAGCAC